>Ga0157378_10000455_pt1 | contig 39050 bp, 35 predicted proteins | sample M65metaG_FD_115309 | JGI IMG/M metagenome (GOLD analysis project Ga0157378, IMG submission 115309) | Miscanthus rhizosphere microbial communities from Kellogg Biological Station, Michigan, USA - M6-5 metaG | ecosystem: Host-associated > Plants > Roots > Rhizosphere > Soil | place: USA: Michigan... | reverse complement strand
TGTGAATGTTGATCCAGTACTCATACCAGTCGAGCGAGGAAGTGTTGTAAGCAAAGCGTCCCCGCTCTTCAGCGACCAGAGCATGCGAGAGCTTCTCCACGTTCTCCGCCACAAAATCATGTTCGTTGAGCAAAATGAAAGGCTCGAATAGCTCGATCAGCTTCTCAACTTTTTCGAGGCTGCGCTCGGCCCTGGCAAACGGCGTTTTCTTCAAGGGCAGGGGCGCCGCAATCGTCTGAATTGCCCGAACCACAGCCCGTTGCGCCGGAGCCGACATGCGGTTATAGCGCTCCTTGGAGACCGGAATTGCATCGAGCCGCAAACGAAGCCAGTACTCAATGCCTTCTTGCGCACGATAGTGTTTGCGGTGTGCGAGCGAGGTCAACTCGATCGATCGGCGCATGTCGCAAGGGTTTGTCACCGAGGTGGCCAGCTGGTAAACCACATCGTGGCGGCGCTCAATCAGCGCGGCGGCTATCAAGGTCATACCCCGGCAGACCGCATCCACTGGAATAATGTCCAGCCGCTTGCGTTCATTGCTGGGAAGTTGGCGGAAGGTGGTTCCGAGCAAATACGAGAGCGAGGCGGAAGTGTTGATGCCTTCATTCCATCCCCGGAAGGGCTGTTCGGTTGAGCTTTCCACGATTGCGGGACGAACAATCGAGATCGGCAGTCCAGCCCCTTGCTTCACCAGCAGCGATTCGGCGAGGCTCTTGGTCAGAGTGTAGGTATTTGGCCAGCCAAGCTCGTTGGCACGGCGCTTCCCTGTCTCGGTGAGTTCATTGCGAAGCCAGCGGACCCGATTCTTACGAATCTGGTTGTCCAGAGCGGCGCCTTGCAAGTCTTTGGCTGCATGCTCTTTGCCCATTGCCTGACGACGTAACTCATCGGTGACTTCCGGGCCCTCGGCCCGGCGCTCGGTATCTTCAACCAGCTTGTGCAACGACTGCCATTCCAGCTCTGCATCAAAATTCGCGACACCAGCCGGCGTGTAGTCAGGTCGCGCGATTTCAAACACGCGGCCATCGCGCGCACCCGCGACGTAGCAAGTCGAAAGATGCAGCAGCGCGGCATGACGGCATGAGCGGATGAACTCGGCTACATAGACAGCAGCGTCCACGTTGGTGCGGAGGGCATCGCGCAGATCCGGATTAAAGTCGGTGAGGCCTGAGCTGTTGATGATCAGATCAACGTTTGCCTGGAGCCCTTGCCGAACCTCGACGTCGAGCGCCAAACCCGGTTCCGTGACGTCGCCTTCAATGACCTGCACCTTGTTGCGGATAAACTCGAGAAGCTTCGATCCGTATTTCTCGTAGAGAGGATCGAATACCGGCGAATCTTCGAGCAGCTTCTGAAATCGCTTCTCGGCGGGATTCGACTTCTGGCGGCGGATCAGCAGATAAATGCGGCCGATTTCTGGCAGGTCCAGCAGCGTATTTGCAAGCCAGACCTTTCCAATAAACCCGGTCACGCCAATCAGCATGACGTGCTTTCCGGCAAGAGCGGAATGCACCGACAAGGGCGTGCTCTGGCGGCTGCCGTCGAAGTCGACCAGCGGCCGGTCAAGCGAGGGAGTGACTCGATCGGGTGACTGGGTGACGGTAGAAACGCTTCGCGCGTTATGAAAGCCGAGGTCGGCTGCGACTTGGGCCACGGTGCGAGTGCCATCCGCTTTTGAAGCTAGCCGGGCGAGGATGCCGCGCGGCCGGACCACCGGGTCAATCAGGCGGCCGGTCGAAATACCGTCGCGGAACTCAAGGCGGTTCGCCACAATATGCTTCACTCCGAGATGTTGCGCCAGATGCCGGATGACGTGATCGAGCCCGTGGCTGAGGAGAACGACCTCGGCGCCGGAAGCCATGAGCTCCTTTACCCGCCGCACCCCTTCTTCCTTCAAGTGCGGCTTTAACTTGTAGTGGAAAAACTCTTCCCCCAAAAGGTCCAGGCGATCGCGGCTGATCCCGCGTAAGACGGCATACAGTACACGCGTGGCAAAGCGGCGATTGATCGCGTAGAGAAACGGCCGCGCGAAGGCCGTCAGCAAAACCGAGCCGCGGCGCAAACCCCGCTCATTGAAGGTCTGGGCATTCCAGGTGAAGAATGCGACCGCGCGAACCGCTGTCAGTTCCAGCAGGCTGCCTTCAGCGCGCCAGAAGACGTACTTGGAATTGGGGTTCTGTTGGACCAATTTCGTTAAGAGCCTGGTAGTTCGCGAAAACGCAACGTCCCTAGCGGGACCGAGTTCTAATTCTAAGGTCCAGCCAGGGTAATCGAACACACCCGCGACCGGAATGGTACAGAAGCACTTTATTGTAAAGGAAGATGGGCCAGCTACGAAGGGCGCCGATGAGGTTGGCGAACCACGAGAGACAAAATTCCCGCGAGAACAAGGCAGACAGTGATCACCAGCATGCCCCCCGCGAACCCGCTGCCGGAACTCCGTTTGGAACCAATGATGTACGGCCCGAAGTAGCCACCCAGATTGCCGAACGAGTTGATCAGTGCAATCGCCACCGCAGCGGCGGTCCCGCTCATCAGGGACGTAGCCGTGGCCCAGAAAGGCCCTTGCATACAGAATGTTGCGGCGAGGGCAAGCGTCACGAAGGCCATGCCGGAAACGATCGAACTGGTCTGTGCCGCGATGAAGAGAAACACGGCTGCCGAGAATGCCGAGCCCGCTAGGTACATGCGATGTTGGCCGGATTTGTCGGACCGGGTCCCAATCACAACCATCGCCGCAGCAGTCGCCATGTAGGGAATCACGGAGACGATTCCGATCTCAAAATTACCCAGATGGGAAAGACTCTTGATGTAGCTGGGCAGCCAGAGAATCAGCCCATAAGCGGACGCGGTCAGGCCGAAGTACACGATCATCAGCAGCCAGATTCGCCAGTTGAGGAACGCATCCTCGATATCGGAACCGCTGATCTTTGATTTTTCCAGGTGCTCATTTTCAAGGACAGCCGTGAGCCACTGCCGCTCATGCTCCTCCAGCCAGGTCGCGTCACTCGGCCGATCTTTCAAGGTGAACAGTACGATAACGGCAAGCAGGATAGCGGGAAGCCCTTCAATGATGAACATCCACTGCCAACCGGCCAGCTCGAAATGATGCAGATTGAGCAGCGCACCGGAAATGGGACCACCCACCACACCGGCCAGGGGATTCGCGGTCATGAAAATCGCCACGGCCCGCGCCCGCGCGCTAGAGGGAAACCAGTTCTTCAGATAGAGGATGATGCCGGGGAAAAATCCCGCTTCCGCGGCACCCAGCACGAAGCGCATGACGTAAAAGTCCCGTGGCGTTTGGACGAAGATCATGGCGCAGGAGACAATCCCCCACACGACCATGATTCCGGCCATCCAGCGACGCGCGCCTACGCGCGACAGGGCGAGGTTGCTCGGAACCTGCAGAAAGAAGTAGCCAACAAAGAAGATCCCAAAGCCGGTGCCGAACACGTCGTCAGTGAAACGAAGTTGACTTCGCATCTGCAGCGCGGCAAAGCCGACGTTGATACGGTCCAGGTAGTTGACAATGTAGAGCAGGAATAAAAATGGCAGCAGCCGCCATAGCAATTTCCGGACTACGACAGTTTCAAGATCAGATGCGACGGCCGGATTGGTAACTGGGAAGCTCATTTTTGCGCCGCATCAGGATACGACACCGGCGCCAGTTTTAGCTTGTCAATTATTTCATCGACGATTTCTGCTGGGGTGCGATCGATGCCGACGGCCAGGGCATCTGTCGGTTCTTCGAGGTCGGCAAACTGGCTCTCAAGGATGGTGTCGGTAGCGAAGTGTCCCCGGCGCGCGTGAAGGCGTTCGGCAATTAGCCTTCCCTCTCCTTTGAGATATACGAAGTGCGCGTCTCCTGCGCGGAGTTCCTCCCGATAGGAGTGCTTTAGCGCCGAACATGCCAGCACGACGTTCTTGCCTTCCTTCTCCCATTGTTCGATTGCGCTGCGCATCGCCCCAAGCCAGGGTGCGCGGTCGGCATCGGTGAGCGGAATTCCCTGCCGGATTTTGTCGATATTTGCCCCCGGATGGAAGTCGTCGGCATCCGCGAATTGCCAGCCCAGCTTCGCTGATAGCAAGGTTCCGACCGTCGTCTTCCCCGAGCCGACTACTCCCATCATTACCAGGACCACGAGTTCTCCAAAGACTGAAAGTTCATCATCTCATGCGATTTGGCTTGTAGCAGGCTAGTCGTATAACCGGCGCAGCGTTTCGAGTGAGGCCGATTGCTAGGGGGTTTTGTGGGCTTCCGCGACCGCATTCTGCACGGCCAGCAACTCTTTCAGCACACTTCGCAGTTTGGTAGATTCGAGCGCATTCGCACCATCCGACTTCGCTTCCTTCGGATTGTCGTGTACTTCCATGAACACGCCGTCCACCCCGGCGGCGACGGCCGCGCGAGAAAGAAGGGGAATAAATTCAGGCTGTCCGCCACTGACGGCGTAATCGCCGTCGGCGGAAGCGGAAGGGAGCTGGACCGAATGGGTAGCGTCGAATACCACCGGCGCAAATTTTCGCATGATGGCGAGCGAGCGCATATCGACCACGAGATTGTTGTAGCCAAAACTGGCACCACGCTCGGTCACAAATACGCGCTCATTCCCCGCCGAGCGGCATTTCTCGACCACATGCCTCATGTCCCACGGCGAGACGAACTGGCCCTTTTTGATGTTGACGGCGCGCTCGGTCATCCCGGCAGCCACAACCAGATCGGTCTGGCGGCAAAGGAAAGCCGGGATCTGGAGGACGTCGGCGACTTCGGCGACTTTAGGCACGTCCTTGGCTTCGTGCACGTCGGTAAGGATCGGCACATGGACTTCATCTTTGACTTTTTTCAGAATGCGCAGTCCTTCCGCCAGGCCAGGGCCACGGAAGCTGCGGATGGATGTGCGGTTTGCCTTGTCGTAGGAAGCCTTGAAGACGAAGGGAATGTTCAGAGAACGCGTGACGCCCTTAATGACTTCCGCCATGAAGATGGCGTGCTGCTCGCTCTCGATGACACAAGGGCCGGCAATCAGGAAGAGACTTCCTGAACCGATACGGATGGATTCGATTTGGAACGAAACGCTCATGAAGAGTGGACCCTTGAGTCATGGGATCATTGTCTGCTTGAACCCAAAGGCTGCTCGTTTCCTCTCGAGTACTGCGCCTCTATTTCTATACCTCTATCGCGAAGCGACTTTCACCGGCCGATGAAACATTTCCACATCTGCCGTCTGCTTCTCTACTGCCCGCTTCTGCCCGTGCTCGTAGGCGGCACCGATAAAAGTTCGAAAGAGCGGATGCGGCTCAAGCGGCTTCGATTTGAACTCGGGATGGAACTGGCAGCCGATGAAGTGGGGATGATCCGGTAGCTCAACCATCTCGACGTAAGTGCCATCTGGCGTTGAACCGGAAATGCGCAGGCCGGCTGCGGTCAGCTGCTCTTCGTACTCGCGGTTGAACTCGTAGCGGTGCCGATGACGCTCGCTGATTTCAGCTTTGCCGTAAATCCGGTAGGCCAGAGTGTCCGCCTCAATCTTGCAGGTCCAGGCACCCAGACGCATCGTGCCCCCGAGTTCTTCCACCCCGCGGAGCTCGCGCAACTTGTAGATCACCCGATGGGGTGTGGCAGGATCGAACTCGCTCGAGTTTGCGTCTTCCAATCCGCAAACGTTGCGTGCGAATTCGATGCAGGCGGTCTGCATCCCCAGGCAGATACCGAAGTATGGCACCTTGTTCTCGCGGGCATATCGAATGGCTTCGAGCATGCCTTCGATGCCGCGCTTGCCAAATCCCCCCGGAACCAGAATGCCGTCGTAATCGCGAAGCTGTTCCCGGCAAGCATCCTGGCCGGCTTCCAAGCCCTCGGCTTCCACCCAGCTCAAGCGCAACCTCAAGTTATGCGCCAACGCCCCGTGCACGAGAGCTTCTTTGAGCGACTTGTAGGAATCCTCGTATTCGACATACTTGCCGACAATCGCAATGTGCACGTCGGCCTTTGGGTTGTACACCCGGTGAACCAGCTCTTCCCATTGCTTCAAGTCGCGTTCTTTGGAATCCAGGTGTAGATACTTCATCACCAGCGCGTCCACTTTCTCGTGCGAGAACACGAGCGGGACTTCGTAGATCGAAGCAACGTCTTTGGCCGTAATGACGGCTTCTTCCTCCACATTACAAAAGAGTGCAATCTTCGACTTGATGTCTTTCGAAAGGAAGCGATCGGTGCGGCAAAGCAGAATGTCCGGCTGAATTCCGATGCTGAGGAGCTCTTTCACCGAGTGCTGTGTCGGCTTGGTCTTGAGTTCCTGCGCGGCGGCAATAAACGGCACCAGGGTCACGTGTACGAACACCGTGTTCTCGCGCCCAAGTTCCTGGCGCATCTGGCGGATCGCTTCCATGAACGGCAAAGACTCGATGTCGCCAACCGTACCACCGATCTCAACTATTGCGACATCAACATCTTGCGCGACTTTCTTCATGGCAGACTTAATCTCATTGGTGACGTGCGGGATCACCTGCACGGTCTTGCCGAGATAGTCTCCACGACGCTCTTTGGCGATGATCTGCTCGTAAATGCGGCCGGTCGTCCAGTTGTTGTCGCGGGACAGTTTGGAGTGGGTGTAGCGCTCGTAATGACCAAGATCGAGGTCTGTCTCGGCGCCATCGTCGGTGACAAAGACTTCGCCGTGCTGGAACGGCGACATGGTGCCGGGGTCAACGTTCAAGTACGGGTCGAACTTCATCAGATTGACTTTGATTCCGCGGCTCTCCAGCAGGCACCCGATCGAAGCCGCCGCCAGTCCCTTGCCTAAGGAAGACACTACACCGCCGGTTACAAAGATGTACTTTGCCGACATCGTTGCCTCGCTCTAAATTGTCTTGGAAAATTGTGCAGGCTGGCGTGCACGATCAATTATGGCAGAACATGAGCGAGAGGGGAATGGGGAATTTTGAGAACGTCCTAAGTCTCAGCATCTCCTGCTACTCGCGCCTGGCCTAGCAAACGCCCGCAAGAGCCTTGCTGAATTCCTTGAGAGAGCCTTGCCAGGTCATGGGCACGAGCATCAGAATAAACAGAGGACGTTTATGGGTGGTGGCCAGAGATATCTGCTTATTGTGCTCCTGATCCTAGGCACACTTGGGGTGCCCAGCCTGGCATCGCCCGCCGACGCCACCAAACGCCTTATTTTGAAAGACGGCTCCTACCAGATCGTTTCGAAGTGGGAAATTCAGGGCGACCGCGTGCACTACTACAGTGCCGAGCGTGATGAATGGGAAGACGTCCCGAACGCAATGATCGATTGGAAGGCCACCGATCAATACGAAAAGGACCGTCAGGCGCAAAAGAACTCCCCAGAAGCCCAGGCGCTTGATCGCGAGTTGGAGCAGGAGCGCCAGGAAGAGGAAGCGAAATCTCCCTCGGTTGCTCCCGGACTGAGGCTTCCGAAGGAAGGGGGTGTCTATGCCCTGGATACCTATCTCGGGGAACCCCAACTCCTGCCCCTCGACCAGAGCAGCGGCCAGGTCAATAAAAATACAAAGCGAAACATCCTGAGGGGAGCGATCAATCCTGTCGCGGGTTCGAAGATGACCATCGAGCTCGCCGGAGCCCGCGCCAAGATTCAGGTTCATGCGTCCTTGCCGGCCATCTACGTGAATTTGGACTCGAATGATGAGGACGACTCCGGGCAGGAGGCTCCATCCGGGAAAGCTCCTGCGCAGCTTCCCTGGGACCGTTTCCGGATTGTTCGCGTTCAGGTCAAGGGCGACAAGCGAATCGCCGGAGCAATCAAGACCGCCGTCCTGGGGAAGACTAGTTCCGAGCAAGACCTGATCTTGGCCGATGCAGAACAACTGGGCGAAGGATGGATCAAGATCACTCCCAAAGAACCGCTCGCCGCTGGCGAATACGCGCTCGCGGAGATGCTAGGCAAACAAGGCATAAACAGCTACGTGTGGGACTTTGGCATGCATCCCGACGCGCCCGCCAATCTGTCGGTCATCCGGCCGGAGAAACAGAAGGCGTCTCCTGAAGAGAGCAAGACTGAGTTGAAGACGCGAGACACTGACGAGGGTGCAAAGCGTTAAAGAAGCGCTGGTCGAATCAAGCCGTTGCCCCCTAAGGCCTTTGGGGTTGGTCCCTTTTCCCTCTTAAGCTCTGATCATCGATCATTCCGTCCTTGCATCATTTCTGTAATGGATCTTTTAGGAACAACGTGGCTCTAACCCACCGCATCTCGAATAGCGGAGGACAGCCATGAACTCAGTTAAGCTGCTGCTACTAGCTCCAGCCCTGCTCGCGATCTCGGCTACGGCCCAGACCCCGCAAAGCCCATACCTGATCCCGCAGGGCACAGAAATCAAAGTTCGAACCGACACCACCGTTCCCGCCAAGCCCGCCGCTGACACTCGCTATACAGCAACCGTCAGCAACGACGTCATGGACAATACCGGCAGCGTGGCGATCCCTCGTGGCGCGCGCGCTGATCTGGTCGCGGTTCCGCGCGAAGACGGCAAAGACACCTATTTGGATCTTCGATCGGTGACCGTAAACGGCCAGCGGTACGAACTTGAGACCCGCGGGGGGAAGACAGGAAGTTCGACTCCAGGCGGACTGGGTGCTAACAAGCGGACAGGCAAGTATGTTGGCGGAGGTGCAGCCGTGGGAGCAGTACTCGGAGCTTTGCTTGGCGGAGGAAAAGGTGCTGCCATTGGTGCAATCGTCGGCGGTGCAGGCGGAGCGGGCGCTCAGGTCTACACCGGCAAGAACAAAGAACTGCCGGCTGAAACGCAACTCAGCTTCAAGTTAGCGCAGGATCTCGAGATGCGTACTGTCGACAGCCAACCGTCAGGCGAAATGCGCACTCGCCCACCCGACACCCAGTAGAGCTCGAACTCGCAACCAACCACGAAGCGGGGAGCCATGTGCTCCCCGCTTTCTGCCTACGGCGGGCGCGACTATACTGCCGTGTGCCTCCTCGACCCCCATCACGCCTTGCCTATATTGATTGGCTGCGCGGGCTTGCCTGTGTCCTGATGTTCCAAACCCATTGCTACGACGCGTGGCTCGGAGGCGCAGCGCGCGATTCGCGTTTCGCCATGTGGTCGCATCTGGGCGGGACTTTTCCTGCACCGTTGTTTCTTTTTCTCGCCGGGATCTCGGTCGCCCTGATCGCAGACAAGATGCAGCAGAAAGGAGCGACTGCTTCCCAGATCGGGAAAAAGGTCATCTTCCGCGGCGCTGAAATTCTCGGCCTTGGCCTCTTGTTTCGGATTCAGGAATACGCAATCTCGTGGGGGTGGGCACCGTGGACCGATCTTTTCCGCGTGGACGTGCTGAACACAATCGGTGTCTCGATCATGCTCATGGGCGGGTTGTGCTGGATGGTTTTGTTTGTCATCGGCGCTCCCACGGTTCGGGGTCTCCACAAGTTCCTGAGCGTGGTTGCCTGTGGGGTGGCGGTCCTGATCTCCGCGTTGACGCCGCTGGTTTGGACGACCTGGCGCCCGCGCTTTCTCCCCTGGCAACTGGAGAGCTACATCAATGGCGTGCACAACCTCGGAACGCCGCAGCCGTGGCTCTTCCCGATTTTTCCTTGGACTGGATTCGCATTCGCCGGGCTGGCGATGGGCTTGATCCTGACGAGCGGTTTCAGCCAAAAACTCGGGAGTTGGATCTTTCTATTAACCGGAGTTTCCGGTGCCACTTTGGTCTACGCCGCCAGATTTTTCGATTCGCTGTCTTGGCAGATTTATCCTGTGTACGATTATTGGCACACCAGCCCCAGCTTCTTCCTTCTCCGGGTAGGCATACTTCTGGTTCTTCTACTCGGGGCATACGCCTGGTGCCGCTGGGGCCTGGGGCAGGCCGGGTTCAGCCCGCTCATTCAGCTGGGCAAGACTTCCCTGCTGGTTTACTGGGTACACATTGAACTGGTGTACGGGAGATTTCATATTCTTCCGCTTCGCAGCCAGACCATTCTCGGGGCATCGAAGGGTTTGCTCACTATCTTTCTAGCCATGCTCGCGCTCTCGGTAGCGCGCACCGCCTGGAAGGCTCGCATGCAGGAGTTCAAGAACCGAAAGCCTGCCCAAGCCGCGGGATGATCCGAGAGCGATCGCAGTTGCGCCCGGATCTTTATGTTGTGCAGTCGCTTAATTCCGGTACCGTCGATAGCGAACAGGATGCCCCCGACCAGCCACGTTCAGTCGATTCACCGCGCAGGTGCTGGCTGCGGCTGTGCTTGCGGGTTTCCGAAGTCCACCTTGGGAACGGCTTTCGAGCCCTCGGTTGCCGTGAAATACGCATTGTTGGGGCTGAATCCCATGCCCGCTGCAAACAGGCTTGCCGGGAATTGCTGCACGTAGGTGTTGTAGTCCTGCAGGGTGTCGTTGTAGCGCTTGCGCTCAACCGCGATGCGGTTTTCGGTGCCCGCCAGTTCATCCTGCAAACGGAGAAAGTTCTCGTTGGATCGCAACTCGGGATAATTTTCTGACAGCGCCAGCAAGCGGCCAAGCGCTCCATCCAGGCGCTGATTCGCGGCAATTTTGTCCTGGGGAGAGCCCGCAGAGAGCAATTGGGAGCGTGCTTGCGCGATTTCGCCAAACACGGTCTGTTCCTGCTTGGTGATTCCCTTGACGGTTTGTACCAGATTGGGAATGAGGTCGGCGCGGCGCTGCAGCACCACATCGACCTGCGACCAGGTGGATTTCACGGCCTCGTTCTTTTGCACCAGCGTATTCTTCACGCTGAAGTACATTCCAAAACCGATCAGCAGGATAAGAATGATCACGATTGCCACAACGCCTAGCTTCATAAGTTGCTCCTTTCAAACTGATCCGGAAATTCTAAACGCTCGGCGATACCGAATGTCCCGGCATTTGATCCACCGCATCCGCAACCCTGGTAATCGCCGCCAGATAGCGGGCCGCCAGATCGTTTGCCGGCAACTTGCCCCGGTCGCTTTGCTGTGACCGTATGTCCATCAGCTGCAGGAAGGGCGAATCGTCGAAGCCAAGCTTCTTCGATAAAACGGCGATAGCTTCGCGCGAATGCCTCCGTTCGTTCTCTCCCATTTCTACGAGCACGTGACGAAAGAGCGTGGTGAACGAACTCAGCGAGTGCAACATGATCTCCCACAGTTGCCTTTCCTCGGTTCCCGCGAGCAATAAGTGCTGCCTCAGCAGGAACAGCTTCTCCCGCAACTCATATTCCAGTTGCTCACGGTGGTGAGTCATGGGCACCTGCAGATCCCGCAGCAGATCGGGGCCATGTAGCACTCGATATCGCTGCTTCATGTCGCTGAACTCTATGGAGAATACGTCCGAGGAAGTATTTAGTTCCTGGGAAGTAATCACCAGCGGCGGGCGGTGCCGCTTACCGCGCCACCAAGAGACCACAGGGGCAATCCTGTTCAGGGCTGGAAGAGACACATCCCGCAGCAAGCAGAGGAAATTCAGGTCAGAGTATTCAGGATGAAAATCTCCGTCGGCCGCAGAGCCATAGAGAATCACGCTCACCAGATTGTCACCTGCAGCGGCCTTCATCTTGCCGACAAATTCTGTTGTTAATGCCTCATGAGTCATTGATTTGCCCTCAACCATCCGCTCTCTGCGTCAACAAGAACAAGCTTCACCAGCCGTTCTGCGGCCCTATCTTTCGATCACCAACTTCCACCGGCGCCTCCGCCTCCGGTTGAACCGCCACCGAAGCCTCCAAAGCCACCGCCACCACCGCCGAAACCTCCACCACCCCAGCCACCACCACCCCAATTGCCTCCCCCGCGATAGCCTCCTCCCCATCGGGGGCCACCGCTGAACAACAACCACCAGAACAGGATCTTTCTGAGTGGGGTCGCGAGTACGACGATGATGATGAGGATGATCCAGAACCAGGAGACAGCGGAAAAGCCGGGAGCGGGTCTTCGCTGGGGACGAGGCAGCTCGGCCCCAGTCAACTGAATCCCGGCATCTTCTGCGATTACATTTGCAACCCTAAGCGTTACCAGTCGTAGGGCTCCGTTGTAATCGCCCTGTCTTAGGAGCGGAAGCGCCTCGCGCCCAAAGCCTCCAACCTTGCCATCGGGCAGGATTGGTTCGAGGCCATAACCCGCCGTAGTCCAATACTTATGGTCCTTGACCGCATAAAGTATGAGCACTCCGCGATTGGTAGATTTGTTTCCGACCCCCCAGGCTTGATAGAGTTCGACGGCATAATCGAACACGTCTTTGCCGTCGGTCGAGTTGACGGTTACAACTGCGATCTGCGCATGTGCCTTTTCGTCGATCTGTTTCGCGACGCCATTCAGCTGGTCTTCCGTCTCTGGGCTGAGAACATGGGCGAAGTCGTTTACGTAATTGGAGGGGTGAAGTCCGGAAATGGGCTCCGCGAAAGCAGCCGCATGGAACAACGCAAATGCAACTACGACGACGATCAAGCCCGCACGCCACATCGGGCTGATTGTACAGGAAGGCGTGAGAGAGCTTTGTGTCTCCAGATCCACCAAGCGGGGCTTCCGCAGGGTGACTCACATGATTGAGTGTAGAAATTCTACCACTGCTCGCTCCGCGAAATGGCCATCGTACCCGTCCCGCTCGCCAATATAGGAGCAATGGCCTCCGTCGCTGGTTTCAAGAAACCGGATATTCGGGTTGGCGGAGATTTTTGCCCGCGTTCCCGGCAGAAGGCGAATGAAAGGATCATTTTTTGCGCACAAAATGAGCGCGGGTACCCCGATCCGGTCAATCACGTTCGAGGCCGCTGCTCGTGCGTAGTAGTCGGATGCGCCATCGAATCCGCAATAAAACGCAGTCACTCTATCATCGAAATCTCGCAGGCTCTTGATACCGCGCAGCCTCGACAAGTCATAGCTGCCGGGGAACGAGCGCTCCTTGGCACGCATGCGAGCCTTCAGCTTGAGGACGAAATACTGCTCGTAAATGCGATTGGACGGCAAGTGGAGTGCATCGGCGGAAGCTGCGAGGTCGATTGCCGGGCAAACTGCGCCCACCGCGACAAACTCTTTCGGCCCGTTCTTCCCCCACTCGCCTGCCGCTTTCAACACCAGATTTCCGCCCATCGAGTAACCGCAGAGAACAAGTTCCTGGATTCCATCGTTTCGAATGAGGTGTTCGGCAACCGCCATCACGTCCCCTGAACGGCCGGAGTGGTAAAGAGTTGGCGCCAAAGTGTCGGTGCCGCCACAAGTCCGCTGGTTCATCAGGACAACATTCATTCCCAGGGCGAGCCCCTTTTCCGCAATGCCCAGCATGTAGAGTGACTCAGTCGATCCCTCGAGGCCGTGCACAACAATCACCGTCCTTGCCGGGCGGCGGTCCTTCTGCCAATAGCAATGGCAAAGGACTTGTATGCCCGGCTCCACCTCGACCAGCCGGGATTCAACCGGGCCCAGCGAAAACTTGCGCCGCAAGAAAAATCCGGCGATGGTTTGCACATGACCACCGCCAAGGAAACGGCGCGGCCGGAATTCCAGAGTTTGAGCGGAAACTGCCTTAACTGTAACCCCCACATAACAATTCTAAATGTAGGCGGAATACAGGTTCGTCCCGGCCACCCTGAGAGCAACCCTCGATCGAAACTCCCAATCTGATTTCCACCAGCATTGTTAGGAGGAGGATACGATGAGCATAAAAATTCCGAGCATCCTTACGGCCGCAGCTCTGGCCGCCGCCTGTGCGGTTGCCGTTCCCCCGAAGGCTTCTGCCGACGATCGCAGCGACTGCCAGAAGAAAGTGGAAAAGGCGCAGGATCACTATCGGCATGAGGCGCATGAGCACGGCAAGCACAGCCGTCAGGCGCAAAACGCGCGAGCCAAGCTGAATGAAACTTGGGACCGTTGCTGGAGCAGCACGCACGCTTGGTACGATCCGCACCGTGGCGAGTGGCGCACTGAGCACGACTGGGACCGCTACGATTGGGACCACGACGGCGACCGTGACCGATAGGAAACCGGGCCCCCGAGCAGTCGGGGGCCGCCCTATTTTCCGAGCGCCCTCGCTCGTTGCGCTTTCCTGTTCACAATCTGCAATAAATCCGATTCATTCCTTCGTTGACACGCGTTGCCTCAGACCTTAGCATGCCGTTTCATACGCGCAGTTCCCTTGGGGTACTAATCTCCGCGCGGCGAGTGTCTTGTTATGAGCCTCCGTGACTTCATTTCCAAACAGTTCATCGACGTCATTGAATGGGTCGAGCCCGGAGACGGCATTCTTGCTTACCGTTATCCCATGCAGGACCGCGAAATTCAGAATGGGGGCAAACTCACCGTCCGTGATTCGCAGATGGCGGTGTTCGTGAATGAAGGCAAGGTAGCCGATGTCTTTGGCCCGGGCCTGTACACACTCAACACGCAGACATTGCCCATCCTGACTTACTTGCGCAATTGGGACAAAGCCTTCAAATCTCCGTTCAAGTCGGACGTCTATTTTTTCTCGACGCGCCTGCAAACCAACCAGCACTGGGGCACTCCGAACCCGATTACCATTCGCGACAAGGAGTTCGGGGCAGTGCGCATGCGCGGCTTTGGCATTTACACCTATCATATTGCTGATCCCAAGGTGTTCTATACCAAGGTCAGCGGCACCCGTGACCTGTACTCAGTTCCGGATCTCGAGGGCCAACTGCGGAACACGATCGTCGGCCGTCTCACCGACACCTTTGCCAACAGTCAAGTGCCCTTTCTCGATATGGCGGCCAACCAGGTTGCGCTCGCGGAGAAGATCTCCGCCGAACTCAAGCCAGGATTCGTGGAGCTCGGACTTGCGCTCGACAGCTTCGTGGTCGAGAACCTTTCACTCCCAGACGAACTGCAGAAGATCCTCGATCAGCGCATCAGCATGAACATGGTGGGCGATATGGGCCGCTACACCCAGTTCGAGGTGGCGCAATCCATCCCGACGGCCGCCGCCAACGAAGGCGGTGGAGGCGTTGGTCTGGGCGCGGGTCTGGGCGCTGGAGTGGCGATCGGGCAAGCCATGATGGACGCGATCAAGCAGGCCCGATCAACCCCAGGTGGCCCAGAATCCGCCCCACCCGCAGGCTCTGCGCCCGCTAGCGACACCAAGTTCTGCATGAATTGCGGCAAACCGATTCCGCGGGCGAGCAAGTTTTGCCCCGAGTGCGGTCACGCACAACAATAGTGTTCGCGTTGAACTATGAATGGGATTGAGTGGGTAGTTGATGCGCAGGGGTGTGATGCGGAATCTTTACGCGACCTTGAACTCCTTCGCAGACTATTCGACACGCTGATTCTCGATCTGCGCCTCCGTCCAGTCGGCGCCACGCAGTGGCACCAGTTTCCCGGTAGCGGTGGTATCACCGGCTTGTGTCTGCTCTCCGAATCTCATCTTGCTTGCCACACCTTCCCTGAACATGGATCGCTTTGCCTGAACGTGTTCTGCTGCGTGCCACGCGACGTGTGGAACTTTCAGTCGCACCTGGAGGAGATGTTCTCGGCCACTACCGTGCGGATTCGCGCCGTAGAGAGATCCTACCGCGCGGAAGAAACGGTCGCATCGGCAAGCGGAGGACGGGCCCAATGACGCAACCCACCGCGAATTGCCCCAACTGCGGCGCCAAGATCACCTTCCGCTGGTCAGCCAGTGTGCAAACCGTATGCGAGTATTGCAAGTCCATCCTGGTGCGCACCGATGTTGACCTCGAAAAAGTCGGGCAAGTCGCCGACCTTCCAGCGAACAGTTCGCCTATCCAGATCGGCACCGAAGGTATCTATGGCCCACACTCGTTCGTAGCCATCGGCCGAATTATTTACCAGTACGACCAGGGCAACTGGAATGAATGGCACTTGATGATGAATAACGGCTCGAGCGGCTGGCTCTCCGATGCACAGGACGAATACGCCGTCAGCTTCGCGGCTCCCGGACGCAAACTGCCCAAGGAGTGCCGGGTTGGCCAGGACTACACCTGGGACAACACCAGCTACAAGGTCAGCACGATCACCAAGGCACACTATCGCGGCGTCGAGGGCGAACTGCCGTTTCAGTACTGGGACAAAAGCGACGTGGTTTTCGTCGACCTCATGTCCTACACCGGGAAGTTCGGAACCATTGATTACAGCGACGATGAGCCTGCACTCTATCTCGGTGAGTTCGTTGACTTCGATAGCCTGAAGCTGAAAAATCTCCGCAGCTTCGAGGGGTGGTCGTGAGTTCCAGCGGCCCAACTCCCTCCAGCAATCCGCAGGTAAAGGCGCTGAACTGTCCGGGTTGCGGCGCGGCGCTGACGCTTCGATCGTTCAGCCAGGCGGTGACAGTGGTTTGCGACAGTTGCCATTCCATCCTCGACGCGCAAGATCCTCGACTCAAAATTCTGCAGAAGTTCCAGGTCGAGACCAGCGAAGATCCGCCGTTGATCCCGCTTGGCAATCGCGGCACAATCCGCGGCGCGCAATACGAGGTCATCGGATTTCAGCGGCGCACCATTCGTGTGGACGGCATGCCGTACAGTTGGCACGAGTATCTTCTGTTCAATCCCTTCAAGGGGTTCCGCTACCTCACCGAGTACAACGGACACTGGAATGACGCGAGCGTTTTGCGAGCGATTCCCGTCTCGAGCCCAGGCGCGAATACCCTGAACTATCTCGGCGAAACCTATCGTTTGTTCCAGACTGCCAACGCCGAAACCGGCTATGTGCTTGGAGAATTCCCATGGCAGGTCCGTGTCGGCGAGACAGCAGAAGTGTCCGATTACATTTCGCCGCCGCGAGTAATCTCCAGCGAGAAAACTGACCAAGAGATTACCTGGTCGATGGGCGAATACCTCGCCGGCCGCGATGTATGGAAGGCTTTCAAGCTGGCTGGCAATCCTCCGCAAGCGGTCGGGGTTTATGAAAATCAGCCCTCCCCGCTGATCGGCCATGTAAAAGCTGTGTGGAAGCTGTGTGCTGCCTTTCTCTTGGCGCTGGTGGTGCTCATCATCGGCTTTTATGCGACTGCACGGAATGAGCAGGTGTTTTCGCAGTCCTATTCCTTCAATACCAACGGCAAAACCGAAGCCTCGTTCGTGACCGATGTCTTCGAACTCAAGGGGCGCACCTCTGACGTTGAGATCGACACACAAGCCGGTGTGAACAACAGCTGGATTTACCTGAATTATGCGCTCATCAACGAGGACACCGGCCACGCTTACGATTTCGGCCGGGAAGTTAGTTATTACTCAGGCTACGACTCAGACGGATCCTGGACCGAAGGCAGCCAGAAAGACTCGGTCACCATCCCCAGTGTTCCTCCCGGACGGTACTACCTGCGCGTCGAGCCGGAGAGTGAGTATTACCGAGGCACGATTTACTATTCCATTGCGCTGCGGCGGGACGTCCCGCAATTCAGCTTTTTCGGGATTGCTGCCCTGGCCTTGCTGATACCCGCGGGATTCATCACCTGGAAATTTATGAACTTCGAGCACCTGCGCTGGGCTGAAAGCGACTATAGCAATAGCGCAGGCTCGGATGACAACCAAAATGCAGGGAGCGCCGCCGGAATTGCCGGGGGAATCGGAACGGTAGCAGGTTTGATCGGCGATGCGCTGGATATAGCGGACGAATGATGCGCAATGCTTTCTTCATTTACGGGCTCACGATTCTCTCGGCCCTCGCATGGGCCGAGTATCGCGGCTGGAGCTTAAATCGCGTCGACGAGGTAAAGAACGTACCCAGGTCGGTTCGCGACAACCCGGGCTCCTATCGATCTGTTTATGGCTACTACCACCATTACACAGGAGGCAAGTGATGGGCATTCAGTTGACGAACGTTGTTAACGCCATCGTTTACGCCGGCATCGGCATTGTGGTCTTTGGCCTCGCGTTTGTGGTCATCGACAAGTTCACTCCCTACAACCTTTGGAAGGAAATCGTTCAGGAACACAATACGGCGCTCGCCATTTTGCTCGGCGCCATGTCGCTTGGCATCTGCGTCATCATTGCAGCGGCGGTTCACTAGGCCTTGGGAATCCTACTTTTCATCACCGTTCTGCTGATTGCCGCCTGCGGGCTCATTTATGAGCTCATCGCCGGCACGCTCGCAAGTTATCTGCTCGGTGACAGTGTTCTTCAGTTCTCGACCATCATTGGCTGCTATCTGTTCGCGATGGGAATCGGAAGCGCGATGTCTCGCTACATCGACCGCGGACTCGCCTACCGATTCGTCTGGATCGAGGTGCTTCTGGGAGTGATCGGCGGGTTTTCTTCAGCCCTGCTTTTTCTCGCGTTCGCCTACACGCAGGGATTCCAGCTTCTCATGTATGCGCTGGTGGTGGTGATCGGCATCCTCGTGGGACTTGAAATCCCGCTGCTGATGCGGATCATCCGCAACCGCTATCAGTTCCGCGATGTAATCGCGCACGTGCTGACATTCGACTACCTAGGCGCGCTCGGAGCTTCTTTGCTGTTTCCGATCTTGCTGGTGCCCTATCTCGGACTGGTGCGCTCGGCGCTGCTGTTTGGGATCCTCAACGTTGCCGTGGCCCTTTGGAGCACGTTCCTGTTCGCCAACCAGTTGGCGAGAGCGCAAGTATTGCGCGCCATCTGCTTTGCGGTGCTCTGCGCCTTGGGATTGGGCTTCGCCGAGGCAAAAAAGATCACGACCGCAGCGGAAGACAACATCTACGCCGACGAGATTATCCTGGCGCGTGACACGCACTACCAGCACATTGTCCTCACGCGCTTCAAAGACGACATACGCCTTTTCCTGAACAGCCACCTCCAGTTCAGTTCGCGTGACGAGTACCGCTACCACGAGGCACTGATTCATCCCGGATTGTCGGCTGTCCCCGTGCCACGCCACGTGTTGGTTCTCGGCGGGGGGGATGGCCTGGCCGTCCGCGAAATCCTGAAGTACCCGCAGGTCGAAACGGTCACCTTAGTCGATCTAGATCCGGAGATGACGCGGCTATTTTCTCAGCACCCCATGCTGACGGCCCTGAATCAGAGGTCGTTCTCTTCGCCCAAAGTTCACATCATCAATCGAGACGCCTTTCCCTGGGTGGACGCGAGCACGGACAGCTACGATTTCATCGTCATCGATTTTCCCGACCCCACGAACTACTCCCTGGGCAAGCTCTATACCACCGCCTTCTACAAAGCCGTGGCCCGACACCTCAGTGCGCAGGGACTGATGGTCGTGCAGAGCACCTCGCCAATGTTCGCGCGCGATTCTTATTGGTGCATCGCAAAAACGATTCAGGACGCCGGGCTCCAGACTTCTCCTTATCACGTCTACGTTCCATCCTTCGGCGAGTGGGGATTCGTAATCGGGGGAAGGCACAGTTACTCGCCACCAACCTCACTTCCGCCGGGCTTACGGTTTGTCAATGTCCAAGGTCTAGCCGCTCTCTTTCAGTTCCCGCCTGACATGTCTCCGATGCAGGTTCCCGCAAACCACCTGAATGATCAGGTTCTAGTACGGCTCTACGACAAGGATTGGAAGGACATTAGTCATTGAGTCTCTCGCGGCGGAAGTTCCTGCAGTCCTCGAGTGCCGCGCTGGTCGGCCTTTCTCTCAAGAGCGACCGGCCGATCGCCGGCTCTTTCGTGAACGACTCTTTCGCGCAGGGACATTTGCTGCGCGATCGCGCGAGCTTTCCTCCGGCTCGGAGGAAACTGAAGGCCCCCGTCGTCATCGTGGGCGGCGGAATCGCCGGTCTCAGCGCCGCCTGGAGGCTGAACAAGAAGGGATTCACAGACTTCGTTCTGCTTGAAATGAACGATCAAGCCGGCGGCAATTCCCGTTGGGGGGAGAATGAAATTACCTCGTACCCGTGGGCAGCACACTACGTTCCCGTGCCCGGCCCGAAGGCCATCTACGTTCGCGAACTCTTTGAGGAGCTCGGCGTCCGCAAAGAAGGCAAATGGGAGGAGCGCTATCTCTGCTTCGCACCCCAGGAGCGCCTGTTCCTGTACGGCCGTTGGCAGGATGGAATTGAGCCAGCCATTGCGCTCACGCAAAAAGACCGTGAGCAGTTTCAGCGGCTCGAAGAGAAAGTTCACGGATTTCGGGCGACTGGCAAGTTCACGGTTCCCATGGATGTTGGTATTTCTGAATCCACCGCGGGTCTCGACCACATGTCGTTCGCTGACTGGCTTCGCGAGCAGAAAATGGACTCGAAGATCCTCAACTGGTATATGAACTACTGCTGCCGCGATGATTACGGCGCAACCGCAGATCAGACTTCAGCCTGGGCTGGGATTCAATACTTCGCCTCGCGCGACCCGGAAGAAAAAGGTCCGCTGACTTGGCCGGAAGGCAACGGCTGGATCGTCCGCCGCTTGCTCGAGCGAGTAGGCCGATATGTACACACAGGACAGATGGTCCACCGCATCGTGCCACAAAAGACCGGCGCGAGCGTGTTCGCGGGCGATACGGAGTTCCAAACCGAGTTCGTTATCTTCGCCGCCCCTACATTCCTCGGTCCATACCTGATCGACGGTATGGCTCCGCTCCAGGATTTTGAATACTCGCCATGGCTCACGGCCAATCTCACGCTGGATCGCATACCGACCTCCTATGGGGGCGATCCCACATGGGACAACGTGTTCATGGACTCGCCGACTTTGGGGTACGTCGACGCCATGCACCAGTCGCTCGCGACTCACAACGACCGCACGGTGTGGACCTTTTACTGGGCACTCGCAGAAGGCTCCCCTTCTCAGAACCGTCAACTACTCTTGGCTCGCGAGTGGGCTTATTGGAAAGACGCAATCCTGCACGATCTCGAACGCGTCCACCCGGAGATTCGCAAGTGCGTCTCGCGCATCGATATCATGCGCATGGGGCATGCCATGGCAAGACCCAAACGGGGGGCAATCTTCTCGGCGGAACGCCGAAGCCTCCGAAAGGCTACGGGGCCAGTTATATTCGCAAACTCTGACCTAAGCGGCTTCTCAATTTTCGAGGAAGCTCAGTACCGGGGTATCGTCGCCGCTGACACCGTTCTACACCAAATAAGTCCCAAGAATGCGGTAAAGACGAGCGCTTGATAGAAACCGCGTGACACCGGCTCAGCAACCCGCTCTCGACCCAATACCTCGAGCCACCACTTCAGAGGGGATAGCCTGGGCGGCGGTCGGAAGGTAGAGTTCAAAGATCGATCCCCGCGATGGCGCGCTGCTGACCGTGATGGTTCCTCCGCTCTGTCGCAGAAAGCCATAAGCACTTGCCAGGCCGAGACCCTCGACGGTAGCCTTGGACTTCGTAGTGAAGAAGGGCTCGAAGACGAGAGCTAAGGTTTGGTCGTCCATTCCCGACCCTGTATCCGCCACCGATAGGGCAACGAACGCAGATGGCGATAAATCAAGTTCTTTAGCGCGACACGAGTCAAGTACCGTTTCACGCAGCGAGATTGTCAGTGTGCCTCCCGAAGGCATTGCGTCCTTTGCATTGCGCACCAGGACAAGGATCGTTTCCTTCAGAACGGCCGCGTCCAACTCCACGACGGGGACCTCTGATGGACTGGACGTGTTGACCTTTATCTTGTCGCCTGCGGCAATTCGCAATTCGGGAATGAGCCCATTCAGCAACTCCTTGGGATTAAAACGGGAAGTTCGGAGCGTTCTGGATTGTGCGTACTGCAGCAACCGACTCGTGATATCCGCACTTCGTCTGCTGGCCTTCTCAATCTCCTCAATGGTTGCAAGTGGAGGCAGGTTAAACCTTTGCAGAGATTGCCGGATTACCGAACAGGAAAGTTGGATGATCTGCATCTGATTATTGAAGAAGTGAGCCACCCCTCCCGCGAGTCTCCCTATGGTTGCCAACCTCTCAGACTGGACTAGTCGGGCTTCCACGCGAGCTCGCTCTTCGCTCTCCAACCTGAAGTTCCGATTGGCAGCCTTCAATTCCGCCACCAGCCTTTCGTGTGCGAGCGTAATAAATCCAAATGCCATGCCAAGGAGAAGGAATAGGACGGTTATGAAGAAAGCAGTGTCCGCAGGGTTCACTGAAAAATATGGAGAATCAGTTCTACCGAAGGACAAGACGGCCATAATTCGGAGGCTGGCAGCGAAGCACCCAAGTATGGACACCGATGCAGTAAAACGGTATCCGAACCGGTGGCCCTCAGGTCGATTGCCTAGCAGAGGCAATGCAGTATCCACAAAGATGGGAATCGATAGCAACGAGGTCAAGATAATTCGTTGATGTAGGGGCCGGGCGAAGTAAGAATATATCTGTAAGAAGATTGCGGCTAGAACATATATGTATGGCCAACGCCCTCGTCGTGGCGCTCCGGAAAACCGTCGGACTCCGCTATCAATCGCCGCGAACCCGACGAGAGCTGTGAGCTGGATACTCAAGAGCGCATCGGGAGCGAACCCTCTCAGGTCAGCAATGATGACCGCCGCGCTCACAACGCTAAGGGCAAGAAGAACCCGCACAAAGCCCGGATAGGGTTTTCTGGCTTGCATTGCAAGGAGCAATAGCAATGCAGTTCCAACAATGCCGGAAACTAGGAAGAGCGTGCGGTAGTCGAGGGAGCCCTCCGCCATATGATCCCCGATTGATGGCTTTTGGTTTACCTTTCGCTCGGACGTGTCCTGGTCGTCTGTTCGATCTCAAGCTTGCTTAACGGATTTCACGCGACCCATCAACGCTCTTCAGTGCGGCTTTCGCTTGATCATGAAAGCGTTTGTCGTACCACACTGGAGAGTATATTTCGAGAAGCCTGAAGAGCATCCTCAACGCCTCATGGAGATTCTGTTGAGTGTTCCTGAGCCTAGCAATTTCAGCCTCCGTGCCTCGTTTTATCGCGGCTCTTGTCATGGCCTGCTCCTGCTTCGCGGTTCGATCTTGAACGTTCCTTTCAGTTGCGAACTTACTCTTCACAAGTTTCCTTTCGTTTCTAAAACCAAACTTCGTCATCTGGTGTGGGTAAAACAGACCAGACGATTCCTCCTCGTCTCTTCTCTGCCGCGGCATCATCGCAATCATCTAACACCTGGCCGGGTAGGATCTCTCGTAACGCCCAGTCGATTCGATTTGACGAACTTTGAATTTTGTTCAATTCTTCCGCGTGTCCATGCGCGTAAATCGCTACCGTGATGGGGTTCAGTGCATTGCGGACGTGAGGATTCATCAACCTGATACTCTTCCATCTGTCGTTGGAGTATTCAGAACGCTTCAGGTCGTAACGATATATGAACAATCCGACAACGATGCCGTCGTAGAGGTAATCGAACCCCAACTCGCACAGCATCGAGACTCGGTGAGCGAGTAATAAAAAGGCAGAAACAACCAAGACACACATCACTGCGACAACGCTGAGCCGAAAAGGGGTGTTACAGGTCACTTCATTGTGCGCTCTTGTGCTTTGGGCAGGCATGGCGCACCTTCTGTCTGAAAATTCTAAGACAAACGCTACGCCTCGAAAACTGTCAATTCTTGCAGTTTCAGGCAACGAATGGTTGGGGTTGAGTGCTCTCGCTATTCCAACGGTTCAAACTGCGTCGGTTCGATTGCCAGAGTTGAAAAGACCTCGTCCAGGGAACGCGCAATCGTCATAGAGTCATAGTGTGGCTCTCCAGCGATTTTGAAAATTCTTGCTACGACAAACCCCGCAGTGCTGGGCATTACGAAGAAACGACGACAGCCGTTGCCCTGGAGTGCTGGCTCGCGCCTCGCCAAATAGCGAACCGATTCAGACGACATCGAGAACTTGGTAATCGACGAGCATTCCACGATGTGAACACTGGGTACCTTCTCTACCAGACGTTTGCGCATTCCCGCGTCGACCTTTCTGATCAGGTCATCCGTGAGCTCTCCCTCAACCCAGGTGATCAGAATCTTGTTTAGCGGATCGAATTCGAATCGAAAGCCCATCCCCAACGCCTTTTTTCATTCTATCCCTCTCTCCGTCGATAAACCCTTGGTCAGGCAGAAACCCTCTCATCATTCCCTTGATGCGTTCCTTCTTTCCTGCTTTGCGTTCTGACGGGTTGGGATGGGACGCTATTCTCGTTGCTCGGAGGCTTGCCTATTGGACATTCAAGACTGAGGCCAAAGCAGGTCGCAATCAGGGACAAATCCGGTACAAGTCGATTCACGTGCCATCACGACCGCACGACCGGTTTCGTAATCCTCTAAGCTGGTCGCAAGATCGCGGTGAGGCCGATCCGCCTGTTAGACTCAAATCAGGTACAAAATAGGGACAAGTACTTCTTGGATCTCGCTAACTGATAGAGGGCGCGTAGCTCAAGCGGATAGAGCATCGGATTTCTAATCCGAGGGTTGCAGGTTCAAGTCCTGCCGCGCCTACCATGTTTTCAATTAGTTAGCTTGGTCCTCCGCGCCGGTTTGGGCTTCTTGCAGTGAAATTGCGGTGAAATGGCCGTTGCTTTGTCGTCCCCATCAAAAGCGAAATTTCCAATTTCCAAATTGGAAATTAGGACTAAAATGGCTACATGCAAGGGCAGGATATCGCGCTTCTTCTCAAACTCGCCATCGCCGACGAGCCGACGCCCAAGTCCAAGAACCTTGCCGACAGCCTGTCCATCTCTCCTTCGGAAGTGTCGAAGGCCATGAAACGCTGTGCGGAAGCTGGGTTACTCGCGGTAGCCGGAAGGGAAAAACGAGTGAATCGTTCCGGCCTGATGGAATTCCTCTCGCACGGACTTCGGTACGCTTTTCCACCTGCGAGGGGTTCTATGGTGCGAGGCGTTCCAACCGGGGCATCGGCCGCTCCGCTTAAGTCACGTCTTTTGCAAGATACCGAACCGCTCACGGTCTGGCCGTATGCAGAAGGAAAAGTTCGTGGCATTTCCCTCGCCCCCCTCTACAAAGGAGCACCCAAAGCAGCGTTGCGAGACCCAAAGCTCTACAGCGTCCTGGCCCTCTGCGATGCGATCCGTAGCGGAAGAACGCGCGAACGAAACCTGGCAGTCGAACTCTTGGCAAATGAGATCCATGCCTGATCCGAATCTTCAGATGCTGGAAGATGCAGTGCGCAAACTTGCCTCTTTTCTGGACGAAATCGTTTTCGTGGGCGGGGTTACCTTGGGCCTGCTGATCACCGATGAGGCCGCCGCGCCGATCCGCGGGACGACTGATGTCGACGTGATTGCTGAGATCCTCACCTACGCAGACTACATTGCGTTTTCAGAACGACTCCGCCAAGCTCACTTCACAGAAGACATCGGTCTCACTTGTCGCTGGCATAACGGCGCTCTGACGCTCGATGTTCTTGCCCTGAACAAGTCAGTGCTAGGATTTACAAACATCTGGTATGAACCGGCACTCCGACATGCGTTCACCGTCACTTTACCAGGAGGGCAAAGCGATCCGTGTCATTACCGCGCCGTTCTTCCTGCGACAAAGATGGAAGCGTTTCGAGGAAGGGGCCGAATGGACTTCCAAGCCAGCCATGATCTTGAACTTTGTTGCTGTCATTGAAGGACGGGTCTCATTGCTCCAAGAGATCGCCGCTTCTCCAGGTGGTTCTTCGGGACTATCTAGCCGAAGCAGCAAAGACCCTGCTCGCGGAGTCTCGATTTCTCGATGTGCTTCCTGGATTTGTCTTGGAGGGTGAACGCGTCCCTCTCATCCAAGAACGGCTTGGTTTAATTGCAGCCGGTATTCCTAGTGGCAATTGAAGGAGTTCTGATCGCTGATGCTGCTCCGTACGCCAATAAAGCTGACCGAAGCCCAAATGAGGGCACCACGAGAGTTGTCCGTTCCGAGAACATAGGTTACAGAACGTTCGGGAAACATGAGTTTTAGGGACATGCTGAGCCGCGCGTTCGCCGACTACTCCTTCCGCTCCTTCTCACCTGATGACGGGTCGAGACCAGCGAAAAATCGGATCGCTTGCGAAAGGTAGGTGTTGCACAAAACGTTGCACAATAGTTCCCGATTGGGACGAAAAGGCCCCGACTTGGAGCCCGTCGGGGCATCGTATCCGATTGAGGATTGGTGATCCGCCAATACTGCCGCGGTTTTCTAGTCCGAGGGTTGCAGGTTCGAGTCCTGCCGTGCCTACCACTACCGTGGATCCAAGAGTTTCATGGCCCTAAACGAGCTTTTTCTGCCGTCGCATGACGTTTTGCATACGTTATAAGAGCGGTGAAACCGCGTTTGCCATGCAAGGTTTTAAGGTCGGGATCTTGTCCCATCGCTTCCGCGTACTGTGGAAGCAGACCGTGGTCGATTGATTGACGCAGCAGCGATAGGGCCTCGTCTGAATTCCCTTTTTTCGCCACTTCGCTGGCCAAATTGTAGAGCGTTACCGCCGTTTCCGGTTGATCGGGACCTAAGACCTGCCGTTCCAGCTCAAGCAGTTGGCGCAGGGACTGTTCGCTCTCCTTGTCCCGACCCATCTGCCCCTGGATTGCGGCCTCATTCATCATGTAGTGAATTGTATTCAGGTTCAGATCGCCATACACGCGTCGCTCAGTCGCGAGCGCCTGACTTTCAAGTTTCTCTGCCTCGTCCAGCCGGTTTTCGCTAACCAGGATGGCGGCCAAGGTATCCATGGAGGCGAGAGTGCCGGAGTCCCCCGGTCCCAGTGTGCGGCTTCGTCTGTGGAAGACCTCACGTTCCATCTTTTCGGCTTGAGCGTGATCTCCTTGCACATCTAGAGTATTTGCTAGATCGCTTGTGATCGAAAGAGTTTCATCGTTGTCGGGCCCAAGGGCACGGCGCCTGGTCTCGAGAGTTCTTTTTTGTAGCTGCTCTGCCTGAGCAAAACGTCCCTCCTGAAACAAAGTCCAGGCCAACCGTTGCATTGTTCTCAGTGTTTCCGGATGGGCGGGCCCAAGCGCGGCGCTCTCGATACTCATGCTTGCTTCGAGTAGTGACTGCGCGCGCGAATAAAGCCCAAGGTTTAAGTACGCCTCCCCCATTACATACATCATTCGCGCTCGCAGCTCTGGGTCTCTTGAGAGGCCGGAACTAATGTCTTTCGATGCTTTATCGAGTACCTCGCGAGCGGTTACGGCGCTGCCAACTCTCTCTCCTGGGTCGGAAACTTTGAATATTCCCGTCATGAACTCCGCGATGCGACTAGCTCGATCGGTCTCGCGAAGAGCAGCATCGCGTTGGCGGCGTGCTGATCCGGCCTGTACGAGAGTGCCAGCAATACCGGCAACCAGAGCCAAGCAGGCAAAGGCCGTGAGCGCCACAGTCATCCGATTCCGGCGGACAAATTTTTTCGCACGGTAAGCAACGGTGTCCGGCCGGGCGGTGATCGGTTCGTGCCGGAGGTATCGCTGAAGATCCTGGGCAAAAGCTACCACGGAACTGTACCGTTCCTCAGAACGCTTCTTGAGTGCCTTAATTAGTATTGTGTCCAAGTCGCCGCTCAGTTCGCGGGCTAGCTTCTCGGGAGCAGTGCTGTATTTCATGGCGGATGAGGCCGTATGATTCAACCGAACGGCTTCACTCGCGCGTCGTGGCTCGGCTTCAACGATCGCCTTCACCAGGTCCACCGGAGAATGCGGTTCCGGGCCTATGGGATGCCGACCGGTCAACAGCAAATAAAGCAAGACTCCAAGCCCATAGACGTCTGTTGCAGTTGTCACTGAGCCGCCGGTAACTTGTTCCGGCGCTGCAAATTTTGGGGTCATTGCGATGCCAGCCTCGGCCGTGAGCAATGTCGCCGCGGAAGTGTTCTCCTCTGAGAGAAGTTTTGCGATTCCGAAATCGAGCAGCTTTACAGCGCCATCGTTCCGGACCAGGACGTTAGAAGGCTTAATGTCGCGATGGACGATCAGGTTCGCGTGGGCATGTGCGACAGCACTAAGAACTTCGAGAAAGAGCTTGATCCGAGTCTCCACATCAAGCTTTCGTTTGTCGCAATACTCGTCAATATGTTCTCCTTCGATGTGTTCAAGAACGAGATACGGCTCGCCACCCGGAGTGATGCCCGCATCGACCAGTTCCGCAATATGAGGGTGAGCGAGCTGACCAAGAATTCTACCTTCACGCTTGAATCGCTCACCGCCGGGTACTCCAGCAACTGCCAAATGCAAGAACTTGATCGCAACGCGGCGCTCAAAGCGCCCGTCGCCGCGCTCCGCCAGCCATACGCTCCCCATGCCGCCTTGGCCGATATGCGAAAGAAGTCGATATACGCCAATCGTTTGCCCTGCTAAACCTGACTCGGTGGGGATTGTCGTGGGACTCTTTTCGAGGAAGTGCTCCTGCTCTGCAGCGTTATGCTCTTCCAAGAGTTTCTGAACCAATTCCGACAACTCAGGCTTCTGAACTCGAAACGATTCCAGCCACTTCGCCCTTTCCTCCGCAGGGAGAGAAAGTGCTTCGTCTAGGTATGGACTGATCTCCTGCCATCGCTCTGGGGTAATTGAGGGCGTATGCGTCAGGCCTCCGGCCAAGCTAAGAAGGGCAAGTCATTGAAACTTCGGCCATCCATTCTAGTGAACCTGTCTAGAAGAGAGGTCATTCCCTTCTCCGCTGTCCTAGATAACATCTCTAAGGAAGTCGGACTTTTGCAACCCCCTTTCAAAGAGTTTTGGGATTCCGGGCGCCTCAAAGCTCAGCAAAACCTGAAAATATTCGGTAATTTGCGAGCCTTTGGAGTCAGGGTATTTATGAGCAACTATTCGTAGCGGAGTGCCACCATTGGGTCGACTCTGGCAGCACGGCGTGCTGGGAGAAGACAGGCTAACAGAGCAACAATCGTCAGGACCAGGGAGACGACACCAAGGATTAGCGGATCAGTTGGATGCACGTCGAACAGGAGCAGCCAGCGCACTTTGGGAGGCAAGCCGGAGAAAATGCGCCCCGTTGCCAGGGCTCCAAGTAATCCAGCACCAAGCCCGATCAGAGCGAGTAACAAGCCTTGGCGCACGACCATGCTTGCGACGCATCCGTCACTCGCTCCCAGTGCCATTCGAATGCCAATTTCGCGCGTTCGCTGGCTGACGCTATAGGAGATCACGCTGTAGATACCGACGGCCGAAAGAACCAGCGCAAGAGTGGCGAGCGACCCCAGCAGCCACATCACGCCTCTACTTTGCTGTACGGGACCGGCGGTAATTTCTGCCATGGTGGCGATGTCGGAAACAGGCACATCCTTATCGAGCGCGGCGACCTGGCGGCGAATCTCCGGAACAATCGACAGCGGCTCGACCGTGGTGCGCACGACCAGATTGCGCGGGTAGAGAATCCACGGGAACTGAGTGTATGGAACATAGATTTCGGGACGGAAGGACCAGTACTGTCCATCGGTTCGGACGTTCCCGGCGACTCCGACGACCGCGCGCCAGGGCTGCGTGTTGTCGTTCGCATCTCCGCTGATCTTGAGTCGCTTTCCGATTGGGTCCTGTCCAGGCCAGTATTTGGTCGCGAGCGATTGGCTGACGATCGCCATCGGTACGGAACTTTGGGTATCGAAATCATTGAATACCCTGCCCCGAACGATCGGAATCTGCATGGTTTTGAAATACTGTGGTCCGACGGCAACATAGTTCGCGTCCGGAACCTCACCAGCGGCGGGGTGGGGATTATCGGCGGTTACGAAATTCTGCCCGTCCCAATTGCGGACCGGTACGCCACGAGAGAGGCTGGCCGATTCGACTCCGGGCAGCGCTCCGATTCGAGCAACAAGATCGTGAAAGAACCCGGCCTGCTTTTCGGTTTGTGCGTATTGTGGACCTTCCAGTGGGATCTTCACTGTCAGTAGATGATCAGGATTGAAGCCCAAATCAACATGACGGAGATGAATCAACGCCTTGATCATCACCCCGGCGCCGGCGAGCAACGCTAGCGATAATCCGAATTCGCCAATGACAAGCAGATCGCGCAATCGTCGGTCTCTAGCTCCTCCGCTGGTCGCGCGGGTAGTGTCCTTTAAAGATTCGTTCACATTCACTCGCGCGGAACTGAACATTGGAGCCAATCCGAAAACAATTCCCGTGCCGAGTGCAAGGCCAACGGTAAACATCATCACCAGGCCATTGGTTGCGACACCTTCGAGGTGCGGGGCATCGGGAGGGGTCAGCAGAACAAGAATCCGTGAGGCCAATGGAGCGAAAGCAAGGCCCGCAATCGCGCCGGTGATCGACAGCAGAGCGCCTTCGATAAAAAACTGGCGAGCGAGCCGGCTGCGGGATGCACCGAGGGCGGTGCGAATTGCGGTTTCCTTCTGGCGTCCCGTGGCACGCACAAGCAGCAGATTTGCGACGTTGGCGCATGCGATGAGCAGGACCAGTCCTACTGCCACCAGCAAGACGATCAACGTGGGACGAGCATACTTGACGATCTGATCGTGCAGGCTGATGACAGCGACGCCCCAACCTCGTGATTCCGAGTATTGCTGCTCGATCTGCGCAGCAATCGAATTCATATTGGCCTGAGCTTGCGCCAGGCTGATGCCGGGTTTCAGCCGCGCGATCGCGTGATATTCATGCAATTCGCGCCCTGGCTCAAAGGGCTCGATTCCCGATAGCCAGAGTTGGGAGTGCGGGTCTAAGAACGACGAGTAGTCGTCCGTGAATGTGGGCGGCAAAACGCCAACGACGGGATAACTGTCGCCATTGAGCAGAATCTGCTTGCCAATCACATCAACGTCTCCGCCATAACGTTGCTGCCACAGCCCATAGCTCAAAACGGCGGCGGTCTTGTCGTGTCGGTTTTCCTCGGGCAAGAACAAGCGTCCACGAAATGGCTGGACACCGAGCACGGAAAACAGGTTGGCGCTGACTCGCTCACCCGCGATCTCCTCCGCCCGCTGATTCCCGGTGATGTTGAAGGAGTTAGATTCAAACGCCGCCATGGCGGCGAATACCTGATTCTGTTTTTGCCAATCGAGAAAGTTTTCGCCAGAAATAATGTTGTCGAACCAGCCCCGATGCGGATTCTGCTCCCAAAGCATGACTAGCTGACCGGCGTTTGGATATGGCAGCGGCCTAAGAAGGACGGCGTTCACTACGCTGAAGATTGCAGTGTTGGCTCCGATGCCCAGCGCGAGAGTCAAGACGGCAACCGTGGTAAAGCCGGGATTCTTGCACCATTGCCGCAGCGCGTAGCGAACATCTTGTGCTAGTCCGCTCATCTCAGCTTCGCCCCCCTACTCGCATACCAGAGCCTCTCTGTGTGGGCCAATGCTACGGCGAGGCGATCGCGGGCGCACGCAGTTCGGGCCTGACCCCTCACAGCAATACTGTTACCAATCTGGTGTTTGGCGTAAGCCTCTGATGACAAATGACCGACAGTATCGCTATCCAGCGTGGAGGTGGTTAAAGATGTCCACCGCCGGGCGTCGGATGTCCGGAAGCGAACAGGCCAACTGATTTGACCTGGCTCACGCTAACGGATCTCGTATTCAAATCGGTTCAGCGCCTCTCGCAGCGACTCAAGACGAAAAGCCTGTGGCGGGACAACACTCTGAGGTAAGCCTGGATAGTCTTTGCGGAATTCTCCGCTGGACAGGTACCAAATGTCTTTTTCAACGTCCGCATTCTCCATTGCGATATAGAACATCCGAGACTGAAGCCCTTTCTTCGATAAGACGATACGTGAGTCTGCAGGCTCCGAAAGCGAGATGATCCCGGCATGGATTGGCTCACGCCTGAGAAGTTCTCCGTCAGCTGTTTGAAACTCAAGCGAGCCGCCGATCCATCTGCTACCCAGAGCGACACGTAGCCTGCACAAGGTGCGGGCCGGTTCCCTATGGAAGCCGGGCGGCCACAGATAGACTGGGTTGGAAACAGCCAAATACCGCACCTGGTCCGGATCGTGATCAGGATCGTCGCCTGAGCCGAATGCACGCACGACAACATAGTCGGGTTCGTCGTGTCCCGGAATTTCATATTCGAGCACGCCGCCAGGGAAGTTGTCCTTTACGGCGAGTACTGTGCCGTGTTTCCCGATGATTTGAATTCGCCCCAGCCGGCTATTCGGCGCGGGATACACTTCAATGCGCAGCCTGTGGCGCTTTGACTGACCGGTTCTGACAACCGAGCCCATCGGCACGCCGTCCACAGAGACGTTGAGGAACCCTCCATTACTGAAAAAGACCTCCCCCGAACGGGCGGCATCGCGGATGGCTCGCGCAGTTAAGGGACGGTTCCCGATGTGAGGGTAATTCCTGAAAGTATCGAGTTCGTTGTGGTGCATGACCTGGTTTAGAAAGAAATCCGTCTCGGCAAAGCCCGGCACTTTTCCGCCCGTGTCCAAGAACGAAAACCACAGGTCCTGGTAGGGCTTGTTGTATACACGATCGCCCATCACAGCCATGCCGTCGAGGGATCCATCTGCGATTAGAAATAGCCCTGACATCGCGGCAATATTGGACGTGAACTTCCCGTTGCTCACCCACCAGCGAGTGGGATGGGCGAAGACCCCGATTGCTCCTGCCCTTCGCTGTATGGCCACAATCTCAAATAGATTGCGGCGCGTATGCGGTTCGCCTGTCAGAGCATTGATCTCAACCGAAGGATCGTTCTCGTAATACTTGATTGGTTGGTCTTGGGAGTAATCGTGCCAAGCCGGATAGTCATACAGATATCCAAACCACCACATGTGCCCCATGCGGTTCTTGGGCGTTTCATTGTCTAGATAGAAAAGGGTTGAGCCACGGGACTGCGCGTTCAGCTCCGTAAGCGTGGCCTTGACTCCGGCAACATCCATGACCGATTTCTGGTCGAATTGGCCGGAGTAGTATAGGTCGCGATCTGGCCCCTCAAATCGCTCGAAGTTGGCTTCGTTTGCCGGGTTCCAGGCGCTGCCTACGCCGACGGCCCGGATGCCCAGGTCCCAGCACCAGCGGACGAGTTGTTCCCCGGCAGCAGAAAAGCTGCCCGTCGTCTCTCCTTCGCGAAATCTCCAGTTGTGCGTGTGGGTTACGACCGCCGGCCAGTCGCGATCGAGGCTCGCCGGCCGTTCTCCCGGTCGTTCGGAAACGAGCCTAACCTGCGCTGGCGCCCGACTGCTCGATGAGACACAAAGCCCAAAACAACAAAGCAGGAACAGACACCTAGCTGCTGACCAGGAAGCCATCTTCACCCCGACCTTTCCCAAGCATGATGCCAGGGTTTTTTCACCCCGTCGGCGTCGTAACGCCTCTCCAAACATAAACAGCACTTCAGAATATTCTCAGCCAGATCTCAGAACCGCCAAAGGACATTCCTCCGGCTGCACCGCTACCCTTGCCTCATCTCGTGCGGAACCTGGGCTAAAGGCTCGGTCCGAGAAAAGAGGATGGTACTTATGGCAAAACGTCTAGCAGTTTTTCTCTATGGGCTCGTCAGCTACCTGGTGTTCTTCCTGACATTCGTGTATGCCGTCGGGTTCATCGGCAATTTGTACATTCCGAGATCGATGGACAGCGCAGCCCGCATGTCGTTCTTGCCGGCTTTAGCCATTGATGCTCTGCTGCTGCTTATATTCGCCGTGCAACATAGCATCATGGCACGCCCTGCGTTCAAAGAGGTGCTGACTCGATTCATTCCGACGGCCGCCGAACGCAGCACCTACGTGCTGTGTTCCAGCCTGTTGCTGATTGCACTGTTCGCGTTCTGGCAGCCCGTTGGCGGCGTCGTTTGGAATGTCGACAATCCTGCGGTTCGCAACGGCATCAACGGGGTGTTCGGTTTCGGCTTCGCACTGGTGTTCGTTGCCACGCTATTGATCAACCACTTTGACCTGTTCGGATTGCGCCAGGTGACGTTGTTTCTCGTCGGGAAACCCTACACGTACCTTGAATTCCGCACACCGCTGCTCTACCGCTTTGTGCGACATCCGTTGTACGTTGGTTGGCTGATTGCCTTTTGGGCTACGCCCACGATGACCGGCGCACACCTGCTGTTTGCGGTACTTACGTCCAGTTATATTGTGACCGCGATCCGCTGGGAAGAGCGCGACCTTGTGACCATTCACGGGGCGAAGTACCAGGATTATCAGAAGCGCGTGCCAAAGCTGCTCCCTTCTCTAGATCCGTATCGTGCCCCTGAGGAGCGGATGGCGCAGGTCCCCACTTCCGCGGCGTAATCCGGCCAAAACAAAAAGGGCGGTTCGAGCCGCCCTTGTTTTGCTCCCGGGTGCAACACCTAACAAAGCGGGGACTCCCGTTGCTCGTGCCGCGCCTCAACCTACCAGCCCATGAACGCGGAGAACTCCTGGACCAACTGCTCCCACCCTGTATCTCCGGGAGCAACCATATGGCTACGGCTCGGCAACTCGACAAAGCGGGCGCCACGAATACGTGCGGCAATTAACCTTCCCTCTTGTACTGGCACTGCGCCGTCATCCCGCGAATGCAACACCAGGGTCGGACAAGTAATTTTCGGCAGCATGTCTAGGACCTTGATGTGCGGAAACTCCGCAATCATGCGTGCGGCGTTTTCCGGCGATGACGAGATTCGCTGCAATTCGTTAAGCCAGGCCATCTCCACTGCATCCGCGTCTGGGCGGAACAGTGTCGTCCACAGCTGCCTAAACGCCGGATTATCCCGCCCCCAGCCCGTGCGGATCAGGGTCAGCATCGCTTCCAAGTGTTCTTGGGCGCCAGGCGCCGGTGCGGGCCAGCCGTTCGCGAAAGTTCCGTTGATAATCAGTTTCGTTACCCGCTCCGGATGGCGCACGGCGTACGCGATCCCGACGGCGGCGCCCTGGCACCCACCCAAGATGGAGAATTTCTCCAAACCAGCCGCATCGACCAGTTCTTCAAAATCTCGGACCGTCCGCTCGAATGAAAAATCGCTGACGTTCCAATCCGAAAGACCGCTGCCCCGCTGGTCGTACCGCACTAGCGTGTGGTGACGCATCACCTCCGACAACCACTGTTGTCGTAGCGGGGTTTTCCATTCGAAATCCAGGTGATTGAGCCAGTGGATCGTCCGCACCAGCACCGGCCCCTTCCCTCCCCTGTGATACGCGATACGCACTCCATCGCTCGTCGTGAAGAACTCGATGGACTGATCTGGCAAATCGAGCGATCGGCCAGCTGGTTCCAGTTCGACAGATCGATTGTGCTCTGATCGCGTGGTCACCTCGGCCACAAAGCGATAGCCGTGCCGTGGCACGGTTTCGATGTACTTGGCGGGATAGAGCACTTTCCGCAACTGGGAAATGCAATAGTCGAGGTTGTTATCTTCAACGATCGAGTCTGGCCATACCGACTCCATGAATGCGTCTTTGCGCACGAGCTTGCCGGCGTTCTCTACCAGCAGGCGAAGAGTGTCGAACAGTTTGCCTCGCAGGCGGATTTCCTCGTTATCACGAAGTAGTCTCCGCTCGTCCAAATCGAGGCGGTAATTATCAAAAAGATATTGAGCCATTTGCGCAACTAGAGCGTGCGTCGTGGGCACACCAGAGTGAGCCACAGGCCGCCTCATGGCTCGCTATTCTACAGTGAGTGTGCAGATGCTGTTCGACCCGGGCGCGTGTCGGGATTTTGAAGGATCGAAAGTCAGATAAGTGGTTTAATATGAGAACGTTATCGTTCAGTTGTGTTTATAGCGATTAATTGGGGGAGCACATGGTATTCGCAGCCGAAGCAGTCGAGATCGCGCCGCGCGATCAACAAGAAATCGAGCAAGCCTCGAAGCTGTATCGTAGCCTTCGGCACGAAGGGACAGCAGCCTTGATCGGCCCAGATGGGACAAGGATCGACTTGCCGTCGTCGGTGCACGACGTTTTAGTTCAAATTGTCGAAAAGATGCAGGAGGGAAAAGCAGTCGTTCTTTTGTCGTTGATGGAAGAGCTGAGCACTCAAGCGGCGGCCGATCTTTTGGGTGTCTCGCGGCAGTTCTTTGTGCGTGAGTGTGAGGCGCACAAGTTGCCGTTTCACTACACTGGAACGCATCGGCGTGTGTTGTTGAAAGACTTGCTCAATTACAAGAAGCGTAGAGAACAGGTGCGTCCTGAGGCGATTGTTCGAATTGCACGCCAATCCGAGGAACTTGGTGAGTACGACAAATTCATCCCTGCCTGATCACTTGAAACGTGCAGGTGCATGCAATTCGTCCAACTGATTCGTGAGCGCCTGGCGATTTAAATTGGGAATTTGGCAGGCCGCACGGTAGGCAACTGCCTTTTGACAGTTTTGACAGTTTCAGATCGTCCATCCTTCGATGGATCATTTTTCCATCAACAGGTCGTAGAGTACACGGAGCTGCATCCCGCTACGCCACCCCCGGCCTGGCTTTGGTGACCGCGCTAAGCATTTCAAGGGTTTGGACTTCGACTAACCTCCAGACATCGCGTCAGGGTGGCGCCGAGTGTCGAAGGACAACTTCGGGCAACGTTTGAGACGTGGGCAAAGGCGCATGTGGTGAAACGTTGGAAGCCAAAACTCGTTGACCCCTCAAGTCCAGAGGAGAAGCGAACAAAGACGCCGGAAGAAGCTACGAACGATGTCTCTCCGGCTTGGCAAACGGCCCCGTGGGTAGATGACAGCAGGCTCTCGCGCGCCGCGCTACTGCTACTGACCGCTGCTGCTCTCTATGTCGGGTACATCCTCTTTCGTCCTTTTGTGACCGCCGCCTTTTTGGCGTTTGTCTTGAGTATCGCCTTCAACCCCTTTCATGCATGGGTCGCCCGGAGGATACGTAGCAACAACGTTGCGGCACTGACTACCACGATCCTTATCATGCTGTGCATCATCGTGCCGCTTATATTCATCAGCCTCAAGGTACTAACTGAAGCCGGGAGCCTCTACAGCTCTCTCGCACTGAAGCGGGGGTCTGGCGGCTGGTATGACGGTCTTGGGGGAATCTCCGATACCATGCAGCGGGTGGCGGAACGCACGGGCATCCCCATGGCCCAGCTGAAATCAGCGGTCATGGGCCGTGTGCAGGTGCTGGGCTTGTGGATGGTAAGTGTGGCAAATTCAGCAGCGAGGCGTGCAGTGCAGCAAATGATCACAGCGCTCCTCGTCTTTCTGGTATTGTTTTTTCTCTTTCGAGACCGGGAGGAATATCGCCGTGGCCTGTTCGGCGTGCTGCCCCTCCAGCCGCGCAGAGTCGTGGAACTAACCAAGACCATACATGAGTGCATCTCCGCCAATATTTACGGGATGTTCGCCGTCGGGCTGGTTCAAGGAGTTCTCACTGCTGTCGGCTTTTGGGCCACGGGTTTACGCAGCCCTTTGCTGTGGGGACTCATGGCGATGTTGTTTTCTTTCGTGCCTTTGGTCGGGCCCATTCTTGTATGGGCACCGGGATGTCTGGTGCTGGTAACGCAGGGTGACTGGATCAAGGCGCTGGCCTTGATGCTGTGGGGCGCGATCATTGTCTCGGGTGCCGACTACCTGATCAGGCCAAAGCTTGCCGGTGGCAGTATCAAGGTGAACCGGCTTCTCATTCTCCTTTCCTTTCTGGGTGGCGTGAAGGCTTTTGGCGCCATCGGAATTTTCGTCGGACCGGTGACGCTGTCACTCATCGTCGCCCTCTTCCGGATTCTCCGTGAGGAGTACGCCAGGCGTAGCTCTATATCGGAGCAGGCAGCATGAAGATCGTGACTGCGCACATCAGTCCCCGAAACCTCTACCCTGTCTAATCCATTCCTCTTACGACGCTTCTACAGGGTATTCCTAGCAACTCACCTCCCTCCTCGGGCGTCTATCGAGCAAACGCGGGACTCTGATTTGACCGCGTTGCGATTTTAACTGCCACGTGTCTGAACTCTCGCGGCGCGCTGCTTCGTGAAATGCAATTGGGGAATACGCCAACATGGAACTGACCGTGCGCTATCACATTGAAAGACTTGAGCGTAGGATTCAAGAGCTTGGAATAGAGCTCATGAATTCTAAGGATCACGCGCGGCTCAACGACCTGGAGACCGAGATTCGCGTGGCCAACATGGCCCTGCAACACTATCGCGAGGCCTTAAGGTTGGAATCCACGCTGCGGAAATAGATTTCTTTACAATCCCAGCACTCAGAAAACGTTTGCCTGCCCCATCGCATCTCAAATGGTCCTTCTGCTAGGTTCCACCCCGCACCTGACGTGAAGTATGCAATTGAGAGAGATTAAGCCGGATACTGGCCTGGCCTCAGCCGCGAGCTTTCGAGCCCCTCGTCATCGCGTCCAGTTCTATCACGGGGAGGATTTCCTTCTTTCTGAGGTCACCGAGCATCTCGCTAGTTCTTTGGTGGGCGACGGGGTAGCGCTCGCTTTCGTAACCCGGGAGCATCGCCAACAAATTCAAGAGCGGCTGGAGCGAGCGGGCGTTTCCGCAGAAGCGATCGAGAAGCGCTGTCTCCTGGTCGAAGCATCGGAAGGCCTCTCGAAATTTATGCGTAATGGCATGCCCGACCAGCAGCTGTTTTCTTCCACAGTCGAATCCCTGCTTCGGCCTGGCAAAATGAGCGGCCTTCCCCAAGCTGACATCGCTGCGTTTGGTGAAATGGTTGCCGTGCTGTGGGCTGAGGGGAAACGTGAGGCAGCAATTCAGCTGGAGCAGCTCTGGACTGACTTTACCGATTCGCATGCTGTCTCGGTTCTCTGCGCCTACCCGCTTTCTTACTTTTCTCGCGCAGAGGATCAGGAGTTTTTCGCGCGGGTCTGCGCTCATCACTCCTCTGTCGTGCCTGCGGAGAGTTTCCTGGCGGGGATCCTTGAGGACGATCAGGCTCGCGAAATTGCCGACCTGCAGCAGCGGGCTGAAGCATTGGCCACTGAAGTTGCAGCCAGGAGGCGAGCTGAAGAGCACCTGCGTGGCACTCAAGCTGAACTGGAAAAAATCGTGGAAAACCGTACGGCTGCCTTGCGAAAGCTTTCGCTGCAGGTTTTGAAGCTGCAGGATGTGGAACGACGGCGTGTGGCGCGCGAGCTTCACGACTCGGTCGGGCAAGACTTTGCTGGTTTGAAAATGACTCTCGACCTTGCCAAGCGGTCTCCCCAGGATCCTTCGCTCTGGAGAAAGTGTGATGAACTGCTGGAACACTGCATTCGCGAGGTCCGTACCCTTTCGAACCTCTTGCATCCGCCGCTGATTGAAGACGCCGGCCTCCCATCCGCGGTTGAGTGGTATGTGCAGGACTTCGCAAGACGAAGCAGCATACAAGTGAACTTTTCTCATCTGGAAATGCTAGGCACGCTCTCTGACCCGGCTCGACTGGTGGTATTTAGGGCA
>Ga0157378_10000454_pt1 | contig 39052 bp, 33 predicted proteins | sample M65metaG_FD_115309 | JGI IMG/M metagenome (GOLD analysis project Ga0157378, IMG submission 115309) | Miscanthus rhizosphere microbial communities from Kellogg Biological Station, Michigan, USA - M6-5 metaG | ecosystem: Host-associated > Plants > Roots > Rhizosphere > Soil | place: USA: Michigan... | reverse complement strand
TGCGGATCCTCCGGTGGCTTCTGCGGACTCTCCGGTGGCTTCTGCGGATCCTCCGGTGGCTTCTGCGGACTCTCCGGTGGCTTCTGCGGATCCTCCGGTGGCTTCTGCGGACTCTCCGGTGGCTTCTGCGGATTCTCCGGTGGTTTTTGCGGATCCTCCGGTGGTTTCTGCGGATTCTCCGGTGGTTTTTGCGGATCCTCCGGTGGCTTCTGCGGACTCTCCGGTGGTTTCTGCGGATCCTCTGGTGGCTTCTGCGGACTCTCCGGTGGCTTCTGCGGATCCTCTGGTGGCTTTTCAGTATCCCGGTAACCGGATGCATGAATGCGTCCGTTGCCATTTGCGGTCAGCAACTCCTGGGGCAATGCAAACACAATGCTGGCTAGCAGATCATCGGCGATCTCCTCCTCAAAATCGCGAAATACTTTCGAGACGGCCGCCAAACATTCGAGGCGCAGGCGATTATTCATTTGAAAGCGAAAACGAAGATTTTCGACATCACGAAAAGATTCTCGTGGTTCCATTGGGGCAAAACTCCTTTCGAAGCGAGGGTGAAAACTGGACAGTAAAAGGTTTTCGAGGGCGCGGAGTCTATACCCAATCTAAGCCGTTTTCAAGAACTATTAAGTTGCTATCGCAAGCCTTTGACAAGGTACAGATCGGAGAGCTGACGCGTGAACGCATACACGTAGGATTTGGCGTCAGGGGTGATCAGCACATTGATCGAGCCGAGGACTCCGCCCAAATCGCCCGGGAGAATCTCTTTCTGAAGCTCCTTGTGGCCGTTCGTGACGTTCAGTTTGAAAATGCGCAGAGGTCGTTCGCGATCGCGAAACACGTAAAGGGATTGTGCATCGGCCCAACCGATTACGCGATCATCGTTGTCAATTCCGGGAATGTCGCGCGATTCGCCACCACTTACGGCATAGAGTCCTTTCTTTTCATCGGTCGCGCGGCCGACAACGAACTTGCCGTCTGGAGACACAAGATGACCGATGATTCCTTCCGGAGTTATTGGTCGCGGCGGACCACCCGCGATGTCCTGAACGTAAGTGCGCAATGCCTGACCTTTCTCTTTGCCGATGAAGACAATGCTCTTTCCATCCGGCAGCCACGTCGCGCCGTAGCCGTATTGCTCCATCCCGAAACGTTCGAGCGGCTTTGCTTCGCCAGCGCCGATCGGCAACAAAATAATCTGCGGCGGATCGAGAAGAATCGAAATCACAGACTTGCCGTCAGGCGATCGCCCGTGCCCGTGTCCATTGCCTAAACGAATCGCCGGTGAGCCATCAGTCTTACGCAGATACAGGGAATAATTTGTTCCGCTTCCCTGGCCAGACTCGTTGAAAATGAACGACGTGCCATCCGGAGAAAGGTCAGTGATGCGCACGCTGCTCAACCACGAGAGATCGCGTTCACGGGTATCGCCGGGCGCGAGACCGGTGACCGGCGTTGACTCCTGATTGCCGGTGATGAGCACGTCACCTTCTTTGGAAATGTCGTGAAGGCGAAGACTGACAGGCGTGCGCAAGATGATCCGCTGCTTGCCCGCGAGTGTCACCGCATAAAGTCCCGCGGCTTCGCCTGACTTGCTGGCGGTAAACCAAATCTCTTCGCCCGAGGGCGCCCACGCCAAGCCGTTTTCGTCGGTGAATTCTTCAGTGAGGCGTTTCACCTGACCGGAAGCATCGATCACGGCGACGGTTCCGCGACTGTCTCCCGAAAGCGGATGATCCATAAATGCGACACGGTCGCCTTTTGGCGAGACACGCACGTGGCTCACATATCCATCGGTCTCGTAAAGTTTTTTCCCCATCGGGAATTCGAGTTGAACATGGCCATTGTTTGCGCGAACTATCGCCAGCGAGTTGTCTACTGCATTCCAGTCAGCGTCCTGCACATTCTCGAGCATCTCGCGCGGAGTGCCTCCGGCCAGTGACATACGGCCGAGCGTTCCCTGACTCGTAAAGTGATAAAGATATTTTTCGTTGAGCAGCACCGCCATGTCGCCCGAGGGTGAGAGGGACAACATCTGCATGTTTGGCGAGCCGACAGTCTGCACGTCTGACGATTCCACGCGCATGTAAGAAATGTCTACCGGATTTCCGTCCCACGTCGCGCTAAAAAAGATTCCCTTCCCATCTGAGGTAAATCGCGCGGTGTAGATCGCGCCGTGACGAAATGTCAGCTGCATATAACTCGGCAGCGTCGTGCTGGCACTATAACGCCCAGCAAAGAAGACCGCAGCCAACAGAATTCCACCGATCGCAGCAGGAACGGCCCACTTGAGCCACGACCTGCGAGCAATCACCGGCGACGCGACCGTTGGCATGCTCAATGAGCTATCGATGCTTGATGAGTCGGTGATTGAGTCGAGATTGAAGACCAAGTCGCGCGCGGTCTGAAAACGATCTTGGGGAGCTTTTTCTAAACAGTGGTTGATGACTCTTTGCAGCAAGATCGAAACGCCGCGTTCCGACACTGCAATTGGCGGGGGTTCTTCCTTGAGAATCGCGTTCATCGTTTCGACGGACGAATCGCCGCGAAACGGACGAACCCCTGCCACCATCTCGTAGAGGACAGCGCCGAACGAAAAAATGTCCGAGCGGGGATCTGCCGGATTGCCACGCACTTGCTCCGGCGACATGTAGCCGGCGGTGCCCATCACGACGCCCGGCTCAGTGTTGAGGTGCTTCGTTTCGACTTGCGAAAGCTCGTCTTCGGAAAGCACCGGATCGACCAGCTTCGCCAAACCGAAATCCAGGATCTTCACGTGGCCGCTGTTCGTGAGGTAGATATTTTCCGGCTTTAGATCGCGATGAACGATCCCTTTTTCGTGCGCCGCGGCAAGACCGCGTCCGATCTGCTTCGCATAGTCGATTGCCTTGCGCGGCGGTAACGGTCCGTGACTCAATCGCTCTCTGAGAGTTTGACCCTCGAGCAGTTCTGAGACGACAAACGGCGCGTTCTCGAAAGTCCCGATGTCGAAGATCGCGAGGATGTTCGGATGATTGAGTGCGCTAGTGGCGCGCGCTTCTTGTTCAAACCGGCGGAGTCGATCGGGATTCAGATAGACCGGCGGTAGGCTTTTGATCGCGACATCGCGGCCAAGCGAAGTGTCATGCGCGCGATACACCTGGCCCATGCCACCCGCGCCAATGAACGCGCGAATCTCGTATCGTCCGAGCTTTGTGCCAATCGGAATGTCCACGGAACCCTAGTGTCCAGAGAAGAGTCGCCATTCTAATTGAGTTGGCTAAACCGCGCTAGCGCATTTACTAAGCCAATGTGAGTTAGCTGGCTCGGTTCCCCCGCAAGCCCAGGCCTCGCCAATCGTTCATGCGTTGGAACTTAAACTCTGTTGCCAAAGTCTAAATCGGAGCAAATCGCAAAAGTTCGCAGGAGGTCTGAACGATGAAACTCTTGAAATTACTAATCGCAATTGCCATTGGTCTGTCGCTTGTGGCGGCAGTTGGCTGTGGAAAAAAGCAAAACCGTACGACCAAAGTCACCGTCTCTGGCGAAGCCATGACAAAAGTCGAACCGGACGCCGCCGTGATTGTGTTGTCAGTCGTGACGCAAAACGCGCAGGCGATCACCGCACAACAGACAAATGCGCGCAAGAGCGAAGCGGTCGCTAATGCGATCAAGAATACCGCCGGCACGAACGCGGAGATCAAGACGAGCGATTATTCGCTGCAACCGCAATACGACTACCGCGACAATCGGCTGCCAAAGATTGTTGGTTATGACGCGCGCAACAGCGTGATTGTCACCATGAGCGACTTAAAGAATGTGGGGGCTGTCATTGATGCGGCTTCGAGTGCCGGCGCAAACAGCGTGGACAACGTTTCGTTCATTTTGCGGCAAACGAGTCCTGCGCGTGGGCAAGCGCTGTCCGATGCTACCCATCAGGCGATGAATAAGGCGCAATCGATCGCGCAGGCTTTGGGTGGACGAGTTTTGCGGGTGGTGGAGGAAAACGAAAGTGCGACGGTAACGGGCGAGCGTTTAATGGAATATGAGGCTACGCTTGGTTATAACGGAGACCTCCGCAAGAATACGACGCCAATCACGTCAGGCCAGTTGAACATCAAGTCAAACGTCCAACTGATCGTGGAGATTGAAGGTTAGCCGGCGGGTCAGTCTTTCATCATTTCGGCAAACTTCTCGACTTCTTCGCGCGTCGTTTCCATCCGCCGCCGGCTCTCGAGGTAGGCTTGCCACTGCGCGGTCTGTGTCAGGGCTCTTTGCGTGTCTTCATCCAGGGCTTGCGCCATGACGGCGATCAAATCGCTAACGACTCGCGTGTGATCGAGCAGCGATTCAATGATCGAATGCGCGAGTTCGGTCTGATCAGGCTCGTCAGTAACCTGGGCGTCTTGATTGTCGTTGCCAGCCATTTTCTTAAGTCCCGGAGGGACGAAATATTTGTAGAACCGATGTCTCTTTTGGCTGAGTCGGAAAGCTCCGTAGGAGCGAAATCCAGGTCTCAGAATCGAATGTCGCTCCTACGGAGCTTCATACCAACTCCCCTTGACGAACGGCAGCGCGCTGACTTCACCATCAATTGAGTCATCAGCCGAAGCGACCTTCACTCGTGTTCCCGGCGCGATGTAATCATACTTCACATAGCCAAGCGCGATCGCGCGATCCAACTTGGGCGAAAACGCAGACGAGGTAATTCGCCCAATTTCCTTTCCGGCAGCCGACAGGATTTCGGCGTTTTGTGCGACGGGCGCAGGCCCACTCAAGACGATGCCCGTCAATTTCTTCGCCACGTGACCGCGATGTTTGATGCGCACGATGATTTCCTGTCCGACATAACAACCCTTGGTGAAACTGACGGCATCATCGAGATTTGTTTCGGTCACCACATTCTTCTCGTCCATATCGATGCCGTAACGTGGAACGCCGGCTTCGATTCGCAACGTTTCAAACGTCTCTTCGCTCACTGATTGTGCGCCGGCGTGCGTTAGCGCGTCGCCTATCGTCGCCGAATCATCGCGATTGACGAAAAGATCGAAGCCATCTTCGGCCGTGTGCGTTGCGCGAATCAACGTTACTGCGGCGCCTTCAAAATCGAAGGTCAACGATTTCTGGCGTCCCAATTCTGCTGCTTGTGTTCCAAAGACCTTCTCAACAATTTCGCGCGACGCCTGCCCTTGAATGGACATCTCCGCCGCTTCGTCGGCCAACTCCACCACCTTGAAATCACCCGCCAGTGTGTATCGTTCGATCAATTTCATTACAGCTTCGCGCGTTGATTCCTCAGTATCGATTAGAAAACCGTCTTCGCGATGAATGATTCGCACGGTGGCCAACAGACGCCCTTGCACATTCGCGAAGGCCGCCGGCATCCACGAATTCGCAGCGAGCGACTTCATATCGTTCGTGATCAGGCCGTTCAGAAACGTCACCGCTTCCGAGCCGCTGACCAGCATGCGACCGCGCGCAGAAAGATCGATCAAGCCCGTGCCACCCCCGCGGACCGCTGAATATTCTGAAACTGAGATCGCTTCTGCCACTGGAACTCTTACCGGCCACTCGCCATCGCTCGGGGCGCCGACAAGCCGTCGATGGCTTGCGCCACAGATTTGTAATCACGCAGTTGTGCGCGTTCGTCGCGGCTTGTAATCAGAACCTGCGGGCTCGGATGATAGAGCGGAATCAATATTCGCCCATTCCATTCGCGCAAGTTCGCCACGTCAGCTCGCAATGTGAACTGATGACTTTCAATCGACTTCAGTGCCTCGAGCGCGACGCCACCGAGCGTTACAATCACGCTCGGATCAACTAACTCAATTGTTCGTCTCAAAAATTCTGAGCAGTTGCGTAGTTCCGCAGACGTCGGACGCCGATTCGCGCCCGTCGCCGTTCGCGGATTACAGAGAGCAGCGCTGGTGATAAAAATTTCCGAGCGTGCAAGACCGGCCGCAGCGAGAAATCGATCAAAATTCTTTCCCGACTGATCTCCGGAAAAAGGAATGTGTGTTCGATCCGCGCCTTTACGGCCCGGCGCCTCACCAATGAACATGACACGCGCGTTAAGGTTTCCGTTGAGATCGCTCAACACTGCGGCTCGTTCGCACATCGCCGGACATCGTACACAGGCCGCCGCCTCAGCAACTAGCCTGGCAAACTCTTTGCCTTTGCAACGGGTGCTCATTTCAAAACTATTGACTTAAAAAGACACTTAGCATAGAAAGCCCACGCTTTTCACCCCAACCATCAGGAGGAACCTATGCGTCGTTTATTGTACTTATCTTTGTTTGTGTTTGCTTGCGCGGTGCCTGCGCTCGCCCAGGACCCGGTGAAAGTTGACCCCGACCATTACAAAGTCGCCATCAACAACGCGAGCGTGCGCGTGCTGAAAATTCACTATGGCCCGCACGAAAAATCGAAGATGCACTATCACCCAAATTCGGTGGCGATTCCGTTGACATCCGGCAAGGTCATCTTTTGGCTGCCGGGTGGCAAACACACCGAAGTCGATATGGTTGCAGGTCAGGCGATGTGGACGGCCGCGGGCCGGCACAATCCCGAAAATGCCAGTGACGCCGACATGGATGTAATTCTGGTCGAGATGAAGACGCCTAAGAAAAAGGCCGCGCCTAAACCTGCGAACACGAACGCGAATAAGCAGTAGCCCGACTCAGCAATTAGCCCACTTTCTACATTTACAACAAATGGGGCTGCCAGTCTGGCGGCCCCTTTGTGTTTACGAAATGCACTAAAGTTGAGCTATTCGAGAGGCCTTCGCTCAATCTGGTTTCGAATCCAGGTGAGTCAGAGCGCGATTTTCGCGTTCAATTGCAACAACTCGGTCGCGAAAAACGTGACGCAGCGGAACGCAGCTATTTCATTTCGCGAATAATTGCATCGGCGAATTCGTTAGTGCTCGACGCTCCGCCAATATCGCGGGTGCGGACCTTGCCTTCGCGGTAGATTTTGAGCATCGCGGTTTCGATTTTGTCTGCGGCCGCGCGTTCGTCGATATGTCGCAACATCAGAATCGCCGACTGCAGGAGCGCGGTAGGATTTGCAATTCCCTTGCCCGCAATGTCCGGCGCCGAACCGTGCACCGCTTCAAACACGGCGCCCTTCTCACCGATATTCGCGCCGGGTACCAGGCCCAATCCGCCAATTAACCCGGCACACAAATCCGAGACGATGTCGCCGTAGAGGTTTTCGCAAAGCAGAATATCGAACTGCTCTGGCCGCATCACTAACTGCATCGATGCGTTGTCGACGATCATGTTCTGCGTTTCAACGTCCGGAAAACTCTTTGCGACTTTTTCGAAGCAGCGCAGGAACAGGCCGTCCGACATCTTCATGATGTTGGCTTTGTGCACGGCCGTGATCTTCTTGCGTTTCTCTTCGCGCGCGAACGCGAATGCAAACTTGGCGATGCGCGTGGAAGCCTTCTCAGTGATAATCTTCAAACTCTCCACGACGCCGGGAACCACTTCGTGCTCAATCCCTGAATAGAGACTCTCGGTGTTTTCGCGAACCACGACGAGATCCAAATTTGGATTGCGGCAAGGAACGTTCGGCAGCGCGCGAATCGGACGCAGGTTGGCGTAGAGGTCCAACGCTTTGCGCAATCCGACGTTGACTGAAGTGAAGCCTTTGCCGACCGGGGTCGTGATCGGCCCCTTCAAACCAACTTTGTTCTGTTTGATTGAATTGAGCAGCTCATCCGGCAGCGTCGTGCCGAATTTGTCGAGCGCGGCCTGGCCGGCAACGTACTCTTCCCACTCAATCTTTACGCCCGATGATTCGATGATGCGGACTACTGCCGAGGCGACTTCCGGGCCAATCCCGTCGCCGGGAATCAGTGTGATACGATGCATGAAACATTAGGCAGTAAGCAGTGAGCAGTAGGCAGCAACACGTCAATCCACTCCCCGCATCCTGCGAATGACTGAGCATAAAGGTTTGAATGGCAACTGACAACCGCACTCGTATGTCGCAGCACGAGCCACCGAGAGCAACAAAAACCGCCGAAATCATAATTGTCGGCGGGGGTGTGATCGGGTTGTCGATTGCGCGCGAGTTAGCGCGTCACGGCGTTTCAGACATTCTTCTCTTCGACAAGAGCGAGCTCGGCAAGGAAGCATCATGGGCCGCAGGCGGTATTCTTGCACCGCAAGTTGAAGCCGATAGCACAGACGATTTCTTCAAACTCGCCAACGCGAGTCGCAATCTTTATCCGAGCTTCGCGCAAGCGCTGCACGATGAAACAGGCATCGATGTCGAGTTGGACCCGACCGGTACGCTGTACGTTGCGTTCAGTGAGGACGATGAAGCCGCACTTAGACAGCGCTTCGCATGGCAGCAGCGCGCGGGTTTGCGAATCGAGTGGTTGGATTCCAAAGATGTTCGCCGCGTTGAAGCGAATCTTTCTCGTGAAGTTCGATGCGCGCTTCGTTTTCCGAACGACTGGCAAGTTGAGAATCGAAAGCTCATCGAAGCGCTAATTGCGTCAAACGAAAACTTGGGAGTTCAGTTAGTTCCCAATTGCGAAGTGTCCTCGCTTCATGAACGCAATCGCGTTGTCGGCGTTCGCACGCGAAGGGGAACCATCGCTGCGCCCGTCGTAGTTAATTGTGCCGGCGCGTGGACATCCTCTCTCTTTCCGGTTGAAGTCGAACCTGTACGCGGACAGATGCTCTGCTTCAAACCGAGTACGCAACTCGCTCAACACGTGATTTACAGCTCGCGCGGTTACCTGGTGCCGCGCCGTGATGGCCGATTGCTCGCGGGCTCAACCAGCGAACATGTGGGATTCGACAAGCGCGTGACTGCCGAAGGCATTAACGCAATCCAATCGATGGCTTTTGACATCGCGCCGTCGCTCCGCGCGGAGCGCCTCACTGATTCGTGGGCAGGTTTTCGGCCACGCGCGTCAGACGATCTCCCTGTAATTGGGCCAGACGCAGAGATTGCAGGTTTATTCCACGCGACAGGTCATTACCGCAACGGCATCTTGCTGACGCCCATCACAGCCAACCTCGTGGCCAAGTTAATCACCGACGGGTCGCATTCACCGTTATTTGCGGGCTTCTCGCCAAACCGGCTTGACGCGGTCGCCGCAAATCCGTAGTCGCGCATCCAAGTGTGTGGCCGTGAGAATAGAGATTTGAATTTGGCGCTGGGGTTTGGGAAACTGTCCGCGATTTAAGCTATGCAAATTTCGATTGTCAACCTTCTGATCGCGTTCATTGGGGGCCTGCTTTCGTTTCTGTCCCCGTGCGTGTTGCCGTTGGTTCCCGGCTACATCTCGCTGATGTCAGGCGTCAGCATCGATCACATCAACGAAGGTGTGGCGGGTGCGCGGCGCGCGGTAATCGCGAACTCGATCGCGTTCAATGCTGGTCTGTCGGTAATTTTTCTCGCGCTCGGAAGTACGGCCGGCCTGGTCGGCGCGACGATCATTAGTAATGTCTGGGTGCGCGTGGTGGGTGGCCTCGTAATTATCGTGTTCGGCCTGCACCTGATCGGCCTGCTAAAGATCAAGTACCTTTACCGGGACACTCGTCACTTTAAGAACGAAGAGTCGCGCGGCATCTGGGGATCGTTGACGCTCGGGATTGCCTTCGCCGCCGGCTGGACGCCATGTATTGGTCCAATCCTCGGCGGCATCATCGGACTTGCGGCGACAAGTGGTGGATGGAAAGGCGGATTTATTCTGTCGGCGTTTTATTCGGCCGGCTTGGCGGTTCCTTTTCTCGTTACCGGCCTCGGCATCAATCAGTTTCTCAGTTTCTATTCAAAGTTTCGCCGCCACTTGCACAAGGTCGAAGTCGTCTCCGGCATTATCCTGATTTTGATCGGCATTCTGGTGATGAGTAATCGCGTCACGCTGCTCGCCAGCTCACGGCTTGCCGGCATCCTGCCAAACCTCGAAGGTAAGTTGCATCTGCGTGGAAACAATCCGCAGCCGGCATCGCCGGTAAACGGAATTTTTGCGGTGGCGCCCGATGTGCAATTCACGAAACTCGATGGCAAATCGCTGCGAATCAAAGATCTGCGTGGTCGTGTTGTGCTGCTGAACTTTTGGGCGACGTGGTGCATCCCGTGCCGTAATGAAATTCCTTCGTTGAGCGCGATGCAAAAAGATCTCGACGCGCGCGGCTTGAGCATCATCGGCGTTTCGTATGACGACACCGTCGATCTCGTGAAGGATTTTCAGAAAGAGATTCCCCAGAGTTACGAAATTGTTTTGGGCGGGCGCGACGTCGGCTCGCAACTTCCCGCGTCGCCTTTGCCGACCAGTTACTTGATCGATCGGCAGGGCCGGATTCGCGAAAAAATGATCGGCGAGCGAACTCGCGAAGCATTCGAGGCGTCGATCAAACCGCTGCTCGACGAACCAATCACGGCGCAAGCTTCAACCTCGAGATAATCGGAGCCACCAATGAAAAAGATCTTATTCACCCTCGCGGCATTTGTCCTCATTTTCTCTGCAAGCGTAAACGCGCAGGATGGTCACGAATACGCCCCCATCCAGGAAAAGACTGTCAATTACAAAAACTGGACCTTGAATAGCGCCGTGACGAATCAACCGGCGACACTGCGATCGTTAATGGCGGGCAAGAAGTTGGTAATGGTTCTCTACTTCGCGCCGTGGTGTCCGAACTGGCGAAACGAAGCGCCGGTGGCCGCGCGCCTATACGACAAGTACAAGTCGCAAGGCTTCGAGATTATCGGCGTGAGCGAGTACGGCCCGAGCGCCGACACGCGCGCCTTCTTTACGCCGAATGGAGCGCCTTATCCGGTGGTCGTCGAATCAGAGTCGCGCGAAGACCGCGAGAAGACTGCGCATTTCGGCTATCGCCAACTGACCGGCGACACGCGCAAGTGGGGGTCGCCGTGGAACATCTTTCTCGATCCGGCGAAATGCAACTCGACCGGCGATGTGCTGACGGAAAAGGCTTTCGTGGTGAATGGTGAATTGGTCGAAGCTGATGCTGATAAGTTTATTCACGATCACCTGGAGGCGAACGCCGTCATCACGCCGTGCAAACAATAGCGTGTCAGAAGTCCGCGCGGAGGCGGGGTCCCTACGCGCGCAACGCGCGTGGGGTGCCAATCAAGAGCGCTCGGGTTCAGCGACGCGCAAGCTGAAACCTTGAACTCCGACGCGAACGATCAATCTCTTTCCTTCACAGTTCCTGAGCAATCGGCGGGACAGCGGCTTGACGCGTTTCTCGCCGAACATATTCCATCCTGGAGTCGTTCCAGACTGCGACGACTGATTGATGATGGCGATGTCATTGTCAACGGCCGCGGCGCGAAACCGTCATACAAGCTTCGCACAAATGACCAGGTTGATGCAGAGTTAACGGCTTTGCCGCTGTCCAGCTTCGCGCCCGAAGACATTCCGATCGAAATCGTTTACGAAGATGACGACCTCGTGGTCGTGAATAAGCCGGCCGGCATGGTCGTGCACCCGGCGGCAGGCGCCGCGTCGGGAACACTCGCAAATGCGTTGGCATTTCATTTTCAGAAACTCGCGAGCGGCAGCGGCGACGCGCGACCAGGCATTGTGCATCGGCTCGACAAAGACACATCCGGATTGCTTGTAGTCGCGAAAACTGAAAGCGCGCACGATGATCTCGCGAATCAATTTCGCGCGCGCGAAGTTTTCAAGTCATACGTCGCGCTGGTTCATGGACAGCTCGAAAAGGATCGCGGTGAAATCGACCAGCCGATTGCCCGCGATCCACGTCATCGCACGCGGATGGCGGTCGTGCGTAGCGGCCGCACGGCTTTGAGCCTGTATCGGGTGCGGCAAAGATTCGATCGCTTCACCATGTTGGATGTCGAATTGAAAACGGGCCGCACACATGAAATTCGCGTGCATCTCGCCTGGTTGAAACTTCCGGTTGTGGGCGATGAAACGTACGGCGGAGGCCGGGACAAAACTGTGGTTGATCCGGTAATACGTAGCCGCATCGCCAAGCTTGGCCGGCAATTTCTTCACGCTGAAAGACTGGGATTCCGCCATCCGCGAACCCAGGAATTCCAGAAGTTCACCGCGCCTCTTCCTCCTGCACTTAGTGAATTTCTTGATGAACTGGTGCATCGACAGCGCGATTTGACAGACCGTGCGAGCTAACCGAAGATAATTCCATCCCCTAACAATTTGATGTCGGACCGAAGCTGAATTTCGAGCGGATGTTTGGTCTCTCTCCGTGCTCGCAGGCTTGGGTGGAGTCACAAGACTAAAGGAGCGAGTCTATGTCGAAAAAATTTGTAACGGGATTTTTCAAAACGCGCGCGGCGGCCGAAGCGGCTGTTGATGCGATTATCAAACGCGGATTCACCCGCGACGATATTAGTGTGTTGATGTCCGATTCCACGAAGAGCAAAGAGTTCGCGGTCCAAACGAGATCTCATGCCGCGGATGGATTGGGAATTGGCGGTGCTATTGGCGGAACTGTTGGCGCAGTGTTGGCAGCGATCGTCGGGGTCGGGACTTCGATCGCAGTTCCCGGACTCGGACTGGTCGTCGCCGGACCAATCGCCGCCGCTCTGGCGGGCGCCGGCGCGGGAGGAGCGACTGGCGGACTGATCGGAATGCTGGTGGGCACAGGAATTCCCGAGCACCGCGCGAGGGTCTATGACACCGGCGTTCGCGGTGGCGGTATTCTCCTTGGTGTTGAAGCAAAGACTGACGAAGAAGTCGAGAAGCTGGAAACGCTGTTGGAAGACATCGGCGCCGAGTACGTTCGCACCGAATAGCAAAATCGTCAGAAGCCCACGGCTGCGAGCAGGGCGCGGGCTTCTGACAAGTTCAAATCTACATCGTCTTTTGTTTGTCGGTGAGCTCAATTCCCATTTTCAAGAGCGTCGTTTTGTTTAATGTACCTGTGACCTTGAGACCCTCCGCTTTCTGATACTCCTTCAGGCCCGCCCGAGTCTCGGTGCTGAGCTTTCCAGTCTGCTCGCCTGAATAGAAATTGCGCTGCTTCAAAAGCGCCTGCGCTAGCTTCACCTGCTCGGCGGTTGCGCGAAATATCGGCCCGCGCTTTGACTTGTTGGCACTGGCCGAGGGGCCAGTCGTGGAATTCGAATTCTGGGCAATCGTGGTAACCCCGCACAAGAGGATCAGTGACAGGATTACTAGTGGGAGTTTCTTCATTTTCTTTTCTCCTTTGGATTGGGAGGCGTCCGAGAGACGCACAGGATTAAAAAGCCTGCAACCGTACGAATGAGGCGCGTATGATACTACCGGTGTCAATACTTGCAAGCGTTTCGGGTGTGGCTTCGACTAGTGACTATCATCCGTAAAAATGGTTGGCAATTCTTTAACGCTCTGGTAGTATCGATTTGCCCAAGAAAAGGGCCTCACTTCCAAGATACCTTCAGCCAGAATAAGTCGAAACACCCTCAATGTTCTCCAAAATCTCCTGGTCAATCGTTCTAATTGTCATCGCATCGCCAGCCATTCTGGCGCAATCCTCAACATACTCGTTCGATAATTTCGATACGACGAATGGGGTTAAAGTCTACGTCGAACCGCCTCCGGCACTGACGAAGATTTCGAAGTCGAAGCGGAAAGCAGGTGTTGTCGTCACTCCCACCGAGGCGACGCCGATGGTGCGGCTTACGTCTTTGAGTGTCGACTCAGCTTCCCGCATCGGTGTAAGCGCTTCACTGCGGGGCTTTACCACAGGTAATGATCAAATAGACAGCTATGTGACTGGGTCGGCGAAACGGAATGGTCTCGATCCTCTTTTGATTTATTCCGTGATGCATCAGGAATCGAGTTTCAAGTCACGCGCAATTTCGCCAAAGGGTGCACGCGGATTGATGCAGTTGATGCCCGGCACGGCGGTACGCTTCGGCGTTACGAACATCTTCGATCCACAGCAAAACATTGAAGGCGGCTCTCGCTACTTGAAGTTTCTACTCGACCGATTCGACGGCGATTTGTCGCTCACGCTCGCCGGCTACAACGCCGGTGAAGGCGCGGTTGAGAAATACGGATTTCGGATTCCGCCGTACGCAGAGACTCAGGAATACGTCCGTAGAATTTCGCAGCGTTACAACATCCTGCGGGACCCGAACGCGGCGCTGTACGCCCCAAGCTTGTCGCGGGGCCAACTTGCGAAGCTAAACGCGAAACAGCCGACGCCGCTGTCGATTTATGAGCGGAGCGTTCTGACCGTCCGGTTGCCTGATGGTCGTTTGCAATTGATGACTCAGTAATTCCCCAGGCGCAAAGTATTGGCGAACGAGGCGACGCGGAACAGCTGCTCGCCTCGTTTCGTATTTGGAGAAAGACTTGGGTTATGTATGATTAGCGCCAAGTCAACGGATATGCGCTGCTCTAACTGCGGATCATTTCTCGACTCAGACAGCCGGTTCTGCAAGAACTGCGGCGCGTCGATTCATGATCCGGAAGAGACACGTCTCGCGCGGACAGAAACATCTGCGGCCGTTCGTCAGGACGGTGATGATGAAGTGGAGCATGTCATTTTCACGGTTCGACCGACGCTTCTTTTCGTGAAGATTGGTTACGGCCTGGCAATTCTCGCGGCCATCTTGCTAACGATCGCTCTTCAGTTCATCCCGTTACTGCGAGACATTCCTGTTTACATTACTATTCCGATTGCGCTCGCTCTGCTCCTCGTTCCGGCGTACTACCACCTCAAGCGCAACATGATTCGCTACACGCTTACCGATTCGAAGATCGAAATCGATTACGGTTTGATTGCACGTACGACGCGCAATATTCCGCTTGCCAAGATTCAGGACGTCACTGTTTCCGCGTCCATTCGGCAACGTGTTCTGGGATTTGGTGATGTGGTGGTGGATAATGCCAGTGAGATTGGCGGTTCGACAGTCCTGCACAACATCAATACTCCCCGGCATTATGCAGACCTGCTTTTGCGCGAGCTGCGACGCTGGCATTAAACTCAAAATCGAAACGGGGCAGAAACTCCGTAAAGAGGGTTCATCAGGTTGCGCACAAGCCCTCTCTGACTGTCGGGCGACTGCTGTTCGGGGAACATCGTAACTTGTGCGGGTTCTAAGTGACTCGGGTGATTGGAAATGGAAGTTTGTCCGCTCAAATCGGTTTTGCTAGCCCTCCTGATGCTGATATCGACGCTGTCAGCAGCGGCCCAATCTACACCGACGCCGATACAGCCCGCGAACTCTGATGAAGACTTCCCTGTTTTGCTGAAGCATCTACCGAACTGGGAGTCTGTGCAGAAGCAGGCCAGGTACTTCGTTACTTTGGATGATCTGAAACGCGCCGTCCCGAATCAGCCGGTCCTCGACGCCGTTAGTTTTGAAGGGGGCACTGAAGCTGCGACGGCGAATTACGGGCAGTCGCAACTCGCGATTGTTGAATTCAGCACGCCGCAATTTTCCGTTGATAACGATCAGCGCATCACGGTAAAGATCCAGGAGCTGAAATCACAGTCACAACCAGCGCCGACCGCTTATCGACGTGTCGGTAATTATTCGGTGTTTGTTTTCAACGGCACGGACGAAGCATCGGCGAATCAACTGATCGATCAGGTTCAGTATCAGAAAACGGTGCAGTGGCTGGGCGAAGACCCGCACCTCTACCAGAAGCTTCAACGGTACTTCACGGAGACATCAGCCAGCGTTTTCGTTGCGGTCGTGAAAAGCTCAGGTCTGTCGCTGATCGCATGTCTCGCGATCGGCGGTCTGTTTGGTTTTCTCCTGTTCCGGCAGAGACGGGCGCAGAGCGCCGCCGCGTTCTCAGACGCGGGCGGATCGGTGCGTCTGAATCTCGACGAACTAACAGACGCGCAGAACCACGCACGGATGCTGCCGCCGCCGCAAAAACAAGTTGATTGATTTGGTTAGCGGTTACTCGCCGGAACTGAAACGTTGACGTTTACGGATGTGGACTTTCGTCCGAACCATCCAGCTCTCCACGCCACAATTCCGAGCACTACAACGATTATGAAAATCACGAGCACCGCAACCACACCAGCACTCCCGCCGCCTCCTCCATTGTCAGCCATTTGAATCTCCTCGCGACTGTGAATTAGATCTCCTGGTCGTCACGGCGACGATCTTGGTGCCGATGGTTGTTGCTGCTGTGGCACGGTGATGTTCACGTTAACCTGCGTTTTGCGGCCGCCGAACCACCCGGCCCGCCAGGCAACCACCCCCAGGATGATCACGATGATAAAAATCACGAGCACGGCAACCACACCGGCGCTGCCGCCTCCGCCTCCATTGTCGTCGGCCATATTGATCCTCTGATCGGGGAATTGGTTAATTGTGACGAGGGATAGAGGGGAAGTTCTACTGCACTCAGATTCTTAGCACAACCGCTGAAATAGCGTCAATCGCCCAAGGCTAAAAGCAAAAGCAGATGACAACGTCAATATCGTCACCTGCTTTCGGAATTGCCCACGTTCAAGGGCGGGATTTCATTCAGCTATTCGCCGCGGCGCGGTCGTCGTGGCCGGGTGCGTTCGCCGCCTGGCTGAACGTCACCGGGCTTCACAGTCGGTGACGCTTGCGGTGCTGTCGCTCCCGGCGGACAAATCCAAATCTCAATGTAGTCATCTTCGCGATAGCCTCCATTGATGATGTTGATTCGCCGCGAGTCGACACCGCGCGAGTTCACCAAATAATCCGCGGCGCGCCGTCCCAGCGCGTCGGCCTGGCCGGCACGGCTCCGGCGACCTGCGTACACAAAGATGTAGGCCGTAGTGTCGGGTGCGTTCTGCAACTCGATGGCGAGGTTATCCAGTCTCGCTTTTGTATCGTCGAACGCGACCGACGGAAATTCATCGAACTTCCGGCGCTCTGGCACAGGCAATTCCTTCTTCGTAACTGCCGTCGACGCTAACGTCGTCACATGACACATGGCATCGCCGGTGCCATCATCGACGACCAAGGTCGCCACGATCTTCTGACCACCGAGACCGGTTGAATCGACGGTGATGGTGGGCGTACCGGCGCCGCTCACGATCCGAGCTTCACCCGGCGTAACGGTCCAGACGTAATTCAGTGTCGACGTTCCTGAGTACGAAACGTCAGCCGTGAATGTAATCAGATCGCCATCGTTGACTGTCGGCGGCGACGAAATAATCACCGGAAAGGGGCACGGAGAGGCGGGTGGCGTGTACTTCTTTGGCGTATAGTTCAAATTCAGACAGAGTCGGCGCGAGCGCTCAATTTCAAAATCACGCACCCATCGGCCGCCATTCGGCAGAGTGATCTCTACATTGTGATGTCCGGGGTCCAATTCGATCCGGCGCACTGTCGTCGAGGTTATTCCTTCTGGTCTACCATCGATGCTTATCGGCAAGCCGCCAGGGTTGGTTGTAACTTCAAGCGTTCCATATTTGACGCGCTTCTTCGCATACGCCGTGGAAGACGTGCAGACAAGCGCGAACGACAAGGCAATTACAACCGTAATGAGAATCTTCATGAGTGAAGTGACCATGTGTTTTCTGTGATTCATCGTTACATCTCCAACATGGTCGAGGTTTCTTTAGTCGCGCGCATTTTCGCATATCGACGGCGCGCGCCGGCGGCCAGGGCTGCGATGCCTGAACCAAGTAACAACAGCGAGGCCGGTTCAGGAACATTCGGCGGAGGTGTCGGCGTCGGACAACTCGGGCATTCCGGCGGCGGAGTCTTGTGATGATGCGTGCAGATGCCGGTTACACAAACGAGCGGAATCAACAGCAGGAATGGCCACTTCGGGAAACCGCCACCTACCGCAGGAATCTCTCCACAGTCGCAAATCGTTCCGTTGACTTGGTCCTGATCAAAAACCTGCACATTGCCCTGCGGCGTCTGGGGCGCCAAATCCGTACCGGCAACCAATGAAGAATTCGAGTTCTCTGTTCCAGCCAGAGCGTTCGAAGCCTCGACTACGCTGCCGTCGTTAGACGGTGAGGCGGCGTCGGCTGACGATTGCGAAGGTTTGCTTTGAGCATTCAAAGGCGCCGAGGGATCCTGTGTGAGCCGCAATCGAAGTTGGCTGGTTTGGCCTCCTTTTTCCAGGTCGCCCATGACGTTGACAACGTCGGCAAATCTGATTGGACTCGCTTGGGTGGGCACGGCAACCAGCAACAAGACGCTGGCGGCGAGGCTCGCGTGGCGAAAAATGCGACTCTTCATGTGGTTAGGCAACTCCCTCTGCGGCTGTTTTCGTGCCCGGCACTCGCCATTTTCTTCAGTTTTTACACACGAAGAACACAGCCGCCTGTGAATACAAGCCTTGCATAACCCAAACGGGGTTTATTTATCTGTTAGAAAAACAGGCCGAATGTTGAGCTTATTCCAATTTCAAGAAGGATTTAGTGAGGGAAAAATCGAGATAAAAGCGCGCTTCAGGCTGAGCGGATGAAATACTAATCAAGCAAATCATCCACTCAGCAAAGTTGAGGTTTGACGCGCTTATTCGGAGGTAGCAGCACCGGCTTGTTTAGCCTCGTCGCGCAGGACGGCTTTTCGGGAAAGCTTAATCTTGTTGCCCTCCTTGCCGATGCATTTCACCATGATTTGCTGTCCTTCGCGGAGTTCGTCACGCACGTCGCGGATACGGCGGTCGGCGATCTCCGAAATGTGCAGCAAGCCGTCAGTGCCCGGGAAAATCTCGACGAAAGCGCCAAAATCGACGATGCGGCTAACCGTTCCGACATACGTTTCGCCAATCTCGGCTTCCGCCGTAAGACCTTTGATGCGGTTGACTGCTGCTTCCGCAGCGGCCCCATCAGCGGTCGCGATCGAGACTGTTCCGTCATCTTCGACATCGATCTTCGCACCGGTTTCCTCAACGAGGGCGCGAATGACCTTGCCGCCTGGTCCAATGACGTCGCGAATTTTGTCCGGATTGATCTTGATCTTGATGATTCGTGGCGCGAAAGGCGAAATCTCCTGACGAGCCTCGGCAAGCGTCTGTTCCATCAAGCCAAGAATGTACAGGCGACCCTTCTTTGCCTGCTCGAGCGCCTCAGCCATGATCTGCGCATTGACGCCCGTGATCTTAATGTCCATCTGCAGCGCAGTGATGCCTTCGCGCGTGCCGGCGACTTTGAAATCCATGTCCCCGTAATGGTCTTCGGCCCCGGCGATGTCCGTTAAGATCGCGTACTTGTTTCCTTCCATCACCAGTCCCATCGCCACACCGGCGACCGACGATTTCATCGGGACACCGGCATCCATCAATGCGAGCGAGGCCCCACAGACGCTGGCCATTGATGATGAGCCATTCGACTCAGTGATGTCGGACACGATGCGAATCGTGTAGGGGAATTGGGTGTCGTCCGGCAACGCGGCTTCCAACGCGCGACGCGCGAGCGCGCCGTGGCCGATTTCGCGCCGGCCTGGACTGCCGAAGCGACCAGTTTCACCGACTGAGTACGGCGGGAAGTTGTAGTTCAGCATGAAGCGCCGCTTCACTTCACCCTTTTCGAGATCGTCCATGAACTGCTCGTCTTCTTTGGTGCCGAGCGTAGTGGTCACCAATGCCTGCGTCTCGCCACGCGTGAACAGCGCCGAGCCGTGCGTGCGCGGCAGCCAACCGGCTTCGCAGGTAATCGGCCTGATCTCTCCGAAACGCCTACCGTCCGGCCGCCGACGATGGTTCAGGATGTCGTCGCGGAAAATGTTTTCCTTGAGATGATCGAAGATCTTCTTCGCCATCTGTCTTTTCTCAGAGTCTTCCTCTGGATAGCTTTCGATAACTTCCTTCTTCAGAGCGTCGACCGCGGCATAACTTGCACGCTTCTCCTGACCGGATGTGTCGAGCGCGGAACGTAGGCGCTCCGCATAATTTCGTTCAATTTCGCCCAGCATTTCTTCGTTGAGCGCTGGCGGTTCGACGGCACGTTTCTCGATGGCGAGGGCTCGGTAAAGCTCTTTCTGCCAACGACACAGTCGATTGATTTCCTTGTGCGCGAGCATCAAGGCCTCGACCATGATCGCTTCCGAAACCTCCGACGCTCCTGCTTCAACCATGACGATGGCTTCTTCGGTCCCCGCCACAATCAAATTAAGTTTCGATTCGCGAATCTCGCTGTAAGTCGGATTGACGACGTAACGTCCATCGATTAAACCAACGCGGACGCCGGCAATCGGATTTGGGAACGGGATATCCGAAAGGTACAGCGCGCACGACGCGCCGGTAATCGCAATCACGTCCGGATTGTTCTCCGAGTCCGCAGAAATTACTGAACAAACAACTTGCGTTTCGTTTCGGTAGCCGTCAGTGAAGAGCGGGCGACACGGCCGGTCGATTAGTCTGCTCGTGAGTACTTCTTTTTCATTCGGTCTGCCTTCGCGCCGGAAATAATTTCCCGGAATGCGACCAGCGGCGAAGAATGCTTCGCGATATTCAACCGTCAGCGGGAAGAAATCGATGCCTTCGCGAGGTGACTGCGCGCCGACCGCGGCGCACATCAACATGGTGTCTCCGTAACGGATCACACAGGACCCGTCTGCTTGTTTGGCAACGCGTCCAACTTCCACAGTTAGATCGCGATCGCCAACCCTAATTGATTCTTTCAAATACTTTTTCACAGTCATTTTTGTTCGTCTCCTTTTGACGAAGCCAGGCAGATTCCGTGAAGGTTCTGCGTGACACGCAGCGTCTCATCCGCTGCGATTTGTTGGAGCGCGGGCATCTTGCCCGCTTTAAAAAGACAAAGGCGGCAGAGCCTTAGCCGTGAAGCTCTTGCCGCCTTCCGTTTTGTCTGGTTGCGCGCCGCCTGTCTTCCTATATCGCCGTCACGTTCGGCTCGGTCACAAGCCTTCGAAGGGCGCGGGCTTTTCTATTCCTTAGAGATCGAAGTGTCTCTGTATTTTGTTCTTTAGGTTCGATTAATGACGCAGTCCCAGTCGTTTAACGACTTCGTGGTACTGGCCTATGTTCGTTTTCTTCAGATAATTGAGCAGACTTCGGCGATTCTGGACCATCTTCAACAGGCCGCGCCGCGAATGATTGTCCTTTTTGTGCGTCTTGAAATGCTCGGTGAGACCGTTGATCCGCTGACTTAAGAGCGCGACTTGTACCTGAGGTGAACCCGTGTCGCTGTCGTGTGTCCGAAAATCCGTAACTATCTTTTCCTTCGCTTCTTTTGCTAATGCCACTGCTTAAAGATGGCCCCCCTAAACCGCAGTAAGCCGACTCATCGGCAACCGCAAAGATTCAAATTACGCATGAGAACTTAACATTCGGCTGCCTGAGTGTCCAGCCGACAGCACGTTAGCGGCTGGCTCTCGCTGTGCGCTTTGAGTGATGTCTGATAACATCAGCCGCTCAATCACTCGTCCGAGAATCGCTAAAAATGCCCAGTAAACCCGCACAAATCCTTATCCTCGGTGGAGGATTCGGCGGTCTGTTCACCGCGCTCGATCTAGCTGGAGCGGGCGAAGTTACGCTAGTCGATGAACAGGACCACTTCCTGTTCAAGCCGATGCTCTACGAGTACCTGAGCGGCGAAGTCGAGCTCTGGCACATCGCACCGAACTTTTCAGAATTGCTCGATAACGTACGAACAGTTCGCGGCGCGATTCAGTCGATCGATTTGGAAGCTCGGTCGGTTGTCGTCAAGGGTCGCAATGCTCCGCTCACGTACGATGTCCTTGTGATGGCCCTGGGCGCAATTACCAATTATTGGGGCGTCGAAGGCGCTGAAGAATTTACTCTGCCGTTTCGCGAGGTCGAGGACGCAAACCGCCTCAGACGGCGCATGACAGAAGCGCTTGATCGTCTCCCGCCTGACGCGGCCCCACAAGATACGCGTGAGGCACTCACATTCGTCGTGGTGGGCGGGGGTGCGAGCGGTGTCGAGCTTTCAACAAAGATGTCGGATCTGCTCCGTGATGCGGTAAAGCGCCGCGCCTTAGCCGGTGAGCCCCGTCTGATAATTATTGAAATGACAGATCGTCTCGTCCCCGGGATGGGCGATGAGATTCGCGAATACGTCGAGCGCGAGCTGCACCGACATCGGATCGAAGTCCACACGCGCACGCGCGTTGCTCGCGTCACGAAAACCGGTTTGACGCTGGAACATAACGGCCGCGAGACAGAAATCTCAGCAGCGGGTGTCGTTTGGGTTGCGGGGGTGCACGTAAATCCGGCTATTGAGAATCTCAATGTCGAGAAAGACAAACGCGGATTGATTATTTCCGAACCAACACTGCAAGTGCGCGGACATCCAAACGCTTTTGCGGTCGGTGACATCGCTTTCTATTCAGACGTAGCTCCGACGCTGGCCGGCACGGCGCAGCTTGCGCTTCAGCAAGCACACCTGTGCGCGCGCAACGTCCGCGCGCTGCTCAACGGCAGGGAACTAAAGACAGGACACTTCGTCGAGTTAGGCGAAGCTCTCAGCCTCGGGACGGAACACGCCGCGGTCTTGTCGGCCGGTAAAGTTATGGCTGGACCACTCGCACGCCAGGCCCGGTTCGCGATGTACACAGCACGACTGCCGACGTGGCATCACCGCCTGCGCGTCGGCGCAAGCTGGTTCTTCGAAGGCACCCAACCGAGGCCGTTGCAGCCCTTGGGGTTCTGAATTAACGCGCACTCTCTCATCCTTTGCGGTTTTTTCTTTGCGTCTTTGTGCCTTTGCGTGAATACTTAACGCGGTCAAACAAACTCCCATGACCGAAAACGAGATCGCCAAACATGTGGTTGATGTCGCGTTTAAAGCTCACACATCACTCGGGCCAGGTCTGCTCGAATCTGTATACGAAAGAGTTATGGCGCACGAACTGCAGAAACGTGGATTGCGAGTACGTCGTCAGCAAGGCATTCCGGTCATTTACGAAAGCATAAGACTGAACATGGGGTTTCGCGCGGACTTAATCGTCGAAAACAAGGTGGTTGTGGAGGTCAAATCCATCGAAGCGATTGCTCCGGTTCACAAGAAGCAACTCTTGACGTACCTGCGGCTCACGAATGTGAAACTCGGGTTGCTGATAAACTTTAATGTCGAACTAATCAAGCACGGAATCACTCGAGTTGTGAATGGGCTTGCAGACTGAATTCACGCAAAGGCGCTAAGAAGCAAAGAAAAACCGCAAAGGGAAAATCTTTTGAGTAACCCTGAGATTGGAGCGAAGCGTTTACCATCACTCGGCGATATGCCCGCCGACGAATTCCGGCGACACGGTCATGAACTGATCGATTGGATTGCCGATTACTTCGAGCACATTGATGATCTACCCGTGCTGGCCCAGATCCAACCCGGCGATCTGAAAGCGCAACTCCCCACGTCGCCGCCCCAAACAGGCGAATCGATGGACGCGATTATCGCTGACATCGATCGCCTGATTGTTCCGGCACTCACCCATTGGAGTCACCCTTCCTTCTTTGCCTACTTCGCTACATCCACTTCCGCACCTGGAATTTTCGGCGAGTTGTTGAGCGCGGCATTCGACGCGAAGTCGATGCTCTGGCGCACCTCACCGGCTTCCACGGAACTCGAAGAGGTCGTGCTCGATTGGTTGCGGCAGATGATCGGACTCGACGCGGGAATGAGCGGAATCATTTACGATACGGCTTCTGTCTCAAGCATGCATGCGATCGCCGCCGCCCGTGAACGAGTCGAGATGCGCATTCGCGAAGAAGGAATGAGCGGGCGAAGAGATCTTCCGCTGCTCCGCGTCTACGCTTCTGAGCAAGCGCATTCCTCGATCGACAAAGGCATTATCACGCTGGGCCTCGGCCAACGGGCGCTGCGCAAGATTCCAACTGACAAGGACTTTCGGATGCACGTAAAGGCGCTCGCGGCCGCGATCGAAGAAGACAAGCGGGCAGGATTTCTTCCGTTCTGTATCGTCGCCACTGTCGGCACGACATCGACGTCCAGCATCGATCCGGTTCCGGAAATAATTCTGATTAGCGAAGAACACGCGCTGTGGTTGCACGTTGACGCCGCTTACGCTGGTTCCGCTGCGGTCGTTCCTGAGTTGCGGCACGTACTCGATGGCTGCCATCGCGCCGATTCGCTGGTGATGAATCCGCACAAGTGGCTGTTCACGCCTTTCGATCTTTCAGTCCTGTATTGCCGTCACATGGATTTGCTACGGCGTGCGTTTTCACTCGTGCCGGAATATCTGCGCACGCCGGAACAGGACAAAGTTCGCAGCGGCTCTGATTATGGGGTGCAACTCGGCCGCCGTTTTCGCGCGCTGAAACTTTGGATGATTATTCGCTACTTTGGCCACGAAGGTCTCGCTGCGCGCATTCGCGAACACGTCCGACTGGCAAAACTGTTCGCCTCCTGGGTCGAAGAATCCCGCGACTGGGCAGTGATGGCGCCGGCGCCTCTAGCCCTCGTTTGTTTTCGCGCCTGCCCGCAACTCAAGAACGAATCTGAAGAAGCAAGCGAAAAACGGCTCGACGCGCTGAATGAGGCCATCATGCACGGCCTCAACGCCACCGGCAAAGCCTTACTGTCACATACCAAGCTGAACGACAAGATCGTTCTGCGACTGTCAATCGGCAACATTCGCACGACTGAAGCACATGTCCGGCAAGTCTGGGACTTGCTAAACGAACAACTCCGCTACCTGCACCGGCCTTCCGAAAAATGACTCGTCGTCGCAAGTTTTTATTAATTCTGATCGTTATCATTTTGGTTTCCCAGGCGCCTTTCGCCTATCGCCGCTATCGGTTAAAACGGCTGCAGAACGCGATTCAGCGACTGGACTATGATCGCGCCGTGCGAGTCGAAGCTGAAGGCATGAATGTGTTTCATCAGCCGGAACCCGATTACCGCGATTACAAGGGCGTGATTCATGTCCACAGCTCACTCGGCGGACATAGCACTGGAACATTTGCCGAATTAGTTGCCGCGGCGAAAACGAACAATCTTGACTTTGTGATCATGACGGAACATCCGCAAGCGGAGTTCGACACGTCAGCAATGACACTCAACGGCGTTCATGCGGGAGTGTTGTTCGTGAGTGGAAATGAAGTGGCGACATCCGACGGTGATCGACTGTTGTTGATTCCCGGACCAGCGAATGCAAACGACACTCGCACGACAAGAGAATTCGTCGAACAGGAGCATGCGAATCATGGGCTGGCCTTCGCCGCGTACCCAAGTGAATCGCAAACCTGGCAATCGAATGCAATTGATGGCCTTGAGGTCTACAACCTCTTCACCAATGCGAAACAAATCAATCGCCTGGTGACTTTCTTCGATGGTATTTGGTCGTACCGCAGCTATGCAGACTTGATGTTCGCGAACTTCTTTGCCAGGCCCACGGACAATCTCAAACGATGGGATGACGAGATCTCAACGATGAAACGAAAGTTCGTGGCGATCGCCGGCAACGACGCGCACTCAAATGTGGGAATTGGAGTTAGTGACTCAACCGGCAAACAAATCATCGGAACGAAACTCGATCCTTACGAGCGAAGCTTCCGCACGGTGAGAACGCACGTGCTGATCAAAAGAGACAAGCCCCTGACGCGTGAGTCGTTGCTGGAAGCAATTTCGCTCGGACATTGCTATCTGTCTTTTGATATTTTCAGCGACGCAAGCGGATTCCACTTTGGCGTTGCTCAAGCAGACAAGATCATGGGCGACGAAGCCGTGAATCCGCCGGAATTGGTCGCCAGCGCTCCGTTGCCAAGTCGATTTGTCCTCTTCAAAGATGGAAATCCCAGCACGGTAATGACAGGCGTGACAGTTCGATTTCCAATCGCCAGCCCCGGTGTCTATCGTGTCGAAGTGTACCTCGATTCGTTACCCGCCCCCGCGACGGGCAAAGTTTGGATAATTTCGAACCCGATTTACGTCTCCTAATGCTTTCAGCGAATCTCAAAGCAAACCGCCGAAAACAGGCTATTGAACGCACTCCAGGCGCTGTGTTAAACTGCGTTTGACGGTCCGAGCGCTCTTCCCGGCACCCTTCTTACCTCGCGGATCCGTATAAAAATGGTTACACGTCCGAGCCACTTTCAATTCGACTGGTGGGTTGTCCAAAAGCGCGCCGTCCAACTTACTATGACTGGCGTCATCGTCGTTCTGCTTGTATGCGGGGCTGGTCTCTACGTTTGGAAGTTTGGCAACCCGCTCAAACGCGTCGCGCTGAAATCGGATCTTCCGGCAGGTGCGCGTTTCGAATCATTTGAAGGCGATGTGCGCGTGATTCATGCCGCAACCCGAGAAGTGGTGTTGGCCAACAGCGACACTCAACTATATCCCGGCGATATGATTCAGACGCAGGCAGATGGGCGCGCGCGGATCGCGATGGCTGATGGATCGACAGTCGTCGTTAGACCGAACAGCACGATTATTATCCGCGACAATGAAAGTTCTGACGGCGGCAAGCGTTCGAACGTGCACGTCGTTGTCGACAGCGGCCAGATGCTGGTGCGTACACAAGAACAGAACGAAGGCGCCAAGAACGTCGTTGAGACGCCGAAGACACAGAGCCAGGTCGGCGCGCAGACTCAAGCAAGCTTTGGCGTGAACCCGGAAGGTACTGAAGAGATTCGCGTGAACGCAGGTTCGATCGAAAGTCAGAGTCGAAGCGGCGAACGCACCACGTTGAGTTCCGGCGACTATGTTTCAGTCAACCAATCAGGAACGATCTCAAAGCCACAACGATTGCTCGAGGTGCCGCAGCTGGCATCGCCACGTGACTTAGAAAAAGTGATCGCCGGCGGCAACGGCGCGGCTAACGTTCCGCTTCGTTGGCTAAGACCGCAAACCGGTGTCCCGGCATACTATCGTGTCGAAGTTGCAACCTCGCCTTTCTTCGTTCCCGAAGGAAAAGTCATCGAACGCGATCAATTGATCTCGACACAGTTCAGCGCAAATGATCTTCGACCTGGCGCTTATTTCTGGCGAGTGCGCGCAACGGCGGCCACCGGTCAGATCAGCGACTGGAGTGAGCCAAAAAAATTCATTGTATCGTCACCGAGCAATGGATCGGGATCAGTGGTCGTAACGCGCTTGAGCGCAAATTATCTCGGCGGCGACCTCTACATTATTCGTGGGTCAAGCGCGGCGGGCACGACAATTTCGGTTGCGGGACGCGAAACGATTGTCGGTGCAGATGGAAATTTCCAGGTCCAAGTTACGGCGAACGTGACGATCCGCGAAGTGACGATCATGGCGTTCGGCCCCCAGGGAAATCGGAGTCAATACAGGTTGCCGCTGACGCGAAACGGTTAACTTGGACCACCTGATCAGAAGAGCTTGAGTGGTAACCGATCGTGTCTGGTTACCGGCTTCTGGCTTTCGGAACTGCTGTTGCGAAGAAGTTTTTCCGCGCAGCGCTTATTTCCCGATAGCATTACTGCGCGAATCGTTGTATCTTTTGTTTTGCCCTCGGTGAGTTGTTTGCGGCTTTCGAAAACTCGCTCGCGAAGTCAGCGGACTTCAAGCTTGGTAAGGAAATAACCGCTCACCTCTTCCGGCGATCCATTTTCCAATCAGGGAATTCTTTTCGATGGCCTTCAAATCCCTTTTCAGCCTTTTTTCCAGCGATCTGGCAATAGACCTCGGCACCGCGAACACACTCGTTTACGCAAAAGGACGCGGTATTGTGGTTTCCGAACCGTCAATCGTTGCTATCAATAAAGTAACCAACGCGGTCGAAGCGGTTGGGCGCGACGCGAAAGAGATGTTGGGTCGTACGCCCGGCAACATCGTCGCAATCCGTCCGATGAAGGACGGCGTTATCGCGAACTTCGAAGTGACTGAAAAGATGCTTCAGCACTTCATCCGCAAAGCCCACAACGGAAAAACCTGGGTCAGTCCTCGCGTCGTCATTGGAATCCCATCCGAGATTACCCAAGTCGAAAGGCGCGCCGTCGAAGATTCTGCCTATCGCGCAAAGGCTTCGGAGGTGTATCTCGTCGAAGAAGCGATGGCCGCCGCGATCGGTGCCGGCCTTCCAATCACTGAGCCGCACGGCAACATGGTCGTCGACATCGGCGGCGGCACCACTGACATCGCGGTCATCAGTTTGAGCGGCATCGTCTATTCGCGTTCCGTGCGTGTCGCGGGTAACGAGATGGACGAAGCCATCACGCAGTACATCAAACGAAAATACAATTTGCTGATCGGCGAGCGCACCGCCGAAGCGATCAAAATCGAATTGGGTTCCGCGTTTCCGCTTGATGAAGAACTCTCGTACGAAGTGCGCGGGAGAAACTTAATCGAAGGCATTCCCAAGACGGTCACGATCACGGACGAAGAAATTCGCGAAGCGCTGGCTGACTCAGTTTCCACGATTATCAACGCGGTGCGCGTCGCGCTGGAGCGAACGCCACCAGAACTTTCAGCAGACATCGTCGAGCGCGGCATTGTGCTGACCGGCGGTGGCGCCCTGTTGAAGAATCTCGACAAGCGACTCTCGATCGAAACGGGGCTACCCGTTTCACTCGCTGAGGATCCGCTCGCTTCCGTTGTTTTGGGGACCGGTAAAATGCTTTCCGACTTCGATCTGCTGAAGCGTGTGAAATGGGACAATAGTCTGACGAGCGGAACCTAAAGCATTGCCGATTGCCGATTTGCGATTTACGTAAGCGGCCAATTGGCAATTGGCAATCAATAATCGGCAATGTAAGAACATGGCCGCAATTCGTACTCAAAGAGAGATTCGGCAGCGCGCTCCGTGGTGGTTTTTTGGACTGCTTGCGTTGAACGTGGCGCTGATGACGTACGATGCCCGCGACGATTCAACCAAGCAAAGGAAGATTCGCACGGTAGTACAGAGCGTCACCTATCCCATTCAACGTGGAGCCTCTACCCTGGGTAATTTCTTCGGCGGATTGTTTGGTGGCTTCGGTGAACTTCGGCGCGCCTCGGTCGAAAATCAACACCTCCGCGCTCAAGTTGAGCAAATGCAAACCGAGTTGCGGGACACACGGCAGAAGGCAGCACAAGCCGATCGGCTCGAGAAACTTCTTGATCTAAAGGAACAGACGAACTATCAAACAGTCACCGCTCAAGTAATCGCGCGCGATCCTTCGATGTGGTTCGATTCGGTCTCGATCGACAAAGGCCGTTGGGCTGGCGTCGAAATCAATATGCCGGTCGTCACCTCTGATGGAATCGTTGGCCGCGTCGTTTCTACGGGACCACTAAATGCGCAAGTAATGCTGGTCACTGATGAGAAGTCAGGGGCCGGCGCGATCGTGGGCCAGCTGGGAACATCAAACGCGGTGGGGTCGATTAAGGGCATGGGCGAGAATGGATTACTCGACCTGCGCTACGTGTCGGGTTTGGAAAAGGTGCAGCTGGGCGACACGGTTTACACTACCGGCCAGGATGGAATTTACCCATCTGGGTTCACAGTCGGTCAGGTTGTCGAGCTTCACCCGGGTTCAGCGACCCAGCCACAGACGATACATGTTCGACCGAGCGCTGGTCTCGATCGCCTGAAAGAAGTAACCGTGCTCCAGTACCGTCCGCCCAAAGCCGGACAGACAGATCAGTCTCTCCCGAACGTCGACAAGAAAAAGCAGTAGGCAGAAAGCAAAAGGGCAGCAGGCAAAAAGCAGTAAGCAAAAAGCAGTTCTCACGCCGCGCGCGATTCCGCGAACATCGTCTCATGACTCAGGAATGTCGTTTGATTAGGCTCGCTCTCCCGATGGGAAGCGATTCCTGCGTACGGCCTACGGTCTTCTGCCTTCTGCTCATGGCTCACGGCTCACTGCTCACTGATTTCTGACAGCAATGCGCCAGCTGAAAATCATCGCTGTTCTACTTGTCGCGATCGCGTTGCCTTCCGCGCTTCGAGCAGTATGGTCGCCGCTGGCATCAGCTGATCTCGTACTCATTCTTGTGGTTTACTTCGCGCTCCAGCGCGAGCCCCTGCAGGCGCTGCTGATAGCGGCGATCGCGGGCGTGGCAACTGATGCGTTGAGTCGCGGCCTGTTGGGAGCGAACGGCTTTTCGAAAGTGTTGACTGCCTACGCAGTCTACTTTGTCGCCTCGCGCGTGATGCTCGACACGACGCTGCTGAGAATTCCCGTGCTGGCCGCCGCGGCGCTCATCGACAACCTGGTTTATTTCGGCATGAACCGGCTGCTCGGCCAGATGCCTTCGATGCCTTTTGTCCAGGCGCTCTCTTATAAGCTGATTGCGACGACCGTAGTCGGCACGCTCCTGCTTTACATCCACGATAATTATTTTAGTGACAAAGCGAAACAGCGACGCCAGTTCACCGTTCGTCGTCGCGTCGCACGCGGCGGGTCAGCCGCGTTCGGCAGAAAGCGAAGAAGAAGCGCCAGTCGACAGTGGTAAGTGATAAACTTCAGTCTGTGCAATCGAAGAGAGTCACAGATTAGAGCCCATGAAATTCGTTGACGATTCACAAAATTTGCGACTGCGGCTGCGGCTGATTCAAGTCGTCATTTTGCTACTGCTGGGTGTGCTGGCGGTCCGTTTGTATGTGCTGCAAGTCGTCAATGGGGCCAAGTATGCCGAAGTCGCTGAGAACCAACGTATTCGCCTATTGCCGATTCCGGCGCCGCGCGGCGACATTCTTGACCGCGACGGACGCGTGCTCGTCAACTCTGCACCGATTTATAGCGTGCTGCTCTCGCGCGAAGACACGAAGGGAATTGATCGTAATTCGCTAATCGAACCCCTCGCAAACGGACTGGATCTCGATCAGCAGTTGCTGCGTGAAAGATTCGAGCAGGTGAAATCGCAACCGGCGTTCGAATCGATTCTCATTAAGGACAGTGCGACGCAGGCCGACATCGCCTGGGTCGATGCCCATCAGTTGGAGTATCCCGCGTTACGCGTTGAGCAGATTCCACAGCGCCGTTACCCGGCAAACGGCTCGCTCGCGCACGTACTCGGTTATGTGCAAGAGATAAGTCCGGAACAACTGGACGATCCCCGTTACAAAGAAAAGAAATACAAACCTGGTGACGTCATCGGCCAGGATGGCGTTGAGTCGGTCTACGATGAATATCTGCGTGGGCGCGACGGCTTTCGTCGGGTTGTGGTCGACAGCCGCGGACATATTCAGCGCGAACTAGATCGCGTCGAACCGCAGTCAGGTCAGGACATCGTGCTAACGATTGACAGCGACCTTCAGGCGGCCGCGGAAGATCAACTGCGAAAGTCTCCGCAAGGCCGCGGCGTCATTATCGCGATGGATCCGAACAACGGCGAGATTCTGGCGCTTGCGTCTGCCCCTACTTTCGATCCGAATTTGTTCTCGCAGCGCATTACGAGCAAAGAAGGCCGCGCCGAGTACCAAAAATTGCAGACTGATCCCGATCGACCATTGCTTAATCGCGCCGTGCAAGGACGTTATCCTCCGGGATCGACTTGGAAGCCCCTGATGGCGACCGCTGGTCTGAAACAAGGCGCGATCACTATTGAGAATTCAAATCTGGCCTGCGCCGGCGGCATCACTATCGGCAACAAATTTACGCGTTGCATGGGCGGTAATCACGGCTCGCCGAACGTGCACTTTGCGATTGAGCATTCCTGCGACGGCTATTTTTATCGGCTCGGGCTGAAGATGAAGCTCGAAGGCATTCAGGAAATGGTGCGCATGTTCGACCTCGACAAACGTACCGGTATCGATCTGCCGCACGAGAATATCAGCACAACGCCTTCGCGCGAACTGAAAGCCAAGTTGTATCCGAGCGATCCTGATTGGAAGGACATCGACACCGTTTATTCATCGTTCGGTCAGGGCGAAGATGTGCTGACACCGATTTCGTTGCTGCGAGCACACGCCTCGATCGGGATGCGCGGCAGAATGGTTGTGCCACACTTAATGAAAGAGGTGCGGCCGATTGGCGCGGTCGGTGACCCGAACAGCAGCGATTACCGTCCCACGCGAGACGGCCATAACTTTGATCGTCCCGCGAAGGATATTGGCATTCCGTCCGATCAAAACGCAGTTGTGGTTCAGGCCATGTGGTCGGTGGTGAATGAAGGAGGCACCGCGACTGGAATTAAGCTGGCCGGATTCGACATTGCCGGCAAAACCGGAACCGCACAGGTGGTCAGCCTCGGCAAGGAGGGCAGCGAGCACAAAGACCACTCATGGTTTGTCTCGTATGCCCCGGCGTTCAAACCTGAGATTTCGTGCGTCGCATTGATTGAAAACGCTGGCCTCGGTTCGCGCTTTGGTGCGCCCTCAGTGCGCGCCGTCTACGATGTCTATTATGCGAAGACCCATGGACAGCCCGAAGCGCCAAAACAAAATATCGCGATGAAAGTGCGGTGAGTGTCCCTCTCCATTTGGGAGAGCTGGGGAGAGGGAGAGGAGCTGAGCGAGCGGAAAAGAATTTGATTTTGTTTTGCGCGAGACACTGACCCTGACCCTCTCCCAGGGGCGAGCGGAAACAGAAAACGAAAATGGTCGCAGTTCTACAAAAGAGAACTTTTCGAGATTTCGATTGGCTGGTTGCCGCTTTGGCGATCCTGATTGTCGCCTTTGGCGTGTGGGAGATTCGAAACGCGCAGCCGACCGAAACTTATTGGCAGAAACAGATTCTGGGGCTCGGGATTGCCCTCGTGGCGATGCTGGCAATTGCGTTCAGCGACTATCGTCGTTTAGTTGAGATGGCCCCAATCATCTACATATTTGGTTTGCTGCTACTCATTGTGGTGCTCTTCCCGGGTATTGGCGTAAAGGTGAACGGCCAGCGCTGCTGGATTCAATTAGGACCTTTGGGAAGGTTTCAACCGTCTGAGTTTATGAAGATTCCCGTGGTGCTGATGTTGGCGAAAGTTTACGGCAAGAATCGCACTGGCGCGTTGACGTGGAAACAAGCCTTGAAGGGCGCCATCATTTTACTCATACCACTCGCGCTGATTCTGCTTGAGCCCGACATGGGACAAGCCATTACGTATCTCCCGCTGCTCGGCATAGTTCTTTTTCTTTCGTCAGTCCGCATGTGGATCGTCGCGGCCCTGCTGGCGGCATGTATTGTCGGCGCCCCCGCGGCCTACGCCGTCGGCGTAAAGACTGGCCTTTTGCATGGCTATAAGCTCGAACGCATCAACGTCATTCTCGATCCGGAAAACGCCGACAAGCGCGGCTTCGGTTATCATACATGGCAGTCGATCGTGACTGTAGGCGCGGGCGGCGTGAAGGGCACGCGCGACTCAGAGTTCTCACAAAGCAGTCTAAAGTTCTTGCCCGAACCGCACACCGATTTTATTTTTGCCGTCACCGCAGAAACGACAGGTTTCATTGGTTGTATTCTGCTGCTGGCTTCGTACGCACTTTTGCTGACACGCTTGATCACAGATGCCCGCCGGTCTCGGGACCGCACGGGCATGCTTGTGATCATGGCGATTGTCGGCGGGTTAATCTTTCAAATCAGTCTCAACGTTGGCATGGCCGTCGGACTTTTGCCGGTAATCGGAGTGCCACTACCGCTGATGAGCGCCGGTCTGTCTTCAGTGCTCGCCACATTCATCGCCATCGGATTCGCCCTCAGCGTCCAATTGCGACGCTTTGTAAACTGAGTTCGTACTCAGCTGCAAAAATAAATGCGCACGAACGTGATATTCGCGCGCCTTTTTTATCGTTCAGAACGAACAGGACTACCAGGGATCGATTAGGGAAGTGCTTCTATGTTGACGAGGAAACGGAAGTTTCCGGTCGTCATTACACCAAGTCTGAATCGGACACTAACCGATCCTCCACTTGCCAGCGGCGCACGCAGATTGACGAAACCAACATTCATCGAGCTGTTCCATCCACCCCCGTTTATCTGAGTCGGTGGCTGCTCGACCGTGGTCGCGTGTACGTCAACGGGATTGCCATTGACGATGACGACAATGGGATCCGGAGTAGCATCGAGAGCCCGCAAGTCTGCCTGACCGGACACTGGCGGGTAAACGAACGTAGTTACGTCAACGATGCGGAAACGAAGTCGCGTTACCGGTGCGCCAGTATTGTTGGTAAACGTGCGGCGAATTTCCATCGTGCCGTTAGTGCCATTCGCCACGGGAATAAAGTCACGCGTACGATTGGGCGCTGACGAGGACGACGCTGACGGATTAAGAAGCGTGACTCCGAATTGCGAGTTGCGATTGATCGGGCTGGCCAGGTTCTCCGGTCCTGGAGCGCCGAGGTTTGCACCCATTCCGGTCAAACTTCCTGTGGTGCTGATCAGCATGAAATCCGAGAGGTTATCTCCCGTGTCTTTTGGTAATCCGCCATTTGTCCTTGCCATCGATCGGAAGAACGTGTAGTCGATGTTGAAAGTCGTTTCGCCCCCGCCCGTCGGGAAGCCCACGCCTTCACGATAGAGCACGTTGACGCCGGAATAACCAGCCGCGTCCAATCGTTCTGACAACGTGAAGTTCGTCAGGTTCGCCGAGCGGAACAGCGCGACGCCACTGTTATCTGGAATGTCAGTCGTGAACGTGACGTCTCCGGTTGCATACGCGTCGAGTGTATAACCCGAACTGTTTGTGCCAAGGTAGTGGCCGCGCGCGGGCATGACCGTGCCATTAGGAACGACGAACCGCGTGACTCCGTCCGCAGTCACTACCGCCCAACCCGCGGAACCGTCGGTGGTTGAGACGGTCACCGGCGAATCGGTGTTGTTGTAAAGCTCAACGAATTCATCCGACGGTCCGCCCGCCCCGCGGAACCGAAACTCACTGATGATTACCGAGCCGGCGCTCGGCAACACTCCCGTTGAGGTAAGCGAAAGATAGATCACCGGCTGATCGTGATCGGACAGTCGCAACTCATTTGCCAATTCGTAGTTCTTTACCGGAAAGTCCGCATCGTCACGCGCATACGCGAATCGATTCGTGACCGCCAGGGCGGGTTGATTGACGATAATGTGATCAAGCACCTGCGCGTTGCCGTCGAAGCTGTACGAATAACGCTGATCGAGACTCAAGGTGTCGACCATGTCTGTTAGATTAGGGTTCACCAAATCAGCGCCATCGCCCGGAACCAGAGTTTGATTGTCAGGCACAGGCGTGCCCTTGATCGTATTAATCACATCAACATAGCCATCGTTGACCTGAAACGCATTCATATCTCCGACGGTGATGATGCGTTCCGTCGGATCGGCTGTTTGACGCGCTTGAATCAGGTTCGCGAGGTACTCTGCCTGTGCCTTTCGCTTAGCGCGGACGCGATCGCCCTCTGTAGCCCACCCATTTGAGCCGGCAGTCGTGTCGTCAATTCCGGTCAAAGACCGCAAGTGGTTCACAATGACGGTGAATGCAAATGTGCCACCGCCCGGCCTCGGAGCAGTCGCGCGCAGCACCAGCGGCGGACGGTCGTTGAGAATAGCAGTCGAACTGTCTGGGTTCGTGAAGGTGTCGGTCTTGCCAAATTGTGTGACGTCAACCACGCCAATGCGCGCTGAATTGACGAGGAAGCCCACATCAATTCCGCCAATGTCGTTGCCTTCGACCAGGTAAGCCTGATAATTGACGAGCGCGAGATTACCGAAATCCGTGTTCACCTTGTTGGCCACACCTTGCAACACGATCAGATTTTCCATTTCTTCGACGCCAATTACATCGGGCGTGCGCTGCACATTGCGAATAATCTGCGAAGCCTTGTCCAGACGCTTGTTGTAAGCCGCATTGGTCAATACCGGTTCACCAATACTCGGATCGTTCTGGTCATCAAAGAACCGCTCCATGTTGAATGAAGCGACTGTGACTTCGTTGGCAGTGGGCGTCGGCACAGGAACTGAGCCCGGCAGCAAACCCGGTAAAATAATCGTGGTGTCCGGCAGGATCGTGTACGCGCGGAACGAGTAGTCGAGTGGGCCGGTCACATTCGTCAACACTGTGCCCGCGGGCACATCGACCGCGGCGGTGCCGGGTTGGCCGTCGCTGTCCACGCGAATGCGCTCGGGATTCTCGTCGAATCTTGGAATTGTCGGTGCCAAGCCCATTGCCGTCGCGTCGCTGACGTTGACGCCCGCTTCGCGGAAGGGACGGGCGACACCGGTAACAACGCCGTAGAAAACGTCGTTGCCGCTGACGGTTGCATTTGGCTCGTTAATCGTGCCGTCGGTCGGCGCCACGACTGTCAAAGATGGCACTGTGACGCGCATGCCTTCGAATTCTTCCAGCGAATCCAGCGGATTGGTCGTGCCCGAAGGCGCAATCGTCTCCGCTCCCGTCAGGGTATGCGGTAGCGGCAGAGTGTTGCCGGTCGTTAGCACCGAGGCTGTAATCGTGCCGGAGATCTCTGTGATCGGCGGACTATTCGGATCCGAAGAGAACACAAACTCCTGAACGGTACCCCCAACTTGCACATAATTTCCCACGATAGCTGCGGCCGGCACACTGGCACCGGTAAAGATAAAGATTCCCTCTGACGTGTTGGGATCAGCATCGACAGACGCGTCAGGCTCCTGAATAAAGAAACCACCCGACGATCCCGATTTTATTCCCGTCACAATCCCACGCGTGTTGACGCTGGTACCTGCTAAAGGAGACGTCGACCCGGAACCTTGGATGTTGTGGATCGGCGTGAGCGTCACATCATCATTCGTGATGGTTCCCTGGCCCTGAGTGTCGCCACCGCTTGCGCCGGTGATGTTGGTAACGTTCACGAAAAAGGTTTCGTTTGTTTCGGGTGTTGTGTCGCCGTTTACTACCACAACAAATTGATAGTTCGAGCTGCCGGCGGGAATGCTCTGGCCAGTCAGACTCTTTCCAACATAATCGCTGTTTGCCGTCGTAGCTGTTCCATCCGCAGTGGCGATATCAAACGTAACACCGCCCCCTCCAGCAGCCGCTGAAAGACTAACGGTAAAACTAAAGTTCGTCGTGCCCGCGTCGCCTTCCGCCTGTGTGACATCGTTGATGTTGAGGGTTGGCGTTACGGCGCCGGCTTGAGGGGTGATTGAGAAGTCATCAACGGCGAGACCGTCATCAGCCCCAGTAGCATCGACGTCATTAAAGCGAATGAAAAAGGACGCGCCATTCGGAATGCTCAATCCGATTACAGTCGAAGAGATGGCCGTGCGGTTGGCGGCGGCGTTGCCGTCGAGCGCACCCGCAGTGCCCGCGGTTACGGGCGGATTGAAGTCCAGCGCGTTTGCGTCTAAGTAAGTCCCGGTTGATAAGTCTGTCGCATCGAGACTGTACTGAAAGTCCAAACGGTCGGCGACGGTGGTGTGCGCCCCGCCAAAGCGCCACTGCTCGCCGGTGTAGGAAACGTTGAGCGAGGTGATCGTCGCTCCCGTGTTGTTAGTGAACTTCGCGCCAAAGAGCGGGATGAGCGTGCCGCTCCGCAGTTCACCCAGCGCGCGATCAGTGCTGGCCGCAGCACCATAACTGTAAGTATCACCCGTGTTGCTGCCGCCTGTGTCGACTGCGTATTGTTCGTTATCGCGAGCGCCTCCGCCCCCTTCTGTGATGTACCAGCCGTTGGGGAGCGTCGTGTTCGTCGTGCTGCCTGCCGTGTTCGAAAGGGTGTTTAAGTTTTCAGTTGCAGCGACGCCCAAAGTGTTTAGCGCCACAGCGCCCGAACCGGTATCAGGATTTGCCGGTTGAATCGCGCCTCTGGAAATAGGCTCCGCAATTTTAGATGCCCTTCCACGCTGCGCCATCAGCGTCACCGGCTGAAGCAATATGAATCCCGCAATCATTAAGGCAAGAAGCGCTCTTCTCGAGCGTCTACGCGAATGCAAAAACGAAGTTGAATACCACGTTAAGGAGAGAAGACCATTCGGTGAGTGCGACATAGAACTTGGACCTCGGGTAAATGGATTTGACCTACGTAGTTCTAAAGTGGGCGTAATAAGTGCCCAAAATAGCTGGATTAAGGCGACGAGGAGCGTGTTTATAACACAGTTCTACCTTGCGAGGAATAACTCTTAGCGAGACGCTTTGATAAAAAGGCCGGGCAAGATTCTCTTGCCCGGCGCGAGTGAAAGTACAGTGGAACTGAAACGGTTAAATTTAAACTAACCTCGCTCGACTTACTGTTTTGGCCCGATGATGGGCCCATCTCCGATCACAAAGTAACCCGGCGGTGGCGCGCCATTATGCGTCTGCGCATAACTTACTGCGGCAGCGGCCTGGGCATTTACTGAGTCGATATTCGCCTGCTTGTTGCTCTTCGGCACTACCACCGTGTGGTAACTGCGACTCACGTTGCCGGAAGTATCCGTAGCCGTGACGATAATCAGATACACACGACCATCGTTGGCCTCAACTCGTTCAGCCCTCAGCCGCAGAGTATTGTCTGGTCCGATATCCTTCGCGTCAGGCGAGTGAAGGATGTTTTGTTTGGTGGGTGTTTCGTCATCCTCGTCGCCGAATACCGCGACCTGGATTTGAACAGGAGTACCGCTGTTGTCAGTGGCAGTGGCGTTCAACCCCACGTTAATCAAGTCACTGTTTGTCGACGTCAGCAGATTGATTGCCAGAGTTGAGTTCAGCGTAGGGGCTACCGTGTCGTTCACCGTGATAGTTACAGTGGCGACATTCGAATAGTCTGAACCATCGAAAGCGCGATAACTGAAACTATCCGGGCCGCTATAGTTCGCACTGGGAGCGTAACTAAACGAGCCGTTGCCACTCAAAGATAACGTCCCGTGGCTCGGCCCGCTTGCCGCGACGTAGACGGCGCTCAGAGACGGGCCGTCTATGTCATTGTCATTTGATAACACGCCGGGAGCCGCCACGTTGAGTGTGGTGTTCGAGTTGGTGACGTAATTATCGTTGGTGGCTACTGGAGCATCGTTCACATTGGTGATAGTGACGTTGACGGTGGCTGTGTCTGTGCCACCATGACCGTCACTAATGGTGTAGGTGAAGGTGTCTGTGCCGAAGAAATTACTGTTCGGCGTGTAGCTCACCGATGTTCCGTTGTTCGCTACCGACCCATGACTGCCCTGCGTTACCGCCGTGACTGTCAACGTGTCGTTGTCGACATCAGTATCGTTGCCGAGAACATTGATGACGTTAGCACCGCTGTCTTCAGCAATTGTCGGCGTGTCATCAACGGCGTCCGGAGCATCTTCCACGTTGGTGACAGTGACGTTCACAGTGGCGGTGTCGGTCCCGCCGTTACCATCACTAATGGTGTAAGTGAACGTGTCTGTGCCGAAGAAATTACTGTTCGGCGT
>Ga0157378_10000453_pt1 | contig 39234 bp, 28 predicted proteins | sample M65metaG_FD_115309 | JGI IMG/M metagenome (GOLD analysis project Ga0157378, IMG submission 115309) | Miscanthus rhizosphere microbial communities from Kellogg Biological Station, Michigan, USA - M6-5 metaG | ecosystem: Host-associated > Plants > Roots > Rhizosphere > Soil | place: USA: Michigan... | reverse complement strand
GATCAAGGGCAATTCCAAAGTGCGGGAGTTGTCCAAGGGCATGGTGACCCAGCTCCACCTGGCGCTGGTCATGGCCGTCGATGCCAGGCTGCTGGTGCTGGACGAACCGACGCTCGGCCTGGACATTCTCTACCGCAAGCAGTTCTACGACTCGCTGCTGAACGACTACTTCGACCAAAGCCGCACCATTCTGGTGACCACGCATCAGGTCGATGAGATCCAGGACGTGCTCACCGATTTCGTGTTCATCAATCGCGGCCGCATCGTCTTCAGCTCGAGCATGGAGCAGTTCGAATCGCGCTATCTGGAGGTTGTGGTTCGTCCGGACCGACTTGCCGAGGCACGTGCGCTCCGGCCGATCCACGAGCGCCAGGGGCTCGGGCGCAGCATCCTGCTGGTCGATCTTCAGGCCGGGAACGCCGATCGTCAGCAACTGGCCGCGCTGGGCGAAGTGCGCAAGCCGGGCATCACCGATCTGTTCGTGGCGGTGATGGAAGGGGATGGAGGCGCGACGCCATGAATTCGAGAGCGATCATCTGGTCCGTTCGGCGCGAGCTGTGGGAGAACCGTTCGATCTACCTCGCGCCGCTGATCGTGGCGGGGGTGATCGCGCTCGGCTCGCTCGGTGCCGTCAGGCACAATCTGAAGCCGGACAGTCTCGCCTCGCATGAAGAGCTCGTCGGCGGAATCCTGATGGGCACGACCCTGATCGTGGCCATCTTCTATTGTCTCGACGCGCTCTATGGCGAGCGCCGCGACCGCAGCGTTCTCTTCTGGAAATCGATGCCGGTCTCCGATTGGACGGCCGTGCTGGCGAAGATGGCCGTGCCGATGGTCGTTCTGCCGGTGGTCACGTTCGTACTCACCATCGTCACGCAGTGGGTCATGCTGCTGGCGGCCAGCGCCTATCTGTCGATGAAGGGTCAGAGCGCGGCCGCGTTATGGAGCCTGCCGTGGCTGCGGATGTCGTCGGGCATGCTCTATCACCTCATCACCGTCCACTCGCTCTACTACGCGCCGATCTTCGGCTGGCTGCTGCTGGTCTCGGCGTGGGCGAAGCGCCTGCCGTTTCTATGGGCCTTCCTGCCGCTGGCGACGATCGGCTTCATCGAGAAGATCGTCTTCAACACCACCCATTTCGCCATGATGCTCGGCTCGCGCATCAGCGGCGGGATGGAAGGTCCTGAAACCAAGGGAAGCATGATGCCCTGGCCCACCAACCCGCTGGAGTTCCTGACCAGTCCCGGCTTGTGGATCGGCCTGGCCCTCGCGGCGATCTGCGTGGCCATGGCGGTGCGGTTGCGGCGGTACCGCGATCCGATTTGAGGATGGCGGTAGGTTCAAAATCTAAAGTCCCGACGCCAGTGCATCGCGAGCCTGGCACCTCATTACACCTGGACCAGTTGTTCCCGAAGGTGTGGCCCCATTTCGGGTTGGCCCAACGGTTCACGTCGTCGTCCGGCCGGGACGAGAAACGCGGCCGCGTTGAGGACGATCATCACCGCCGCGAATGACCACAGCCCGAGAAAGATCCCGATGCCGAGGTGCAGCCCGATCGTCGCCAGCGCCCACATCCGGCGCGTACGCTGCGGCCAGATGAAGACGGCATATCCCAGCTCGACGACGACCGTCGACCAGCACGCCAGGAGCGGAATCAGCGGATGCGCCGCGAGCCATGACAAGTCGAACGCGGCGAAGCGAGGCCTCATCACGGCACGCCAGATCGCCTCGCCGTTGCGCCACTGCTCGCCGCGGATTTTCTCGATTCCGGACGAGAGGTAGACGATGCAGAGATGGAGCTGGACGACGCGCAGTCCCAGCTTCGCTTCGAACGAGGCGTCGCGCTTCGACGACATGGCGTCGATCGACAGCGCAGCACCCACCGGAAAGACGGAGCAGTAGAAGAGCGCGATCGTGGCGAACTCGAAGACGCCGTACGCAGATGCCGTGCCGGTCGTCTTCAGGCTCAGATGCATCAGCCACGCGACGATCGCCGCGGTGCGCGTCCGGTAGCCGGCGAGGAGTAGATGCAACGCCCCGACGTAGAGACAGAAGCAGCAGAGAAGGACCGTCCGCTCGCCGGCGTACGGCGCGAACAGCTTCACCAGCCACGTCACGCGCGGAAGCGCCGACGGGACGAGCACGCTCGCGATCGGAGCCTGCACGATGCCGTGTTCGCCGAAGAAGAGAAACAGCGACGGCGAGAACGCGAACGCCTGCGCCAGCAGGACCGCCGCGATTCCGATCCGCAGCGCCGCCAGTGGCCGTGCGTCAGCGGCGCCCTGCAGCTCGATGAAAGGCCCAGCCATAGAAGGTTCTCCAGTACGGACGTTTTCCGCGGCGATACGCCTCCATCGACGGAATCATGTACATCGCCGCTTTCACCAGCACGACGTTGGCGTGCGGCAATCGTGCAAACTGCCTCGCCGCATACGACCCGGCGACGAGGTCGCGCAAATCGTCCTCAGCAAACATGCTGTCGATGGTGACGAGGAGCAGGCGCGCCTCGTGGCTCATCCGCTCCCCATCGATCGAAATGCAGTGCGCCGGATCGCTGCAGGCATCGAACGTCGCCTGCCACTCCGACGCTACGGCGGGAGCGAAGAAGCCGTAGCCGCTGTTCGCCCCCGTGTAGTCGCGGTACGTCTCGATGACGTTGCCGATGAAGTGCCCGCGCGATACCGGCGTGACCCGAAAGGCGCCGCAGAGCACGAGAGCGAGGTGAACGCCCGCCGCGGCGATCCACACTGCGTGTCTGCGGTCGCCCATGATCATTGTCCGCCGCTGATCGCGACAGTCTGCCGCGGCGCCGTGACGGTGCCGGTGATGCCGTTCTGGTCGACCTTCAGCGAGAGCAGCTCGCGGTACGCCGCGGAATCGCGCGATGCAAACGCCTCATCGCGCTTCAGGTTGAACATCGTGCGCAGCTCCTGCAACTGAACGACCGTGATCGGCCCGGGCATGTCGTCCATCGTGGTCCGCGGCCCCTGCGGGACGCGGGTCACGAAATGGTCGAAAATCGTCCGATTGGCGACGGTGTACTTCGGACCGCAGATGTCGACGTAGTCGTCGGTGTAGCCGATGCCGCGCCTGGCGATGGCCAGATCGACCGCGCTGTTGAATACGGTTGCCACCTGCTGCACCTGGCGCAGCTCGACGCTCGACGGCGTGCCGAAACTGCCGGTAGTCCGGCAGGCGATGGCGAACGTCGAGAGCGCAGCGACAGCAAGGATGGCGAGAACGACGGGGAAACTTCGGGCTTTCATGATGTGCTCCTCCTTGCAGAGGTAGTGCGCCCGCGCCGCAGAACGTTTCAGCGGTGTGCTTCTGGCCTGAGACTCCGCGAGAGCTCTAACTCAGTGCGCGTCCGCGTTCACGTTGCAGAGCGTCTCGGCCTGTTGCCGCAGCAGCGTCCGCCCGTCGGCATCGGCGGCGTCGTACATTTCGCAGAAGTGCGCGATCTCGGCGGTCGGGGTGCCGGAGGGGAGGGTCACGCCGTCTTCGGGCTGGTCGGGATCGAAGACCAGGGTCTCTTCCCAGACGCTGTCCCGCTTCACCAGCTGCGTGTAGACGGCGATGATTGCGCGCGGCGTTCCGGTGGCGCGGCGCGAGTAGCCGTCCTTGGTTCGCTTCCAGGTCCGGTGGCCTACTTCCTCGATCATGCGCATGAACTCGTCCAGCGACTCGCGGGCGGTCTCGCTGACGTCGATGAACTGCAGCCGCGAGATGTAGGTGGGACGGGGATTGATGGCCACCACGCGGCATCCGCGGACGATTCCGTTCAGCTCGATCTTCAGGTTCCGGAAGCGCAGCGTGAACAGAGCACGTTCGTCCGGCTTGACCGAGGAGAAGGATTGGACGCTGGCGCCCTTCCTGGAAATGTCGAGCAGGTTTCCCTGATGGCGGTTGATCGCCACCACCACCATCACGGTCAGCTTGAGGCGCGGCTCGCTTCGGCGCTCCCTGGCCAAGCCTAATCTGCGCAGCAGTTTCGTCATCGTTATCGGGCCGGTGGGCACAGTTTAAATCACTTCGTCTTGCTGATCGGCGCCGGCTCCGACGTCGAGAACAGCGATGTGTTTCCGTCCTTGTCCGTGGCGCTCACCAGCGTTCGCGTGGACGCGGTCATGTTCTCGATCAGAACGTGGAACGTCCCGTCGAATCCGAGCGCGAGCGACTTGATGAACCTGGCGGTGGTCCGGCCGGCGATCGTGCCGGCGTAGATCTCGACGGTGGTGGCGGTGCAGCCTTTCCCGTAGAGCGATCGGAGGCCGCCGGGAACGGTCTCGAATCCGCCGATGACGGGTGCGGCGATGCCGCGGTTGACGGACGCATCGTCGTATGCGCAGCTGCCCGCTCTGGCTGACGACGCGCTGCCGGTCGTACCGGACGGTGTGGCGACCGAGACGAACTCCGCCTCGCTGATGCGATTGCGCGACGGCCGTGCTCCCTTCGGATCGAAGAGGATGGCCGTGCCGGAGATGTCCTCGAAGCGGTCGCTGAGCAGGCTGTTGCCCGACGCCCCACCGCGGATCACGATGCCGTCCGCGGCGTGGAGGATGGCCGTGTTTTTGATCTGGACGCTCGCGGACTCGATGAGCAGTGCGGTCGCGTTGCCGCCGCCATCGATCTCCGACTGATCGATCGTTGAATCGGACCCGGCGATGACCACCGCCGCCACGCCCGCCGGTGCGGTGCTTCGCACGTTCAACTTCGTCGCGCGCAAGGTGGCCGTGGCACGGATGGCCGTGCCTTCGGACTGCAGTGCGATCGATGAAATGGTTGTTTCGGCCGCCACGGTGAGTGCGTCTCCCTTGCCGACAACGTCCACTTCGAGATCTTTGGCGGCATCGCGAAGATGCGACGGATCGGATGCCATCCAGGCAGTTCCGTCGAGCGACGTGCCGGTGTCGGTCACATGCGGAAGCGGCGTTGCGCAGTGAATCGTCCACTTCGGCTCCGATGCCGGGAGAAAGCGCATCGCGTTCGGACCGGCGATCGCGTTGGCGTTGCGAATGAACTGGCGCAGCGAGCCTTGTCTGCTCCGGCCGGCGGCGCTCTCCTCGCCATCGTCCGTGTTGTCGGCGACGTTGAAGCTGAAGCCGAATGATGCTGTCGCCCGGACCGCCGGATCGGTGGTGTCGACACGCGCGAGATGTTTGGAGGTCGACAGTTTCCGCGGGTCGTCCGACTGCGACGCCCAACGTCCGCCGACACACGGGCCGGCCGCCGTGCGTGCTACCGGGGTCCCCGAGCACAACGCGCCGGTCGAGCCGAAGGTCTGTTCCGCCCAGACCGACTCCGCGGTTGCGCCGGGATTCAGCCCGCCTGCTGGCGCAATGCTGAGCGAATCGACGGCGATCCAGTAGACCGCGGGCGCGAGTCCGTCGAAGGTGAATCGCCCCGCGGCATCGGTGCGCGTCTCCGCGGCGCGGACGTCAGCGTCGTCGGGCACGCCGTTGCCGTCGTCGCGCCATGCAATCAGCCGGACGCCGGCAAGCGGCGGCGCTGCATCGATGCTTTCGGTCGCGTTGCGATCCTCAGCCACATTCCCTTGCAGCCCGGCCGCGGCCCGGAAGTGCACCAGCTTCGCCGGGAAGCCGTCGAGTCCTGCCTTGCTGACCGCGGTAGCGCGCCAGTAAAAGTCGCCGAAGGGTAGCTTGGTCGTCTGCCACGAGGTCTCGCGGATCCCGGTTGCGCGCTCGACCAGCTGCGTGGCCTCGGCGTCGCGATAGATCTCGATGGTGTAGGACGCGGCGTCAGGAACGCTCTTCCAGCCGAAGCCGGCGTGAAGGGTTGTCTCCGCCGCCGGCTCGACCATCTCCGGTGCCGGCAGCAGTTTCTGCGGAGCCTCGGGCGCCTTGCCCTGCTCGACCTGCGTTCCCATTCCGGCGCCGACGTCGACGCTTTTTCCGGCCGAAGCCACGACCGACGAACCGCCGTACACCATCACCTGTGCCTTCGCTTCGGATGCTTTCCGGCTGCGCGTGGCCACGGGGCGGTCTCCCGAGGCCTTGTGACTGATCGACGTGCCACCGATGACTACGTGGAGCTCGGCGGTCGCTTTCTTTTTCGGCCGGCTGCTGACGTCGACCTGCCCGTCGATGATCTCGATGGTCTCGCTGACGGGACCGCGCTGCGCCGGCCGCATCTCCTTGAGAAAGAGGAGCGAGTTCTCGGTCATGGTCAGGTGCGAGCCGTCGTCAAACTTGAGATCGGCCGAGGATTTCTCGTAGGTCCTGACGCCGTCGTTCTCTTTGAGCAGATCGCCCTCGTGCGCGGCCACCCATGGCTCGGGATCCGGCTTGGCATCGACGCGCCGGGCCACGCGGTCGACCAGCGCGTTTCTCTTCGGCAGCTGCCGGGCGACGATCACCCGGATTCGCGATCCCGGTTTCAGATGCTTGGGATCGCGGATCTGCGGGTTGAGGCGCATGTTTTCGGTCCAGAGAGAGGGAGAGCCGAGGTAGTGAATGGTGATGCCGATGAGCGTGTCGCCCGGGCGGACGATGTACCAGGCCACGGTGTCGCCCGCGCGAGGCGGCGGCTGGTCGGGCGCTTGCGCATACGCGACGATCGTGGCCAGAAGGAGGACGGTGGCGAGAGCGACTCTTTTTCGTTCAGGCATCGGCTTTCGATAACGAGATGGTTGGCACGTACATCGGATCGGCGCGCCTCGTGGGACTGCGCCGGACCGTGTTCGTGTGCAGGTTGAGTTTGAACTTCTGCTCGGCGTTCATGCGGCGCAGCAACGCCACCAACTCTCCGGGACTGGAGAGACGTTCGAACGGATCCTTGGCCAGCATTCGCATCACGGTTGTTTCCAGCTCGGGGGAGACCCGAGGATTTGCAGCGGTCGGCGGCGGCGGGACATGGCGTAGTGTCGCTTCGAGCGTCTCTTTCATGCCCGGCCGGTCGAACGGCGCGAATCCGGTCAGACACTGATAGAGAGTGACGCCGGCGCTGAACATATCCGCCGCCGGCAGCGAGCCTCGGCCGGTGATCAGTTCCGGCGCCATGTACCCGGGCGTGCCGAAGACCATGCTGACATCCGTGAGCGCACTCAGGAGCTCGGCGATCCCGAAGTCGGTGACCTTGACCGTTCCATCCCACGAGATGAGGATGTTCGCCGGCTTGATGTCGCGATGGATCACATGGGCCGCGTGCGCCGCCTCCAGCGCCTGCCCCAGCGCCAGGCCGACTACCAGCGTCTGTTCGATCGAAAGCGGCTGGTCATCGATCTGACTCTCGAGACTGACGCCGTCGACGAACTCCATGGCGATGAACGCCGAATCGCCCGACTCCTCGACGTCGAAGACGGCCACCACATTCGAGTGATGGAACTGCGCCACCGTGACCGCCTCGCGGATCAGCGACTCGACCAGATTGCCGCGCTCCGGTGCCGGAACGTCGTCGCCGAGGCGGATGGTCTTGAGCGCCACCGGCCGCTGGAGTTTCGGATCCCAGCCGCGGAACACCGTCCCCATTCCGCCCTGCCCAACCACTTCGAGGACTTGATAGCGGCCGAGAAAGACGTTCCCAAGCTCCTCGCGGGCGTGTACCCGTTTCTGCAGCAGATCGAGCGAAGAGCGCAGCCGGTCGATGTCGCTGCCGTCGCCGGCGGGAAGGAATCCCATCTCGCTCTGCGCTTCGAGCAGATCGCGCACCGGCCGGACCACCGCGAACCATGCGGCGACCGATAGCGCGGCCACGAGAAGAAGCGCGGCGATGACCGCGACGAATGATCTCCTGCGCAGGTTCTGCGCGATCGCTTCGGCCACCGTGGCCGGCTGCGTCGAGACCACCACCCACGGCGTCCCATCCACCGGCGCGTAGGCGCCCACCGCCACCGCCCCTCCGGCCGCGGGAAAGCGCCCGGCGCCGCGCACCCGGCCGGTGGCGGCGATGTTCAGCAGGGGAGGAGGGATGCCGGCGACGGCGGCCGGATTTCCGACGACCGCATGCCGGCTTCGATCGATCAGAACGCGGAGCGCCTGTTCGCCGAGCTCGGAGGAGTGGAGCGCGTCGTCGAGGGCGCGGGCATCGAAGATGGCGGTGGTCTGCCCGCCATTCGTCAGTGGCCGAACGATCGACAACCATGCGCCGCCGTGATCCGAGTGGATCGCGATCCGCTCCCGCTGCGGCTTTGCCAGGATGGTCTGAATGACGGTAGCGGCCGACTTTTTCTGGCCGCGAAAGATCTCCACGCCGTTGGGATCGCGAAGGACGACGGCAACGAGATCGCCGCGCGATTGGAGAAGGCTGCGCACCGTCTCCTTCGCCGCGGCCGAGGATGGATCGTTCTCGACTTCAGGCGCCGCGACGAGGGCATCGATCAACGTCTCCCACGCCGAAATCGTGCTGCTGATCCGATCCGAACCGGTGTTCGCTGAGAGCGCATGCGTCTGCAGCACCTGCGAGGTCATGGCCTCGCGATTGAGATCGGCGAAGCGGAACGAAACGACCGCCAGGGGAATCAGACCGGCAGCGGTGAGGGCAATGATGATGCGTCCGAGGAAGCCGATCTGCAGCCGGCGGCGAGGCCGGGGTCGATCTCCAATGCTGTCAGGGGAGCGCATCAGCCCGCCAATGGTATCGCCGGCCGGCTTGGGCCTTCATCGCTCTTTCAGAACCAATTCATCGAGATCTCACGACTTCGCGGATCGGCGAGCCTAACTTCACGACGACCCCTGAATTTTTACGCATCGCTCTGGCCACCAGACGCGCAGTCGAGAAGGAGACTCGTATGACGACGATCACTCACACCCGGTTCATCCTGACGCTCTCACTGTTTTGTCTGGTCCCCGCGGCCTTCGCCCAGACCGTCGGAGGGTCGTTACGCGCCGAGACCGGCAACGGCGTCCGCACGATCGAGTTCAGTGCCAAGGGCCAGGCGGGCGGCAGGGCGTCCGGAGATCTCGCGCTGACGGAACCGATTGCGCTTCCCGATCAGGACGTCGATGGCGCCGGCGAACCGGAAGTCAAAGAGCCGGCTCTGTCGCTGCGCGTTTCCATCGACTGCCTGAAAGTCGAGCGCAACCGGGCCGTGCTCGGAGGCCAGGTCCGCGACTCGAACGTCCCGAGCTACGTCGGCCGTCGCATGCTCCTCACCGTCGAGGACAACGCCGAAGCCGAAAAGCCGGCTCCCGACCGCTATACCTTCGGTTTCTACCGCGCGACGTTGCCGACGTGGGTTCCTAGCGACGCCGAGCTGAAATTCGATTCAGGTGCCGGCATGATGTGGACTGCCACCGATGCCGAGCGCGACGACGACAAGGGCATCAGCTCGCAACCACACGAGCAAGGCCAGTGTGAAGGCCTCCCGCTCGCATCGTATGAGCTCGAAGAGCTGCCAAAGGACGGCGGGGACATCCAGGTCAAACCGTAGAAGATGCGGGGCGCCCTCCGACACTGGCGGCTCTACCGCTCCTGAAGTACCTTCCGCCAGTTCAGCACGACATTGATCGACGGCAGCCCTTGCTCCGTGCCGAGCCGGAAGAGGAAATGTTGCTTGTCGGGCGTGATGCCGCTGATCACGGGCCGCGACACCGATCCGGACAGCCTCGGCGCGACGTGACCTCCCGGAATGCGGAAGAGCGGGGCGGGCGTGCCAGGATTGAGTGGCACGCCGCCGCCGATCGGCACGTACATGATGGTATCGCCGGCGGCGTAGTACAGCCCTTTGCCGTCCGGGCTCCACATCGGGCTCTCGCCTCCGGCGTTGGAGATCTGCCACTGCTCGGGGCCGAGCGGATAGCGGCGGACGTAAACCTCGTTGCGCATCGATGCGTTTGACTGATAGGCCACCCATCGGCCGTCGGGAGAGAACGTCGGCGCGCTTTCATCGAACGGCGTGGCCACGAACGGTTTCATCACCGGTTTCTCGCCGAGGCTCAGCGTGTAGAGATCGCCTGCCGCTGCCGGCGTCTGCACGAAGGTCAGGAGCGTGGTGCCGTCGGGCGAATAGTCGTTTGGGATTTGCCACATTTTGGACATCAACACCGGAGTGCGCTCGGCGCCATCGAGCGACTTGGTGCAGACCTGGCCGGTGGCGTCCATCTGAAGGAAGAAGGCGATCTGCTTCGAATCGCGGCTCCAGCATGGGAAGCCGTACAGACCGGGATGGAACGTGAAGCGCGAGAAGCTGCCATTGGAAGCGTCGACGAGCCAGATGTCATTGCCGTCGGGCGCGCCGCGCATCACGGCCACGCGCTTTCCGTCGGGTGAGAGCGCGGCGTCGTCGTAGCTGCCGGCATCGCCAATCTCGCCGTCCTCGTGCCCTTTGGCGTCGACCCACACCAGGCGCGTGGCGCCTTCGGGCGCGGGAAGGAAGGCCAGCGTGCCGTTCTCCGATGCGCTCACGATGCTGAGCTGCTTCGAGCTCATGTGGGCGACGTTGCCGCAGGGGAGGGGGACGGGCTCGCCGCTGACCGCGAGGGCATCGGGATCGAAGCGCTGCGACATCAGCACCAGGCCGCGCGAGAAGACGAGGCGGTCGGGCGGGGCGAAGACGGCGTTGGAAACGTTGGTGACGATCTGTTTGTGCAGCTTGCCGTCGAGCGAGCCAGCCATGAGGTCCTCGCCGGCACCGTAGAGAAAACGCTTGCCATCCGGGAGAAACCACGGCCAGCGGTGCCGGACCGGTTTCCGTTCAAACGAAGTGACGCGCTCGGGACGGCCGCCGCTGGCGGAGATGCGATACAGCTCGCTCGAGAGCGTCGGCGCGAAGACGATCACGCCGTCGCGATTCCACGTGCCGCCGCGGCCGGACGCGGCGTCGCAGAGCGTCACGGTCGCGCCGCCTTTGGCGTCGATGCGGTGCAGTTTCTGGCCGGCGAAGAATCCGAGCTGGCTGCTGTCGGGCGACCAGAACGGAAACGACGCGTCGTCGGTACCGGCCAGCGCCGTGATTTTCGTCGTGGCCAGGTTGCGGATGTACAGCGACGGCTTTCCTTGAACGTCGCCCGCCACGAACGCGATCATCGTCCCGTCGGGCGAGATGGCCACTCCTTTGGTGTCGAAAGGGAACAGCGTCAGGTTCGGCGGCATGTCGATCGCGAATTGCGCCAGGCCGCCCTCGGGCGGCGTGCGCTTCATCGCGATGATGGCAATGCCAGTCGCCGCGACGACGGCAGCGGCGGCGACGATCCACGCGCCGCGCTCGCGCCAGGCGCGGCGGCGTGCGACTGGGGCTGGCACGCCCGCCGCGGAGCTGCTCTCGGCGATGAAGCGCAGCTCGAGCATGACGTCGTGCGCGGTCTGCCAGCGATCGTCGGGATCCTTGGCCAGGCAGGCTTGCACTAGGCGGTCGAGCGCCGGCGGCGCCATGGGACGGAGCTGTGCGATGGGCGGCGGCTGCGTGCCGAGGATGGAGGCGATCAGGCTGGCGCGACTTTTCCCTTCGAAGGCGCGGCGGCCGGTGGCCATTTCATAGAGCACGGCGCCGAGAGCGAAGATGTCCGAGCGCGCGTCGGCGTTCGCCCCTTCGAGCTGCTCCGGCGCCATGTATTGAAATGTCCCGACGATCGTTCCCTCGGAGGTGAGGGCCTTGGCCACGGTGGCATCGGTCGGGGCGTCGCCGCCGAGCGGGCTCTCTTTGGCCAGCCCGAAGTCGAGCAGTTTCGCTCCCGACTTCGTCAGCATGATGTTGGCGGGCTTGAGGTCGCGGTGGACGATGCCGCGCCGGTGGGCTTTGTCGAGCGCGTCGGCGATCTCGATGCCGGTTCGCAGGAGCTGCTCGATCGGCACGGGTCCTCGGGCGATGCGGTCGGCGAGGTTCTCGCCTTCGAGCAGCTCCATGACCAGGTAGTCGTCGCCGACGTCATAGAGCGCACAGATGTTCGGGTGATTCAGCGAGGAGATGGTCTTGGCCTCGCGCTCGAAGCGCGCGCGCAGATCGGCGCGATGCGCGAGCTCCGCCGGAAGGACCTTGATGGCTACGCTGCGGTCAAGGCGCGTGTCGCGCGCCCGATAAACCTCGCCCATCCCGCCCGCCCCGAGCGGCGCAACAACCTCGTACGGACCGAGGCGCGTTCCTGGGGTGATTGGCACCGAGCGGAGAGAATACACCAGACATTCGGCGCGAATTGGTGGAGCTGAACGGGATCGAACCGATGACCTTCGGAGTGGGATCTCCGCGTCAAGGGCCTCGATCGATTCTGATCCGCTGACGCGCCTGAGGGATCGCCGATTCCGTTGTCACCCGTGCCCGCTCCTCCCAATCCACTTCGCCCATCGACAGTCGACGCATCACCTCCCGACATCCAACTCCAACGAAAAGCCCAGCACGATGACCTAGTACACCATCATCGACGCAGGTAGCGGGCGCGTTCGCTTACTCCTGCCCCGTGCCCCAGGATAGCTCGCACCGTCTCCCTCGGAAAACGTCTCCGCGAGCACACCGATCCTCGCTTCTTCGATGTCGAACGTCCGAGCTGAAGCATCCCATCACACCCTACCTTCGCTCGTGTCAATGATCATTTCAATGAACGCCATTGCAGTCAGTCGACGGTAACACTCGTCGTGAACGGCGTCGTCAATGCTCTCAGCATGTCTTTGTACCGTTCGTGGTTACAGGAGACGTACTCGTCCTTGCAGGCCAACAATAACGCGGCAGCGTCGTAGGGATCTGGAGCTAACCCGACCTGAATGCGCTCGCGTGCGGCAAAGACATTACACAGTTCTGCCAACGCCACAAACCGCAACCATAGAATTGGCTTGGTCTCCGGCTTAAAATGTTCCATCAGCTGCGGAATCGGGGAAATGCTGGAAAGTCCAGGTTCGGTCCCGACAAGCTCAGTAAACTCAGAAAAGCGCATTACTCGCTGCTGCGTCCCATCCTGCAAGACGAGGGCCGATGCGATCATCGCTAACATGTCATAGTAAACGTGTTCGATCTGGTCGTTCCAATTACTGGCCGGATGATCGAGGGAGACTGCGTTGCTCGACATTATTAGAAAAGCCACGTGCTTGAACCTCAACAAATCGACTGTCGACGGCTCAACGGAGAAGTCGGCGTGTGCTATCTGTCGTTCGATGAGATCGGCGAGGGCTATGACGCGAAGTAAGCGAAACGTCGTGCTACGGCCGAAGTAGCCGTCGAGCGATAGGGCATAGAGTTGCTCTCCTTGACCGATGCCCCCCACGCGATTAGCGAAGTCGATGGACGCTGTAATAAGCTGGAATCGTAGCAGCCCGACCGCGGTGTATAAGCGCTTCTTGGCCTCAAGCCGGTACTGCCGTTCTGCGGCTCGATCACCTAAGTAGACTTCCACTTCGCGTTTGAGATCTGCCTCTATGTTGGCCTTGGCGATGGTCGCGTGTTCATCCAGGCCAGCTTTCTTTATGGTCAGCTCTTTGTCGAGCCGAGCCTTCGCGTCGATCAACTCTTTGTCCAAAGCATTCTTGTGCTCGGCAAGATCTTTAGACAGTCTGTGAGAGACGATTGCCTTGCTGAGCCAGTAGACGCCGGCGAGAGTGAGGCCCGTCGACGACACGACAGAAGTAAGAATCGATACCCACTCCATGGCGATATGGAAGTAGGGTAACACGCTTTTAGCGCCCGGGGACGCGTACGTGGATACACGGATCCACTCCTAAACGGCGTAGCTCAAGCGACGGCCGCTGCACGCTTCGAATACTCGGTGAGCCTCATCAAAATCTCCTCGCCCGTCGCCGGGAGCCGCAGCTTCGGGACTTCGCCGTTCGATACGAAACGTAACGCATGCTTGACCGCGCACCAGACCGAGATCGCGGTCAGCAACGGCGGCTCGCCGACGGCCTTACTGCCACCGACGTTCACGGGGTTTTCCTTCTCGATCCAGTCGGCGTGAAAGACCTCGGGCAGGTCGTTGATGTTCGGGATCTTGTAGGTCGTCGGCGAGTGCGAGAGCAACTCTCCGCTTGGTGTGTAACGAAGCTCTTCCGTCGTCACCCAGCCGAGCCCCTGGATGAACCCCCCGACGATCTGGCCGCGGTCGATGCCCGGGTTGAGAGGGCGTCCGATGTCCATGAGCAGGTCCGTTCGAAGGACTTTCAATTCGCCGGTGAAGCGATCGATGAGCACTTCCGAACACGCCGTCGCCATCGTGAAGTAGAGAAACGGATGTCCCTGTCCGGTGGTCCAGTCCCAGTCGTCGATGCGTGGGGTGGCGTAGAAGCCGCGCTCCCCCAACGGTACGCGCTCGTTGTACGCGGCTCTCACGAGTTGCTCCCATCCGAGGTCGGGATGCCGGATGGCAACCTCGTCGAGCCGCGTGCGGATTCGGCGGCACGCGTCGAGCGTGGCGGAGCCGTTGAGATCCGCGCCGCTCGATGCCGCGGTGGCCGACGTGTTGTTGTTCTTCTCCGTCGAAGTGATCATCACGATCACGCGTTCGAGCGGCACGCGCAGCGCATCCGCCGCGATCTGTTTGATCTTCGTGTTGACGCCCTGGCCCATCTCCGTCGCGCCGGTCGAGACCTGTACGCTTCCGTCGAGGTAGACGTTCACGAGCGCGTTCGCCTGATTGAGAGACTTCATGTTGAACGAGATGCCGAACTTCACCGCCGTCATCGATAGCCCCTTGAGGTGCGCCGGCGAGCTGGCGTTGAACGCGTGCACGGCGCGCATACGAGAGCCGTAGTCGCAGCGCGCCTCGAGCTCGGTGAAGAGGCGCGGCAGCGTGTTGTTCTCGACCACCTCGCCGTAGGGCGTCGTGTTGCGGGTCTCGACTCCGTAACAGTTGGCGCGACGGATATCGAGAGCGTCTCGTTTCAGCGTCGCGGCAATCTCCTCGATGATGTTCTCCATCGTCGCCACTCCCTGTGGTCCGCCGAAACCGCGAAAGGCCGTGTTCGGTGGCATGTTCGTGCGGCACACCGTCCCACGAATCTCGACATGCGGGATGAAGTAGGCATTCTCGGCGTGCGTCATCGCACGCGCCATGACCGCCATCGAGAGGTCGACATACGCGCCGCCGTCGGAGTTGAGCTCGACCTTCATCGCCACGATCTCACCGCTCGCTGTAAACCCGACGCGATAGCGGTTCCGGAACGGGTGGCGCTTCCCGGTCACGTGCATATCCGAGTCTTTGTCGTAGATGATGCGGGCGGGGCGTTTCAGTCGGCTTGCGACGAGCGCCGCCATCGCGGCGGGATGCGTCGCTTGCGCTTCTTTGCCTCCGAACGCGCCACCCATCCGTTTCGCCTGGACGACGACCTGGCTCATGTCGAGATCGAGGAGGTGCGCGATGACTTCCTGCACCTCGGTGGGATGTTGCGTCGACGAAAGCACGGTGAGCGATCCATGCTCACCAGGAACCACCAACGCGGCCTGCGACTCCAGATAGAAATGATCCTGTCCGCCGTTCTCGAACACACCTTCGAGCACATGCTCCGCGGACGCGAGCGCGGCGTCCGGATCACCGCGCCGGATGATCCGCGTGTCGCCGAGGAAGCTCCTCGCCGTAATCGCCTCTTCGATCGTGAGGATCGGCGGCAGTTCCTCGAGATCGATCAGGATCGCCTTTTTGGCGGCGCTTGCCGCTTCGCGCGACTCCGCGGCGACGATCACGATCGGCTGCCCACGAAACGTACAGACGTCCGACGCGAGCAGTGGCTCGTCGCTTACGATCGGATCGAACATATGATGCGGCAGGTCGAGGTGCGTGTAGAGAGCGGCCACGCCTGGGATGTCACGCGGCAGCTCGATGGAGCGAATGCGCGCATGCGCGAGCGGACTCCAAACGAAGTCGACGACGAGCTCGCCGTGAAGCGGTGGCAGGTCGTCGATGTACATCGATTCGCCGGTCACATGACCGCGGGCGGAGTCGTGCGGGACGTCCTTGCCTACGTACATCGAATCGCTGACCTTCCTTCCACCAGGCGTCGGGTTCATGCACTATCCGGTGTGCATGCATCGTAATAAAACCTCCGCATCACGTTCGCGGCGAGCTGCAGCCGGTACTCCTTCGTTCCGCGGACATCCATGATCGGGCTGACTTCCCCACGCGCGATCTCACCCGCCCGCGCGAACGTGTCGAGCGCGATGGGCCGCCCGGCCAGGAACTCCTCGGTCTTCGGCAAGCGCATCACCACAGGGGCGACGCCTCCATACGCGACCCGCATCGCGTCGATACGTCCGCCCACGCGCGTCATCAGCATCGCCGCGGTGAATGACGAGATGTCGAGGTGGCTGCGCTTCGAGATTTTGTAGAGCCTGAGCGTCTCGCCCTCCACGGGGAGCGGGATGAGTATGCGTGTGATGATCTCGTCGGCTCCGAGGTCCAGCGACTTGTAGCCCTTGTAGAAGCTCCCAATCGGGACTACGCGCGTGCCGGCCGCACCGGTGAGTTCCAGATTCGCGCGCATGACGAAGAGGAATGGCAGCGTGTCGGCGATCGGCGAAGCGTTGGCGATGTTTCCCGCAAGCGTTCCAGCGTTCTTGATCTGCGGCGAGCCGAAGCGATCCATGATGCGCGCCAGCTCGGGCACGCAATCGCGCACCGCCGTCTCGAGCTGCGCGAGGGAGACGCGTCCGCCGACGACGAGCATCCCGCCATCGAACGTCACGTCGCCCAACCCGTCCACGCCATCGAGCGAAAGAATAGCGCCGGGCTCGAACCCCCGCTTGTTGCGCCACACGCCGAAGTCGGTCGCTCCCTGTACGATCACCGTCTTCGGATTCTCCGCCTTGAACGCGATCGCGTCGTCGAGTCGCGTGGGCCTGAAGAAGCTGCCATGGAAAACGCTGCCATCGAGAGAGTCGATCTGGACCGGCTCTCGCTCGACGCTCCGAATCGCCTTGAGGATCGGACCCGGCGGATGGATCGCGTCCACCGTCGGCTGTTCGGATACGCATTCCACCGCGCGAATGATCGACTCATATCCCGTGCAACGGCAGAGATTGCCCGTTAGCGCCTCGCGTGCATCGCTGAAGCCCTCCTCGAACATCCCTGCCAGCGCCATCACGAACCCGGGCGTGCAGTAGCCGCACTGCGCCCCATGACAGCGCACCATCGCATCCTGCATCGGCGTCAGGTCGCCGCCTCTTGCAAGTCCCTCAACCGTTATCACGTGCGCACCGTCGAGCTGAAAGAGAAATTGAATGCAGGAGTTGATCGGTCGATAGTGGAGGCGATCCCCTTCGCGCCTTCCGATCAGTACCGTGCACGCTCCGCAATCGCCCTCTTCGCAGACGATCTTGGTGCCCGTGGCTCGCTGGTCATAGCGCAGAAACCGCGACAACGTTTGAAACGCCGGGGCGCCGCCGATGCGGTGTGGCACACCATTGATATGGAGGAGGACGAAGTCGCGCATGAATCGAGCGAAGATTGTACCCGGTGCGGCCAGCCGGCATCAAAGTATTACCTCACCACGACCACGACCACGGCCACTCTGATCACGCATAGCAAGGCGTTGGTACCGACCGGCTGCCAGGTTCGGTCTCATCGCGTTTCCCACTTTTCCATTTTCAGAATCAGACGCAACTTTTAACATTCTTCCCCATTGACGCGCGGGTGCCCCGTCCGTAATAATGCACATACACAATCCCACGAGAGAACGAGATTTAGAAATCGCGCGAACTGCAGGTTCGACTTGGAGCTGCGCGACCGCACATCGAAAGACAACTTCCTCAGGAAAGCTGCCCTCGCGGAGAGCCGAGGCACGAGGCGATTTCACGGCGAGGGCATCGTTGACACTATGTTGAGAAGCGAAATCGTCGCGCAACGAAGCAGACAAGCCGCTATCGGCTGCCGCAGCAGAGGGGCTGTGAGAAATGCGGTTAGGGCCACACGGGGAGTCGTGCATTTGCCGCTGTCTCGACCCCCGCACATGGCCATGCCGTTCCAAGGGGCTCGATGCTGACCGCTACCGCCCGTCTGAAGATCTCGCTCTTCACTCACGGTATCGCCGTATCGACCGAGGCGAACGCGATTCTCTCGGGAAACGGCGCACGGCCGCTGACCATGGCCGACTACGCATCGACGTCAGGAATTACGCTGCGTCTCGCGGGCGACGTGTGGGTGAACGCACCTGTCTATGACCATAACCCGAACTTCGTCACCTCGCCGAGGCACACGCTGGAGCTTGGCAGCAACGGCTTCGTGGTGCGGGGCGACGACATCGAGGTGGAGGCGGTTCCGCTCCCCGTCCCGGCGTATCACGGGGAGTCGAACCCGCGCGGCGAGCTGTACTCAAGCTATGCCATCACGCATAGCGACCGCGTGCGAATCTCGCCCGTGGAGGGTTGCGCGATCACTTGTCAGTTTTGTGACCTGCCTTACGAGTTTCGCTACCGAACGAAGACCATTGAAGGCCTCGCCGACTCTGTAGCGCGTGCTCTGCGCGACGAAATGTTACCGGCCCGTCACGTTCTCATCTCCGGGGGCCTTCCGCGAAAAGCCGACTACGATTGGATGCGCGAGGTATGGAAGGCGATCCCTGCGGCGTTTCCAAACGTTGAAGTGGACGTAATGATGGTGCCGGCGCCCGAGTTGTTCGTTCCCTCGCAACTGCACGCGGATGGAATCGCCGGTCTCTCGATCAATCTGGAGATGTGGAATGAGGAGCTTGCCCGTAAGGTCATGCCCGCGAAGTGGCGCATCGGGCGGAACAGATGGCTTTCGGTCATCGAGGATGCCGTGCAGGTCTACGGGCCCGGCCGCGTGCGATCGCTTCTTCTCGTCGGAATCGAGCCCATCGAGGACACGCTTGCGGGCGTAGAGGCTCTCGCGGCTCGCGGATGCGACCCCGTCCTCTCCCCATTTCGACCGGATCCCTCGACTCCCATGCGCGCCATTCCGCCGCCGACCGAGGCGGATCTCGGTGAGGTCTGGGAGCGATCGGAGGAGATCGTTCGGCGGTACGACATGCGTCTCGGTCCACGCTGCGTGCCATGCATGCACAACACACTGACGTTTCCGGAGGTGCCGTGAATTTGCTGCGCGTCGCCGACCTCGGCCCGGAAGGGATCCGGAGTGTGCTTCGACGGGCGACGGATCTCGAGCGAGGTGCCAGACCGCAGCGGCTTGGAGGAGCGGTTCTCCTGGCAATCCTCACACCTTCGACTCGGACGCGACTCGGCTTTGCCAGCGCAGCCGTCGATGTTGGCGCCGTTCCCGTGATGTTTGAGGCTGCACGGTATGCGCCGACGATGTCGGCCCCGGAGACGCTTGAGGATTCGCTCGCCTCCGTAGCGGAGTACTACGAGGTCATCGTCCTGCGAACGGCCCAGTACCCCTCGATTCTCCCCCAAGGCCCCGCCTCGATCATCAGCGCGGGGCTGGGAGACGACGAGCATCCGACGCAAGCGCTGGTCGATTTGTTCGCGGTTCAGCGGGAGCTCGGACGGATTGAAGGTCTCCGGTGGGGTCTCGTTGGCGACTTGAACTGGATGCGTGTCGTCCATTCGCTGCTTCGTGCGCTCGCGTGGTTCGAGCCCGCTGAGGTTCGTCTCATGGCGCCGCCAGGACGCGGTCCCGCGCCCGAACTGTTGAGCGGCCTCCCATGTCGCGAGGCCGAGCCTGGGGATGTCGAGGGGCTCGACGTGCTCTATGTTGCCGGGCTTCCACCCGGATTAGGGGAGTTCGCGCTTGACGATGCCGCCCGCCGGCCCTGGCGCGTGGGCTCGGAGACCATGACGCGCCTCGACTCCGGTGCGCGCGTCCTCTGCCCGATGCCACGCGTGGACGAGATCGACCCCCAAGTCGACGCCGACCCGCGTAGCGCATGGGTCCGGCAAAGCGCAGGAGGACGCTTCGTCCGCGCCGCGGTCCTGGAAGCGGTCTGGCCAAGGCGCGTTGAGGAAGACGAGAGACGTCCGTCTCCTCCGGTCCCGAAACCTGCCGCGAGTCGATCGGCATACCGGCAGTCGCTGGAACGAAAGCTCGGGAAGCGGGGTCTCGTGTACTTCGGTACTCGCGGCGCAGATGCGCGGAGCCTCACTGACCTGAAGAACTTCGAATGCATCTTCAGTCAGATTGCGCCTTCGGGACTCGCCGGCGTCGAGGAAGTCTGCCTGGAGTCGGTAACGAAGAGGCGGGTAGATCTCGATGCCTACAACATCGACGCGGACGTGTCCAGGCCGGTTTCGGATCTGCGCGGCGAGATGCTTCGTCGATTCGAGACCCTCGCGGCGGTTGTCCCCTACCGAGCCGGTGCCGTGCTCGCGTCGGCGTGGTTTCCACGGAGCGACAAGGTCCTCCATCTGGGGAACTTCCACGAGCTACAGGACACGTTCGAGCACAAACCATGGGTAGAGTCGCAGCTCTCGGCGGCAGGAGTTCGGACGATCCCCTGGCGATACTTTGCTGACAGCGAGCGGCCGCTCATCAAGGAGATACTGGAGAATACGCCGCTGGTAGTGCGGTCGAATCGTTCCGACGGCGGTACGGGCGTAAGGTTCATCCACTCCGCGGAGGACCTCGACCGGGACTGGCCCCCGCACACCGACGGCTTCGTGGCGACCGCGTCGTTCGTCGAAGGGCTGCCGATCAACGTCAACGCGGTCGTATTTCCAGATAGCTCCGTATCGCGCCATGGAGTCTCCGTGCAATTGGTCGGGATTGAAGGCTGTACCAGTCGCCGATTCGGATACTGCGGCAATGACTTCGCTGCCGCCGCCGCACTTGACACCGGCGATATACAGGAAATCGACAGGACGCTTGATGCCGTCGCCGGCTGGCTCGCACGCCATGGCTACCGGGGAGCGTTCGGCATGGACGCCATCCTGTCCGAGAACAAAGTATTCGTTGTTGAGTTGAACCCCCGCTTTCAAGGGTCGTCACGTCTTTCCGCTGCTCTTGACAGTGAGAGCGACCGCGCGGACATGTTTCTGGCGCACATTGGCGCCTTTCTCGATCTCGCGCCGCCGGACCAGTTTACTTCGAGAGAATTGATGGGCCGCCCGCTCGCCGCGCACATCGTTGTGCATGCCAGCAGCGCGAGGATGATGGAGGAATGCGTCGCAGATCCGCCTACAGGCTTCGACGTAGACCTTGTTTCCTCGGAGGGCGTAACAGTTGAAGCAGGAGCGATCTGGGTGGATTTTATAACGCGCTCGCCGGTCACATCTGATGGCATATCTTTGCTCGAATCGGCACGATCTGCAGTGGAGGTACAGAATGTCTGACGATGTGGCGCTTCCAGACTTCCTCGACATGCATGCAGCTTTAGGACAGGCATGGAAGGATTGGAGCAAGTCCCGCGACGATGTCGGTGAATTCGAGAACTGCCTCGTACTGATGGAACTGTTGGCGACGGAAACGAGAACCTGGCTGTATTCACGGTTGGCGGCTTCTGACGACATTACCACGGATCTGACTCCCAAGCCAGATGGCCCGTTTGGCACGGAAGTCAGTTTCCTTCAGCAGATGCAGAGCCACCAATTTTTCTCGGCACTGGCGAGTTCTATGCCGGAGATCAACAACAGCTTCGTTTCCGTTGACAGTGTAATCACACTCTTCAAGGACTACGACAATGACTACAACAACGACTCCTTCCAGTGTGCACTCGATCAACTCTCGCCAAGCCGCGATACGTGGCTGACCACAATTGGACACTTCGTCACACTTCGAAACCTCTACAGTCACAAAGCTAAACAAAAGGACCGTAACGGCGCGCCCATCAACATTACCGCACGATTCACGCGCTTGGCGCCTGCCCTAGGAAAGGCAATGAGCCAGTGGGTCTCTTGGATGGTGCACCTCGCGGCAAAGGCGTTCGGCAGCTATCGATTGCTCTCCCGAGACGAGGTCCTCGCCGACAACCACTACGTTCTGCGCGATCTCCGGGAGAAACAGGAAGTCAGCTCGAATTTTGCTAGTACTTGGTACATCTTGTATAAAGAAAAGCATCAGCCCGTCGAACTATTTGCTCGGTTGGAGACTATCGAGCAGATTAGCGCGGAGGTCCGAAAACGTGCCGACCGCGCAGAAAGCGCACTCTTCGACAGCGCCGATAAAGGAATGTTGTTGCCATTGACCGGCCCAGCTTTTGGGTCACCGGACCATGCCAACAGCCCTGGAGCAAGAGAAGTTATCAAGCGTGTCCGAGACGTTCTTGGGGATCCGCGATTCGACTCACAGAAGGACCTTTTGAAGGATTACCTCGCACGCATCGTTTCAGCGCGCCTCAACTTTGAGATCATCCACCTCGTGCCCGAATCTCGCCAGGATGGGAACATCAAAGCACGTCTCGCCGGCGACTTGGCCGTTTTGGCCTTACAAGCGTCGATGAGCTTCGGCAGCTCCCTGTCAGTATCAGGTTCTCCACTCAGCGGAGGGAGCGAGTCTCTAGCTCAGAAGGACATCGATGCTCTATCGGAATGTTTCAAGGACGTCTTCTCGACCATCGGCGCCCTTCCGCGCGCGGTACCTGCTGGCCAGCGTATTGATCTTGGAGCCGACACGATCGAGGAGTTACTTAAGTGGCTGCGCGATGAGGTTAACGACGGTCGCTTGTCTTTGACCAGCATCACCAGGCTTGCGGACCTAGTATGGCACGCCCTCAGGTGGGACGCGCCCCTCTATCCTGACGCTGAGGCTTTGGATGTTCAGCTCTGGCTGGGAACGCCGCGCGATGCCAACACCCGACGTGGCATGTACCGCCGAACCCCCGCCTCTCGCGGCGCTGCGCTTTTAATCGATCAACTCAAGCTCATTGACTACTTCGAAGGATGGTCGGACCGCCTGAACACTACCCTTTGTGACGCGATGGACGACGCCAAACGATGGAAATGGCAGGATCCCCATGACCTTCTAGCCAAGACAATGGCTCGCTGCCTCGATATTAGACGCGGCGAATCGTCGGCATCGGAGATCAACGGCGACAAAGAGAACGTGTTTATCGTTGACGCGACATTTGATGACCGCATCTGTAGAGCCTTGGCGCTGAACAAAACGCCGTCCGCTGTTGTATACCCTATTGATCTCGAGGATATTCATAAGAAACGATACCCGGGCTGGGCAATTAGAAGGTTTCCCTCTCCGCTTAGACCCGACCCCGAGGACGGCGTCGGGCAGTACTCTATTCTCTGGCATGAGATTGGCCGCAGCATTCAGTATCAAGACATTCCGCGAGTTATCGTTATCAAGCCATTCGGCGCTCCGCTGGAAAACACCGGTAAGCTCGACGAGGCTGCGGCGGTCGCCGGTCAGATCGCTCCCAGGCTTACCACCGCGCCGTTCCCCCTCGACACAGGTCATTACATCGCTGTACGGCGACGATACCTTTTTGACGACGTTTCTATAGTCAATGACTTGGTCCGCACGCAGGACTCAATGCCGCCGGGATTCCGCGATGCACTACACAACTCGTACCGGCCATTCGAATTGTACTTTCTGGGCTATTCCCTCGAGGAGTACGGACGCAGAACTCGCATGCTGGCCGACATTCGGCCTAAAGACTGGGACGGCATACCTTCACACGGTAGCCTCCTCTACTTTTCAGAGCCACCTCCCGATGGGCTGATCAGTCCGTATCTCAGGGGAGCCGGCATTGAGCACTATGATGCTCCACTGAGGCCCGCACTCCAGAACTTGGGGTCAAGGCTCGCGCGAGAAGAACGCGAAGAACGCGAAAAACGCGAAGGACGAAGGCAGTGACCGCTCAGATATTTCCAGGGCCGAAGCCGTACGAGGAACATCAGCATTACTTGTTCTTTGGCCGCAAACACGACGTTGAAGCCATGGTCAACAAAACTCGCGAGCGGCTCGGCGTGCTGAGCGCCGAGAGCGGGGCGGGCAAGAGTTCGCTTCTGGAGGCCGGCTACATCCCGACGTTACGAAAGCAACGAGCTGCCAAACGAGGGGTGCCGCCTGTACTGCTCCTTCGGTCATGGGGTGGTCGCAAGCGAGATCCAGACGAACGTATCCTCGAGGGAGCAAAGCAGGCAATTGACGACCTTCTCATCCGGTCCATGAACTGGGAGAACCTTTCCAACAGTCTGGCTGAGAACAACGATCCCCGTTCGGAAGAGGCCAGCACGATTGCTAGGTCTATCGCAGAGGATCATCGAACGTTGCGCGAGACGCTTGCGCGTGAAATGAGCGCGACGCCTGTTCCTACGGCGTTCGATGTGTTGAAAGCGCTTTGCGAGGTGGACGGCCTCATCCTAATACTCGATCAGTTCGAAGAGTTTATGGGGAGTGCTTCTGCGGAGGCTGGCGGAGATTGGACGCCTTCGGTGCAGGCGACCCACGCGGTAGGACGCCTATTCCGAGATCTGCCGAAGATCCGGATTATCATATCACTGCGGACGGAGTACTGCCAAAGACTCCTAAGAGATCTGAACAAGTTTGTTGTGAATCTGCAGAGCCGCGTTATTAACTTGTTGCCTCTTCCGCCTCAATCGATTCTTCAGATCGTCGAGGGCGTGTCTGGTCAGTCAGGCCAAGAAGTCGAGGCGTTCGCGCTCAGCCTGGCTTTGGCAGCGAGTCCGATGGAGCGTGACGCCACTGATGGATCCTCCATATCCGTCATCGAAATGCAAGCTCTCCTTTTTGGCTTTGAGAGGTGGTGCAAGGGGGCCATGGACTTCACGACGTGGCGATGGAACAAGTATGAAGATTCACTTCGAGTGCGACCGACCGCACACGACCTGCCTACGAACGACGTCCGCTTTGAAACGCGACCCGCTGATGTCAATCTTGGGCGGATTGCACTGGCGAACTGGGTTGCAGACCAACTCGATATGGCTATCTGCGGGGGCCGCGGCGACATTAGTCCCAGTGGCCAACGGGCGCGCTGGCTCCTTCTCCCGGTTCTACCTCGTCTTTCAACGCACGGGGGCTACAAACAACACCTACCTTTGAGGCAGCTCGTCCTTGATCTCGCCGACCGACTATCCGCCGGCTACGGTCAACTGCCTGTTGTCAAAGAACGCGTGCGCTTGTGGATGGACAACGACTACAAAGATGTTTTGCGGCTTGAGAGCGAAGCTACAGATTCCGGTGGGACTGGGCAGCTTGTGGCACCTTTTGACGAGGATGTTGACCCGGTTCAGTGCATCAAAGACTTCCTGCTGGCGATAGACAAACTACAAGAAGCGCGCCTACTCAAGCTCTCCGGGAACGGGGCGGATCGTTCATGCGAGCTGATTCACGATGGCCTTTCTGAGCACGTGCGAAAGTGGTCAGACGACTTGCCCAACAGCTCCGAGACTACTCTTGGTTGCCCGGTCAGGGTGGTGGGGGAAAGTTTCGGCTGGCGACGACTCGGGGATGGGGCACAAAAAGAGCGTCGCTTGATAGAGGGCAAGAAGTGGATCGGGTGCACTGTGAACGCGGAGATTCGAAATGTCAGATTCAAGAAGTGCGAGTTTGGTGGTTTGGCTTTTAGTGGATGTAGTATGGAGAATGTGATATTCGAGGACTGCATATTGCCAGGTGCAGTCACGCTTGGTGGCGAGTGGAAAAACGTGGTATTCCGCGATTGCACTCTGAAGTCGGCGCTATTTCGACGGGTCCGTTTCGGTGGGAAGATAGAATTCCAAGGTTCTATTCCTAAGCTCAAGACGGACGGTACCCTCCAGTTTGTGGTCAACGACATCCTCCCGGCTGGAACGACATTCAACTCCGCAACACCCAGCCATGGAGAGAGCAGAAAGTCGAGCGGCGACATGCAGATGATTCAGTTCGAAGACTGTAGAATGCTGCGCAGTTCCGAAATGGAGTTTAGGGAGTGCGTGCTTCGGTTCGCAATGATCGGTTTCTTCGAGAACGACGCGGAGAGTCCCTTGCGTTTTGCGCGGTGCGACATGATGAATGCATGGGTCGAGGATGCAGGTATGCCTTCCGTTGTAGTCGATGAATATTGCCGTACCATAGGTCTTCTCTCATTTGAACTGCCTACGCCAGCATGGCTCGAGCGGAGGAAATCATGAGCGCCAGCCGAATTCGGCTCACTGGTGTGGGCCACTCATATGCCACGAGCACCGGCGTTCCGACGCCGGTCATCGATGGCATCGATTTCGAGGTTGGACAGGGCGAGATCGTGGCGCTGGTCGGACCGTCCGGGAGCGGAAAATCGACACTGCTCAACCTGTTGGAGGGACGTTTCCCTCCGAGCCGCGGCGAGGTCTACTGCTCCCCGGGTGCGGCGAGCGGCCGCATGGCGCGGGTTTATCAGGACCGGGCGCTGCTCCCATGGCGGACGGTGCGCGAGAACGTCGAGCTGCCGCTCGAGCTCCTGCGAATCAACGATGGCCGTAAGGAGCGGATCGATTCGGCCTTGGAGCAGGCTTCCGTCGCGGAATTCGGGGATTTCCTGCCGGGCCAATTGTCGGGAGGTCTCGCCTATCGCGCTTCCATTGCGCGGGCGCTCGTGACGAACCCAGAGATCCTCTTGCTCGACGAGCCGTTCGGCAGTCTCGACGAGGTAACGGCCGAATCAGTGATGCTGGTGCTGGAGGACGTGTTGCTTGCTTACGGTTCTACCTCGGTGTTTGTGACCCACAATGTTGAGCAGGCGGTCTTTCTCTCGGACCGTGTCGTCGTGCTGTCGCCGCGTCCGACGAAGGTCGCTGGGATCGTCAACGTGACGAATGCGCGTCCGCGGAGAAGGGAGTTTCTCGCTGACGCCTCCTTCGCCGACCGCGTGCGCGACGTACGCCAGTGCCTGAGGAGGGGCCGGCCATGAAATTCTCTTGGGCTCGTGAATGGATTTCGCCGGGTCTCGCGCTGATCGGCCTTCTTGCCTTGTGGGAGGTCGCCGGGCGCGTCACCCATGCGAAAACGCCGGTCCCCACGCAGATCCTTCAGTCACTCGCGACCGACTCCCGCTTCTATCTGGAAAACGCCGGCTTCACGATGATCGAGGCAGTTGGCGGGTTGGTCATCGCCATCGTGATCGCGTACTTGACGGCCTCTCTATTCGCATTTTGGGCGCCTGTCCGCCGCGCTTTCTTCCCCCTTGTGATCGCATCACAGACCATTCCGCTCGTCGCGGTAGCACCCGTGCTCGCGACGCTGATCGGCGAGGGGTTGTTCTCGCGCATCTTCATCACCTCGTGGCTGTGCTGGTTTCCGCTGGTGGTGAGCGCAACTCACGGGCTTCTCCACGTTGAGCCGGAGCACTATGCACTCTTCGCGACGTACGGCGCGAGCCGAAGCGACGTCTTCTGGAAGCTTCGCGTGCCGAACTGCACGGGAACCGTGCTCGCGGGGATGCGCGCTGCAGCAGGCTTCGCCTTCATCGGCGCGATCGTCGTCGAGTACTCGGGCGCCACTAAGGGTCTGGGCGCGTTCTTGATCGGGCAGGCTCGTCATCCCACCGACCCGGTCCGGGTGTTCGGTGTGGTAGTCGTTTGTGCGATGTGCGGACTGCTCTTGACTCAAGTGTCGCATGGGATCGCCCGTCATCTGCTGCACCGATACCTGCCGGCCGAGCGATAGGAGGATGCCAATGTCACGCGTCCCGGCGGAGGTGCTGGAGTCGTTCCCGGGGGCGCCGCAAGGCCCGTGCAACCCACAGGCGCTCGCCGCGGTGAGATTTCGCCACGGGACGGCTCATGCGTCGATTGACGTCATCATGCAGTTCCTCGTCACCGAATGGAAGGCGCTCGAGGAGATCGGGCTTCACGGCGCAGTCATCGGACTTTCGGGTGGGCTGGACTCGGTCGTGACGATCCGACTCTGCCAGATGGCTGCCGGCAACGCTCAGCCCGTGCGTGCCGTGACCGTGAATCTCGGTAGGCCCGGAGACGCGGAGCAAACCGCCTCGTGTGTGGAGTGCGCACGGCGGCTCGGCGTGGTGCATCACGTAGTTGACGCTGCCGAAGTCCGTCGCGCCATGCTGGAGGCCTGTCCTGCGTCCGGGCCGTGGAGCGGCATCAATACTGACACGCGACTGATCCAGGATCTCGTCTTCGGCGTCGCTGATCGCCATCGGTCGAGCGTTGTTTCCACGGGCGACCTGAGCGAGAAGCTGATGGGAAGGCAGACCGAGGCATTCTACGGACAGCTTGAGCCTCTGGGATCGCTCTATAAGTCCGAAGTTATCGACATCGCCAGCACGATTGAGTTGACCGAAACGCTGACGGATCGACGACCGGGCTGCGAGGACTACTGGTACGACGATGAGGTGCTCGGCGTCGGCTACGACGTCATCGATCCGCTCCTTCACCTGCTTCAAACCGAGAACCGGTCTCCATCCTGGATCTCAAAAGAGTATGGCATCGCGGATATCGCATGGCTCGAGCGGCTCGCTCACCGCGTCGCGAAACAAAGGCTTCGGACGCAGTGCCGCTGTCCGGCAATTCCGGGCAGGTTTCCGATGGATAAGAGATAACGTAGGCCCGCGCACGGTCCGTGGATGGAGCCGGTAGACCTCGGGAACCTACGGCGGCAGGGGCCTCAGACGAGTTCGTTCGACCAGGGGACAGCTCGCCGTCCGCGAACGCTTTCACTCGTGACTTCCGCGGACGCGAGTGAAGAGGAAGGCGAAGAGCCAGCCGATCGCGCCGAAGAGAAGCACTCCCCAGGCCACGAACCAGCCGTGGGGCAGCGTCCGGTTCGGTGGGATGAACGGTTTGATCCAATTGAGGGCCTTCGCGTAGAGCTCCATGTTGTCGGCAGCGAACATGTGCCAGAGATGGGCGAAGTAGACGGAGATGATCACGTACTCGAGCGCGTGCGCTGCGTGCTGGACGCGCGTGATGACGCGGATATTGTTGGCGACGTCAGTGGCGATGTTCGACGCGTCCATATCGGAGAGGGCGTTGCGCACATCGCCCCACGCCTCGCGCACGTCGAAGCCCTCCTGCGCCAGCCGGTAGTAGCGATGCAGCGCCTGGCGGCTGCTGATCTGACTGAGCCTCCCGCCGATGCCGAATTCGAGAAGGCTCGTGCGCAGCATGCGCAGCGGCCGCGCGTCGCGTGAGCGCGCCAGCGCGCCGGCCTCGGCGCCCATGCAATTCAGGAACAGCCGTTGGATTAGGGCGAAAAGATACGGGACGAAATACTTGCCCCGAACGCGGTATATGCGCTCGGCGTCAAAGGGATGGTGGTCCATGCCTTCGGGCGCCGGTTGATCGGCGATGAGTTGCGCCGCACCGAGGATGCCGGCCGCGGCCCAGTGGCAGCGATTCATCAGCGCGTTTGGTACATCGACCACCCCGGCCCTCGATCCGGCGTGTGTCGGCTCCTCGACCTGCGCGAGTGCCGACAGCAGCGGCCCGCCCCACGCTATGCACGATTCGTTGTCGAAGACGACGCTGCTGTCGAACGAGGCGACGGTGTAGATCGAGAGTTGCGATTGCACCGGCCGCGCGCCCGCGGTCTCCAGCGGCTCCGCGAGGAAATGCACGACCTCGGCGAGCGTGAACGTGCCGCCCGGTTTCCCGATGCGGTCGCGCGGCGCGGCGTCCACCGCCGGCGCCGGCCGTATCCTGTCGCGATCCGCCTGCGGAATCCGCGACCAGCGCGACTCCTCCTCCGACGGATGGCGGACGTGCAGCGTCGCTGCCGGCGCGCTCGACATCCGCGCGAGCCGGTAGTTGAAGTCGACTGCGATACGCGTCGAGACATCGGCGACGGATAGCGCGATCGCGAGGATTCCCACGCCGTCGTGCGTGACGAAGAGCTCCAGGCCTCCGCCGCTCGGGATCTTCACCGGCACCACTATGCCGTCGGAAAGCGTTGCGAAGAGTCCCTGCGGGAACAACGACGCCGGCTCGGCGAAACGGAAGTAAGCGTTGTCCTCACCGAGGTACGCCCGCGCCGGCGCCAGCAGTTCCTCGCGATAGAAATACGGCGGCTCCTGACGCGTCCACCCGCCGCTCAACGTACCGACGACGCGATCGAAGTCGTCGCGGTGGAGGAAGAAAGGCCAGAGGAAGCGGGTGTTGCAACTGTTGCACGTTCATGCTGGAGTCGTATGCTAACCGAGCAAGCCCACTTGTCGGACGTTCGACCTGAAAAGAATCGAGAATCACAAGAAGGCCATTCGCATGCTTTGCTTCTTCGCTGCCTGCAAACAGTTAAGAATGGGCAACTTGCGACTGAAGGCATCGGCGCCGTTGAGGCTCTAGCTCTAGCTAAGCTAGGTTTTCCCCAGCGCCCGTAGCGCGGCAACCCGATCGAGTTTTCGTAGTGCCCATACAGCGCGTCGAGCGCTGTGCTGCTTCATCTGATACGACAGTTCGGCCACATCAGGCTCCTTGGTCACGTTCTGCCACGACCGCAACAAACATCGACCACTCGCGGAGACCGCGAGCGAAGCCGACACATCTTGAAGCGAAGGATGAGTGGAGACCGAGATGAGGAGATTAGCACCCTTCGTCATGAATAGAACTAGTCCCGAGGCAAAGCGGAGGACAGCGTTGGTAGCGACCGATTGCGCTCCCTCTTCGGCGTCCTGGGATCGGCTCGTTCACCGCGGACGAGGTGTCTTTCTTATATCGCCGATCTCACTTGCGAAGGGCCGTTCTCTTCGGAGTTGCGTACAAAAACCGCGTACAAACGCGAACGCCGACCCTCTCGGATCGGCGCTAGATCATTGATTCTAAATTGGTGGAGCTGAACGGGATCGAACCGATGACCTCCTGAGTGCGATTCAGGCGCTCTCCCAACTGAGCTACAGCCCCACGATGTTGGAAAGTATCGAGGCTAACGGCGGCCTCCCGGGGTGAATTCCGAGCGGCGGATTATAGGGATGGGTGGGGTGGAGGGCAAGCCCGGCTCATGCGATACTTCCGGCATGCGAAAACTTCTGGCGGTGCTCCTTCTTGCCATCGGTGTCTCCGCTTTCGGGCAGACGTTTCCCACCATCAGTCAGCTGCCTACCGGAGCGGCTACGCTGCAACCGAATGCATCGGCGACCAGCTTCACCTTCGTCGTGGCGGGCGACAACCGGCCGGCGAAGAATGGCGATCCGTTGACGACGCCGCTGCTCGACATCGTCAAGCAGCTGGCCGCCAATCCGCCGGCGTTCGTGGTCTGGAACGGCGACACCGTCTTCGGCAAGCAGGACATCGGCATCGATCAGCAGTACGCGCAGTTTCTGGCCGCGTTCAAGCCAGTGCCGGCGCCGGTGTTCAACGCGCCGGGCAATCACGAGATGGTGGTGCAGACGATGATCGCCTGCGGTACCGCCAGCGATCCGTACAACGGCGAGCTTCCCGACTTCAGCGGCTCGATGATGGCCTCGTATCAGAAATCGATGTCGGCGCTGTTCGGGATGTTCCGCTACGGCAATGCCGCCTTTCTCATCATCAATACCGACGACGTGCTCGATGTGACCCTGACCAATGCCTGCGATTACAACGGCTACGTCGGCAAGGCCCAGCTGGCGGCGCTGCAGGCGACGCTGACGCAGCTGGCAAGCGACCCGACCGTTGCGCATGTCTTCTGCTTCATGCATCGGCCGATCAAGGACAAGGGCGGCTCGCAGATTGGCGGCTCGAAGAGCGACACCTCGCCGTACAACCAGCAGGTGGAGGCGTTCCGCCATCTGCTCGACAAGGGCACGTACTCGAACATGACTTTCGTCTTCGCCTCGCACGATCACCTGCTGTACGTCGATCCAGAGCCGTCGAGTCTGAACGGGCCGTTCACCGGCAGCGTGCCGAATAAGGGGAAGCCGGTATTCATCGTTACCGGCGGGGCGGGTGCGCCGCTGAGCGGCTGCAAAAATGGGAAGGGGAAGGCCGGCGCGTTCTTCCACTACCTGTCGGTGACCGTGAATGGATCGAACGTGACGGTGAATGTGGTGCCGTTGTACGGGATGACGCCGTGCGGTAGCGGGACATAGCGCCGAAGCGCAACGATCAGAATCGCCGCGCGATCCCCAGCACCAGGCCGGCGTCGGCGCTGTTCTGATAGGTGATCAGGTTTTCGACGATGCCGGCGTAGGCGGTGAGGCTCTGGCCGAAGGCGTGTTGCAATCCGGCGGTCAGCTGGTAGGAGCGGCGCGCCAGCTCCGGTGCGCCGATTCCGCGGAAGGGGCTTTGGGCGATGTTGATCTGCACGCTGCCCGAGGTTCGTCCGGCGAGGAGAGTCGTGACGCTGACCGAATCGCTGATCACGATCTGCGAGGCGATGCCGAGTGGCGCGTTGCGGCCGAGAAGGAGCAGGCCGGCCGAGGCGTGAAGGCGGGTGCGGCCGAAATCGCGCGTGGCCATCAGTTGCAGGCCGCCGTCGAGGGAGCCGGAGCCGTCGAGATTGCGGGCGCTGCCGGTTGGGATTTCGATCGCAGCCTCGGCGGAAAGAGACAGGTTAGGATCTTCGAGCGCCGGCAGCTCATACTTCGCGGAGAAGGCGATATCGCCGAGGTGACTGCCGGCGGGATGCTCGCGAAGGTAAGTGTGGGAGTCGGTGTGCACGAAGACGGTCTCGTGATTGCGCTGCACGGCCACGCGCTGTGCGTCGCCGAGTTGGAGCGTGGCGTGGAAGTGCTCGATGAATGAGTCGGAATCTCCGCCGCCGATGTTGGCGAAGGGGACGGCGATGGCCAGCTCCAGGTTCCTTCCGAATCCGCGATGCGCGGTGATGGTCGTTCGATGGATCTCGCCGTCGACGAGAAAGACCGTCGTCCCTTCGTCGATGCGGATCAGCGAGAGCGTCTGCGCGCCGGTGCGGCGCTCGGTGTCGCCCTCGAGGTTGTGGCTGATCCAGCGCGACTTGGCGAAGGTGTTGGCGTCGGCGCTGTGCACATCGACCACCCACGAGTCCTCATCGAGCACCCTCGCATCCTCCGGCTCGAAAAAGAAGTAGCCGTTGTTCAGCAGGTACTGGTCGCGCACCGGCAGCGGCCCGAGGATGGCATCCGCGGGATCGCGCTGCTGCCCTGCGGCCGGCAACGCCAGCGCGGTGAGCACGGCGATCACGGTGAGGATGCGCCAGGTCATGGTCCGGGTCCCGAGGAGAAAACGATGCGGCCGGGAGGACGGATTTGTCCAGTGGTTTCTGCGACACTGGCCGGGTGATCAAAATCAGCCGTGGGTTCATCGCCGCGCTCGGTGGGATCGGAATGACGCTGCTGGCCTGGTTCGGCTCATGGGCCTGGCCCGGTTGGCCGGCCAGCTTGGCTCTTGATCTGCTCGGCAAGTACGCCGATTTTCCGGACTTGCCGCGCCCGGTCAAGGCGACCGTGGTGGTCCTGCTGATCATCATTAATGTGGGCGTGTGGGGCGGCGTGATCCGCGCGGCTATGCTGCTCGTGCCGAAACATGATTGATTTCCGATCCGACAACACGCACGGCTGCTCTCCGGAGATCATCGAGGCTCTGGCGCGGACGAGCGCGGGCACGATGTCGTCGTACGGCGATGACGAGATCACGGCGCGCGTTCGCGATCGATGCCGCGAGATTTTCGAGTGCGATCTCGAAGTCTTTCCGGTCCTGACCGGCACCGCCGGAAACGCGCTGTCGCTCGCGGCGATGACGCCATCCTCGGGATCGATCGTCTGCCACGAGGAGGCGCACATCCGCCTCGAGGAGTTGGAGGCGGCGCAGTTTTTCAGCGGCGGTGCGACGCTGATTCCTCTGTCCGGTGGGGACGGCAAACTGAGCGCTGGCGATGTGGCGTCGGTCGAGTCGTTCTCCTGTCTCAGCTTCGCGCAGACCACCGAGGCGGGCACTGTGTATTCGGTCGACGAGGTGCGTGCGCTTTGCCAGGCTTCGCGCGGCGCTCGCGTTCACATGGACGGCTCGCGATTCGCGAACGCGGTGGCGGCGCTCGGATGCGCGGCCTCCGATCTGACCTGGCGCGCCGGCATCGACATCCTCTCCCTCGGCGCGACAAAGAACGGCGCGATGTGCGTCGAGTTGATCGTCGTCTTCAAAAAAGAGCTGGCCGCGGCGCTGGTTCCGCACTGGCACCGAAGCGGGCACCGGTTGTCGAAGATGCGCTTCCTCTCGGCACAGTTGGAGGCGTATTTCACTGACGATCTGTGGTTGCGCAATGCGCAGCGCGCGAATGCCGCCGCTGGACGACTGGCCGAGGGGTTGCGGCCGCATCTGGAGATTGTCCGTCCGGTGGAGTCGAACTTCGTCTTCGTGCGCATCCCGCCGCCGCTGGTGATCACACTGCGGGAACGCGGTTTCGATTTCTACGACTGGCTGCTCTTCGGCGAAAACGTCCATCGCCTGGCCACCGCTTTCGCCACAACCGACGCGGAGGTCGATGCATTGATCGACGTCGTGCGCACATCCACTTCCAATCGTCGGTCGTAGTTGGCTTCGGAGGAAGAATCATGGCGACTGTGATGCTGATGCATTGGCCCGAGGTGACGAAAGAGCAGTACGAGCAGGTGCGGCAGAGCGTGAACTGGGAAGGCCAGCCGCCCGACGGCGCAAAGTTCCACACCGCCTGGCTCGCCGCCGACGGGTTCCACGTCCTCGATCTGTGGGATTCGAAGGAGCAGTTCGAGGCCTTCGTCCAGAACCGGCTCTCAGCCGGCGTGGCGGCGGCGGGGATCAGCGGACAGCCGAAGGTGGAGTTCGCGGAGAGTTTGTCGATATTTGCGCCGGGGGTTTGAAGCTTTATCCGCAGATCACGCAGATGGACGCAGATGAATCTCGAATGTCGCGCCGCCGCCCTCGTTGTTCATCGGCGTGATTGAGCCTCCATAGCCTTCCACGATCGCTTTGACGATGGCCAGCCCGAGGCCGGTGTGTGATGCGCGAGGGCGGGTTGGTTCCGGGCGGTGGGTGAAGAAGCGGTCGAAGACGCGGGGGAGGTCGGCGTTGGGTATTCCGGGACCTTGGTCGGAGATCTTCGTAACGATTGACGATGCGTCGCGGGAGAGGGTGATTGTGACTACGCCGCCAGGTGGGGAGAAGCTGAGTGCATTTTCCAGGACGTTGACGAAGACCTGGATCAGGCGGTCCTCGGAGGCGCTCACTTCGAATGGCTCGGGCGGGGCGTCGAAGACGATCGAGATGGCGTGCTCGCGGAGGCGGAAGCCGTCGACGATTCGTTCGAGGAGGGCGCGGATGTCGACGCGCGTGCGTTGTTCCGAGGTGAGTTGGGCGTCGATCAGGGTGATCTCTCGGACGCCGGAGAGGAGCGATTCCATCCGGGCGATTTCCAGCTCGACCATGCGCAGGAAACGGCTGCGCTGCGAGGGCTCGTCGACTTCGGCCAGCATCTCGGTGGCGGTGCGGATCGAGGCCAGCGGGTTCTTGAATTCGTGCGAGACGTCGGCGGCGAACGATTCGATGAATCGCACGTGCTCGTCGAGGCGTCTCGTCAATCGCTCCAGCGCGCGAGAGAGATCGCCGATCTCGTCTTGCTTTCGGGAACCACGGAAGCGTCCCCGCAATCGTCCGCGGCGGTCGAGGATGGCACCGGCTTCGAGTCGTAGTTGGCGAAGAGGTCGGACGATCGTCGTGGCTACGAGCAGGCTGATGATGATGGCTACGATTACCGAGATGATGAAGATGCGCAGGATGCCGAGGCGGACGGTGTAGAGATCCTGCAGGATGGGGAAGGTGGTTTGCGAAGCCAGCGTGGCGCCGATGATTTCGTCGCCGGCGCGGATCGGTTCGGCGACGTAGACGGTGACGGAGCGGCGATCGGGCGAGATGCGCTCGACGGCGCCGGGCTCGCCTTGCAGCGCGTGTCGAACTTCCGTTCCAAACAGGCGCTTCGAGCTCTCGTAGTAATCGCCGGCGGCCAGCGGCTGTTCCGTCGTCCGCGAAAGGTGCAGCGGTCGAAGCAGAGCGGCGCCGGCGCGATAGAGGATGTTGCGTTTGGCGCGATTGGTCCGTTGCGGGGGCGGAGGGCCGCTGATGGCGTGCGAGTCGGCGATGATGAAACCGACGGGCGAGATCACGCGCAGGCGGATGGGATCGTTGCTGTTGCCGCGCAGCCGGTGACGGGCCAGCAGGATCTCCTGCGCGCTCCGGCCGGGCACCTGCGCGGAGGCCACGGCGGCGGCGAGCAGGCGCGCTTCTTCCTGCAGGGCGCGGCGCTGCAATCCGAGGAGACGCTGTTCGTAGGAGCCGAGGTAGAGGATGCCGGCGACTGGGAGGAAGACCAGCAGGAGGTTGAACGCCATCAGGCGGAAGGCGATGCGGGAGAAGAAGCGGCGGAGGCGGCCGGCGAGCCGCCGGCGGTCCAGCCGCCGGGCCGGCGGCGCTACGCTACCCATCGGTATCCCACGCCGTAGACCGTCTCGATGGCGGCGAACGAGGGATCGGCGTCCTCGAACTTTCGCCGCAACCGTTTGATGTGCGTGTCGATCGTCCGGTCGCTGACGTAGGTGTCGTTCGGGTATCCCTCCTTCGTCAACTGCTTGCGCGATTTCACGTGGCCGGGATGGCGGACCAGGGCGTGCAGCATCATGAACTCGGTGACGGTGAGATCGACGCGCGCGTCGTTCCAGGTGGCCATGTAGCGCTGCAGGTCGAGCGCGAGCGAGCCGACGCGCAAGGGCGCTTCCTGCTGTTGCGCGGCGGGACTCTCGAGAAATGAAAGGCGGCGGAAGAGGACCTTCACCCGTGCTGCCAGCTCGCGCATCGAGAAGGGCTTGCAGAGGTAGTCGTCGGCGCCGAGCTCCAGGCCGAGGACGCGGTCGAGCTCCTCGTCGCGCGAGGTGAGGAAGATGATCGGAAGGGTGTCGCTGCGCGCGCGCAGGCGGCGGCAGAGCTCGAGGCCATCCATGCGCGGCATGGTTATGTCGAGGATGGCCAGCGACGGCAGCCGGTCTTTGACCACGTCCCACGCCGCGGCGCCGTCAGCGAAGGTGATGACGTCGTAACCGTCGCGGCGCAGAGCGAAGGCGACGGTCTCGCGGATCGTCTCTTCGTCGTCGACTACTGCGATGGTTTGTTTCATTTTTCTAAGTCCATGCTGCCTTGAGCGCAGCGAACGGGCAGCATCTCCGGTGGCGCCGCGCTGCCGTTGCTCGGATGCCTGGCATTGTACGGTGCAGGAATCGCGCGATCTTCATCGCCACAATCCCGCCACAATCCTGCCGCTGGCCCTCCTCGATTGCACACCGGCCACGCCACATGCCGGACTTCTATTGGTCCCATCGAAGATCGAAGGAGACGACGATGGAGACCAACAACACCAACACCGAAACCAAACCGCGCGATTACACCCTGGAACGCTGGATCGTTCTGCTGCTCTCGCTGCTGTTTCTGCTGCCGTTCGTGGCGCAGGCGCAGGAGACGACCACGCTGGAAAAGAATGACCGCGCCGATCTGCTGCTGAAGACGTCGAAGCCGGGCGTCTATCTCGTCAGCACGGCGGTCAAGTCGGAGGTCAGCATCTCGGTCTCCGGCCCGATCGTCCGCACCTCGGTCAAACAAACGTTCCACAACAACACCGGGCACTGCGTCGAGGGCGTGTACGTCTATCCGCTGCCGGAGATGAGCGCGGTGGACACGCTGACGATGACCATCGGACCGCGCGTCATCGTCGGCGAGATTCACGAGCGCGAGCAGGCGCGCCAGGAGTTCGAGAAGGCGAAGAGCGAAGGGCGCAAGGCGGCGCTGGTCGAGCAGTCGCGGCCGAACGTTTTCACGACCTCGGTCTCGAGCGTGATGCCGGATGACGATGTGGTGATCGAGATCGCGTATCAGGAAATGGCGCGCTTCGAGAACGGCCAGTACCAGATCCGTTTCCCGATGGTGGTGGCGCCGCGCTTTTCGCCGTCGCCGACGATTCCGTCGGTCGTCGCCGCGAAGATGCCTGCGTGTCTCAATGAGGGCGGAACCGTTTCGCTGTCGGTCGATCTGCAGCCTGGCTACTCTGCTATCAACATCGTGAGTCCGCAGAAGGTGCGCAAGGAAACCATCGGCAACCGGCATTACCGCATCACGGCCGAGGCGGCGTCGCTCGACGCGGACCACGATTTCGAGTTGACCTGGCAGCCGGACCTCGGCACGAACCCCGAGGCTACGGTGCTGACGGAGAAACTCGGCGACGAGATCTACGCGCTGGTGATGGTCACGCCTCCGGCGCATTCGCCGGTGCGTTTGCCGCGCGAGACGGTTTTCATCATCGACAGTTCGGGCTCGATGGCCGGCGCGTCGATGGATCAGGCAAAGGCGGCGCTGTTGCTGGCACTCGGCGACCTCAAGCCGGCCGACAAGTTCAATGTGATCGATTTCGATTCCGAGGCCCGGCCGCTGTTTGGAGAGAGCCGCTTTGCGGATGCGCAGGCGATTGCCGAAGCGAAGTCGTTCGTCGGGAAGATCACCGCCGACGGTGGGACCGAGATGTTGAAAGCGCTGAAGCTGGCGCTGCCGGAGCAGCGGACCTCCGAAACCGGCACGGTGCGGCAGGTGATCTTCATGACCGACGGTCAGGTCGACAACGAGCAGGAGCTCTTCACCTTCATCCACGCCCGCCTCGGCGAGAGCCGTCTCTTCACGGTCGGCATCGGCGCGGCGCCGAACTCGCACTTCATGCGCAACGCGGCGCGCTTCGGCCGCGGCACGTTCACCTACATCGGCGACGTGCAGCAGGTGCAGGAGCGGATGTCGGATCTCTTCGGCAAGCTCGATGCGCCGGTGATGACGTCGATCGATGTGCGCAGCAGCGATACGACCGCGGAGTCGTGGCCGGAGCGCGTGCCCGATCTCTATCGCGGCGAGCCGCTGGTGGTGGCCATGCGCGTGCACGATGCCAATGCGAAGTTGACGCTGCGCGGCAGCATCGGCAACGAGCCGTGGACGAAGGAGCTGACGCTTCCGGCGCCCGGCACGAGCGAGGGGATCTCCAGGCTGTGGGGCCGCGAGAAGATCGAGTCGCTGATGGACCACCTCAGCGACGGCAGCGACCCGAAAGGCGTCGAAGCGGCGGTGATCAAGGTGGCGCTGGCGCATCGCCTGGTCTCGCAGTACACGAGCCTCGTGGCCGTCGATCAGATGCCGCAGGGAGTGAACCCGACGTGCAAGTCGGAGCAGCTGTCACTCGATGACTCCGCCGATGGCGACGATGCGGGGACGCTGCCGCAGACGGCGACGCCGGCGGGGATGCTGCTGCTGATCGGCGTTGCGCTAGTGGCAGTGGCGTTGATTGCGATGAGGCAATAGGAGCGCTGGCGTCCGCGCCGGCTGGCTCGGCGGCGTCCCGCCGCCGAGCCATACGGTTCCAATGAGGAAACCATGAACACCATCCGCAACTACACCCGCATCCTTCCCGTTTGCCTTCTCCTCGCCGGTCTCACCGCCGGCGGGGAGGGACTGTGGATCTACGGGAAGGCCAAACTGGCGCAGATTCTCCTGGAGATGTCGTGGCGCCGCGCGCTGGCGGGCGAGCGGATGAAGCCGTGGCCGTGGGCCGACACGCGCGCCAT
>Ga0157378_10000451_pt1 | contig 39296 bp, 44 predicted proteins | sample M65metaG_FD_115309 | JGI IMG/M metagenome (GOLD analysis project Ga0157378, IMG submission 115309) | Miscanthus rhizosphere microbial communities from Kellogg Biological Station, Michigan, USA - M6-5 metaG | ecosystem: Host-associated > Plants > Roots > Rhizosphere > Soil | place: USA: Michigan... | reverse complement strand
GGGCGCAAGGACCCCGACATCAGCGACCTGCTACCGACGGTGCGCGCACGCGGCATCCTGCAAAGCCTGATCGTACGCCCGGCGCCAATCGCCGATTGCTTCGAAATCCTCGCCGGGCGGCGCCGCTATTTCGCGGCGCGTGCGGTGGCGGAAGAAACCGGCGTCGCCGAGCCGGTGCCATGCGCGATCCTCGATCCGGGCGACGATGCCGCAGCACTTGAAGCTTCGCTGATCGAGAATCTCGCGCGGCTCGATCCCGACGAGGTCAGCCAGTGGGAGACCTTCACCCGGCTGATCAAGGAGGGCCGCTCGGTCGAGGAGATCGGGCTGACCTTCGGGCTGCCCGAACTGACCGTGAAGCGCGTGCTCGCGCTCGGCAATCTCTTGCCGCGCGTGCGCGGGCTGTACGCCAAAAGCGAGATCGACGCGGTCACGGTGCGCCATTTGACGATGGCGACCAAGCGCCAGCAGCAGGAATGGCTGGGGATCTGGGACGATCCCGACCGCTATGCGCCGACCGGCCCGGGCCTCAAGGCGTGGCTGTTCGGCGGGCAGACGATCCCGGCACGCCATGCTTTGTTCGACGTCGCGGCGAGCGGGTTTGCGACCGTCTCGGACCTGTTCGGCGAGGACGCCTATTTCAGCGATATCGCCGCCTTCTGGGAGGCGCAGAACGCCGCGCTCGACGCCAAGCGGGACGCCTATCTGGCGGACGGCTGGGGACAGGTCGTGATCGTGCCGCCGACCGAGCATTTCTCCGCATGGGACTATGAGAAGACGGCCAAACGCAAGGGCGGGCGCGTCTATCTCGACGTACGCGGCAGCGGCGAAGTGGTCGCACATGAAGGCTATGTCAGCCGCCGCGAAGCAAGCCGCGCCGCCGCCACGGAGGGGCGGGACGCGACCGAGAAACCCAAGCGCCCCGAACTTACCTCGACGCTCCAGACCTATGTCGATCTGCATCGCCACGCGGCGGTGCGCGTCGCCTTGCTGGGTTCGCCGGGCGTCGCCTTGCGGCTGATGGTCGCGCATCTGCTCGCTGGCACGCACCTTATATCGGCTAAGCCCGACCCGCAGACGACCCGCGACGAAGGCACTGGCGAGAGCCTTGCGAATAGCTTCGCCGAAGGCGTTTTCGGGGCGGCGCGCGATCACGCAAAGGAGACCCTCGGGATCAGTGATCCGGGAAAATTGCTGTCGCGCCACGCCGACCTGACCGCGATTTTCCTGCGGCTGCTCGACCTGTCCGACGAGGCAGTGATCGACCTGATCGCGGTCGTGATGGGCGAAGCGTTGAGTGTCGGCAGCATCGGGGTCGAGGCGGCGGGGCTGCACCTGGGGCTCGACATGGCCGATTTTTGGGAGGCGGACGAAGCCTTCCTCGACCTGCTGCGCGACAAGGAAGTGCTGGTCGCATTGGTCGGCGATGTCGCGGGCGAAACGGTCGCGCGCGCCAACAACGACGAGAAGGGCAAGGCCTTGAAGACGATCATCCGCAACCATCTCGATGGCGCGGATGGGCGTCCGAAGGCCGAGCGCTGGGTGCCGAAATGGATGGCGTTCCCGCCTGCCGCTTATACCGCGCGCGGCGGCGTTGCGACCGTCGCCGCCAATGCCGCTGTGGCGCGCGCGAAGGCTCAGGCGCTCGGCGCGGATGCGGGTCATACCGGGTCGGACGACAGGACTGATCCCGCCGATCAGGCTCGCATCGACCGCGAGTTTGGATCGGTCGATTTCCCGGAGGCGCTGGTCGCCTGAACCGGTGCGGCGCGTGGGGCGGGTCCGCCCCATGCGCCTTCGGCCACTCGCGCTGCGGGCTTGGTCCGATCCGCTCGGACCGCGCGTGGGAAGCGGTTAGCCCCTCAAAATCGGCCGCGCGCCCTCGCCGGGCGGGCTCGGGCGCCCGGTTTCTTAGGCATCTACGATTGAGGGTGTGCCCTCGGCTTCGCTGCTTGGGGACGGTCGGATCAGCGGGGCGTCGGCTGCTGCCAGCGCGCGAAATCCGCGAGGTCGGGCGGTCTGGGCGACAGGCCGTAAGAGCTGCGCACACGGTCGATCACGAGCGAGAGGTGGGCCGCATTTGCCCAGTCCTCGATTGCGAGCAGCACGGTTTCGGCGCCGGCGAGATGGTTCAGGCACAGCGCCAGCTGATCATGCGTCATCGACGGCGTTTCGCTTTCCGATGTCGGCATCCTGCTCCCCTTCTTCTCCTGAACCCAAGACTCGCACCGCGACAAATCCCCTGGTTTTTATATTGCATGCGCCTCGGGTGCCTTCGGGCGCGTTGCCGGCCTGTTCCCTGGAGGTTATTCGAAAGGCTGCTTACGGGCCGGGAGCGGACTGGCTGCTTCCGCGGGTATAGAGCCGATAGGCGCCATAACCGTGCGTCTGCCGACAATCCTTGACCGTCCAAGCTACCGCCTGCGAACCGAAGAACCAGCTGCAACCCGCGGACGTCAGCCGGTTCAGGCGCTTACTTTGCTGGCTTGAATGGCCAGACGCAAGGGCGAGGTCCGCTGGCTATGATGATGCTCGTTTTGCCGCATTGTCTCGCGCCTGATGCAATTCTGTCCATGCGGGCGCGTATTGCAGCGCTTCGTTATATTTCCCGAGCGCAGCCTTCCAACGACCTGCTTTCACGAGCACGTCTCCCCACGCCTTGAGAGGATCGGCATAATGTGGTGACTTCGCATGTGCAGTGGCGAGGTCGGCCTGCGCCGCACGAAGATTTCCCCGCGAAAGCTCAAACAAGCCGCGGCGCAGATAGATCGGCATCAAGTCGGGCGCGATCCGCAGTCCTTCGTTCCAGACCCGCAGCGCTCCATCGACGTCCCCAGAATGAGCCAGGACCTCCCCACGGAAAGCGAGGCAACGCGCCCAGGGGCCGGTCTTCTTGAACACGGTTTCGGCGTCGGCCAATCTTCCGGAAAGCCCATAAGCAAGGGCAAGGTAGCACGGCGTGTCGATGTTGTTATTCTGAAAACTAGGGTCCGCCAGCCAGGCCTTGTAGAAAGCCTCCGCCGGCGGGACCGCCAAGGCCGGCTGATTGCTGCCCAGTGCCCGGTAGACCTTGATCAAGTCGGCTTCGAGCTTGGTGCTGCTATCGTCCGGGTCGCTCGCGGCAAGCGCGCGGTCGGCCTGCAGGGGATCGTGCATAAATTCGTAAGTGTCGGCAATCGCCGGCCCGTCCGGCAGCGTGGCGGCTCCCGCACCTTGATTATGCTGTGCGTCCGCCTGCAGCGCCTTCAGGGCAAGCGGAAGGTCCCAGACTGTCCCGGCGGGATTCAGAAGCAGTCGTGTCTCGGGGCGCTCCTCCGCAGGTGCATTCGCAACCATCTTGAGATAGCGCGTGCTTTCCAGCCAGGCGGCCTCTTCCCCGACGCCGGTCGTGAGTACCGATATCAAATTGTTCCATGCCTTCCACCAGACGGGAGAGTGGGGCGGGCTGTAGCTCATGGACAGGCGGTATTTGATTGCCGCTTCCTTCGGCTGGTTAGAGCCGTTGAAGGCGTTGCCCCAGACGTTCGCGAGATCGCCGCGCTGGTCGTCCGTTGCCCGCGCGAACGCGCCGGGAAGAAAGGCGAGCGCATCCTGCTCCCGGCTGTGGTTCGCCAGATAGACGGCATAGAGCCACGGCTGCGATCGTCCGTAAAGATATTCGGCCGCCTGGGTGGTGAGCGCGTCCAGTCCGTCCACCGGCCCTTCAAAGGTCTTTGCCGGTATCTCGTCGCCGCGCACGGTGAGCGCGAGACCGCCCTTTGCGGTCTGCACCAGATCGCCCGCGACGTGAACGTCATGGCCGAATCGTTCGTGCAGCAGCCGGTCGATCTCGCCGATCGAGATGCCGGTCTCGGGCAGTTCGACCTTGATGTCCGATGACCATGCGCTCTTGGTCGCGAGACCGCGGCTCGGGCCGCGCGTGGCGTCCTGCAGCTTCTGCAAGCCATCGAGCACCTGGGTCGCGACCACCGTGCCGTTGAGGCCGCGGCTGGCCAGTGCGGGCGGGCTCTCGAACGCCTCGACCACGACATTCTTCGACGTAAACGCGTCATAGAGCATCAACAGGATGCCGAGCCCGATCACCGTGCCCAGCAGCACGAAGAAGAGTTGCAGGCCGACCCGCATCCGCTCCGACCAGCGACGCAGCTTAAGGTGGCTGAGCTGCACCTCACGCTGTTCGTGGAGATGTTCGGTCTGGATCGCGATCAGCCGGCTTTGCTCGTCAAGATACTTGCCGGCTTTCGCGCTCAATTCAGAATCGAAACGCGCTACGTCGATTGCGACTGCCGCTGCGATCGGATCGGCGGCACCGACGAGCTTCTCGCCCTCGCCTTCCTCTTCTTCGCCCTCGAAGAAGCGTTCGATTATGCCACCTTCACCCATCGCCACCCCCGCGTTCCAAGGACGATGGAGGAAAACCATTTCATTCACAACGGGCGGATGTGTCCGCTTTGCCGCGCAAGGGCTTCGCTCAATTAATGGCGATCAGCCACATCGCCAATTTGGATGCTAAGCCCGTGGCCGACGCGCAAGCTAAACCAAACTCAGCTTTGAGGAAGTCGAAGATCGATCGCGGATGACCGACATTAAGGCGCTTAGCAGCCGGTGAAGCGGAGCGACGTTGTCAACGTCCGCTCTCGACCCAAAAACGGACGTGCGGCCGCGATTGCGTTCTTGCCGAAAGCCGACCTTCGTTCAGCCCGCGGAACACGCAAGAAAAACTGGGGCAGTAGGCGTGGCGAAAATAAGCATAGTGTTCCCGAAGATTTCCGAGTCATGTCCCGCGAACCTCGTCGCCGGGACTGCCGAGCGGCGATGGATATTCCGGCTTTCAGAAATTGAAGCGACGTGCGGTCTGCACCTATGCTTCCGCCTGTCCACCGTGGCGCCCAGGCCGCTGCGGCAGGACGAGGATTAGGGCAATGATCACGACTGCCAGAATGGCCGAGGCGACCGGACGGCTCATCGACATCCCTCCCTTGTCGAGCGGCTTGTCGAGAAAATCACCGACCGTGGCGCCGAGCGGACGAGTGAGGATGAACGCCGCCCAGAACAGGAATACGCGCGAGATTCTGGTCGCGAAATAGAGCAAAGCGAGCAGGGCCAGCCCGGCGCCGAACACCAACGCCCCGCCGGAATAGCCGAGGCCGGCATCGGCGATCCAGTCGCCGAGCGCGGTGCCCAGCGTCTGCGAGAAGGTGATCGTGATCCAGTAGAAGGTTTCTTCGCGCGGGCCCGATACCGTGTTGACGTCCACCGTTCCGAGCGTTCGATACCAGGCGAAGAGCGAAGCGAGCACGCAAGCCAGGAGCAAGAGGGATCCGCCGGGATAGCCTATCCCGAGCGAGCGGTCGGCGAAGTCGGCCAGCGTGGTGCCGGCCGTGGTCGAGGCGACGATCGTCGCCCAATAGAGCCAGGGGTTGAACTTCGTCGCCTTGATCTGGACCCAGACCAGAACGACCAGCAGCATCCCGAAAATGGCGGTGCCGATCAGATAGCCGGGGTGCCAGGCGAGCGCGCTCGCCTCAGGGGTCGTCTCGCCGAGCCACGTCATGGTGACGGTATCGCCGCCGGTCTCGCCCAGCGTCGTGGCCAGAATCTTGATCAGCCAGAAGCCCAGGGTAACAGCCGGGACCTTGCTGACGACGTCGCGAAAATCGGAACGGTTCATCAAATTCCTAGAGGCGAAGCTCAACGGGGGCTTATACAAGGCGAAGCATTTCACCGATCGAGGGAAGCGACAGGCTGTCCATCAACCGCGGCGTCAGTGCGGCGCGACGCGCTTCTCCGCCCTTTCGGTCTTCACTTCTCTGGCTTCCTTGGCAGCGCTTTCATGACCATTTTCGAGCACTTTCCCAGTGACGGCATCGACTCCGACCTCGTAGGTTTTTGCGCCGACCTTCACGTCAAAGGAATAGCGGAGACCTGAACCTCCCTTTTCCTTTTCCAATTCCTGATCGACAATCTTGCCCTTCCGAGCCTTCAAGGCGATCGCCCGCGCGCGGTCCAAACTCACCTTGGCGCCTGGTGCAAGCTCATGGCCGGAGAGGGACGCCGGGACAGGACTCGGCGCGGCCGCGGCGCCAGTGGCGAACAGGCCGAGGGCCGCAGCCATGGAAGCCAGCTTCAGTATCGAGGTCATGGATATTCTCCGCACCCCCCCCCGCCCAGTCTCAGACGCCACCACAACAGGTGCGACGCGCCCTCCAACCCTTCTGGATCACCGGGGTTCCCTCGGCGGACAGACCATCATTAGCCTCACGCTGCTATGTTGGCGCTGCGCCGCCGCGCACCTCCTACTTGATAGCAGAGTAAGCGGTAATCGCGCCTGCTAAGCCTGCTCCAGCGCCGAAAGCAGCCTGTCGGCAAGCCACCCCATAGGAGACGTGCGGGGCCGCTTCTAAACGAACGGCAGCTTCGGGGATCATCGCACTGGCCGCCGAATGTCCGGATTTAGGGCGCATTGCAGCCGTCGCGCTTTGTGCTCAGCCACGCAATCCGGTGCTGATGCGACGCCGCGTAGGGGCGCTCGTCATGTGGCGCGCGGCGTTGAAATGAGCCGTCGTATAGGCATGTGACGATGGTCCGGCTCGCCCGGCTGCGATGTGCGCCCTCTTAACGGTCGACAGGTCCTGCCCGAGCAGGCATCTCGTGGCGAATGCCCGTCCGTACCCGGCTCATTGGGCGAGGACCTGGGCCGGCCGGAGGCCGCCCGAAACCATCGCCGGCGGCTTATTTCCCCAACCGCTGATGCGGTCTCCTCGCGGGCGCTGGCGCGCACAAATAAGCCTTCGGCTCCGGTCCTCCGCTGGCGCTGCGGCCTGTTGGTTCGGGCGGCCGCCTGGTCCGTCCCTTCGGTCTGCCCATCGCCCGGAACGGTTCGGGCGGCACCCACAGGAGACTTATCATGCCCGCAATCGGTTATGTCACCCGCGAGGGAAATGGCTTCAAGGGCGAGCTTCGGACGCTCTCGATCCGCACCGAAATCGCGATCGTCCCGAACGGTCAAAAGACCGGCGACACCCAGCCCGACTATCGCGTCTCGGCTGGCGGCGTCGAGGTCGGCGCCGGCTGGATCCGTCGCGGCGAGATGTCCGGCAAGGACTATGTGTCGCTGAGCCTGGCCGCGCCCGAATTCGGACCCCGCCGGCTCTACGCAAATCTCGGTCGCGCCGCCGGACAGGAGGATGACGACACGCTCGCCATCATCTGGAATCCGAACGACTGAGCCTTGGCGATTGATGTCCCGGTCCACCTGGATCGGGACATCATCTGAGGTACTGCAAGGCAGGGTCGAAAACGCATGCCTCCGTTTTCGACCCTGCCGGACCCGGCCGGCGAGGTTCAATTGCGTGTCCCGGCGGCGCGATCCGGCGCCGTCTCAATGGACGCAAACAGCATGGACGACACAGCCGAACGCGCGCGCCGCGCGCGCGAAACCTGCCCCTTCCTCACCGCCAAGGAAACCGCATTCCACCTGCGGCTCGCGCCCGGCACGTTGAAGGGGATGCGGCTTGAGGGGCGCGGGCCGATTTGCCGGATGCACGGCCGGGCCTGGTATTATCATATCGACGATATCGAAGCCTGGTCCAACGCCCAGAAGAAGGGCGGCAGCCGTGGCTGAGCCGCGCGAGCCTCCGCTCATGGCGTGGGGCGCGGCGGCGCAGAGCAGGCGCCTGCGCGCGCAACTCAGGCGGCGCCGAATTCTGGGCTGGGTTGGCGTGGCGGGGTGCGCATTGGCGGTGGCGCCGGTGCTGTGCGCGCCGCGGCCGCGCCTGGTCTGGAACGCGAGCGCCAGCGCGCCGATCGGCCTCTATCGCGTCGAGCCTCCCACGCATCTCGCGCGCGGCGACATGGTGATCGCGCGCGCGCCCGTGGACGTGCGCGCGCTCGCGGCAGCGCGACATTATCTGCCTGCCAACGTGCCGCTGGTGAAGCGGATCGCCGGGTTGCCCGGCGACCGGGTCTGCGCGATCGGCGGCGTCGTCACGATCAACGCGCAAACGGTCGCGCATCGCCGCGCGCGTGATCGTGCCCGGCGGCCGCTGCCCTGGTGGACGGGATGCCGGCGGCTCGCGCCGGACATGGTGTTCCTGCTGATGGCACGCGTCCCCGACTCATTTGACGGGCGCTATTTCGGGCCGACACCGAAAGTAGATGTGATCGGAAAGGCGCGCTTGCTATGGGCGCGCTGAGCCGAATGACCGCCCTAGCGCTTGTTGCGATCGAGGCGTTCGTGCCGTGTCCGGCGGCCGCCGATTCGGTCAGCGATTGGCGCCCGTTCGTCATCGAGGCCTCGGGTCGCTTTCATGTTCCGGCCGGCTGGATCGAGCAGGTGATGCGCGCCGAAAGCGGAGGGCACGTGATGCTTCGCGGCCAGCCGATCGTGAGCCGGGCGGGCGCGATGGGTCTGATGCAGGTCATGCCGCGCACATGGTTTGCCGTCCGCGCGATACTCCATCTCGGCGCCAATCCCCACGACCCGCACGACAACATCCTCGCCGGCACTTATTATCTCGGCAAGATGTATCGGCGGTTCGGCTATCCGGGGCTGTTCGGCGCCTACAATGCGGGGCCTGCGCGCTATGCGGCGCATCTCAAAGGGGCTGCGCTCCCGGCGGAAACGGTCCATTATCTTGCGCATCTCGGAGGGACGGAGGGCGCGGGTCGGGTGGCTCCAGCCGCTGCCAATGCGCCGCGCCCGCCCGCCTTGTTCGTGGCGATCCACCAGATCGCCGGGGATCCCGCGGGGCAAACCGGTTCGGCCCATCCGCTGTTCGCGATCCGTCCGTAGGTTCGGATTGTCAGGGGCCTGTCCGTTGCCTTCGAGGTTGGGATTTTAGAGCGATCTGCAAGGCCCAGTGTGGCGGGCGGCGGGCCCCCTCTCAAGGCCGGCGGCCCCTCCAATTTGCTGCGCAAATCGGTTCCTCCGCCGCCGCTTCGCGGCGCCTGCGCTGACGCTCCGGCGGCCCTGACAGGCGGCCCGCCGCCCGCCGCTCGAACGCCGTCTTCGCTTTGGAAGACGCATCGTTCGAGGAGCATTATCATGACCGATTTCGCGATGATCAGCGCCACGGCGCACGACCCGTTTGCTGGGGTTCTGGCGGGACTGCAGCTGGAGTTCGACGGGGCCGCGGACGCGCAGATGGCGCGCGCAATCGTGGCGCTGGAGGAGCTTGATTTCTTCTGGGACGCGCGCGTCGCGGCACGGTGGGTCGGGACCCTCGAGCGCTTCGAGGAGGCGGCGAGCGACCAGCAGCTGTGGCTGGTGATGGGTTGCCTCGATGGGCGCTGGTTCGTGGCCAAGGCAATCGTCGGCGGGGACGGTCGGGCGTGCGATCTGATCGAGGTTCGCCGCTTCGAGGACGCATGGGACGCGTACGAAGCCTTCGATCTCTAGCGTCTCGATTGCAGGCTTATCGCGGCTCGGGTTCGCCCGGGCCGCTCGCGTCTTTCTGCACGCAGGCTGCGCAGGGCTACCGCTTTTCACGCAGGTATCGCGGGCACCATGCGCTATTCAAAGCGGTATGCTCGATCCCGCGCCCGAAGCGATTGTCGCCCACCTCGATGCCACGCAGCGAAGCCTGGTCCTGCAGGTCCCAACCAGCTTTGCCGAGGCCGATCTCCTCCCGGAAGGACTGTTCGAACATGAACTCAGCTGGGACCGCGACACGGGCGATGAGAGCCATTTCTGGACGGAGACCGATCTGGGGAGCGTTGCGGATTGCCTGCGGTAGGAGGAGGAGTAGGGGCAGACCAGCGTCTCAACGGGGTCGGAGTCGATTGGGCCGCGTAAGGCAAGATTAAGCGCCGGCACCCCTGTGCGCGCAAGCCCTTGTCTGCACATCCTTTTTTGGAGCGATTCGTGGCACTGGCCGACCCGGGACGGTGCCAACGCGCATGAAAATGGCGGATTTGCGCCGATCTCGACGGCCCCGCTTTCCTGCGCCCTTACGCGCGTGCAGGATGGGCCCGGGAGCGCGCCATCAGGATGGCTGCAATGGACCATGATACGGACTTCAAGCCTCGGCTCGGGCGGATGCGTGCGGGCGGCAGCAAGCGTGCGCGCAAATATCTCGGGCGCGTGCTCGCGGCCGCCAATCTCGCGCGTGGCGGGGCGGCTGTTTCCGGCAAGCGGAGCCAGGCATTTACCGGCAGCCGGATCGGCCGTGGCGCGGGTGTTGGACGGCTGCTCGCCCGGCGCGGGCGGGCGAGCGCGTTCGCCCGCCGGCGAGTGGTCGTCAAAGCCAGTATCGTGCGGCTTGCCGGCAAGGGTGCTGCGGGTGCGGCGGCGTACCTGCGCTACCTCCAACGTGACGGCACAACCCGCAACGGGGAGCCCGGATACCTTTATGGCGCGGACACGGACCAGACGGACGGCAGGGCATTTCGGGATCGGGCGCTGGGCGACCGCCATCAATTCCGGTTCATTGTGTCGGCTGAGGATGGCGCTGAATATGAAGATCTGAAGCCGCTCACCCGCCGCCTGATGGCGCGCGCCGAGCAGGACCTCGGCACCCGGCTCGATTGGGTCGCGGTCGACCATTTCAACACCGGCCATCCCCACATGCATATCGTGGTACGCGGCAAGGATATGCGCGGCGCCGATCTGGTCATCGCGCGCGATTATCTGACGACGGGTTTGCGCGAGCGCGCGAGCGAGCTCGTCGATCTCGATCTCGGCCCACGCTCGATCGATGAGATTGAGAGCAGTTTGCGCCGGGAAGTCCAACAGGAAAGACTGACCTCGCTCGACCGAGCGCTGTTGCGCGACGCGGACGCGGCGCGCGTCGTCACAGCCGCGGCCGGCGATGCCTTTGGCCAGGCGGTGCGCGCCGGTCGCCTTGCCAAGCTCGGCCGGCTTGGTCTCGCCGAACATGTCGGCGGCGGCAAGTGGCGGCTCGACCAGGGGTTCGAGGAGACGCTGCGGCGGATGGGGGAACGCGACGACATCATCCGCACGATGCAGCGCGAATTCAGCGAACGCGGGATCGGGCGCCCGCCCGCCGAACAGGCGATTTTTGATCCCGCCGCACCCGCCGCCGCGCCGCTGGTCGGACGCGTGGTCGGGCGCGGTCTCGCCGATGAGCATGCCGACCATCATTATCTTCTCGTCGATGGTGTCGACGGGCGAGGTCATTATGTCCCAATCGGCCGCGGCGCCGAGACCGAGATGATCCCCGAGGAGAGCGTTGTGCGCATCGTGCCGCGCGCGGCCGAGACCCGTCCGGCCGATCGGACGATCGCCGCGGTCGCGGCGTGCAATGGCGGCCTCTATTCGGTCGATGCGCATTTGCGGTACGATCCCAACGCGACCGAGGACTTTGCCCAGACGCATGTCCGACGCCTTGAGGCGATGCGCCGAACTGGCGTCGGCGTGACGCGAATGCCATCGGGCGAATGGACCATCGGCGAGGACCATCTCGCCCGCGCTGCGACCTATGAGGCGAGGCTGGTGCGCGACCGGCCGGTCGCGATTGAAGTCTTGGCGGATCGCCCGCTCGGGCGGCTGGTCGCGGCCGAGGGTGCGACCTGGCTCGATCGCGCGCTGACCGGCGGGGTACCGGAGCGGCTCCGCGAAGCAGGGTTCGGGGCGGAGTTGCGCGACCATCTCGAGCGGCGGCGCCAACGGCTGATGGAGCAGGGGCTCGCTACCCAGGCTGGGGACCGAACGCTCTATCCCCCCGATCTGCTCGCGACCCTCCAACAGCGCGAATTGGTGCGCACCGCAGGCGCGCTGTCCGACGAACTATCGCTACCTTATGCGGAGGCGCGATCAGGCGATCGGATCGAGGGCGTCGTGCGGCGGCGGCTTGATCTTGCGAGCGGACGGTTCGCGTTGATCGAACGTGCGCATGATTTCACGCTCGTGCCGTGGCGGCCGGCCTTGGAGCGGCAGGTTGGCAAATCCGTCTCCGGCCTGATGCGGAGCGACGGGATCAGCTGGACCGTGGGAAGGCAGCGCGGACCCTCGATGAGCATCTAGCCCGCTCTGAACTTATCTAACATCAGATCGCATATTTAACATTGCCGATGTTAGATCCGATAACCGCTGGCTTGCCTGCGGCGACGGCCCGGGCGATTTGCTGGCGTCAGCCCCGATTGAGGCGCTCGCAGGCTCGGCGGCTTGGTACGGGAGAAGCGGGTCAGTTCGCCCTCGCGCACCATGCGTGTTTTGGGATCGGTGTCCGCCGCGCGCAGCTCGTGCGCGCGGATGCGCGGTTGCCGCGCGATGAGTTCGCGCAGGCTGGCCCGTTGCGTAAGAGCCAGCCGGGCGTGTGACCTATCTTCCCTCACATTGCCAATCTATCGGGGGAATTGTCACATGCCACGGCCGTCGGGTCCACGCCGGACCGACGGATCCAGCGCAGCCTCTTGACTCGAGAAGAACATAATAGGAACAAATACGACCTCAAGGAGGTTTCAATGACCGAGTCGCAGATCGAACCCGTACTGAAGGCGCTTCGCGATGCCGATCCCGCATGGGCCGACATCGACGCTTACCAGAGCGGCGACGTGCTGCTCGAGCTGGACGACGGCTCGCTGGCCTATGGGACCCGCCGTGATAACGGCAGCTGGGTTCAGTTCGTCGGCGGTGTCGCGCTACGACTGTGCGGGCCTCCCGCCGACGACGAAGATGACGTGATCGGCCATCTGACCGCGCCACGCGAGCCTTTGCGCTTCTGCTTCGTCCCTGACGCCGTCGCGATTCACTTCATGGCGCACTGAGCGCCTAGACGAGGACAGACCAATGAAAGCGGACGAGCGGCTGATTGCAGCCGCGCGAGCGATTTACGATGTGCTTTTCACGGCAGCGCCTGTCCCGTTCGACGAGGCGCTCCGCCGCGGGTCGGTAATGTCCCGGCGGGCGCTGGAAGCGGCCGAGCGCGCCAGGGACTGCCTGACACTCGAGCCGCGAGCCTGACCCATGGCAAGCGCCGCGTCAGCCCAGCAACTTTGGCTCGATGTTGACCGGCCAATCCAGGTCGCACCACGACGCGCGTCGGCGGCTGGTGCGAGGCGTGAGGCGACACCCATGACGGCGGTCCAAATGGAGATGCGAATGGTCGTCCTGCCACCAGCCCCATTCGTGCCTCTGCTGCCGGCCCAGGTGAAGGCAGGTGTGCGCCCCTCAGTCGCCGTTGCCCACAAGCCATTCGGTGCCTGGCTCATCGAACAAGCGAAGCGTCCAGGTTCGCTGGGGGATCTGGCCAAGGCCGCCAAGCTCGATTCCGCATTCCCGAAGAATGGATCGGCCGACGATGTGCGCAGGCGGTTCGGCCAGGCCGGCGCCGACGGAGATGCTTTTGCCGCGCTCGATGATGCCGAGCGCCAATATGATCGGCAGATGCGATGAGACGCCGGCAGGACTCCCCATGGTTGGTGGCCGAGCGCAATCGGATCCGCAATGCGCCCACGGAGGGAGTCTCGCACCGCATCGCGCAGGGTGAAAATCAGTTTCGGGTCTGGCGCGAGGAAACCACCCTCACATTGCGCAGGCTCGCCCGGCTGAGCGGCGTCCCGACCGATAGGATCGACCTGTTTGAACGGGGCTATGCCGTGCCGCACCCGGACGAACTTGAAGGCTTGGCCAAGGCACTTCGGGTCACGCCTGCGCTGCTGATGCCGTCGGAGACGGAGCCTGCCGATGGCGAGCGCACCTGACCGCGATCATTTCGGCCGAAAACTCGACACGCTGATCCACTGCGCGCTGAACCGGCGCACCTTGAAACTGTCATGCCGCAATTGTCCGCATGTCGGATTGCTCGATGCCGTGCCGGTCTTCTTCCTGTTCGAGCGCAAAGGTTGGAGCGGCTTGATGTGGGATGTGCCCAAGCGCTTCTATTGCAGCCGGTGCCTGACCGAACGGCTGCGCAAGGTTCGCGCACCCCGCGTGCAAGTCACCACCGAACAGCCCGGGAAGAGCCAATTCCCCTATCCCGACGAGCGGACATGGAAGAAGCTGCTTTCGCGCTATAGGTCCTGATCATGTCCAGGCTGCACACCATCCTTGCCGACGTGCAGGACATTGCCGCGCATTTTGGCGTCGACCCGGTGCCTGTCGTCGAGCATGCCGACGAAATGGTCGAGGGCAATCGCGGCCTGGTCGTGCGCGAGAGCCCCGGCCGCCGCGTGTTACAGACGATGACCTGGGGCTTTCCGCGGATCGATCAGGAGATGCGCGATTGTGGCGAGCCCGTCGGCCGCATCGGCCTGGTCGCAGATCTCACCAATCCGCTGTGGGACAAGACTGTCGTCGATCCGCGCTATCGCTGCCTGATCGTGCTGACCCACTTCGCCAATCCGGACGGGCAGCAGGGCGCCAGGACGCGCACCTGGTACTCGCTGGCCGACCAGCCAATCATGGCTTGGGCGGGGTTCTGCCGGAAGACGCCTGAGTTCGGGCCCGTCTATGCAGGTATGACCATGCCGGCGAACGAGGTCGTGGCCGAGACAAATGAGCGAATGCCGGTGCTGCTGGCGCCGAACGAATATGAGACGTGGCTGCACGGATCGATCCGCGAGGTGATCGGCTTCCAGTTCCGGTCACCGGTGGCGGCCGAACGGATGGCAGTCATTCGGACTGACGACCTTTGGCGCAGCGGAGGGCTGCCCGTTCAAAGCCAATTGCAGCTATAGGACAGACCGATCACGATAGATCGGGAATTGCGGCGGGTGGGACGGACACGCACGCCCAAGAAGGGGATGACGGGATGTGCAATCTTTACACAGTCCGGAAGAGCGTTGACGAAGTTGCCCGCCACTTTGGCGTCAGCGTGCCGATCCAGACCAACGCGCCGCCGGAAGTTTATCCCGGCCAGCCCGGCATGGTGGTTCGCGAGCGGGATGGTGCCCGCATCCTCCAATCGATGGTCTGGGGTTTTCCGTTGCGGCTTAAAACCATGTCACCAACCGCCAAGCCGAAGCCGGTCAATAATATCGCCGATCTCAACAAGGGCATGTGGAAGGGGCTCGCGTCCAAGCCCCATTGGCGCTGCCTGATTCCCCTGACCGGATTTGCGGAAGCGGAGGGGGAGAAGGGCGCGAAAACGCGGACGTGGTTCAACGTCAAGGATCAGCCGATCTTCGCCTGGGCCGGCCTCTGGCGTGACAGCGCCGAATGGGGTCCGGTCTATTCGGGTGTGATGACCGACTGCAATGAAGCGATCCGGCCCGTCCATGACCGCATGCCCGTGCTCCTTCACGCCGGCGAATATGACCGATGGCTGCACGGCAGCTTTGATGATACGGTCGCATTCCAGAACCGGTGCTTTCCGGACGAGCTGATCGAGATGACGCGCACGAGTGAGCCTTGGGTCCAACGCCGTGCACCGACGGCGCCCAGTGACGGACCAACTTTGCTATGATCAAGGACCGAGCTACCGGACTTCTCGATTTGGTGTCCGGCGGCCCCGGAAGTTGTGAGAACCGCGTTGAGAACGCGCGCCTGTGAAGGCCATCCGGCGCCGCCGAACGCAGATTTCATATCGCTTGGATCATTCTCCCGGCAAGCGGGGCTTGCAAAGCCGGAGTCCCGCGCCGAAGATTCCTCGGCGATGAGACGCGACGTCGATCACCTACCCTCGGTTCAGCAAGGCGAACTGGAGTGCATCCAGCGCGTGCTGATGGAGGAGTTCGCCGAGGCGATCTCGAAGGCTACGACGCCAAGCCGCAAGAATGGCAAGATCCTCAAGATCATCCTGTTCGGATCCTACGCGCGGACCGATTGGGTCGACGAACCCGAGAATGGCTACCAATCCGACTTCGATCTGCTGGTGGTGGTCAACCACCAGGATCTCACGGACATCGGCCATTATTGGTATGTCGCCGAGGACCGTATCTTGCGGGATGCCGCGATCGCGCGGCCCGTGAACATCATCGTTCACTCGCTCGATGAGGTGAACCAGGCGCTTAAACGCGGCGAGTATTTCTGGGTCGATATCGCGCGGGACGGCGTCGTTTTATACGAGTTGCCCTGTCACCTGCTCGCGACGCCCATGCCGCTCACGCCGGCAGATGCATACGAGATGGCCAGGGCTTACTTCGAGGAGTGGCTGGATAAGGTCGACAGCGCTCTGATGGGTGCCGCGTTCTACATCGAGAAAAGCAAGCCGAAAGATGCGGCGTTCACCCTCCACCAGGCCACCGAGCGCGCGTACATCTGCTTCCTGCTCGTGCGGACCCTCTATTTCCCGCGCTCGCACAACATTAAGTTCCTCCGTTCGCTGGCGGAGGATAGCGAGCCGCGCCTGATCGAGGCATGGCCGCGCGAGCGCCGGATCGACCGGCGGCGGTTTCAGCTGCTTAAGCGCGCTTACGTGGAAGCGCGGTACTCCACGGCTTATGATGTTAGCGTAGACGAGTTGGACGCTATCCTCGCCGACGTGCGTGGGCTCCGCGACATCATCGAAAGAGTATGCCGGGAACGGCTCGACACTCTCAGGCTCGAGGCGGTCCAAGGCTGAAAGCCTAACCCTCATACCGCAAGTCTTGTGTACGCTTGATCTGCAATCGGGCGATGACCGGAAGTGGGCCCATTCCGGAAGGTCGGCTTTCGGGCTGCCGAGGGCGGATAGCTGCCGTTCGGTCAAAACGCCTCGGCTACGACCGCTTTCGACCCAATCGCGGACATTCAAAAAAGCCGCCTCGCCGTTCCAATAAGGCCTTGAGGGCGCCCACTCGCCCGAAAGCCGAGACTGACGGTCACCTGGTCACCTTTCAAGAGCGGCAAGAGCGTGTCGCCAGCATAGCGGTTCTGCAAGTCAGCGTGACCGACGTCGCTTGGATTTAGCGAGCCATCACGGATTGATACCAACCAGCTGGTCTCGCTCGGCATCCCCAGAACGTCCATGCTCACCGGACCAGTTCCGAATTCCCACGGTTCGGAGACTGTCATTTCAAGACGAACTGATCCCTGCTCCATCATGCCTATGTGCTCCCGTGAACGTCCGCCAAAAGCTACCGGCCGGCAACCGACCCAGTTGCGGATGCTACGGGCGGATCAATGGTACACCTGACGAGTAGCCGTTTTCGACTCTTAAGGACTGTTCTCGGTCGATCGCATGCGATGACCGCTAGGCTGCCCTGTAAATGGCAGCTATCGCGCACGCCGCGCCTAAGACCTGCCAGTCTGCTTCCCACCCAATTTCCGCCATTCCGCACCGGACCGGATGCAACGGCTGCTTCCGACCCCAGTTGCGGTCGATGAAGTCACGCCAGAAGCCGCCCGAAAATCGCCAGATTAGAAGTCCCACGCATAGGTAAAGGTTTGATCGCACTTGAGCGTTGCGGGGTCACGAACCAAGAGCCGGCCGTACACGCTCGCATCGTCCTTTCTTCCCTTTAGCGCCTTGCCGGATAACCAAATTATCAGCCGGTCTTTCTCGGTGGAAAAGGTCGAGCGTCCGAACACAGCATAGCGGCCACCATGATCTAAGACGCGGTAAACCGTCGTCCCCTCTTTCGATAATACAAGGCGCTTCCCACCCTTGGGCGAGGCAAATATCTCGCTCTCGCCAATTTGGAAGCTACTTTTCGGACCGTTTACGGTGATCGACATGGCTTCGGGTGATCCGGAAAAATCGGTTATGCGTTCGCCTTCGTCAAGCATGAAGGTGCTGTACTTGAAGCAGACCAGCTTCGGACCCTCGACCGGCTTGTCCAGCGGGTCAGCGACGGCGTTGCCGCTTGCGACGCTGCTCAGGGCTAAGGCTGCGATCCATCTGAGCAATTGCCCCTCCACTTGGGCGAGGCATAGCGAGCCTTAAGTACCGCGCCAAGGCAGCTATTCGCAGTCCGTGGTCCGTAAACTGCCCGACCGCTATCCACCCCATCCCAGTCATTCGAGGTGTCCGGCTGTCGGCTGGCGGGCGAACGGCAACAACTGGGTGGTTTGCGGACAGGCCGCTATCGGGTGCCGTCGGGAACGGCAGCCCGTGGTGGCAGGCTATGATTGAGCGGAGCGACGACCTACATTAGGCTGCGTCTGTTCGCCCTACCTAGTGAGCATCTGTTGGCTAACTGACCTGTGGCCGTCCCGCCTGAATGGCATGCCGGAGTTTAATCGTGGCAACGAGCAGTGGTTCCCGATGGCTTACTGCTATTCACCGTATTGGATACGTCACTACTGGCTTGGTTGCGGTGGTCCTTGGGTGGTTCGTTTACATGATGGTGTCGGAGGCCATCAGTAACCCCAGGAAGAGCTGCGTGGGCATTAAGAAGTCTACAGCTATTTCGATGGCTCGTGATGCAAAGCGAGATATGCTCAGTCGTTCGAGAGACGCCGAGAAAAACGACTTTGCGTCAAATGCCGTGGAAAGTGTCGAGCGACTAGAGAATGGCGGAGCGGGAATAGTAGGGGTAGTGTTCGTCGGCAAAAGCCACAGAACACTTGAAGCGCTGATTTACGACGACTGCTACATTGGTTGGACCGGGACGGGTTAGGTCAACAGCGGGTGTGCGCCCGCCATGGTCACGGTCGCCGCCTCATTGCTGGCGAATGTCGGCCGATGGGTCGGAAGCGGTCATTACGTCCGATCTGGTGGCGAACGGCGCCTAGGTTCAGGTGCCGCTAGAATGGAGTCGGCAATTGATTCTGCGTCAGCAACGGCAACTTGGCCGAGAATAGTGATCATTGCGTCGCGATTTCGACGTTGGGTAGCGGCATCGAAGGCTTCGAGAAGCCCGGCCGAAAACAGCCGCTCGTTAACGGTCATACCGTCGAATTGAGCTTCACTCATTCGACCAGATTAGCGTCTGCTTTCGGGTACCGCCAGCCGGGCAGCGAACGTCTGACAATGGGTCGGAAGCGGCCATCGATCGGGGCCATCCCGAGCGGCTGCTTTCGCGCCTAGTTAGACAAAAGCTGCCAGTCCGCTAACCACCCCGTAGCAGCCATTCAAGACCGGATCGGCTGCAATGACCGCTACCGACCCATTTGCGGACATTGATTGCGCCTGTATATCTGGGACGTGGTTGATCCGAGGACCCTTTGCTTCGCGGCGTTGTTGCTCATTCCGGGGGTCGCGGCAGCCGCCACACAATGCACGCAGCAATTTAGCTTCCGGGCGAATCCGACACTAAACCTGGCCAGCGTTCAGCGTCTCGCCGGACAACGTGTTTCACCCGAGACCGCTGATGGCTCGAAGTTTGTCGTCTGGTCGTTCGACGGCGAAGACCATCCCAGCTACGGGCATTGGGCGGGCTTGGCGCTCGTGTACGTCACGCGAGGAGACCTGGGAGAAGATCCGATCGGCGGGCTGCTGCTTCAGGCCCCGTCAACGACTTTGGCGGATGTGAGCGCTGCGGTCATTACTAAGGGTCGGGACGGTGTGACCTTTGCGCTGCCTGGAAATCGGGGCTGCCCCAAATACGTACTTCACTTGAGCAACAACGGCACATTGACGGCGCAAGGCAGGCTGGTCGGTACGCTCCAAGAATGACCGCAAACCACCCCATAGGAGACGTGCGGGGCCGCTTCTAAACGAACGGCAGCTTCGGGGATCATCCCACTGGCCGCCGAATGTCCGGATTTAGGGCGCAAAGCGGAAGAGCCGAACTCTCACTTGCTCCTTCGGATCGTCGCCCGATAGAGCGCGCGGTCGGCACGCGAATAGTAGAGCCAGATATGCCCGCCCGCGAGCACGACTGAGGCTGCGAATGCAATGTCGGCCGCCTGGCGGTCCGGTGAGGGTGAGGGGGCGATCAGGGGTTCGACGCAGCGATCGACAACCTTCGAATATTCCGCGTCGAACGCGATCCAGCCGATCCGCCAGCGCGCATCCTGCGTCGCGCCATTGTAGAACATGACCGGATAGTCCTTGTCGCTGGTGAGTAGAGGCCCGGTCGACAGATGCCAATTGTCCCAGCCGCCGTGGCGCGGCGCGAACGGCTGACGCTCATGTTGCCAGGGTCCGTCGACCTGGTCACCCACCGCCAGTCCGACCAGGGAGGCGCCGCCTGCTGCATATTCGTAGAAGAGGCGCCATGCGCCCGCCCTGGTGCGGTCGAAAGTCGCCTCCTTAACGTTGCCCTCAGACGGGGTCGAGGCCATCGCCACGCCCTTCTTCTCCAGCCTGTCGATCGAGGGCCCGGCTGCATAGAGCATCTCGCCATGGCTGCGGTCGGCGGTGACGCCGGTGTAATAGACGAGGTAGCCGCCATCAGGCAGCTCGACCACGGTTGGATCCTCGCAGCCGCCGATATCCTCCGAACCCGGGCCGGGCGCAATCATCGGCTTGTCGGTCGCGGTGAAGGTCAGCCCGTCCTCGCTGGTTGCATACCAGATCGTACCGGTATCGCCTTCGTCGCCCATCCTCGGCACGGCGCGGACCATCATCTGATAGCTCCCGTCCTTGCCCTTCCAGACATACGGGCTCATCAAATCGCGCTGCGTGATCGCGTCGGGTCCGTGCATCACGACCGGCTTGAATGCCTCGACGTTGAAATCCAGCTCCGCCACGTCAGGCCCCAAGCGCTTCTTCGAGGGTCAGGCCGCCATCGATCGTAACGATCGTGCCGGTGATATAATCGGCCTTGTCCGAACAGAGATAGACCGCGAGGTTGGCGACCTCCTCGGCCTTGCCGGCGCGACCCCAAGGGACATGCGCCTCGGCGTCGGCGAGCACCTTAGGATCGGCCTGCGCCGCCTTGTTCATCGGCGTCAGGATCATGCCCGGCGCGATCGCGTTAATTCCGATCCTGAGCGGCCCACACTCGAGCGCCATCGTCCGGGTGAGATTGTCGAGACCCGCCTTGGCCGAGCAATAATCTGCGCCGCCAAAGCGGACAGCGGTCGAATGGATCGAACTGATATTGACTATACGCCCCGGTTTCTTCGCATCGCGCAAGCCCCGCACCAGCGCGCGCGAGGTGAGGAAGGCGCCAGTCAGGTCGGTGCGGATGAGCCGGTCCCACTGGGGCAGCTCCATCTCCCAGACGGGCACTCCGCTCATGTTGAGCCCGGCCGAATTGACCAGCAGATCGGGAAGACCCAGTTCGGCGCTCACCTTGGCGAATGCCCGCTCGACCAGCCCCTCATCGCTGACATCGGCCTGGACGATCATCGCCTTGCTGCCCACTGCGACGATCGCATCGCGCACCGAGCTCGCGGCCTTGTCGTCGGCATAATAGAGCACCGCCACCGCCGCACCCGCCTCGCCCAAAGCGTCGGCGCAAGCCGCCCCGATCCCGGATTCCCCGCCCGTCACGAGCGCGATCCGTCCGTCCAGCAATCCCATGAAGCGGCCTCCGATCCTTGCGCGGAAACGGAATAGGCAGGAGGAGGTTCACTCAAGAGGTGGCAGTTTCTCGGGGCGGTCGGGGATAAGCAAACGCTACATCACTCGGCTACGTCGTACTTGGAGCCATTCTCTGCTCTGCGTTTGCGGCTTTGCCGGGCGTCCGATCCGCAGCCGGCTAACCCTCAAACTGACTGCCTCGTATCCACCCCAATCCGCATATCGGTGCTGGCTAAGCACGATTGGCCGCTTTTGGCATCGGCCAGCCTGGTGGTGAACCACCGAAATAAGGGCGCGAAGCTGCCGCCTAAGCCATAGAAGTGAAACCGTAATCTCGGATTACCGATCTTCTTGGGCGAAGGCCGCTCCATTGCCGGTGGGCGGATAAGCTGCGACATTGCTGCCATCGACTCGGGAGAGACGCCATGAAGATCACCCTTCGTATGATGCTTCCTCTGTTCGGGATTGGGATCGCCTTTGCGGCCGCCCCCGCTGAAGCCCGAAACTACGATTGCTCGAAAGCCGGCAACGCCAACAAGGCGGCGTGCAAGGCCGCCGCTCCCGCCGCCGCAGCGCCAGCCGCCAAGGCATCCGCCGCGCGGAATTACGACTGCACCAAAGCGGGCAATGCGAACAAGACGGCCTGCAAGGGGGCGGCGGTAGCGGCAGCACCAGCCCCGGCACCCGTCGCCAAATCGATGCCGGCCCCGACGCACGTTACGACTGCATCGAAGCCGGTCGCTGCCAAGGGCCCGAGCGGTGCGACGGCGCAGTGCAAGGACGGCACCTACAGCCAATCGAAAACGCACTCCGGGACATGCTCGCATCACGGCGGCGTGGCGACCTGGTACTGACCGATTGTCCTTGCACTCCAATTTAGGAGCTAGCGATGAGCGTACTCGATGGCCTGCTTGGCCAACTTGGCGGAAACGTCGACATTGGCAACTTGGCGGAGAAGGTCGGGCTGTCCCCTGATCAGGCCGAACAGGCGGTACAGGCACTAGGCGCCGCACATCCGGAAGCCGGAGATACCGTGCAAGCCGCAGCGGAAAAAACCGGCCTTCCACAAGATACTCTGCAGCAGATTGTGCAGCACATCGGTGGTGAGGGGGCGCTCGGCCAATTTGCGGGCCTGCTCAACAGCCAGGGAGGCATTGGCGCGTCGCTTGGCAGCCTGGCAGGAGGCCTGTTCGGCAAGTCCTGACGCACCTTACGATCGTGCGGCCCGACATGCTGTGAGACGCCGACAGCTGCAGAAGGTGCCAATGGCTGACCACGGCACCTTCTGCTTCGCTGGCGCCTTACTTAGCCAGAGTTGCGGGGCCTGCGGGCCCACCGGGCGCAGCTTGGGCGAACTGCACCGGCACGTCTTCCGCCAAGAAAGCCGTCACGTGCGTTCCCGGAGCAATTTTGGCGCTGGTTCCCGTCACGAAGAACCCAGCGACCGGAAGAAACGCAACCGCTCCGATGACCCCGGCGGTACCGGTCGAGCCATGCTCGTTGAAAGTGCCATTGAGTCTGATCTGATGGCCGTTCGCTTCGATGTAGAGAACCTTGACGGTAATCCCGCCCGACTTGCCCCACATTCCCTTATTGCGGACGGTCGTCACTTCGCCGAGCGCGCGGGTCCCGGCAGCAATCACCACTTGGCTGTTAAGCAGGACCGGTTGAATAACCTGCATCTCGACCTGCTGGCCGACCTTTAGGGCTTTGTGTTCGGTGGTTAGTTCGTCTCTCGTCTCGAGCTGGACCGGCAGTCCGGCGTGAAGCACGTTGCTTGTATCCGGAGTGACGACAAGTGACGGTTGCTGAGCCGCGGCCGATGGAGTGACGACGGCGGCAGATGAAGCAGAGACGGGCGCGGCAGACGGCGCGCTGGCGGTTGATTGAGCAAGCGCGGGAACCGCTACGGCTGCCAGAACGGCAGCCGCCGATAAACGATAAATCATGATCCTCCCCCTTATTGACGCCGGCCCCCGCCGGACGTCGCAAACCTCGACGAATGAGCGCGTTAGGTCAACATGATCGCCGCCACTTCGGATATATTTTTATCGCGTAACGATATTTTCCGAACAGAAAGCGGGAAATGGCGGCGGGCTTACTAGCGGTCTTTACGGAGCCTTGCTCGATCGAGCCATGTGTGGCGCCGGAGCCCCTTGCGCTGTCACACAGCGGGAGCATGATGCACCTCCCACAACAGGAGCGTTGCCATGAAAAAGCTGCTTATCGCTTTTACTGCACTTGCGCTGCTCGGATCGGTTGCCGATGCGAAAGGGCCATGCCGCGACAAGACCACGGGCAGATTCGCGACATGCCCGCACGCCGCCACGGCTGCTGCAGCACCCGCAATCAAGAAGGACGCGAAGGGCAAGTGCCACTTCGCCGATGGTCCCAAGAAGGGCAAGTATACCACGTGCCCTAAAGGCTGAAGATCTAGCCGGCGATGATCATTGCGGCCTTCACCGTAACTGTCGCCGGCCAGCCATTTGGGTGCCGCATTCTCAGCATTCGCGATGGCCACGGACCGTTTCATTGCGCTAATGGAGTGCCGGTGCGGCTCGCAGGTGTGCAGGCGCCGAGCTTCGTGCCGTCTAGAAATCGGCTCGATGTGACCGCCAATCGGCGCCTTGATCCGAGAAGCGGGGCCAGCTGCGAACGGGGCGGCGAGATCATTGTCTCAATTTGCGTCACGTAGTCTGGCCCCGCACTTCCTCAAGCTCACCCCGCCCAACACGATTCAGCGAGGTCTACCGGCCTCAGTTTCGTGGCCTAGGTCGTTATGGGTTCGCTGTGGAAAGCGCTGGAATAATGCCATGGCTGCGGGAGGCGGCCAAGGCCGGGTCGAACGGCTTTCCACTTTTCCACATGGCCAACAGCGTCACTGCCAAACGCCTGGCAAGGGCTGTCCTGGCTTTGCCCCGCCCTGAGCGTTCTGCCAATTTCAGCGCCCACGATCGTAGGGGGTGGTCCTTGGTGCGGGATCTAAGCAATACACCTGCCGCCATATTGAGATGTGACCGGGTCAGCCTATTACCGGCCCTGCTGATGCGGCCGCTGCGGCGGCTCTTTCCAGACTGAGATGTTTTGGGCGTGAGGCCAAGGTATGGGCCGACATCCGACGCCGCTTCAAACCTCGTTGGGTCTTCGATCGCGGTGTAGAAAGACAACGCGCATATTGGACCTATGCCTGGCACCGCGAGAAATGCGCTGCACACCGGATTGACGGCCGCCCGTTCAGCAAGCTCTATATCCATTAGGTTCACTATTCGACGATGGGCCATGCATATGTCGAGAAGGGCCGCTACTTCCTTCGATATGTCCGGCTGACCGCACGCGCTGAGGTGGGCAGCTTCAGCCATTACAGCCGCCCTGTATGCCGTTTCCGACTTGGACTTCTTCAGCCGTCCGCCGTGCAGCCGAATAAGGGCCCTAAGCATCCCTTCACACGCAACTTTCTGCCGTGTTAACTTGGTGCGCAGGAGAAGCTTCGCTCTTAACTGATGCGTCTCGGGGCTTTTTACGTGGACCCGAGGAATGGAGGGCAGTCGGAGCTTCGCAATCTCGGCCAGTCCTTTGGCGTCGTTGCGGTCGGTTTTGTTGCCCCGGAGTTTTAAGTACCGGCTGGCTCTCCGAGCCTCATAGACAGCGACGGGCAGGCCAAGCGCCCGCAACCGATGAGAGAGATGGATCGAGAGACTGGAAGCCTCGACCGCAATTTCGCGAATTGGGGTGTCGGGCAGGGATTGCAAAGCGAGTGCCAGCCGATCGGGATCGGTCTCTTCCTCTCCCTCGCCGACTAGCTGCATCTGGGAATCTATCGCCGCGAACCGGGAGGTCCGATCGCCTACGTCCAAGCCAATCCATATGGGAACAGGCATCGTATTTGACTCGCCAAATATGAGGCGATTTGATTCATAGACCGCACGGACCAGGTCGGCACTGCGGAAATTGTTGTCGTCGAACCAGCGGGATGGTCAGCCTCAGACTGCGGTGCCGCTGAGCTTCATTACGCCGCGACGTTGGCAGGTTCTCGCGATTTGCCACGCATCGCGCAGATAGGCTTCGTCGACCTCGATCGCGGTGCTGCCCAGCGTATCGCGCGAGAGCGTGCCGACGCGCGTGACCTGCGCGTCAGGTCCGAGCAGATGGACACCGAGGATCGCCGCCAGCTTGGCCATCAGCGTTCCTCCTCATTGTCGGACAGGTCGACGAACACATCGTCGAACGCTCGCCCCGGCGGCAACGTGACGGCGGGACCGCGGCTGTCGATCGAAACAGGGATGGCGGCCAGGCCGCTCACCAGCCCTGCCTTTGCACGCGGGATCAGCATTGGGACCAGGTCGAGCGCGTCGCAGATTTCGGCGAGCAGCGTCAGCCGATCACGGCCCAGCCGCCCCTTGAGCAGGTCGCGCTCCAGTTCGGAAATGCGCGCGGGATCACGTCCCAACCGACTTGCCAAAGCGGGCTGGGTAAGCGCGCGCCCTAACCCTGCCTCCCGGATTTGCCGGCCCAATTCAGCGAAAATCGGATTTTTCATGCGCTACTCCGCATTTACGGAGCAGCGCCTGCTCGTGCGCACGCCCACGCCGCTGTTGCCCGCCCAACCGTGCGCGGCGAAACCTGCCTCGAGGAACCAGGTGGTGCCCGCCATTGCGGCAGTCAGTCTCGGTAGTCGAGCTTTGCTTGCACAGGTGGCTGACCGCCACCGAGTGTGGTCACGGTTTCGGCCGCAGCCGGCCGCGTAGCGCCGCACAGCACCATGCCATTTCGAAGCATTTTGGCGGAGTCATGACCCGTCGGGATTCAGCCCGGCGGGAGCATCGACGTGACACCCACCAAGCTGTTGTTCGGCCAGATCATCGTCGTTCTTACGATCGTCTTTGCTGGATTGTGGGCCGCAACCCAGTGGGCCGCGTCGATGCTTTCCTACCAGCCCGAACTGGGTCAGCCCTGGATCGTGATCGACCATGTGCCGGTCTATCGGCCCTGGGCGCTGTTCGGCTGGTGGTACCATTATGATGCCTACGCGCCACGCGTGTTCGACCGTGCCGGCATGCTGGCGGGTGCCTCGGGCTTCATGGGCTGCGGGGCGGCAATCTTCGGTTCGCTCTGGCGCGCGCGCCAGCGCAGCGACGTCACGACCTATGGTTCGGCGCGCTGGGCGAGCGAGGCCGAGGTGGAGCATGGCGGCCTGCTCGGTGACGGGGGCGTGCTGCTTGGCCGTTATGCCGGCCGCTATCTGCGCCATGACGGTCCCGAACACGTCATGGCGTTCGCGCCGACCCGCTCTGGCAAGGGCGTGGGCCTGGTCGTGCCGACCCTGATGGCCTGGACCGGCTCGGCCATCGTCCACGACATCAAGGGCGAGAATTGGACGCTGACCGCCGGCTGGCGCGCGCTCTTCTCGCACTGTCTGTTGTTCAACCCGACCGACCTTCGTTCGGCCAGGTACAATCCGCTGCTCGAGATCCGCCGCGGTGCCGACGAGGTCCGCGACGCGCAGAACGTCGCCGACATCCTAGTCGACCCGGAAGGAGCGCTCGAGCGCCGCAACCACTGGGAAAAGACCAGCCACTCGCTGCTGGTCGGCACCATCCTCCATGTGCTTTATGCCGAGGAGGAGAAGACGCTCGCCCGCGTCGCGACCTTCCTGTCGGACCCGCAGCGCAGCTTCGCAGCGACGCTGCGCCGGATGATGACGACCAATCACCTCGGCACGCCGGATGCGCCGCGCGTGCACCCGGTGGTCGCGTCGGCGGCGCGCGAACTGCTCAACAAGAGCGAGAATGAGCGCTCGGGCGTGCTCTCGACCGCCATGTCCTTTTTGGGGCTGTATCGCGATCCGACCGTCGCCGAGGTCACCTCGCGCTGCGACTGGCGGATCGCCGACCTGATCGAGGGCGCCCGACCCCTCTCGCTCTATCTGGTAATCCCGCCCTCCGACATCAGCCGCACCAAGCCGCTGATCCGACTGGCGCTGAATCAGATCGGCCGGCGGCTGACGGAGCGGCTGGACGTGGGTGGTCCTTCGCGCCGCCACCAGCTCCTCCTGATGCTTGACGAATTCCCGGCGCTCGGTCGGCTCGATTTCTTCGAGACCAGCCTCGCCTTCATGGCCGGCTACGGGATCCGCGTCTTCCTGATCGCGCAGAGCCTCAACCAGATCGAGAAGGCCTATGGCGAGCACAATGCGATCCTCGACAATTGTCATGTCCGGATCGCGTTCGCGACCAATGACGAGCGCACCGCCAAGCGCATTTCCGACGCGCTCGGAACGGCGACCGAGCAGCGCGCGATGCGCAATTATGCCGGGCATCGCCTCGCGCCCTGGCTCGCGCATGTCATGGTCAGCCGCCAGGAGACCGCGCGCGCCTTGCTGACGCCGGGCGAGGTGATGCAGCTTCCCGCTGCTGACGAACTCGTCCTGGTTGCGGGCCTGCCGCCGATCCGCGCGCAGAAGCTGCGCTATTTCGAGGACCGGAACTTCACCGGCCGCGTCAAGCCGGCGCCGCTGCTGGACGAGGGAACGTATCGCGACCGCCCGGCCCAGCGCGGCAACGACTGGGGTCCGTTCGTGCGCCTGCCCGACGCACGCCTCGCGCGCGAGGAGGCGCAGGGCGACGCATTCGACGATGGCGGCCTCCAGCAGCAACGCAGTCCCGCGCTCGGGCAGGACATGGCGCCGCATGACCAGACGGTGCAGCAAAGCGTGCAGCCCGCGCTTGAGGATGAGGACGATGTCGCCGCCGACGTGCGCGCGATGGACCGCGCGCGCGGCCTCTCGCAGGTGGCGCGCGGCTACGGCCTCAACGAGAGCGCGCACCAAGATCTGATCCCGGGCCTCTGACATGAAGGTCCGGCAGAATCTCTATCTCGATCGCGCGGTCAGCGACGCGCTCGAGGCGCTCGCCGCCGGGCCCGGCGGCAACAAGTCGCGGCTCGTCAACGACGCGGTCGCGGCCTGGCTCGCGCGGCGCGGCACCAAGGAGATCGACGACCTCCTCAAGGTCAGGCTCGACCGCATGTCGCGCGACATCGCGCTGGTCCGGCGCGACAATGAGGTGATCCTCGAAAGCCTCGCTCTGTTCGTGCGTTACCAGCTGCTCGTGACCGCGCCGCTGCCCGAGGCGGACAAGGCAGCACTCGCGGTCGGGCTCGACCGGTTCGAGAAGTTCGTTGCGCAGGTCGGGCGCCAGCTCGCGAGCGGCCGGCGCACGCTGCCGGCGCACGGGACGACGGAGCCGACGTCGTGAGTACTGGCCTCACCGATCCCGTCGCCGACGACCGCCGGCGCGCGATGCTGCGCACCGCCTTTGGCCCTGCCATCGCCGCTGCGCTTGCCGATCCACTTGTCGTCGAGGTGATGGTCAATCCCGACGGGTGCCTGCGGCTCGATCGGCTCGGCGAAGGCCGGGTCGACACCGGTGTGCGCCTCGACGGATCCCAGGTCGAGCGCATCATCCGGCTGGTTGCGAGCCATGCGCGAGCCGAGGTCCATGCGGCCGCGCCGATCATCTCGGCGGAACTGCCACCACATGGCGGCGGCGCGGGCGAACGGTTCGAGGGCGTGCTTCCGCCCGTCGCGACCGGTCCGTGCTTCGCGATCCGCAAGCCCGCGACAAGGCCGTACATGCTCGCCGATTATGTGGCCGACGGCATCATGTCCGCCGAAGCCGCGCGGCTGCTTTCGCTCGCCGTTGTCGAGCGGCGCAACATTCTCGTCGCGGGCGGCACCAGCTCGGGCAAGACCACGCTCGCCAATGCGCTGCTGGCGGAGATGGCGCACTTGGACGAGCGCGTGATCCTGATCGAGGACACGCAGGAATTGCAGTCGCCGCTCCACGACACGGTGGCGCTGCGCACCCGCCCGGGCGGGCCGAATATGGCCGATCTGGTCCGCTCGACGCTCCGGCTCAGACCCGACCGGATCATCATCGGCGAGGTGCGGGGCGGCGAAGCGCTCGACATGCTCAAGGCCTGGAATACCGGCCACCCCGGCGGCATCGCGACCGTCCACGCCAATAGCGCCGCGTCCGCGCTCTCGCGGATCGAACAGCTTGTCCAGGAAGCCGTGACCACGGTTCCGCGCCGCCTGATCGCGGACACGATCGACCGGATCGTGTTCATCTCGGGGCGCGGTGCCGATCGACATGTCGACACGGTCGCGCGCCTCGCAGGCCTCGATCCCGACGGCGGCTACGCCCTCTTCGACCTTATCGCTGACCCCCACCGCGCAGCCCAAGGAGATTGACCATGCGCATTTCGATTCCATGTCGCCGCTCGCCTCGTGCTCACGCCGGGCTTGCGCTCGGTCTCGCGCTCGCCTGGCCGCGCCCGGCATTCGCGAGCGGCACCGGCATGCCGTGGGAGCAGCCGCTCCAGCAGGTGTTGGACTCGGTCCAAGGGCCGGTCGCCAAGATCGTGGCGGTGCTGATCATCATCAGCACGGGCCTTGCACTCGCCTTTGGCGAGACGTCTGGGGGTTTTCGCAAGCTCATCCAGATCGTGTTCGGCCTCTCGATCGCATTCGCGGCCTCCTCCTTCTTCCTGAGCTTCTTCAGCTTCGGCGGCGGAGCCCTGGTCTGATGACCGGCGAGCGATCCCAAGCGCATATCGATGGGTTCGAGGCGCCCCTTCACGGGAGCCTCGGGTCCCCGATCCTGCTCGGCGGAGCGCCGCGCGGGATTGCAATCGTCAACGGCACGATTGCGGCCGCGGTCGGGCTCGGCTTGCAGCAATGGCTGGTCGGCCTGCTGCTTTGGGCAGCGGGCCACAGCCTCTGCGTCTTCGCCGCACGGCGCGATCCGCATTTCGCACCCGTCCTCCTGCGCCACCTTCGCCAGCGGAGCCATTTCGCATGCTAGCGCTGCATGAATATCGCGCGTCCGCCGATCGGCTCGCCGATCACCTGCCCTGGGCGGCCTTGGCCGCTCCCGGCATCGTCCTCAACAAGGACGGCAGCTTCTTGCGCGTGCTCGCCTTTCGCGGTCCCGACCTCGAAAGCGCGACCGAGGCCGAGCTGGTCGGCCTGTGCGCACGCGCCAACAACGCGCTCAAGCGACTGGGATCGGGCTGGGCCCTGTTCTTCGAGGCGGAGCGCCGCGACGCCGCCGGCTATCCCGACGCGACGTTCCCCGACCCGGTTTCCTGGCTGGTCGACCAGGAACGGCGCGCGGACTTCGAGGGCGAAGGCGCCCATTTCGAGAGCGACTATCATCTCACCTTGACCTTCCTGCCCCCGCCCGACGCCACTGACCGCGCCGGGCGCGCGCTGGTCACGCAGGGCACTTCGGCGCGCGGACGCGACTGGCGCGCGAGCCTCGCCGCATTCGTGAGCTACACGGATCGTATCATCGACTTGTTCCGGGGCTTCTTGCCGGAGGTTCGCGCGCTCTCGTCCGCCGAGACGCTGACGTTCTTGCACGGTCGCATCTCGGATCGCCGCCACCCAATCGCGGTGCCCGAGACTCCGCTCTATCTCGACGGCCTGCTCGCGGACACGCCGCTCACCGGCGGCCTCGAACCACGGCTCGGGCGCCTGCACCTGCGCACGCTCACCGTGACGGGCTTTCCGACGCTCAGCCGTCCCGGCATCCTCGATGCGCTGAACGCGTCCGACTTCGCCTATCGCTGGGTGACGCGCTTCTTGCCCCTCGACAAGACGGCGGCCACCAAGGCGCTCACCAGGCTTCGCCGCCAATGGTTCAATAAGCGCAAGTCGATCACTGCCCTGCTGCGCGAGGTCATGTACAACCAGCCTGCGCAGCTGCTCGACAGCGACGCGGACAATAAGGTCGTGGATGCCGACCAAGCGCTCCAGGAACTCGGGGCCGATTATGTGTCGTTCGGCTATCTGACGACCACGATCACCGTCGCGGACGAGGATCGCGCGCGCGCCGAACAGAAGGTCCGCGCGGTCGAGCGGATCGTGAACGGGCTGGGCTTCGCCTGCGTGCGCGAGAGCGTGAATGCGGTCGAGGCATGGCTCTCATCGCTCCCGGGCCATGTCTACGCCAATGTGCGCCAGCCGCTGGTACATACGCTCAACCTCGCGCACCTGATGCCGCTGTCGGCGATCTGGGCGGGCCCCGATCGCGATGCGCATCTGAACGCCCCACCCTTGCTGCAAGCGCGCGCCGCCGGCGCGACCCCGTTTCGCCTCTCCGTCCATGTCGGCGACGTCGGCCACATGCTGGTGGTGGGGCCTACGGGCGCGGGCAAGTCGGTCCTGCTCGCGCTGATCGCCATGCAGTTCCGCCGCTATAAGGGCGCGCAAATCTATATCTTCGACAAGGGCTATTCCGCGCGCGCGGCCGTGCTCGCCATGGGTGGCGCGCATCACGCGCTCGGGATCGGCACCGGCGCCGAGGGCGCGCTCGCCTTCCAGCCGCTGCGCGACATCGATCAGCCGGCCGAGCGGAGCTGGGCTGCTGAATGGGTCGGTGCCCTGCTCGCGCACGAAAGCGTCGCGGTCACGCCCGAGGTCAAGGATGCGCTCTGGTCGGCACTCGCCTCACTCGCCGCCGCACCGGTCGAGCAGCGCACGCTCACCGGGCTCGCCTTGCTGCTCCAGTCGAACGCGCTCAGGGTTGCGCTCGCACCCTACACGCTCGAGGGACCCTATGGCCGGTTGCTCGACGCGGCCGATCAGACGCTGGCGCTCGCGGACATACACTGTTTCGAGACCGAAGCGCTGATGGCGCAGGCGGGTGTGGTCGCGCCCGTCCTCACCTATCTCTTCCATCGGCTCGAGGCGCGGTTCGACGGACGGCCGACCCTGCTGATCCTGGATGAAGCGTGGCTCTTCCTCGATCATCCCTTGTTCGCCGCGCGGATCCGCGAATGGCTCAAGGTCCTGCGCAAGAAGAATGTCGCGGTGATCTTCGCGACGCAAAGCCTGGCTGACATTGCCGCCAGCTCAATCGCGCCGGCGATTATCGAGAGCTGCCCGCAGCGCGTCCTCTTACCCAATGACCGGGCGATCGAACCGCAAAGCCGCGCCGCCTATGAGCGCTTCGGCCTCAATCCGCGCCAGATCGAGCTGATCGCGCGCGCGAGCCCCAAGCGCGATTATTATCTCCAATCCGCGCGCGGCAACCGGCTGTTCGAGCTCGGTCTCGGTCCGATCGCGCAGGCCTTGTGCGGGTCCTCCGATGCCGCCGCCCAGGCCCGGATCGACCGCTTGCTTGCAAGCCATGGTCCCGGCGGGTTCGCGCCCGCAATCCTCCGCGATGCCGGTCTCGACTGGGCCGCCGACCTGCTTGCCCGCTTCCCGTCTCCAAACCCCAAGGAGTGAGTGCCATGACCCCTCTTCGTGGTCGCCGCTATGCGCTGTCTGCCGCACTGGGCTTCGGCCTGATGATCGCCGCAACCGCCGGCCTGGTCGGGCCGACGCGCCCGGCAGCCGCCCAGTTCACCGTCTTCGATCCGACCAATTATGCCCAGAATGTCCTCACCGCGGCGCGCACGCTGCACACGGTCAACAACCAGATCCGCCAGCTCCAGAACGAGGCGCAGAGCCTGATCAACCAGGCCAAGAATCTGAGGCAAATAAGCTTTCCCGAGCTCCAGGCGCTCAACGCGGACCTGCAACAGATCAACCAGCTCATGGGGCAGGCGCAGGGCATTCAGTTTCGCGTGGTCAACCTGACCCAGGACTTCAGGCGCCTCTTCCCCGGCGGGAATGTCTCGCTCTCGTCGGCCCAGCAGGTTGCGGCGGCCAGCACGCGGATGGACACGGCGGTCGCCGCCTTCCAGCACACGATGACGGTCCAGGCGCAGGTCGTGGAGGACGTCCAGGCCGACGCCGCCACGCTCAACAGTCTCGTCGCCAAGAGCCAAGGTGCCGAAGGCGCGCTGCAGGCGGCGCAGGCCACCAATCAGCTGCTGGCCTTGAGCGCCAAACAGCAATTCCAGATCCAGACGTTGATGGCGGCGCAATATCGCGCGCAGGCGATCGAGCAGGCGGGGCGTGCCCAGGCCCAAGCCGATGGGCGCGCCGCCACTACCAAATTCCTCGGATCGGGCTCGGCCTACACCCCCCAATAGGCCGGCCTGAGACGATGGCGGTGCTCGGCATGAGGCCGCCATCGCCGCGGGGCGCGCTCCTTCGCTCCCCGGCGCGCCCCGTGGCACCTTGTTCAAGGACGAACATCGCCATGAATGACCTCAACGTCATCGACCAGTTCATGACCGCCTTCATCCGCTACATCGACAGCGGGTTCGGGCTGCTGGGCGGCGACGTCGGCTTTCTCACGCGCACCCTGATCGCGCTCGACATCACGCTCGCCGGTCTGTTCTGGGCGTTGGGCGGCGAGGACAATGTGATCGGGCGGCTGGTTCGCAAGATCCTCTATATCGGTGCGTTCGCCTTCATCCTGAACAATTTCTCTACGCTGGCCGATATCGTCTTCCGCTCCTTCGCGTCCGCCGGCCTGACCGCGGGCGGCGGGACGATGAGTGCCGCCGACTTGCTTAAGCCCGGCCGGCTGGCGGGCGCGGGCTATGCCGCGGCCTGGCCCTTGCTCGATCAGGCCTCCAAGCTGATGGGCTTCACCAGCTTTTTCGACAATTTCCTCACGATCGCGGTGCTGCTGTTCGCCTGGGCGCTGGTGATCATCGCCTTCTTTGTCCTCGCCGTGCAGATGTTCGTCACCATCCTGGAGTTCAAGCTGACCAGCCTGGCGGGCTTCGTGCTGGTGCCGTTCGCACTCTGGAACCGGACGAGCTTCCTCGCCGAGCGCGTGCTCGGCAATGTCGTGAGCTCCGGCATCAAGGTGATGGTGCTCGCGGTCATCGTCGGCATCGGCTCGAACTTCTTCGACCAGTTCACAACCGCGCTGCAGGGCCACGAGCCCGATGTCGGGCAGGCGATGAGCCTCGTTCTTGCCAGTCTCGCGCTATTCGGTCTCGGCATCTTCGGACCCGGCATCGCTTCGGGGCTGGTTGCGGGCGCACCGCAGCTTGGTGCCGGCGCGGCGGTTGGAACCGCGCTCGGCGCCGCCGGCATCGCCGCGGTCGGCGGTGGTGCAGCTCTGCTCGGCGCGCGTGCCGTTGCCGGCGGTGCGCTCGGAGCGGTCCGGGCAGGGACCGCGATGGGCTCGGCCGCTTCGACCGCCTATCGGCTCGGGCAGGAAGCCTCAGGCTCGTCGAGCGTGGCGGCGGGCCTGCGTGGTGTCGCGCAGGCAGCCGGCGGGGCGGCACGCACGCACATGAGCGAGAGCTTGGGGATCAAAGCCGCCGCGGCGACTGGACAACAGGCGGCCTTCGACGCGCTGACAGGGCAAGGGGCGAGCGGCGCGTCCGGGACCAGCGCTGGCGAACCGCCCGCCTGGGCGCAGGCACTGCGCCGTCGGCAGGACGCCCGGCATCATCGTCAGCTGGTCGCCCAGGCACTGCGCGAAGGTGACCGCGGCGGCGCGTCCGCCACACCCGACATCAGGCAGAAGGAGGATTGAGGCGATGCTCTTCAAGCGAAGCAGCCAGCGCTACGGGCGCACGCCCGTGCCCGAGACGCCCTATCAGCGCGCGGGGCAATTGTGGGACGAGCGGATCGGATCGGCCCGGGTCCAGGCCCGCAACTGGCGCTTCATGGCATTCGGAGGCCTGGCTCTCAGCTTCGCCTTGTCGGGGGGGCTGATCTGGCAATCGGCGCAAAGCCGGGTTGTCCCTTACGTGGTCGAGGTCGACCGCCTGGGTGAGGCGCGAACCGTACGCCCGGCCGAAGCCGGCTACCGCCCAACCAACCCAGAGATAGCATGGCATCTCGGCCGCTTCGTCGAGGAGGTGCGAACCATCTCGCTCGATCCGGTGCTAATGCGTCGCGACTGGCTGGCGGCGTACGATTTCGTCACCCCGCGCGGCGCGGTCATGCTCAACAATTACGCGCGGACGGTCAACCCGTTTGCCGATCTCGGTGAGAAAACCGTCTCGGTCCAGGTCACGAGCGTGGTGCGCGCGTCTGACCGCTCGTTCGAGGTCAAATGGATCGAGACCGCCTTCGATCATGGTGCACAGACCTCGACCTCGCACTGGACCGGCATCCTCTCGATCGTGCTCAAGGCGCCGTCGACCGCCGAGGTGCTGCGCAAGAATCCGCTCGGGATCTATGTCGACGCGATCGACTGGAACAAGGAGCTTGAGACGCCGGCGGGTCCGCCCGCCGCGCCGCCACCGGCGCGTCCGCCGCTCGCTCTCCCGATCCCAAACGCGGCCTTGAGCCAACCCGAATCCGGCCAAGCCACGTCCGGCACGCCGGCACAGGAGGTCCAACCATGATTGCGAAGCGCTTGGTCTCGCCTACCCTATCCGTCGCCCTGCTGGCAGGCTCCCTGAGTGGACCGTCTTCGGCCCACGCACGCGGCTTCGGCGCACGCCACCATGCGGCGGCGCCAACCGCCGACGCTGCGACACCGAGGGCTGCGGGAAACGAGCCGGCCTCCCCGTTCACCAACGCCGCGATCGTGGTGCCGTTCGCGGAGAACGCAGTGGCCCACGTCTATGCCGCACCCGAGCGAGTCACCGACATCCAGCTGCAGCCGGGTGAGGGGCTGGTGGCAGTTGCAAGCGGCGACACCGCGCGCTGGGTAATCGGCGATACGCTAAGCGGCACTGGCGCGGACAAGAAGGTCCACGTCCTCATCAAGCCGGTCGCGGTTGGGCTCGCCACCAACCTCGTCATCACCACCGATCGCCGAACCTATCATCTGTCGCTCGCCAGCGGATCCGGCGCCTATGTGGCATCCCTGTCCTGGATCTATCCGCAGGATGCCTTGCTTGCGCTCAAGTCCGCGTCTGCCGGGCAAGTGGCTGCGTCCCCGCTGGCGGTGGCTTCGGCACCCGACGTCCAGCAGTTCCATTTCGATTATGCGATTTCGGGTGATCAACCGGCCTGGCGTCCGCTGCGCGCCTTCGATGACGGGCAGCAGACTTTTATCGAATTTCCACCGACGCTCGCCGTGGGCGAGGCGCCGCCACTGTTCCTCGTTGGCAAGAGGGGCGAGGTGGAGCTCGTCAATTACCGGCTGCGCGGTCGCTTCTATGTCGTCGACCGGATCTTCGAGGCGGCCGAACTGCGCCTGGGCACCAAGCACCCGGTCGTGGTGCGCATCACGCATGAGGGGCACGTCGCGCCGGCAGCGCATGCCGCGGCGATGGCGTCATGAGCGCCGAAGAGACCGCGGCGATCGATCCGGCCGCGCCCTCGCTTAAGGTCGATCCCGAGACGCTGGTGCTGCGGGCGAGACCGCAGCCGGCGATCCGGTTCCGCCGGGGCGTGATCGTGTCGGGTGTGGCGATCGCGGCCATGCTGGTGGCGGGCACGACCTGGTACGCGCTTGCGCCTCGCTTTCCGGTCGTATCGAGTTCCAAGGAAGCGTCCGACCCATTGCCGCAGCCGCCGGCCGACACGCTGTCGGCGCTGCCAGCGACATACGCCAATGTCCCCAAGCTGGGGCCACCGCTGCCCGGTGATCTCGGACGGCCGATCTTTGAGCGACAGCATCAGTTGCAGACGCAACTGGGACAGGCGGGAAGTCGCCCGGCAGACCCGGCAGCGGCTGAGAAGCACGAGCGCCGGCGGAACGAATTGCGCGCGGCGCGCGCGTCCGGGGTCCTGGTCCAGGCGAGCCACGCCGCGAGTGTCGGCGGTGAGGAAGCGCCCGCTGCCGCAACGCTGCCGGCCGAGCAGGGAAATAGGCTCGCGCTCGATCCTGAGCGTGACCCGAACGCCCAGCAGCGCAAAGCCGACTTCATGCGCGCTGACGACAAGTTGGCCGACGTGAATCCCTACCGGATCGTGCCCCCGGCATCGCCCTTTCTGGTTTCGGCCGGGAGCGTGGTTTCGGCAAGCCTGATCACCGGGCTGCGATCCGACCTACCTGGTCTCGTCACCGCTCAGGTGACCCAGGGGGTCTATGACAGTGCCACCGGTCGCTATTTGCTGGTCCCGCAAGGCTCTCGGCTGCTTGGTGCCTACGATTCGGTGGTGGCGTTCGGCCAGCGACGCGCCTTGGTCGTGTGGCAGAGGATCGTCTTTCCTGACGGCAGTTCGCTCAAATTGGACAATGACCCGGCGACGGACCCCTCGGGCTATTCGGGCCTTGCCGACCAGGTCGACTTCCACACCTGGCAATTGCTCAAGGGGGTGGTGCTGTCGACCATGCTCGGGGTCGGAGCAGAACTGCAATTCAGCGGCGGCAGCGACCTGGTCGCGGCGCTGCGGCAATCGACCCAGCAGAGTTTGTCGCAGGCGGGCAGCCAGATTACTTCGCGCAATCTCCAGGTTCAGCCGACCATCACCATCCGCCCGGGAGCACCCGTGCGGCTGATGGTCCACCACGACCTGGTCCTAAGACCCTGGAAGGAGCTTGAATGATGGCGGACCTCAAACTTGGGCGGCTCCCCGACCGCACGCCGATAAAGCTCACGATCTCGGTTCTGCCTGAGCTGCATCAGAAGCTCGGCGACTACGCCGCGCTCCACGCGACCACCTATGGCGCCTCGGAACCGGTCGCCGAGCTGATTCCCGCGATGCTGTCGACCTTCCTCGAGAGCGACCGCGAGTTCACCAAGACGCAGCGCGGTGGAGCGTCGGCGGCGCGTTGACATGGGCGAGGCGCTGCTTTCGCTGAAGGAGGCGGCGCGCTTCCTGAAGCTGCACCCGAACACCGTGCGCGCGCTCGCCAAGGCGGGCCGCATTCCCGCCGCCAAGCTCGGCCGGGGCTGGCGTTTCATCGAGGCCGACCTTGTGGCCGCGGCGCGCGAGGCGTATTTCCGCCCCGCACGAATGCAGCCGAGTGCCTTTCCAAAGGAGGCAATATGGCACTCTGGAAACGTGCAGGAACCTATCATCTCGACATCGCCGCTCCAGACGGAAGTCGAATTAGACGCACTACTGGCACGAACGATCGAGAGAAGGCGAAAGAGTACCACGACAGGCTGAAAGCCGAATTGTGGGACTTGGCTCGACTGAAGCGCAAGCCGCCCAGGTCCTGGGACGAAGCGGCTTTACGCTGGCTCAAGGAGAAGACGCACAAGAAGTCCTACAGGGACGACGTGCAAAGAATCCGGTGGTTCACTGGTCACCTGAGGGGAAAGACTCTCGACCAGATAGACCGCAGCCTGGTCGACCGGCTCGTGACGAAGCATGTCCACGCTTCGGATCGTACGAAGGATCTCTATGTGGCACTGATCCGTGCCATGTTCCGTCGGGCGATGCGCGAATGGGAATGGATCGATACCTGTCCGGCGTTCAAGACCTATAGTGTCGGCGGCAAAATCCGGGTCCGATGGATCACGGAAAGCCAAGCGCAGGATTTGCTTGGCGCCTTGCCCGAGCATCAGCGTGAAGTGGTGGTGTTCGCGTTGGCCACTGGCCTGCGCCAGGGGAATGTCCTCGGTCTCAGATGGGATCAGGTTCAGCTGAACCGTCGCATCGTGATGATCGAGCATGGCGGCACGAAGAACGACGACGCGCTTGGCGTCCCGCTCAACGATGTCGCGATGGCGGTCTTGCTGCGGCAGCGACGCAAACACCGGACGTACGTGTTCACCTATCGGGGCGAACGGCTCCGGTCGGCGAATACGCGGGCGTGGCGCGCTGCGCTGGCGAAAGCTGGGATCACCAACTTCCGCTGGCACGATCTGCGGCACACCTGGGCGAGTTGGCTCCGCCAGAGTGACGTGCCCTCGTGGGTGCTGCAGGAACTGGCAGGGTGGAAGTCCGAATCGATGGTGCGGCGATACGCCCACATGTCGGTGAAGCACCTGGAGCCATATGCCAATCGGCTCGACTTCGATCCCGGCGCGCAGGCGCGGGGAAATGAGGGAGAGGCGAGGGCCGTCAACGTCACAAAATCACCCACAAATGCGGTTCGGCCGGGACTTCGGCTCGCTGCCGTGGATGGCGTAAGTTGTTGATTTAATTGAAGTAAAAGGTGGTGGACGCACTAGGGCTCGAACCTAGGACCCGCTGATTAAGAGTCAGCTGCTCTACCAACTGAGCTATGCGTCCATGCCTGTCCGGCAGGAGCGGCCGTGCCGCTTGGAGGCGCGCGG
>Ga0157378_10000448_pt1 | contig 39646 bp, 35 predicted proteins | sample M65metaG_FD_115309 | JGI IMG/M metagenome (GOLD analysis project Ga0157378, IMG submission 115309) | Miscanthus rhizosphere microbial communities from Kellogg Biological Station, Michigan, USA - M6-5 metaG | ecosystem: Host-associated > Plants > Roots > Rhizosphere > Soil | place: USA: Michigan... | reverse complement strand
TTGTGGATCGTGTGAAATGCGGTGGCCGACTGGAAGATGTCGCCGAGAGATATTTCCCGCGCGAACAGCCGGGGCGCTTGCACGATGAACGGCAGAGGATCGATCGCCTGACTCAACGACAGGTTCCAGCCCGTGAACAACACCATCCGGTTCCGCCAATTGCCGTAGTTGTCCATCACTGCGGTCAGACGACCCTTGAGCACCCTGCGTTCTGCGTTCTCGCCGCGATACAGGCCAACGGCGGCGCTCGCGTCTCTCAACCGGACGAGTGCGTAACGGAATCCGGCGTTGAGAAGTTCGTTCATGAAGCTCAACCGGATCAATGGCCTGCCGATCACGAACGCGACGATGGTGGCTGCGAGCACGTAGAAGATGACGACCCAGAACAGGGCCCTGGGAACGGTGACGGAACCCAGCGTCAACGGGCCCGAGAGCCGCCACAGAATCGCGCCGAACGAAAACACCGCCACAACGGACTGGACGGCGCCGAACAGCAGAAGACGATCAGAGGTGTGCGAGGGGTTGTTCGGTTCACCGCCGACGCCCGCGGTGAAGATGTCGATGTCTTGCTGGATGCGCTGGTCCGGGTTGTCGATCGGCCTACGTGAGAACTGGCTGCGAAAGTAGGCGTAGTCGTCGAGCCAGTCGTCAATGAAGCGACGGCTCAACCAGATTCGCCAGCGCATGATGAACCGTTGCGTCAGATACAAGTCGGCCAGCGTGCGCGCCACATAGCACACGGCCAGCACCGCGAAGACCAGGATCGTCGCCCAAAACCCTTGTATGCCGGTGTTTCTCGCCGAATCAGGCTGGAAGGTGACTTGAAGGGCAGAGAACAGGTCGTTGGCGTAATAGCTGAGCAGCACGTTGATGCGGACAACAAGGATCGCCGACAACAGCAGCAGCCCGACGACGGCCCACACGGGCGCGCTCTGCCTGCCCTTGAAGTAGTCACCGGTGATCCGCCAGAACTGCCGTCCCCACTCGGTCATCCGGCCCACCAGAACGAGCACCACAAGCAGGGACACCGCGGTGATCACCCACACCTGCAGCACCCACAAGGTCGAGTTGAAGAATTCGTCGCTCCAGTCGATCGACGGCCTGAACGTCATCCCGCTTCACCTCCCTCGAGCGGCGCGAACGTCGCGCCAAGGTGGGCCACCAGGCCGTCGGCGTCGACGCCGGCACCGGCAAGACTCAGGTAGCCGTCGGGCCGCACGACGTACGCCGACGGGCCTGGGGGCGCGTAGGCCCTTGCGAACTCGCCTGCGGCGTCGCGGATCAGCGGCAGCACGGTAGCGGTGACGTCGGCGCCACGGGAAGCGATCAGATATACGTCCAACCGGCCGTTGGCGGCGGCGACGGCTGCCGCGGCGGCCCGTTCACACGTCGCGACGTCGACGGATCCGTCCGGCGCATACAAGAGCATCGTGTGCTCGCGCCTGCCCAACAGCGAGAACAACCGCACCGGTCCGGTGACGGCGTCGCGGGTCAGCCCCGTCGCGTCCGGGGCGCGCGCGCCGGCGCGCAGCCCAGATGTCGCCGGCCGACCGGCTCCGTCGGCGATGATCGGGCTGCCCGCGTAGTCGACGAGCAGCTGGGCCTCACGGCGGATGAGTAAGCCGATGTCGGCCGAGTCGGCGCCGATGCCCTCCCTGGCGCTGCGCACGGTCCGCCCGACCACTTCTTCGCCGACGGGCCGCCGCTCGGCGTCATAGCTCTCCAACAGTCCGGGTGCGGCCTGCCCGGACACGGCGAGCGCGAGATTCCACGCCAGGTTGTGGGCGTCCTGGATGCCGGTGTTCATACCCTGCGCGCCCGTTGGCGGGTGGATGTGCGCGGCGTCGCCTGCGACGAACACCCGGCCTTTTGCGTAGGCGTCGACGATGCGATGGCTGATCCGGAACACCGATGACCATCTGAGGTTTCGCGCGGTCGTCGGCTCCGGGGAGAGCCGGTCGATCCCGGCCTGGATGTGGTGCAGCTGTGGCGTGTCTGCGGCGGTCAGCTCGTCGGGGACGAGCATGGACATCCGGTAGCGCCCGCGGCCCGGCAGCGGGATGCAGACGAGTAGGTCGTCGGTTCTGCCGTCGGTCTGGTGCATCGACCGGACGCCGTAGCCGGCCGGCATCGCCCAGTCGACCTCGACATCCCCGAGCATGTACTGCTCCTCGAACGCCGCGCCCTCGAACGCCAACCCGAGGCCCTTACGCACCGCGCTGTGCGCTCCGTCGGCGCCGACGAGGTAGGCCGCCCGAACCGTCTGCTCAGCTGCGCCGCCGGCCAGGGTGGCGGTCACGCCGTCGGCATCGTGCTCAAAGTCGGTCACGCGCACGCCGCGCTGCACCTGCACGCCGTGCATCGCGAGCTCCTCGCGCAGGATCGCCTCGGTGGCGTACTGCGGAATCGCGATGAAGCCGAACGGGATGTCGTTCGGCAACGTGAAGTCGAGCTGCGTCACCCGCTCACCGTTGACGTAAACGATCTGGCCGCGCATCCGTATCGCCGCGTCGAGGATCCGGCGCAGCACTCCCATGCCCTCGAACACCTCGAGCGTTCTTGGCTGCACGCCAACGGCTTTCGCATACTGCAAGGGTTGGAGAAGCGGGTCGACGATGCGGCACGCGACGCCGCGACGGGCGAGCTCGATCGCGGTCGTCAAGCCGATCGGGCCCCCGCCCGCGATCAGCACCTGCGTCTCTGAGGTGTCGGTCATGGCCGCGATTATGCTGCGCGCATGAGCATTGAGGCTCCAGTTACGGTCAACGCCGGACATCTGATCGCCCGGCGGTTGCGCGCCAGCGGCATCGACACGATCTTCACGCTCTCCGGCGGGCACCTGTTCTCCATTTACGACGGCTGCCGCGCTGAGAACATCCGGCTGATAGACACCCGCCACGAGCAGACGGCCGCATTCGCTGGCGAAGGCTGGTCGAAAGTGACAAGGGTGCCCGGCGTCGCCGCACTCACCGCAGGTCCTGGCGTCACCAACGGGATGAGCGCGATGGCGGCCGCGCAGCAGAACCAGTCGCCGCTGGTCGTGCTCGGCGGGCGGGCACCCGCATTGCGCTGGGGGCAGGGGTCGTTGCAGGAGATCGACCATGTGCCGTTCGTCGCGCCGCTGACGCGGTTCGCCGCCACCGCGCAATCGGCGGATGCGGTCGGGCCGCTCATCGACGATGCGCTCCGGGCCGCCGTCGGTGCCCCGTCCGGCGTTGCGTTCGTCGATTTCCCGATGGATCACGTGTTCAGCGAGGCGCACGACCCCGGCGGCCCCGGCGCGCTCGCCGAGCCCGCCGCCCCGGTCAGCGCGGACGGGAACGCGCTGGACACGGCTGTGCGTCTGCTCGCTGAAGCGCAGCGACCGGTGATCATGGCCGGCACCAACGTGTGGTGGGGCCACGCCGAGAAGGGATTGCGGGCGCTGTCCGAATCCCTGCGCATCCCGGTGCTGATGAACGGCATGGCCCGCGGCACGGTGCCCGCCGATCACGACCTGGCGTTCTCGCGTGCGCGGTCAAAAGCATTGGGGGAGGCCGATGTTGCGCTTGTGGTCGGGGTGCCGATGGACTTCCGGCTCGGCTTCGGCGGAGTATTCGGCGCGCAGACCAAACTGATCGTCGCCGATCGCGTCGAACCCGACCGTCCGCATCCGCGCGACGTCGCGGCCGGGCTCTACGGCGATCTGAGCACCACGCTGGCGGCACTCGCGGGCGCCCGCGCCGGTGAGCACGACGGCTGGTTGGGCGAACTGCGCGCGGTCGAGAGCGCGGCGCGGGCGGCCGAGCAGGCGGAGTTGGACGACGACCGCACCCCGTTGCACCCGATGCGGGTCTACGCCGAACTCCGGCCACTGCTTGACCGCGATGCGATCGTCGTCATCGACGCAGGCGACTTCGGCTCGTACGCCGGACGGGTCATCGACAGCTACGTGCCTGGCGCATGGCTGGACAGCGGACCGTTCGGCTGCCTCGGCTCGGGGCCCGGTTACGCACTGGCCGCCAAGCTGGCCAGGCCCGAGCGGCAGGTGGTGCTGTTGCAGGGTGACGGCGCCTTCGGTTTCTCCGGCATGGAGTGGGATACGTTGGTGCGTCACGGGGTTCATGTCGTTTCGGTGATCGGGAACAACGGCATCTGGGCGCTCGAGAAGCATCCGATGGAAATGCTGTACGGCTACTCGGTCGTGGCCGAGCTGCGGCCGGGCACCCGCTACGACGAGGTGGTGACCGCGCTCGGCGGGCACGGGGAACTGGTGTCGGCGCCGGCCGACGTCCGCCCCGCCCTCGAGCGCGCCTTCGATGCCGGGCTGCCAGCCGTGGTGAACGCGCTGACCGACCCCACCGTCGCCTACCCCCGCCGCTCGAATCTGGCCTGACCCTCAAACTGCCGCGAGCTGGGGGCACGCTCGCGAACCGTAAATCGGTGGACTCCTTCGGTTTTGGTGCCCATCCTGGAGGCGTGGCGGTAAGACTGCATCACTCCGTTGACGAGTTTCGCGCGATCGCGGAACCGTTGTATCGCTGCGACCCCGTCGTGCACACCATCGAACTGACTCTGCTGGCGGCCGACAGCTTCCCCGACGATTCGTTCCTGATGACGGTGTGGGATGACGGCACGGCTGTCGGTGCGGCACTGCAGACGCCGCCATATCCGCTGGCGTGCAATGGAATTCCGCTCTCCGCCGTCGATTCGGTGGTCCCGGACCTTGCCGGCTTGCGCCCGGGTCTGGACGGCGTCCGCGGTGTCCGAGACACCGCCGTCGCATTCGCCGACTGTTGGCACGACGTCACGGGGCGAACCGGAACTGTGAATACCGAAGAGCGTCTCTATCGGCTCGGCGAGTTACGCGCGCCGAACGGCGGCGCCGGCGCGGCGCGACTGGCCACCGACAAGGACCGCGACCAACTCGTGGAGTGGGTGGACCTGTTCTTCGAGGAAGCGTTCAGCCCGGAACGCGAGGACGGGGCGGGCGATCGGTTCGTCGACGACGCAGACCGAGTCGGCAACAGGTTCGTGCTCTGGGACGTCGACGGCGCGGCGGTGAGCATGGCGATGCTGCGCGTGCCGGCTTCGGACGTATCGCGGATCGGGCCGGTCTTCACTCCGCTGACCGAACGTGGCCACGGCTACGGCTCGGCCGTCACCGCCGCGGCCGCGGATCTGGCGCACCGCAGCGGCACGCCGGACGTCGTGCTCTTCGCCGATCTCGCCAATCCGACGTCGAACGCCATCTACCAACGGATTGGCTTCGAACCCGTCGTCGACAGCGTCCGGATCGACTTCGGGACGCTCGGCTGAGCGCGACCGACCGCGTAATGCCACACAGACACGGCGTGTCTGCGTACAGACACGGTCGTCCCCTACTCACGTGTGGGCCCACGCGGTAGTTGGGGGCCGCGTACCGTAAATGTGTGGCGAAGACCAAAAACCGCACCTCAGGTCGTGTCAGCAACCGGTTCTGGCGACTGCTCGGCGCCAGCACCGATAGGGACGAGGCCCAGTCGATGACGCAGGTGCGCAACTCGGCGGAGTTCGACGAGAAGGCGGCCGACCTCGATGACGAGCAGCTGCTAAAGGCCGCTCAGCTGTTGAATCTCGACGACCTGGCCGAGTCCGCGGACATCCCGCAATTCCTGGCCATCGCACGCGAGGCGGCCAATCGGACCACCACGCTGGAGCCGTTCGACGTCCAGCTGCAGGGCGCGCTTCGGATGCTTGCCGGCGACGTGGTCGAAATGGCGACCGGTGAGGGCAAGACGCTGTCGGGCGCGATTGCTGCGGCGGGCTACGCGCTCGGCGGCCGCCACGTGCACGTCATCACGATCAACGACTACCTGGCCCGCCGCGACGCCGAATGGATGGGGCCGCTGCTCGAGGCGCTCGGCGTGACGGTCGGCTGGATCACCGCAGACTCGACGGCGGACGAGCGGCGCGAGGCCTACAAGTGCAACGTGACCTACGCGTCGGTCAACGAGATCGGCTTCGACGTGCTGCGCGACCAGCTGGTCACCGACGTCGACGATCTGGTGTCGCCGAACCCGGATGTCGCGCTGATCGACGAGGCCGACTCGGTGCTCGTCGACGAGGCGCTGGTGCCGCTGGTGCTCGCGGGCACCACGCACCGCGAGACGCCGAAGGTGGAGATCATCCGGATGGTCGGCGAGTTGACCGCAGGCGCGGACTACGACACCGACGCCGACAACCGCAACGTCCACCTCACGGAAGCGGGCGCACAGAAGCTCGAGGCCAAGCTCGGCGGCATCGATCTGTACTCGGAAGAACACGTCGGCACGACCCTGACGGAGGTCAACGTCGCACTGCACGCACACGTGCTGCTGCAGCGCGACGTGCACTACATCGTCCGCGACGACGCCGTGCACCTGATCAACGCCTCACGCGGCCGCATCGCGCAACTGCAGCGCTGGCCCGACGGGCTGCAGGCCGCCGTCGAGGCGAAGGAGGGCATCGAGACCACCGAGACCGGCGAGGTGCTCGACACCATCACCGTGCAGGCCCTGATCAACCGGTACCCGACGGTGTGCGGCATGACCGGCACCGCGCTCGCAGCCGGCGAGCAGCTGCGCCAGTTCTACAAGCTCGCGGTCTCGCCAATTGCGCCCAATACTCCCAACATTCGCGAGGACGAGACCGACCGGGTGTACATCACCGCGGCCGCCAAGAACGACGCGATCGTCGACCACATCAAGGAGATACACGCGACCAACCAGCCCGTGCTCGTCGGCACCCGCGACGTCGCAGAATCCGAGGAACTGCACGAGCGGCTGGTCAAGGCCGGCATCCCGGCGGTCGTGTTGAATGCGAAGAATGACGCCGAGGAGGCCCGCGTCATCGCCGAGGCAGGCAAGCTCGCCTCCGTCACCGTGTCGACCCAGATGGCAGGCCGCGGCACCGACATCCGGCTCGGCGGCTCCGATGAGGCCGACCACGATGAGGTCGCCGAGCTCCGCGGGCTGCACGTCATCGGCACCGGCCGCCACCACACCGAACGGCTGGACAACCAGCTGCGTGGCCGCGCAGGTCGCCAGGGCGATCCCGGCTCGTCGGTGTTCTTCGCCAGCTGGGAGGACGACGTAGTGGTCGCCCACCTCGAGCCGAACAAGCTCCCGATGCAGACCGACGAGGACGGCCGCATCGTCAGCAACAAGGCCGCCACGCTGCTGGACCACGCGCAGCGCGTCGCAGAAGGCCGGATGCTCGACATCCACGCCAACAACTGGCGCTACAACCAGTTGATCGCCCAGCAGCGGGCGATCATCGTGGAACGCCGAGAAACGTTGCTGCGCACAGCTACTGCTCGCGAAGAGCTCGCCGAGCGCTCACCAAAGCGCTATGAGGAGATCGTCGAGGATCTCGGCGAGGAGAAGCTGGACAAGATCTGCCGCCTGATCATGCTCTACCACCTGGACCGCGGCTGGGCCGACCATCTGGCGTATCTGGCAGACATCAGGGAGAGCATCCATCTGCGAGCACTGGGCAACCAGACCCCGATCGACGAGTTCCACCGGATGGCGGTCGACGCGTTCGCCTCGCTGGCCGCCGACGCGATCGAGGCGGCCCAGCAGACATTCGAGACCGCGCCTTCCATCGAGGACGAACCGGGTGTCGACCTGTCCAAACTCGCCAGGCCGACGTCGACGTGGACATACATGGTGCACGACAATCCGCTGGCAGACGACACCATGTCGGCGCTGAGCCTGCCAGGGGTCTTCCGATAGGTTTAGCCCATGGCGGGCGCTGCTGGCGGTGTGCGCGACCGGGTGCTGACGGTGCCCAACGCGCTGTCGGTGCTGCGCCTGGTGCTGGTGCCGGTCTTTCTCTACCTTTTGCTCGTGGCCCACGCCACCGGTTGGGCGGTCGGCGTGCTGATGTTCAGCGGGTTCTCCGACTGGGCCGATGGCAAGATCGCGCGCCTGGTCGCCAACCAGTCGTCGCGGTTGGGCGAGCTGCTCGACCCGGCCGTCGACCGCATCTACATGGTGACTGTGCCTGTGGCGCTTGCGATCTATGGCGCGGTGCCATGGTGGATCGTGCTCACGCTGATCGGTCGGGACCTCGTGCTGGCAGCGACGCTGCCTGTGCTGCGCAGCCGCGGACTGACCGCGCTGCCGGTCACCTACGTCGGCAAGGCCGCCACCTTCGCACTGATGTCGGGTTTCCCCCTGGTCCTGCTCGGCCAGTTTGATGGGCTGTGGAGCCGCGTCGTCCTCGCGTGCGGGTGGGCGTTCTTGATCTGGGGCATGGCCATGTATCTGTGGTCGGGGGTGCTGTACCTGATCCAGGTGGCGATGGTGGTGCGGCGACTGCCCAAGGTTTCCGGAGCAACGAGCGCTCGCGCGAAGGGGGGGCACTCCCCTCGCATGGGCCCACGCGCGAGCCGGGGAGTGGGGGCCCACCCGCCCGAAGGGCAGGAGGACAGACAACGATGAGCACGCTTGGCGGCTATGACCCCCAGGCCGGCCGCAGCGCTCACGAGGCAGACAAGCCGACGCTGATCCCGGTGCCGTCGTTGCTGCGCTCGCTGCTCTCCGATCATCTCGATCCCGGCTATGCCGCGGCGGCGGCGGCGAGAGCGGCCGACGGCAATGGCAGGACGTGGTGGCAGGCGTCGATGTGGCAGATCTGCGGCGCGCTGGTGATCGCCGCGGTGTTCGCCGCAGCGGTCGCTCAGGCGCGCTCGACGGCACCGGGTGTGCGGGAGACACAACATGTGCTGGCGGGAAGCGTCAAGTCCGCGCAGGCCACCACCAACGACGCCACCGCCCAGCGCAACGCTCTGGCCGCGCAGGTGGACACCGAGCGGCGCAGTCGACTGGAAGGCGACGAACGGGGCCAGCAACTGCTGGGCAGTCTCGACCAGGCGAACTTCGCTGCGGCCGCCACACCGGTGATCGGGCCTGGCCTGACCATCACTGTCACCGATCCCGGGATGTCCAAAGACCTCACCGACGTCTCGAAGGAGCGCCTCCCCGGCAACAAGCAGGTCATCCTGGACCGTGACCTGCAACTGCTCGTCAACTCGCTCTGGGTCAGCGGGGCCGAGGCCATCTCGGTAGGCGGGGTGCGGATCGGTCCGAACGTGACGATCCGGCAGGCGGGCGGCGGCATCCTGGTCGACAATCAACCGATCAGCAGCCCATACGTCATTCTCGCCGTCGGACCACCCCACGCCATGCAGGACGTGTTCGACCGCAGCCCCGGCCTACAACGACTTCGGTTGCTGGAGATCAGCTACGGCGTCGGGGTCAATGTCAGCTCCGGCGACGGCCTGACGTTGCCCGCCGGTTCGGTTCGAGATGTCAACTTCGCCAAGCGGATTGGGCCTTAATGATCGGACGCCAATGATCGGAATCGCCGCACTCGTCATCGGGATCGTGCTGGGCCTGGTGTTGCACCCCAGCGTCCCCGAGGTCATCCAGCCTTACCTGCCGATCGCGGTGGTGGCCGCGCTCGACGCTGTGTTCGGCGGATTGCGGGCCTATCTGGAGCGCATCTTCGACGCGAAGGTTTTCGTGATCTCGTTCGTCTTCAACGTGCTCGTTGCCGCGCTGATCGTCTACGTCGGCGACCAGCTCGGGGTGGGCACCCAGCTGTCCACCGCGATCATCGTGGTGCTCGGCATCCGGATCTTCGGCAACGCCGCCGCCCTACGGCGAAGATTGTTCGGCGCATGAGCACGAGTTGAGGCATGAGCGATGAGTGAGCAGCCGCCCCAGCAAGCCGCCGAGCCGGAACGCTCGGCTGTCGACCCCGCTCGCGGGGGTGGCCGCCATGAGCTGCCGCCCGATGAGCCGGCGCCGGAGATCGGCGAGCTGCATGCCGGCGGGGTGAAGGGCGTGGCGCGCAGGGGCCGCTCACAGCTCGTGTTCGGCGCGCTGGCCGTCGTGTTGTGCGTGCTGCTCGGCGTCGCGATCGTCACGCAGGCGCGCCAGACCGAGTCCGGTGACTCACTGGAGACGGCGCGGCCCGCCGATCTGCTGGTGCTGCTGGATTCGCTGCAGCAACGGGAAGCGGCGCTCAACACCGAAGTGGCGGACCTGCAGCGCAACTTGGCGCAGTTGCAGGCGTCGGGCAGCAACGACCAGGCCGCGATCGAGAACGCGCAGGCCCGGCTGGCCGCGCTGTCGATTCTGATCGGCACGGTCGCAGCGACGGGTCCCGGCGTGACGCTGACGATCGAGGACACTGCCCCCGGCGTGCCTGCCGAGACCATGCTCGACGTCATCAACGAGCTGCGGGCAGCCGGTGCCGAGGCAATGGAGATCCGTGGCGGCGGGGCGGCCGTCCGGGTCGGCGTCGACACCTGGGTGGTCGGGACCCCAGGGGCACTCGTCGCGGACAACGCGACGCTGAACCCGCCGTATTCGGTTCTGGCGATTGGTGATCCGCCGACGCTGGCCGCGGCGATGAACATCCCCGGCGGCGCGATGGACAGCGTGGAGCGCGTCGGCGGCTCGATGGTGGTACAACAGTCCGATCGCGTCGATGTAACCGCCTTGCGGCAACCGAAAGCACGCCAATACGCTCAGCCAGTCAAATGAGCACACGTCCCCGAGGAGCGCCGTGAGCGATATCCCAGCCGAGCTGTACTACACCGAGGAACACGAGTGGGTGCAGCGCACCGGCGACGACACCGTACGGGTCGGCATCACCGACTACGCCCAGTCGGCGCTCGGCGACGTGGTGTTCGTCCAGCTGCCCGACGTAGGCACCGAGGTGACGGCGGGCGAATCCTTCGGGGAAGTGGAGTCGACCAAGTCGGTTTCCGACCTTTACGCGCCCATCAGTGCGAAAGTCGTTGCGGTCAACGGTGATCTGGAAGCAAACCCGCAAGTGGTCAACTCCGACCCCTATGGCGACGGGTGGCTCATCGACCTCCAGATCGATGGCTCGTCGCTGGAGGACGCGCTCGCGGGTTTGCTCGACGCTGACGGCTACCGCGCCACCGTGACCGAATGACGAATTGTTAGGGTTTTCAAACCGAAGTCGAAGACAGGCGGATCCGGCGGTGGTGGACACAATGATGACTACTGCGCGGTACGGTCAACACGGACGTATGACGGCTGGGGGGCCCGGCCTGATATCGCCACAGCAGCCAGTAAGGAGCAGCGGGTGACGGAAAAGGACCATAACTCTGGGGCTGATCAGACGTCTGAAGATGTCACCGTGGAGACGACATCGGTTTTCCGCGCCGACTTCCTCAACGAACTGGACGCTCCGGCCGCGACCGGCGCCGAGGGTGCGGTCTCGGGCGTTGAAGGGCTGCCCGCGGGGTCAGCCCTGCTGGTCGTCAAGCGCGGCCCCAACGCAGGCTCGCGATTCCTGCTCGACCAGCCAACCACGTCGGCCGGTCGGCATCCGGACAGCGACATCTTCCTCGATGACGTGACGGTCAGCCGCAGGCACGCCGAGTTCCGGCTGGAAGGCGGCGAGTTCCAGGTGGTGGATGTCGGCAGCCTCAACGGCACCTACGTCAACCGGGAACCGGTCGATTCGGCGGTGCTCGCGAACGGTGACGAAGTGCAGATCGGCAAGTTCCGCCTGGTGTTCCTCACCGGGCCCAAAGGCGACGACGACAGCGGCCCAGGCAGCTAAGCGATGAGCGCTCGCGCCACGAGCCGATGACGCAGCCCGACGTCCGCTCATCTTTGGCCGGGATGTCGATCGGAGCGGTGCTCGATCTGCTGCGAGGCGACTTCCCGGACGTGACCATCTCGAAGATCCGGTTTCTGGAAGCCGAGGGCCTGGTCACCCCTGAGCGCACCGCGTCGGGATACCGGCGGTTCACCGCGTACGACTGCGCGCGGCTGCGGTTCATCCTGACCGCGCAGCGCGACCACTACCTGCCGTTGAAGGTCATCAAGGCGCAGCTGGACGCCCAGCCCGACGGCGAGCTGCCTCAGAGCGGATCCGCTTACGGCGTACCGCGTTTGGTTCCTGTCGGTGCGACGTCCGACGAAGACGCCGGTGGGTTGTCCGGCGTCGCGCCAACGCAGGTGCGGCTGCGACGCGAGGATCTGCTTAGGCGGTCGGGCATCGACGAGGCCCTGCTGACCGAGCTGGTCAAGGCGGGGGTGATCAAGCCGGGAGCTGCGGGCTTCTTCGACGAGCACTCGGTGGTGATCGCGCAGTGCGCCAGGGCACTGGCGGAGTACGGTGTGGAACCGCGGCACCTGCGGGCATTCCGGTCCGCGGCCGACCGCCAGTCCGATTTGATCGCCCAGATCGCGGGCCCTGTGGTCAAGGCGGGCAAGGCGGGGGCCCGTGACCGCGCCGACGATCTGGCCCGCGAAGTGGCTGCACTTGCGATCACGTTGCACACGTCGCTGATCAAGTCCGCCGTACGCGACGTTCTGGATCGCTGAGGATTAGACTCGTTTTTGACGGCTTCTTTGTGCGGAGGGCAGACACAGATGGGTGAGGTTCGTGTGGTCGGCATTCGCGTGGAGCAGCCCCAGAACCAGCCAGTGCTGCTGCTGCGGGAAGCCAACGGTGACCGCTATCTGCCGATCTGGATCGGCCAGCCGGAGGCCGCCGCGATCGCACTCGAACAGCAAGGCCACGAGCCTGCACGGCCGCTGACGCACGATCTCATCAAAGATGTCATTGCCGCGCTTGGCCATTCGCTCAAAGAGGTGCGCATCGTCGACCTCCAGGAGGGCACCTTTTACGCGGACCTCATCTTCGACCGCGACATCAAGGTTTCCGCGCGGCCGTCGGATTCGGTGGCCATCGCACTGCGTGTCGGCGTCCCGATCTACGTCGAGGAGGCGGTGCTCGCCGAGGCGGGCCTGCTGATTCCCGACGAGAACGACGAGGAAGCGGCCGGCGCCGTTCGCGAGGACGAGGTCGAGAAGTTCAAGGAGTTCCTCGACAGCGTGTCGCCCGACGACTTCAAGGCGACGTAAAGCAGTCACTCCAGCGGTTTTGTCACGGAAACATCTCGTCGCGCTCGACACGCGGCGCGGGTTTCTTTCAACCGTGAAAAGGGCAGCCATACTTGACCGCGACGAGCAGTCATGAATCAACCAGGGGCGTATGCTCGAAACATTCGGGCTTCGGCAAATGTGCGCCCACGCAGGTCACAGACGCGAGTTCGATCGGCGAGAGGATTCCAGAGTGGGAGACACACCACGTCAAGAGGAGCTGGACCTGTCCACCAGCGGTGGCCCCGCTGAATCGCCGGCCGCTACGCCCAGCGAACCCGTCCAGGCGGGTCTGTTCCCCGATAACTCGGTGCCGGACGAACTCGTGGGCTACCGCGGGCCCAGCGCTTGCCAGATCGCCGGAATCACCTATCGCCAGCTGGATTACTGGGCGCGGACCTCGCTTGTCGTGCCTTCCATCCGCAGCGCGGCCGGTTCGGGCAGCCAGCGGCTCTACTCCTTCAAGGACATCCTGGTTCTCAAGATCGTCAAGCGGCTGCTGGACACCGGCATCTCATTGCACAACATCCGCGTCGCCGTCGACCATCTGCGTCAGCGCGGCGTCCGCGACCTGGCGAACATCACGCTCTTCTCCGACGGCACCACGGTGTACGAGTGCACATCGGCCGAGGAGGTCGTCGACCTTCTGCAGGGCGGCCAGGGCGTATTCGGCATCGCGGTGTCCGGCGCCATGCGCGAGCTGACCGGCGCCATCGCCGACTTCCCCGGTGAGCGCGCCGACGGTGGCGAGTCGATCGCCGCGCCCGAGGATGAACTGGCGTCGCGTCGCAAGCACCGCGACCGCAAGATCGGCTGATCTCAGCAGTTTCGCGGCAATTTGCCACGGCGTAACCGTTGCAGCGACCTCGAGATTGCACACAGGGCTGCTCACCTCGTCCGATCGTGACCTTCTAGGCAATCTTGACGCGGTCCGGCGGGGGTAGCCGTGCTATCCGCGGTCCCTGCCGGTAAACTTGTTAGTGCATCGCCCTTGTGCGGGAGAGTTCCGTGACCGCCAGCCACGGACGCCGAAGGAGCAACACCTCTCCGTCAACCTCTCAGGCACCCAGGACCGCGCAGGGCCCCGATGCCTCTGGAAAGCGGTAAGCGTCGTGCTTACCCGCCCACGGGGAAAGGTGCCTTCACGCAAGGCCACCGAATCTCTCAGGCGCCCGGGAACGGGTTGACGACAGAGGGGGAGGAGCCAAGCCGTTCCTACCTTGACGCGTCGGGAGTACACGTAAGTGTTCGATCACAATCAGCCCAACTTCGCCGATCGCCACATCGGACCGGACGCCGATGCCGTCGCGATGATGCTCAAGACCATCGGTGTGGGATCTCTCGACGAACTGGCCGACAAGGCGCTGCCCGCAGGCATCCTCGACGCGCTGTCCGCCGACGGCGTCGCGCCCGGCCTTGATCAGTTGCTGCCTGCCGCCACCGAATACGAAGCGCTGGCCGAACTGCGGGCCATGGCCGACTCCAACACCGTCGCTGTTCCGATGATCGGGCAGGGCTACTACGACACACTGACGCCACCGGTGTTGCGCCGCAACATACTTGAGAACCCGGCCTGGTACACCGCCTATACCCCGTACCAGCCGGAGATCAGCCAGGGACGCCTCGAGGCGCTGCTGAACTTCCAGACGATGGTCGCCGACCTGACTGGTCTCGAGGTCGCCAACGCCTCGATGCTCGATGAGGGCACCGCCGCTGCCGAGGCGATGACGCTGATGCACCGGGCCGTCAAGCGCCCGACGAACCGGCTGGCCGTCGACGCTGACGTGTACCGCCAGACTGCGGCGATTCTGGCCACCCGCGCCGAGCCACTTGGCATCGAGATCGTCACCGCCGATCTCCGCGCGGGCCTGCCCGAGGGCGACTTCTTCGGGGTGATCACGCAATTGCCCGGCGCCAGCGGGCAAGTGGTGGACTGGACCGAGTTGGTGGCCGCCGCTCACGAGCGCGGCGCGCTGGTCGCGGTCGGCGCCGACCTGCTCGCGCTGACGTTGCTCGCCCCGCCCGGCGACATCGGCGCCGACGTCGCATTCGGTAGCACCCAAAGATTCGGTGTACCAATGGGATTCGGCGGACCGCACGCCGGCTACCTCGCGGTGCACGCCAAGCACGCCCGCCAGCTACCCGGCCGGCTGGTCGGAGTGTCCGTAGATGCGGATGGATCGCCGGCCTTCAGATTGGCGCTGCAGACCCGCGAGCAGCACATCCGCCGCGACAAGGCCACCAGCAATATCTGCACCGCACAGGTGCTGCTGGCGGTGATCGCCGCCATGTACGCCAGCTACCACGGTGCGGACGGTCTGGCTGGGATCGCGCGCCGGGTGCACGCCCATGCGGAGACAGTCGCCGGTGCGCTGGGCGGGGCGTTGGTTCACGCCACGTTCTTCGACACCGTGCTCGCCAGTGTCCCGGGACGTGCGGACGCAGTGATCGCGGCGGCCAAGGCCAAGGGCATCAACCTGTGGCGCGTCGACGCCGATCATGTGTCGGTTTCGTGCGACGAGGCCACCAGTGACGAGCACGTGGCGGCCGTGATCGAGGCCTTCGGTTTGGCGTCCGTCGAGCCGCTGCGCTCGGACATCTCCACCCGCACCTCGGAGTTCCTCACCCATCCGGCGTTCACGCAATATCGCACGGAAACCGAGATGATGCGCTACCTGCGGTCGCTGGCCGACAAGGATATTGCGTTGGACCGCAGCATGATTCCGCTCGGTTCTTGCACGATGAAGCTCAACGCGGCCGCTGAGATGGAGCCGATCACGTGGCCGGAATTCTCCCGTCAGCATCCGTTCGCGCCCGCGTCGGACACGCCGGGACTGCGCAAGCTGATCGCCGACCTCGAGGCCTGGCTGACCGCGATCACCGGATATGACGCGGTGTCGCTGCAGCCGAACGCCGGTTCGCAGGGGGAGTACGCCGGCCTGCTGGCGATCCAGGCGTACCACGCCGAGCGCGGCCAGCCCGACCGCGACGTCTGCCTGATCCCGTCCAGTGCCCACGGCACCAACGCGGCGTCGGCGGCGCTGGCAGGCATGCGGGTCGTCGTGGTGGCCTGTCGCGCGAACGGCGACGTCAACCTCGACGATCTGCGCGCGAAGGTGACCGAGCACGCAGATCGGTTGTCGGCGTTGATGATCACCTACCCGTCGACTCACGGTGTCTACGAGCACGACATCGCCGACATCTGCGCGGCGGTGCATGACGTCGGCGGGCAGGTTTACGTCGACGGCGCCAACCTCAACGCGCTCGTCGGCCTGGCCCGGCCCGGCCGGTTCGGCGGCGACGTCAGCCACCTGAATCTGCACAAGACGTTCTGCATTCCGCACGGTGGCGGCGGTCCCGGTGTGGGTCCAGTGGCGGTGCGCGAGCATCTGGCCAAATACCTGCCCGGCCATCCGCTGGCCGACGAGCTACCTGACAAGTACACGGTCTCGTCGGCGCCGTACGGTTCGGCGTCGATCCTCCCGATCACCTGGGCCTACATCCGAATGATGGGCGCTGCCGGCCTGCGTGCGGCGTCGCTGACTGCGATCGCATCGGCCAACTACATCGCCCGGCGCCTCGACGAGTACTACCCGGTGCTGTACACCGGCGAGAACGGCATGGTGGCCCACGAGTGCATCCTCGATCTGCGCGGCATCACCAAGGACACCGGCGTCACCGTCGATGACGTGGCAAAACGGTTGGCGGACTATGGTTTCCACGCCCCGACGATGAGCTTCCCGGTCGCGGGCACGCTGATGGTCGAGCCGACGGAAAGCGAGAGCCTGGCCGAGGTCGACGCGTTCTGCGATGCGATGATCGCGATCCGCAGCGAGATCGACAAGGTCCGTGCGGGCACGTGGTCGGTCGACGACAATCCGCTGCGAGGCGCGCCGCATACCGCGGAATGCCTGCTGGTCGCCGACTGGGACCACCCGTACAGCCGCGAGCAGGCGGCCTACCCGTTGGGCAAGGGCTTCCGACCCAAAGTGTGGCCACCGGTTCGCCGCATCGACGGCGCATACGGCGACCGCAACCTCATGTGCTCGTGCCCACCGGTATCCGCGTTCGCGTAGCGACGCGGACAGCACCAGCGGTCGCCTAGCCGCCCAGTTCAAACGACGGGAAGTAGATGGCCTGCCCCACCATGATGTAGTCGGGGTTGTCGATGAGGTTGGCCGCCGCAACCATCTTCACCAAGGTCACCGTGCGATCGGTGTCGCCGTCGCCATAGTTGTCCTCGACAAGCTTCCAGAGCATGTCGCCCGCAACCACGGTGTGCTTTCGATTCAGTCGCGGCTGGATCAGCACGGTGCCCGGTGCCGGATCCCCATCGGGTAGATGATTGGCGATCGAGATGATGGTCCAAAGGTGCTCGTCGCCATACCAGCGCTGGGCCAGAACCTCGAGAGTCTCGCCGCCGACGACAGTGTGATGTCCGACGTTCGCCAAATCGGGGATGAGCAGCCATTCACCGACGATCAGATCGCGCTGCGCGGCACCGTTCGGTATCTCGTAAACCTCGCTCATCGCGACGTCGTTGTAGAACTTCAGGGCCAGTTTCTTCTTGGTGTCACCGGGCCTCACCTGGTAGCGCAAGGTGACGTACGGGACCTCCAGCTCCTGTCCCACGACGATGTGGTCGGGATCCGAGATGTCGTTGACAACTGAGATCACCCTGAACAGTCGACCGTCACCGTAGAACCGCTCGGCCAGCCCCCATAGTGTGTCGCCGTTCTGGACTTGGTATTTCGCACCCATCTTTGCCCCCTCGTGCCCTTGCTGCTTCCCGACGCCCCGGCCGGGGCGCTGGGCACAGTGTTCGCGGTGGGGCGGTCGCCGGTCACGGGTAGTGCACTACTCAACTTTCGCAGGCCGGCGGTCAGCCGAAGCGGTTGCGGATCGCCTCGGTGGCGCCGAGTGTGGGCTTGAGGCACGTCCGCCCTCGAAAAGCGTGCCGGTAACCCACGTTCGACGCGCCCTGAGCGTCAGCGTGGCAGGGTGACAGGACGGTCACGACGGCCGCGGGCAAACATGTTCCTCGGCTTCCGGCGAGTCCGGCAGTCCTCGGCCGCACTGTTACTCACTGATCGAGCGGCCCGCCGCGGACGTTGTCGAGTTGCCTGGGTCGGGCACTAACCGCAGGTGGAGGTGCCGGAGGTCTTCACCCGCGCCGCGCTCAGCCTGTTGTCGACGGCGACGCACTAACCCAGGAAGGTGGCGATCGCCGTGGTGAGCTCGGGCGAGGCCGAACTGTTCAGATTCTGGTAGGTGCCGCCGGTGGCCTGTGCGATCGCCTCCCAGGTGGCGCGGTCGGAGTCGTTGCCGAAGTCGATGACGTTGACGGCGACCGGCTTCGCCTGATCGAACGCCCCGCGGATGTACTGTTGCAGGCCCGAGCCGTCGAGTGACTGGTCGGTGTGCGGCCCAGCGGTGATGACCAGGATCGAATTGTTCTGACCTTGGCGGAAATTCGACATCACGGCGGTGTAGACCAGCCGCAGGGTGGTGAACGACACCGCGCCGCCGCCCGACGCGCTCTGCGAGTTCAGGGCGCTGGTCAGGGCCGCCGACCGTGGCTGCCCGCTTACCTGATCGGACAGCGGACCGGTGCTCACCTCGGATCTGCCGTCGGTGCCGTCGAACGTCCACAGCCCGACCGCCGAGCTCGCAGGCAGCGCCTGCATTCGCGCGTTGAGCGCCGCCACCACGTTGGCCAGCCGCGACTTTCCGCCCTCCTCGGTTGGCATCGACTGATCGAGCATGATCGTCACGGCGGGGCTCTCGGCAGGCGCGGTCAACGCTGTGGCCAGCGTGGCCCGAGTCGATGCGTCACCCACCGAAAGCGGCGCAGACACTGGCGCAAAGCTCGTCACGTCGCTCTTGGGCGGCGTAGCACCCTCGGCGCGGAAACCGGCCTTGGCCAGCTCCGAGAGTTGCTCAGGCTTGCGCATGAACCGGGCGAATTCGCTGGCCGCGCTGACCTGCTCCTGCGACAGCCAGTCCCCGCTGAGCAGCACCGTAGGATAGTCGGCCACGGCCGTCGGGCCCGGCGGCAGCCAGGACGCGAGCGTGTTCTTGGCGTCCGGCATGGACGCGGCGCGCTGGAACAACTGCTGCTCGGTGGTGACCACGGCGTGTACCGGAGCGGTGGTTGGGTCGGTGGCATTCAGCAACGCATCCATCGCGGTCGAGGCCTTGTTGTCGGCGAGCTTGGGCTGACCGCCAACCAGCGTGTTGACCGCACCCGCTCCGGCGTTGGCCGGTGCGCCGGCGGGCGCCGACGCCGCCGCTACCGCCTCCGCCGCCAGATAGGACGCATCGCTGTCGCCGCTGAGCGGCAACGACAGCCGCAGCGGCCCCCACCCCGACAGGTTCAGCCCGTCCAACGCCGTGGGGTTGGTCTGCAGCTCCGGCAGTGTGCCCCAATTCTGGTCGGATAACGCGTCTTTGAGCTGTGGCCGGACGGCAAGGAGCACCGGTGAGGTGACCAGTGAGCGGCTGTCGCTGACGGTCTTCGCGCCGGCCGCCGCTTCGAGTCGGGCTTCGGACACCGAGCTGGCCGGGATCCACAGCGCGGGCTGGTCACCGAGTTCGGCGGGCCACTTGCCAATGAAGCCGTTGACCACTTGATCGGAGTCGGCGGGTTTGACGCCCACTTTCACGCAGCGGTCAGCGACGGGCGCCGCGCTCTTGTTGTAGGTGTCGGCCAGCTTCTGGATGTGATCCGCGATCGAGGGATCGGCGACGACGGCGACGGCGAGCTGGCCGTCCACACACCGCGCGGCGAGCGCATCGCTGCGATGCGACAGCGCGTCACCGAAGAACCGCCACAGGATGAACGCGCCCACGATCACCACGACGGCGACCAACGCGGCGATCACACCGACACTGACGCCGCGCCTCCCGGTTGCTACCGCGCGATGGCTGCCAGTCCATTCGCCGCCTTCCCATTCGCCGCTGTGCTGCGCTCGCGACGAAGCAGCGCCTGCGGCGCGCGGTGGCCGCCGCTGCGCATAGTCGGCCTCGGGCTCGTCGTAGTCGGATTCGTCGTTGTCGGATTCGTCGTAGTCAGATTCGTCGTAGTCGGATTCGGTGGGCTGTTGTCGACCGAAACGCCGGGTCGGCGGTTCCTCGGGCACGCCTTCGTCAGGCGAGTCCTCCGGATCGGGAATGCTATGCCTGCCCACTTAAGCCCTTGTACTCGCTAGGTCGACGGGTCGTCGCACTATCCACCGTTGCTTGCTGCCTTATATTCGCGTCGCCGCCGGTGCAGGATGGGCTCGGTGTAGCCGTTGGGCTGTGCGCCCCCGGACAGAATCAGCTCCTGCGCGGCCTGGAACGCGATGCTGCCGTCGGGATCCGGTGCCATTGGCCGGAATTCCGGGTCCTTCTCGTTCTGCTTGTCGACGACCGCTGCCATCCGGCGCAGGCTGGCCTTCACGTCGTCTTCGGTGATCACGCCGTGGCGCAACCAGTTTGCCAACAGCTGGCTCGAAATCCGCAGCGTGGCACGGTCTTCCATCAGCGCCACGTTGTGGATGTCGGGCACTTTCGAGCAGCCGACGCCTGCATCGATCCAGCGCACCACATAGCCGAGGATCGATTGGCAGTTGTTGTCGACCTCTTCGCGGATCTCCTCAGGCGCCCACGCCAGCTCCTTGGCCAGCGGGACGGTAAGCAGCTGGTCGATGTCGGTGCGGCGGTTGCCTTCCAGCTCCTTGTGCACCGCGTACACGTCGACCTCGTGATAGTGCATGGCGTGCAGGGTGGCCGCCGTTGGCGACGGCACCCACGCGGTGGTGGCGCCTGCCTTAGGCTGACCGATCTTCTGCTCGACCATGTCGGCCATCAGGTCGGTCATGGCCCACATGCCCTTACCGATCTGCGCGCGACCCGAGAAGCCGGTGGCCAGGCCGATGTCGACGTTCTGGTCCTCGTAGGCGGCGATCCATTGCGTGCTCTTCATCGCGCCCTTGCGGATCATCGGCCCGGCTTCCATCGAGGTGTGTATCTCGTCGCCGGTGCGGTCCAGGAAGCCGGTGTTGATGAACACCACGCGGTCCGCGGCAGCCTTGATGCAGGCCTTGAGGTTGACGGTGGTGCGGCGTTCCTCGTCCATGATGCCGACCTTGAGCGTGTTCTGCGGCAGCCCGAGCACGTCCTCGACCCGGCTGAACAGCTCGACGGTGTAGGCCACCTCGTCGGGGCCGTGCATCTTCGGCTTCACGATGTAGACGGAACCGGTGCGGCTGTTGACCAGCGGCCCGTTGCCGTCACCCTCCTTCAGCCCGTGGATGGCGATCAGGCTGGTGAACAACGCGTCCTGGATGCCCTCGTACACCTCGTTTCCATCAGAGTCGACGATCGCATCGTTGGTCATCAGGTGGCCGACATTGCGCACGAACATCAGGCTGCGCCCGGGCAGGATCAGCTCGCCTTCGCCGTCCGCCGTTGTGTAGGTGCGGTCCTGGTTCAGGACACGGGTGAAGGTCTTGCCGTCCTTGGTGACCTCTTCGGCAAGGTCGCCCTTGTTCAGGCCGAGCCAGTTGCGGTAGCCGAGCACCTTGTCGTCGGCGTCGACCGCGGCCACGGAGTCCTCGAAGTCCATGATCGTGGTGATCGCGGACTCCAGCACGACGTCCTTGATGCCTGCGGCGTCGGTGGAACCGACAGGGGACTCGGGGTCGATGAGGATCTCGATGTGCAGGCCGTGGTTGCGCAGCAGCACGGACCACTGGGGCGATCCGAGTTCGCCGGTGTAGCCGACGAACTGCTCAGGGGTCGCCAGGCCGGTCGACAGGTCGTCGCCGAGATCAATGAGGAGCTGACCGGCCCCGTCCTCTTGGCTGATCTTCAGCCCGGTGGCCTGGCTCCATTCGCCAGAGGCCAGCGGAACCGCGCCGTCGAGGAACTTGCGCGCGTAGGCGATGACCTTGTCGCCGCGCACGGGGTTATAGCCGGCTTGCGCCTTCTCGGCGCCATCGTCTTCGGGGATCACGTCGGTGCCGTACAGCGCGTCGTACAACGAACCCCAGCGTGCGTTTGCCGCGTTGAGCGCGAACCGCGCGTTGAGGATCGGCACCACCAGCTGCGGGCCTGCCGTCGTGGTGATCTCGTCGTCGACACCGGCGGTGGTGATGGTGAAGTCGGCCGGCTCGGGCTGTAGGTAGCCGATGTCGGTGAGGAACTGCTTGTAGCCTTCGGGGTCGATCGGCTCGATGACGTGCTGGCGGTGGTACTTGTCGATCTGCGCCTGCAGGTTGTCGCGGCGGGCGAGCAGGTCCTGGTTCTGGGGGCTGAGATCGGTCACGACCTTGTCGACACCCGCCCAGAAGCTGTCAGGGTCGACGTCGGTGCCCGGAAGCGCCTCGTTGTTGATGAAGTCGTACAACACCTGGGCGACGCGCAGGGTCCCCACCGTCACGCGATTAGTCATGCGAGATCCGCCTCGCTCCTCGCTCGCTGGTCATTTTTCCTCCCTAAAGCCGTCGATCCAGCTTACCCAGGGCTAACTGGGGTTATGCCCAAGCCATCGCGTTGCGCGATTCGCGGTCCGCCGCGGCGAGAAGCAGGTCGCACCGATCCGCCAGAGTGGCCCGCAACGGTGCGGCCCGTTCAGCAACGCTCTGCTGGGCACGGACGTACTCGGCGCGACCCGCAGGCGTCTCGACGGCGATCGGCTCGAATCCGTAGTTGCGGAGATCATAGGGGCTGGCGCGCATATCCAGCGAACGGGCAGCGGCGGCGAGTTCCAGGCAGTCCATCACCAGCTCCGACTCCACCAGGGGACCGAGCTTGAACGCCCATTTGTAGCAATCCATCGCGGCGTGAATGCAGCCCGGTTGTTCCCTCGCGACCTGGTTGTCCCGGGTGAGTTCCTCGGCGTTGCGGTGCGTGGCCGGCTCGGTGAAGAACCGGTAGGCGTCAAAATGGCTGCAGCGCAACGGTATTGACTCGACGACAGCGTCCGTGCCCGCCGGGCCGAGGCGCAGTGGCACCTGGCTGTGGCGGACCGCCGGCGCCTGGTACACCATCGCCCACTCGTGCATGCCGAAGCAGTTCAGTCGCGCCGGGCGCGAGGCCGTCGCGCGAAGCAGGCGGGCGATGAACCGCACGGTGTCGACACCCGAGAGCAGGTGCTCACGCGTCACGGTCACACCCTGACGGTCACGCCCGTAACCGCTGCGATCGAGATAGCGGTCTGCCGTCGCGCCTGCGAGCGCCACGCCGAAACCGGGGTGCCAGATCCGCAACTGCCGGGGCCGCAGGCTGTAGTAGGTGAACAGGAAATCCCATACCGGGTGGGCCTCGCCCGCCTGCGCCCGCCTGCGATGGGGCAGGCAGAACTCGTCGACCCGTTTCTGGTGCATCCGCTCGCGGACGGTCCAGTCGTGCTCGCACAGCCCGACATCAGGCACGGTGCGTCCTGTCCCGGACGGCCCCAACGACGTCTTCGACCAGGTCCTCGAGCGTGACCATCGCCGACACGCTGCCGTCGGCGGTGATGACCAGCGCCAGATGGCTGTTGTTCCGCCGCAGCAGCGAGAGTGCGTCGGGCAGTGAGGTCGTCTCGGCCACCTCCGGGAGGGGCCGCACTGTCGACGGTTCGACCACCGCATCCGGGTCGTCGACGATCGGCAGCACGTCCTTGATGTGGACGTAGCCGATGAACCGGCCCGACGAATCGGCCACCGGGAAGCGCGAGTAGCCGGTCTCCGCCAGTGCGCTCTGGATCGCCGCCACCGTCGGCTCGGACCGATCTGCGGCCACCGGCACCGCGCGGACCTCGCTGAGTGGCACGGCGACTTCGGCGACCACCCGGTTGCGGATCCGCAGGGCCCGCGAAAGTCGGTTGTGCTCGTCGGGATCGAGCAGACCCTCCGAAAGCGATTCGGCGATCATCTCGGACAGCTCGACGGTCGAAACCGTATTCTCCAGTTCGGTTTTGGCCTCGACCCCGACCGCGCGCAGGATCATGTGCGCGCACCAGTCGTAGATCGCGATGACGGGCCGGGCGGCGCGCACCCACACCAGGTACGGCGGGACCAGCAGCATCGCTGCAGATTCGGGGCCTGCGATCGCGATGTTCTTCGGGACCATCTCGCCGAGCAGCACGTGCAGCACAACGACGATCGTGATCGCGATGACGAACGAAACCGTGTGCAGCACGGTGTCCGGTATCCCGAGCAAATGGAATGGTATCTCGAGCAGGTGCGCCACCGCCGGTTCGCCAACGCGGCCCAACAGGATCGAACAGACGGTGATGCCGAGCTGCGCCCCGGCCAGCATCAGCGGCAGATTCTCGCCGGCCCGGATAACCGTCACCGCACTGTGCTTGCCTTGTTCGGCCAGGGCCTCCAGCCGGTCGCGGCGTGCGGAGATCAACGCGAACTCCGCGCCGACGAAGAACGCGTTGGCGGCCAGCAGCACCGCGGTCAGCAGCACGCCGAGGAAGTCACCCATCAGCGTCGTCGGTTCCTTCGGAGCGCTGACCCAGCTTCGTGAGCTCCAGCTGATCGATCCTTCGACCGTCCATCTGCAATACGGTGGCCAGCCAGCGCACAGGGTCCTCCAGCGGAGCGTCTGGATCGAACGCCGTCAGTTCGACCGACTCGCCCTCTTCCGGAATGTGGCCGAGCTCCTGCAGCACGAGGCCGCCGATGGTCTCGTATTCGCCCTCCAGGGCCCGGAATCCGGTCGCCTCGGCCACCTCGTCGATGCGCAGCAGACCCGACACGTGCCAGCCCTGCCCCGCTTGCACCACGTCGGCGGTGGGCTCGTCGTGTTCGTCGCGGATGTCGCCGACGATCTCCTCGATGACATCCTCGACCGTCACCATGCCCGCTGTACCCCCGTATTCGTCGACCACGAGCGCGGTCTGCAGGCCGTTGGCGCGCAACTGTGCCATCACGTCGTCGCCGTCCAGGGTCGATGGCACCCTGGCGACGGGTTGCGCGAGGCTGGCGAGCCGGGTCTTTTTGTGTTCGCCTGGCGGCACTTCGAAGACCTGTTTGACGTGGACGATCCCGATGGTTTCGTCGAGGTCGCCCTCGACGATCGGGAATCGCGAATAACCGCTCTGGATCGCGGCGTCCACCAGATCGGCGACCGTGTCCTCGACCTCGAGGGTGACGATTTCCGTCCGGGGCGTCATCAGTTCCTCGGCAGTCCGCGAGCCGAACTGCAGCGAGCGGTCAACCAACGTCGCGGTGACCGGATCTAGCGACCCCCGCCGGGCCGAGTTGCGGACCAGCGAGCCGAGCTCCTGGGGCGACCGGGCCGACCGCAATTCCTCCGCGGGCTCGATGCCCAGCCGGCGCAGGATCCAGTTTGCGGTGCCGTTAGTCAGGTGAATCAACGGCGTGACGAGCGTCGAGAACAGCACCTGTGGACCGGCCACCACACGGGCAACCGGCAGCGGCTTGGCCACCGCGAGGTACTGGGCGACGAGCTCGCCGAACACCATCGACACCGAAGTCGCGATCAGCAGCGCCAGCACCAAAGCCAGGCCGCCGGCGAGGCCCGGCGATAGCGACATAGCCTCGAAGACCGGCTCCAGCAGATGTGCCACCAGTGGTTCGGCGAGATAGCCGGTGATCAAAGTGGTGATCGAGATGCCCACCTGGGCCCCAGACAGCTGGAACGACAGGCTGCGGTGCGCCCGCTGGACGAGCTTGTCACGGCGCCCACCGGTGCGGGCGTTCGCGTCGACCGTGCTGCGCTCTAGCGCGGTCAGTGAGAACTCGGCGGAGACGAACACCGCAGTGCCTGCGGTGAGCACGAGAAACGCCAGCACCGCGAGCACGGTGTACAAGGTGCTCATCGCGTGCTCACCAGGATTGCGCCGGGCCTTGTGCCCGGCCGACTAGGGGAGGGCTCGGCGTCGGGAGCGTCTGCGCCGCTCGCAGCGGAAACGTCGTGGTCGGGCCGCTCGGCCCGGAAGACCCGACCAGAAGCCGGGGCCTCGACGGGTGCCTGCGGCACGGGGTCCCTCTCGAATAGGCGCTTGACGAAAAACCTATGGTAGCCGTCTCGCTCGCTCGACGGCCTCACCAACCGGTCGGCAGCGGGTGGCCTTCGGCGAACCCGGCCGCGGACTGGACGCCGAGCACCACCTTGTCGTGGAGTTCGGCGATGTTCGCGGCGCCGACGTAGGTGCACGTGCTGCGCACACCGGAGGTGATGTGGTCGAGCAGGTCCTCGACCCCGCCGCGCGACGGGTCCAACCCCATCCGCGACGTCGAGATGCCCTCCTCGAACAGTGCCTTGCGGGCCCGGTCGAACGGGCTGTCGGCCGCGGTGCGGGCGGCCACCGCGCGCTTGGAGGCCATGCCGTAGCTCTCCTTGTACGGCTGGTCCTCGCGGTCGCGCATCAGATCGCCCGGCGATTCGTAGGTGCCCGCGAACCACGAGCCGATCATCACGTTGGCCGCACCGGCGGCAAGCGCCAGCGCCACGTCGCGCGGATGGCGCACACCGCCGTCGGCCCACACATGGCCGCCGAGTTGCCTTGCCGCCGCGGCACATTCGACCACCGCGGAGAACTGCGGGCGGCCAACGCCGGTCATCATGCGGGTGGTGCACATCGCGCCGGGCCCGACACCGACCTTGACGATCGTGGCGCCCGCACTGATCAGGTCGCGGGTGCCCTCGGCCGACACCACATTGCCCGCGGCCAACGGAAGCCCCAGGTCGAGGGACGACACCGACTTGATCGCGTCGAGCATCTTGAGCTGGTGGCCGTGCGCGGTGTCGATCACCAGAAGGTCGACGCCGGCCTCGGCGAGCGCGCGGGCCTTGGCGCCGACGTCACCGTTGATGCCGACGGCGGCGGCGATGCGCAGCCTGCCCTTGTCGTCGACGGCGGGTGTGTAGATGCCTGCCCGGATCGCTCCCGTGCGGGTCAGCACGCCTGCCAGAGTGCCGTCGGGGTCGGTCAGCACCGCCACGTCGAGGAGCGCGTGTTCGAGCAGGTCGAACACCTTGCGGGGGTCGGTGCCCGCGGGCGCGGTGACGAAATCGGATATCGCGATGTCCCGGACCCTGGTGAACCGGTCGACGCCGACGCAGTTCGCCTCGGTGACCAGCCCGATCGGCCGGCCTTCGAAGGCCACCACCGCGGCACCGTGTGCGCGCTTGTGGATCAGCGCCATCGCGTCCGACACCGAGTCGTCGGGCGACAGCACCACCGGCGTGTCTACGACCATGTCGCGGCTCTTGACGAAGTCGACCGTCTCCTTGACCGCTGAGATGGGCAGGTCCTGCGGCAGCACTACGATGCCGCCGCGGCGGGCCACCGTTTCAGCCATCCGGCGGCCTGCCACCGCGGTCATGTTCGCCACCACCACCGGGATCGTGGTGCCCGACCCGTCGTGCGTCGAAAGGTCGACACCGAACCGCGACTGCACGTCAGAGCGTCCGGGGACGATGAAGACGTCGTTGTAGGTCAGGTCGTAGGGCGGCGTTTGGCCATCAAGAAATCGCATCAACTGCGATTTTAGTCGCCCTGTCAGGCCTCGACTTCGCTGCGGTCGCCGCTCCACAGAGTGTGGAACCGCGCAGCCGGATCGGCGTCGATGCGGCCGTAGGTGTGCGCGCCGAAGAAGTCGCGCAGGCCCTGGGTCAGCGCGGCTGGCAGCCGTTCGGTGCGCAGCGCGTCGTAGTAGGACAGCGCCGAGGAGAACCCGGGGATCGGGATACCCAGCTGCGTGGCGGTCACCACGACGCGACGCCACCCGTCGACCGCGGCCTCGACGGCACTCCGGAAATACGGCGCGACGATCAGGGTGGCCAGCTCCGGCTCCTCGTCGTAGGCCTCTTTGATCCGGTTGAGGAACTTGGCCCGGATGATGCAGCCGCCGCGCCAGATGGTGGCCAGGTCACCGGGGGTGATCCCCCAGTTGTATTCCTCGCTGCCTGCCTGGATCTGGTTGAAGCCCTGCGCGTAGGCGATGATCTTGGACGCATAGAGCGCCTGACGCACATCCTCGACGAATTTGGCTGCGTCACCGGGCTTTTCGCCAAGCGTGCCGGACGCCAGTCCGGTGGTGGCCCTGCGCTGGACGACCGACCCGGACAGCGCGCGGGCGAACACCGCCTCGGCGATACCGGTGACCGGCACGCCGAGATCAAGGGCCGACTTCACGGTCCAGCGGCCGGTGCCCTTCTGCTCGGCCTCGTCGAGGATGACGTCGACGAGCGGCTTGCCGGTCTTGGCGTCGGTCTGGCGCAGCACCTCGGCGGTGATCTCGATCAAGTAGCTGTCCAGGTCGCTCTTGTTCCACTCGGCGAACACGTCGGCGATCTGCGGTGCGCGGTAGCCCAGCCCGTCGCGCAGCAGCTGGTAGGCCTCGCCGATCAGCTGCATATCGGAGTACTCGATGCCGTTGTGCACCATCTTGACGAAGTGACCCGACCCGTCGGGCCCGATGTGGGTGCAGCACGGCACGCCGTCGACGTGCGCGGAGATCTCCTCCAGCAGCGGTCCGAGCGACTTGTACGACTCGGCGGGGCCGCCGGGCATGATCGACGGCCCGTTCAACGCGCCCTCCTCGCCGCCGGAGATGCCGGCGCCGACGAAGTGCAGGCCGCGTTCGCGCATCGCCTTCTCGCGGCGGATGGTGTCGGTGTAGAGCGCGTTACCGCCGTCGATGATGATGTCGCCCTCTTCGAACACGTCGGCGAGCTCGTTGATGACGGCGTCCGTCGGGTCGCCTGCCTTGACCATGATCAGCGCGCGCCGCGGCTTCTGAAGTGCCGCAGCGAACTCCGCCATCGACTCGGTCCGGACGAACGAGCCCTCGGAGCCGTGCTCGGACAGCAGCGCGTCGGTCTTGGCGACCGACCGATTGTGCAGTGCGACGGTGTAGCCGTGGTGCGCGAAATTCCGCGCGATGTTGGAGCCCATTACGGCCAGACCGGTGACCCCGATCTGAGCGGTACGGGTCGTGTCAGAGTTTGCAGACGAGCTCATACGGGCGGCCTTTCGTTTTTTTGTTGTGGGGGAGCGGTTTTGACAGCTGAGCACCTATGCGGCGAACAGTCGGTGTAATTCGGTCAGCCACGGCACCGCCAGCGCCAGGGTAGGCACCACGAGCACCGCGGCGGCGGCGAGGTAGGCGGTGGCGGCGAGGGCGCGGCTGTTTGGCTGCCCGCCGAGGCGGCGCAGGCGCAGCAAGGTGGTCGGACCGCCTGCCGCCAGGGCGCCGGACGGGGTGCGTCCGGACGCACACGCGACCAGCGCGCGCGCCAGAGGAGTCGGACCCGCGGCGCGCACGGCGGCGTCGTCGGCCAGCATTTCGATGAGCAGCCGGACGGCATCAAGGGCGCTTCCGCTGCGGACGAATCGGGGGAAGGCGGCGTGCACCGCGGTGAACATCTCGAGAACCAGGTCGTGACGGGCCCGCAGATGGGCGCGTTCGTGGGTGAGTATCGCGGCGATCTCGCTGTCGGACAACGATTTCAGCGTTCCCTCGCTGACCACGACGCGGCTGCGCACCCCGGGCAGGCAATAGGCGAGCGGCTGTTTGACATCGAGGATGCGCAGCCCACTCGCCTTGATACAGACCTTGGGTGGGTTCGATCCGTGTGACATGTCGAGCAGGTCGACCATCATCCGGTGATGCGCCCGCCTGCGCCGGGTGGCGATTGCCACCTGAATCACCGCGTACGTCAGCCGCGCGCCGATCACCAGGGTGACGGCGAAGACAGTGACGAGGCCGGCCCACAGCGGCCAGCCGAGCGCGTCGATCTCACTGGTGATCGTTGCGGTGGGACGGCCGTCGGCCCCGGGCACGAACAGCCGGCTCGCGATTGCGATACCCGCCGAGAACGCCGACAACACGGCGGCCAGTGCGATGGACTGCCACAGCACGATGGCTGCGCGCGGAGCGCGCATCGGCCAAGTCGCCCGCGCCAGCATTGCCGGGACTGGTCCCGACAGGAGCAGCGCGACGATGGTAAAGGCCAGCGCGGACACGCTGTAAGTATTTCTCAGCCGGTGCCCGGATTGCCAGCGGGCGGGACTTCGGTGTACTTTCCGCTCCTCGCGTCCGCGGCGGTCTTGCTTTCCAACTCCGCGAGCGCACGGCGCAGCGCTGCCGCTTCGTCGGCGCCGACGCGTTCGACGAAATGCACCAGCGCGGCCTCACGGCTCCCTGAGTCCGCGGCCTGGTCGAGCGCGTCGACCATCAGCCCGGCGACGAGCTCATCGCGACCATGTGTGGGCGCGTAGCGGTGGGCGCGGTCGTCACGATGCTGCACGACCAGGTTCTTCTTCGCCAGGCGTTGCAGCACGGTCATGATCGTGGTGTAGGCCAGGTCGCGGCGAGCCGACAATGCCTCGTGGACTTGGCGCACGGTTTGGGGCTCGCCGGAGGACCAGAGGTGGTCCATCACAGCGCGTTCCAGTTCCCCCAGACGCGTCATTTTGGCCATGTTCCGTTCATCTCCTACAGGCAGTAAATCCAGGGTACTACGCCTTTACTACGTTGCGTCGTATCGAACTCGTGAGAACAACTTCGTCGGCGCCTTCGAATGTTCCGGCAATGGTCATCGCCCCTTCGGCGGGCCTTGTGAGTCCAGTCACACGGGGTAGCTCCTGCTGACCGCGTGACTATAGTAAGGCTAACCTAACTCAATATCGGAGGTGCCATGACGGTTCTGATCGAGGATCCGCTCATCGCGGGTATGGCGATCAGGCGGCCGCTGCCGTTGCACGAATCCAGCCGCCGATTGCGCGAGCTCTATCCCGAATGTCCGCGGGTTTACGGCGTTGCCGTGATGGGCGACCTGTCGCGCCGGCGGTGGTGGCCACTCGCCGAGGCGGCGACCACCGATCGCTTGCAGAAGATGTTCGACATCGCCGCCGAGGAGACCGACAGCCGGGCGGCGATAGCCCAGCAGCTGGCCGCGACACTGGCGCACGTCGTCGTCGGCCGCGTCGTGCCGCTGCTCGTGCTCGAGGGCCGCGCATGGGACACCGGCCTTGAGAACCTGTGGGTGCACGTGGACTCCGAGGGCGCGATCGACTGGGTCGGCGTCGCCGATGCGCGGTTGCGGGCGCTGCCCGACGATCCGGCCCTTGACGACGACGGCATCGTCACCATCCCCAGCGAGGCAGCGCTCGCCACCTGGGTCGCTCACCGCAGCCATCGCGCACTGGATCCGCTATTCGCGAGGCTCTTCGAGGTCTGCGGCGGCGCGATGTCCGTCGCGTCGATGTGGCACATCGTCGGCGGCGCGGTCGTCAGTGCCGCAACGCAGGTGCCGCTGCTCGCCGGGTCGAGCGAACTGACGAGCATGCGGCGGGCACAGGCGGTGCTCGACGCCCTGGTCGGGTTCGGGCTGCCGGTCCGCGGCACCACCCGGATGACAACCAGGAAGACCTTGCTTAATTAGGCAAGCCTTGCCTATTCTCTACCTACGAAGACAAAACTATCGGACCGCGCCGGAGTCCTGAGGGCTGCAGAGACTCCCGGTCCACTCGAAGGACGGGCCTCACGCACTCGGCGTGGGGCCCGTCCGCATTTTTCTGATCTCACTTGTCGATGGCTCCGCCGCTGTCGGCCCAGTCCTTGAATCCGCCCATGTTGTAGACCTCGGTGTAGCCCATTTCCTTGAGCGCCTGTCCGGACAGCGCCGCGCGACCGCCCGCGGCGCAGTAGACGATGACGGTCTTGTCCTTTGCGAAACTCTGGTCGTAGTACGGGGATTCGGGGTCGGCACGAAACTCCAACATGCCGCGGGGAATGTGCACGGCGCCGGCGACCTTACCGCTCTGCTCCACTTCCGGCGCGTCGCGTACGTCGACCACGAGCGCGTCGCCCTTGGCGATCAGTTCCTTCGCCTGTTCCGGGGAGATCCGGGGCACAACGGCATTGGCGGCTTCCACTAGGTCTTTAACACTCTTGGCCATGCCCGACGATAACCCCGGGCCCCCGGCCGGGGAGCAGCCCGGGCCGTGTAAACACAATTACGTGACGACGGAAGTGACCGCCGAACTCGGCAAGGGATTCGACAACGAGCTCGGCCTCGACTACCTCGAGCTCACCCCCGACGGTGGCCGGGCGCAGTTGGAGATCAAAGACAAGCTGCTGCAGCCGTGGGGCATCGTGCACGGCGGCGTGTACTGCTCCATCGTCGAAGGCCTGGCGAGCGTGTCGGGGCAGGTGTGGCTCCTCGAGAACGGTGGCGGACACGTCGTCGGGGTCAACAACAACACCGACTTTCTCCGCGCGATCTCCTCGGGAACGGTGACCGCGGTGTCGACACCGATCCACCGGGGCCGCAGGCAGCAGCTGTGGTTGATCACGATCACCGACGACAGGGATCGCGTGGTTGCCCGCGGCCAGGTCCGGCTGCAGAACATTTCGCCCGAGTAGCAGCCATATTTCGTACGCCGCTGACCCTCATGTGGCGTGCCAGTATCGCCGACTATGCGTTCGACGCCGCATGAGCAGGACCGGCTGCTGATCTCGTACGCGGCCGAACTGGCCCGCCGCCGGCAGGCGCGGTCTACGGCCGAACCACCCCGAGGCCGTCGCGCTGATCACCGACCATCTCCTCGAGGGTGCCCGCGACGGCCGCACCGTGGCCGAGCTGATGCTCAGTGGGCATCGGTCGCCGACGACGCGCTTGGCACGCCGATGGCATGCATCAGCGAATTGCACTACCCCGAGACCGAAGTCGCCACCGAAGGCGTCGCACTCGCACTGGCCGGCGGCGGCTGCCTGTCGACGTGGCAGGGCGAGAGACTCTAGCTCGCGGCTTTTTCGGTGTCCTGTACCGACGCCGCGATCTCTTGGAGCTCTTCGATCCTGGTGCGCGCGTACGCCTGCTGCTCGGTGATGGTGAGGTTCCCGCGCGCCCTCGACAGGAATGTCACCGTCCACGAAAGCAGCGTGGTGATCTTGGTCTTGAACCCGACGAGGTACACCAAGTGCAGCACCAGCCAGGCCAGCCAGGCGATGAAGCCGCCGAATTCCAGTGGTCCGACCTTTGCGACCGCCGAGAACCGCGAAACGGTCGCCATCGAACCCTTGTCGAAATACTGGAACGGCTCGCGCTGCGCCGGGTCGGCGCCCTTGAGCTCAGCCTTGATGGCCTTCGCCGCGTACTTGGCGCCTTGGATCGCACCCTGCGCCATGCCCGGCACCCCTTCGACCGCCGCCATGTCGCCGACGACGAATACGTTCGGATGGCCGGGGATGGACAGGTCCGGTAGCACCTTGACCCGTCCCGCGCGGTCCAGCTCCACATCGGATTGGTCGGCGAGGTCGCGGCCGAGCGGGCTGGCCGACACGCCTGCCGACCACACCTTGGTGGCGGATTCGATGCGTCGGATGGTGCCGTCGGAATCCTTCACGGTGATGCCGTTGCGATCCACGTCGGTGACCATCGCGCCGAGCTGGATATCGACGCCCATCTTCTCCAACCGCGCCTGCGCCTTGTTGCCGAGCTTTTCGCCCATCGGTGGCAGCACCGCGGGGGCCGCATCGAGCAGGATCACCCGCGCCTGTGTCGAATCGATATGGCGGAATGCGCCTTTGAGCGTGTGGTCGGCGAGTTCAGCGATCTGGCCCGCCATCTCGACGCCGGTGGGTCCGGCGCCGACGACGGTGAACGTCAGCAGCTTCTCGCGGCGGGTCGGATCACTTGACCGCTCGGCCTGTTCGAACGCACCGAGGATCCGCCCGCGCAGCTCGAGTGCATCGTCAACGGTCTTCATGCCCGGCGCCCACTCGGCGAAGTGGTCATTGCCGAAGTAGGACTGGCCCGCCCCGGCCGCGACGATCAGCGTGTCGTACGGGGTCACGTACGTGTGGCCCAGCAGCTCCGACTTGATGGTCTGGTTGGCCATGTCGATATGCGTCACATTGCCCAACAGCACCTGCGCGTTCTTCTGTTTGCGCAGGATGATGCGGGTGGGCGGGGCGATCTCGCCGGACGAGATGATGCCGGTGGCCACTTGGTACAGCAGCGGCTGGAACAGATGGTGCGTAGTCCTGGCGATCATCTTGATGTCGACGTCGGCGTGCTTGAGCGCCTTGGCGGCGTTTAAGCCACCAAATCCCGAACCGATGATCACGACCTTGCGTCGATCAGTTGCAGTGGCTCCGGGATGGCTCATCTTGGGCTCCTCGACGGACTACACGTGCACTTATACAGACACTACGGTAGCCGCTCAGCATCCCTGAAGTGTGGTGAGATTTACCACGTCATCGTATGTTTAAGCCCCCATGATCGGCCTCAATTTCTCGGCCACCGCGGTGATGCCGCCCGGGTGGTAGCCATCGATGTTGGTGACGGGGCTGAGGATCACACCGTCGATCCCCGCATCAAGCACCTTCGTCTTGACCTGCTCGACGATCTGATCCGGTCCGCCGAACACCACTCGCTGCTTGAAGTCATCTGGGATCAAATCCGCGGTCGCCTGCTCGTTGATCAACGCCATCACCAGCATGCTGGTCTCGAGGGTCGCGGGATCGCGGCCGATCTCCTCGCAGCGCGCCTTGACCACTTGCAGCTTGCGCGGCAGCTCATCGAACCCCGATGTGAGGTTCAGATGATCAAAGTGCTTGGCGGCCAACGGAATTGTCTTCTTCTCACCGTGGCCGCCGATCATCAGCGGGATGTGGTCACGGAACCGAGGGTTGGCCATCGCGTCCTTCGCGCGGTAGTACTTGCCGGAGAATGTCGGCCGCTCGCCTCGCAGCATTGGCAGGATGATCTGCAGGGCCTCGTCGAGCCTGTTGAAGCGGTCGGTGAAGGTGCCGAACTCGAAGCCGAGCTGCTCGTGCTCGAGCTCGAACCAGCCGGTGCCGATGCCGAGAATGGCTCGGCCCTGGCTCACGACATCCAGCGTGGTGACGGCCTTGGCAAGCAGTGTCGGATTGCGGTAGGTGTTCCCGGTGACCAGCGTGCCCAGCTGCACGTTCTTGGTCGCGGTCGCCAACCCGCCGAGGGCCGTGTACGCCTCCAGCATCGGCTGGTCGGGGGTTCCGAGTCCGGGCAGCTGATAGAAGTGGTCCATCACGAAGACCGAGTCGAAGCCGGCAGCGTCGGCTTCCTGTGCCTGGGCGATGACTGTCGGGAACAGCTCTTCGACGCCCGTACCGTAGGAGAAGTTGGGGATCTGAAGTCCGAGTTTGATGGTCACGAGGTTCACGTAACCACAACTAAGCGGGGCGGTCACCCCGTTTAGCTTCGGGCGAACGCGGGAATATCAGCCGAAGTTCGCCAGCGCGCCGTGGCTGACGTGCAACGTCTGGCCGCTGATGTGCCGCGCGGCGGGTGTGCTGAGGAACAACGCCAACCTCGCGATCTCGGCTGCCACCGGAGCCGGCGTGCGGGACAGGCCGTCGTAGCCCGGCTCCGCCTTGCGGCCGGACGCCACCGCGTTGACGGTGATGCCGCGGGTGCCGAAGTGCGTGGCCTGCCCGGCGGTCCAGTCGGAGATGGCGGCCTTCACAGCGGCGTCGGCGCTGCCCTCGCGAGGCTGCTCCGGGATGACGTTGACGATCGAACCGCCGGAACGCAGGTGGTCGCCGAGGATCTGCACGGTCAGCACCGCCGAGACGACGGTCGTGTCCAGAGCGGTGCGCCATGCCGCGGCAAGGTCGGCCAACGAGTAGGTGCGCGGGTCGCCGGCGTCCCAGCGCGGGGCGGGAAGGTTGACGATGGTGTCCAGCTGGTGCGGGAACTGGCCACGCGCCTCTTCGAGGCTGGCCGGGTCGGTGGTGTCGAACACGATCGCGTCGACGTCGAGTTCCTTAGCGGCGACCTCGAGGTCGCCGCGGCGCGCACCCGCGATCACGACTCGGTGGCCCGCATCGCGGAAACCCTCCGCGACCGTGCGTCCCAGATCCGTATCGCCGCCGGTGACGAGCACCTCCATCACAAGGACCTCCTGCCTGTGTTCAACGCTGAACCCCAGCGATTGAGGGTCATGTTACTGGACAGTAGCTAGGAGGTGGAGCTCGGCACGCATGCGACACGACAACAGTTCGGTCAACGTGCCATAGGGTCGTCATTCGTGCTGCCCCGCTGGATTTACCTCCCTGCGGCGATCGGCGCGCTGTTCGTCGTGGTTCCGCTGATCGCGATCGCCGCCAAGGTGAACTGGCCCAACTTCTGGTCACTGATCAGCAGCGAGTCGTCGACCACGGCGTTGGTGCTCAGCCTCAAGACCTCGGCGGCCAGCACTGCGCTCTGCCTGCTGCTCGGCGTGCCGATGGCGCTGGTGCTGGCCCGCAGCACTTCCCGGGCGGTGCGACTCGCCCGGCCGCTCATCCTGCTGCCGCTGGTGCTGCCACCGGTGGTCGGGGGCATCGCGCTGCTGTATGCGTTCGGCAGGCTAGGGCTCATCGGGCAATACCTCGAGGCCGCGGGAATCCACATCGCGTTCACCACCACGGCGGTGGTTCTCGCACAGACGTTCGTATCGCTGCCCTTCCTTGTCATCGCGCTGGAAGGCGCCGCACGCACCGCGGGGGCCGATTACGAGGTGGTGGCCGCCACCCTCGGCGCCAGGCCGTCGACCGTGTGGTGGAAGGTGTCGCTGCCGCTGCTGGCGCCCGGCCTGATCTCCGGGGCGGTGCTGGCGTTCGCGCGGTCGCTTGGCGAGTTCGGCGCCACGCTGACCTTTGCGGGATCGCGCGAAGGCGTCACCCGAACGCTGCCTTTGGAGATCTACCTCCAGCGCGAGAGCGATGCAGACGCGGCGGTCGCGCTGTCGCTTCTGCTCGTCGTGGTGGCCGCCGTTGTCGTGGTGGGGTTGGGCACCAGCCGGATCCGGGGCTCCAATGCGTGGTAGTGCGACATGACCGATGTGCAGGTGAGGGCCGTCGTCGAAAGTCGCGGCCTGGACCTCGAATTCGATGTCGCCGCAGGCGAAGTGGTCGCCCTGCTTGGACCCAACGGTGCGGGCAAGTCGACATCACTGCATGTGATCGCGGGCCTGGTGCGGCCAGATCGCGGCATGGTGCGCGTCGGACAGCGGGTGCTGACAGACACCGCGGCTGGGGTTCACGTGGCCACCCACGATCGCCGCGTCGGCCTGCTCCTGCAGAACGCACTGTTGTTCCCGCATCTGAGCGTGACCGGCAATGTGGCGTTCGCGCCGCGCAGTTCCCGTGCGGCGGCGGCACATTGGCTCGCCGAGGTCGATGCGGCGGATCTCGCCGACCGGCATCCACGGCAGCTGTCCGGGGGACAGGCCCAGCGGGTGGCGCTGGCACGGGCCCTCGCCGCCGACCCCGACGTGCTGCTGCTCGACGAGCCGTTGGCCGGACTTGACGTTTCCGCCGCCACCGCGATGCGCAGGGTGCTGCGCCGGGTGCTGGCCCGTGACGGCCGCTCGGCGGTGCTGATCACCCACGACCTCCTCGATGTCCTCACCCTCGCCGATCGGGTGCTGGTGCTCGAAGACGGCAGGATCATCGAATCAGGCTCGGCTACAACAGTTTTGGCGACACCACGAAGCCGGTTTGGCGCGCGCTTCGCCGGGGTGAACCTCGTCGATGGCACCGCGGGCGCCGACGGCGTGCTGACGACACAGTGGGGGACGGTCTGGCATGGCAACCCGGCGGCGGACGTGGCGCCAGGGCAATCGGCGGTGGCGCTGTTCAACCCTGCCGCGGTCGCCGTGTACCGCGACAAGCCGCATGGCAGCCCCCGCAACACCGTCGAGGTGACGGTCGCCGAACTCGACAGCCGCGGAGCGGTGATCCGGGTGCGCGCCGACGAGCAACCCGACGGTGCGCCGGGGCTTGCCGCCGACATCACCGCAGAATCCGCCGCCGAGTTGCGGTTGGCACCTGGCGATCGCGTCTACTTCTCCGTGAAGGCCCAGGAGGTCGCCGTTCATCAAAGCCCGTAACGGAGTGGTTCACGAACGCGATCAACGGTTGCGATTCGGTCACAAAACTCGGGGTGCAAGTGGGTTCGATCGCCCCGCGCAACGCGCGGGACCTTGTGGTGCCAGCAATCGCTATAAATGGCGACTCCCTGTAACTTTTCTATATACAGCAATCTTTCAGCTGAGCACTTTTTTAGCAACTCACACTTGCGTCACGGCGGTAACACGGTAGTTTCTTCCACATGCAGCACCCGGACGCGACTCCTGACCACCGCAAGGGCCTCTCGATGACGCTGGCGATTGCGGCGCTGACCGGCGCCACAGCGGTGGCACTGTCGCTGCCTGTGGCGTATGCCGATCCGACCACGCCGCCCCCGCCACCGCCACCGGCGGACAACACGATGCAGGGGCCGCCTCCGCCTCCGGCCGATCCGAACGCGCCACCGCCGCCGCCCGCCGATCCCAATGCGCCGGTGCCCCCGCCTGCCGATCCGAACGCTCCTCCGCCACCGCCGCCACCTCCGCCACCGGAGCCGGGGCGGGTCGACAACGCCGCGGGCGGCTTCAGCTATGTGGTGCCCGCGGGCTGGAAGGTCGCCGACGCGACACAGTTGTCTTATGGGCAGGCCTTGTTGAACAAGATTCCTGCGGACGCCGCCCAACCGAACGGCCAACCCGCCCAGCCGCCCAGCGATACCAGCGTGCTGCTGGGCCGGTTGGATCTGAAGCTGTTCGCGGGTGCGGAGACCGACAACACGAAGGCGGCCCAACGCCTCGCGTCGGACATGGGCGAGTTCTTCATGCCGTTCCCGGGTACGCGCATAAACCAGGAGACCGTCCCGCTCAATGCGGGTGGAATGTCGGGTGTCGCGTCGTATTACGAGGTGAAGTTCACCGACACGAACAAGCCCAACGGCCAGATCTGGGCCGGCGTCGTCGGTGCGCCCACGCCTCCCGGCACGCCGCGCGGCCAGCGCGCGCCCGAACGTTGGTTCGTGGTTTGGCTTGGCACCGCCAACAATCCGGTCCCGAAGGGGGAGGCCGTCACGCTTGCGCAGTCGATCCGGCCGTGGACGCCGCCGCCTCCGCCGCCACCGGATCCCAACGCCCCGCCGCCACCCCCACCCGCGGGCGGGACGAACGCACCGGGTCAGAACCCCAACGTCGGCGTGCCGGTTCCGGTCGACCCGAACAGCGTTCCGCCCGGGATGCTGCCGCCGTCTTAACGGCTAACGGGCAGTTGGGTTTTCAGGGGCCGACGTACGGCACCTGGCCTTCCATGTTGTTCACGTTGAGCAGGTAGCAGTTGGTGCCGCCGAAGCCCATGGCGCCTGCAGTCACGCAGCGCTGAAAGGTTCCGTCCCCGGCGATCGGGCCGTCGCATGTGGTGCCGCCACCCCATGGCGTCCACCCGCCCTGGCAACCGGCGTTCGCCGGAGCCGCCTGCGCGATGCCGCCGGCGACAAGGCCGCTGATCGCCAGTCCGACAAGTGCTTTCACCATTCACCCCTTACCGCCGTACCGGTCCCCGTAACCGGTTGCACACCGCGACGGCTCGGCCGCGACCCCCGAGTCGCGGCCAGCCTGTGATCTCCAGGTTATGCCGTCGTGACCGATTGGGAATCCGGATTTCCCTGCGGATTTCGCGCCAAGAACCGCTGCTCACCCGTGCGGTCGGGGGCATGACGGCCGGTGACCTGCGGAAACAATTAACGTTCGTGCCCATTTCGGACCCCGAATCGTTACCCGCGTCCGGTATACCTTCAAGCGTGGCCCAGCGGCCCGCTCGCCACGGCCGGCGAAAGGCAGGAGATCTGCGATGGACGTGATTGCGGCAACC
>Ga0157378_10000446_pt1 | contig 39664 bp, 24 predicted proteins | sample M65metaG_FD_115309 | JGI IMG/M metagenome (GOLD analysis project Ga0157378, IMG submission 115309) | Miscanthus rhizosphere microbial communities from Kellogg Biological Station, Michigan, USA - M6-5 metaG | ecosystem: Host-associated > Plants > Roots > Rhizosphere > Soil | place: USA: Michigan... | reverse complement strand
AGTAGGGCATAGTGACCCCTCGCTATAATATGGGATAGACGGGGATCAATTAATAAAAGTTACGCTAGGGATAACAGGCTGATAGCCGACGAGAGTACACATTGTCTCGGCTGTTTGGCACCTCGATGTCGACTCATCCTATCCTCCGGGGGAAGAAGCTTGGAAGGGTTCGGCTGTTCGCCGATTAAAAGGGTACGTGAGTTGGGTTTAATACGACGTGAGTCAGTATGGTCCCTATCTTCTGGTGGAAAATTTAGTAAAAGGGGACAGACCTTCCAGTACGAAAGGACCAATAGGCTGTGTTTCCATAGTGTACCAATTGTTTGTAATATTTACAGCTTCAAAAAACTTTTTTTTAAGCAGGTAAATATAAATGCATAGTTGGGTAGCCACAAACATAATAGATAAGTGCTGAATGTCTATAAAGCAAGAATCTAATCCCTAGATACTAATAAAATTTATTTATTACTTTTTTTAAGTAAAATCGATAAATTTTTAATTAAGAAATAGATCATTTCTAAATAGGTTGCAAATGTTAATACTGTAAAGTATATTAATTTAGTTTTTTAAACTAAAAAGTTTAGCAATACTAATTTATAAAAAAACTAGATGTTTCTATTTGATAACCTAAAATAGGTATGCACCCCCCCTAAAAAACAATTTATTACTTTTTTTAAGTAAGCTGAAAATAGCTGTTGCTTATGCTAAATTATTTTTTTTTGGGCCCTTAGCTTAACTGGTAGAGCTCCTAATTGTCAATTAGAATAATCTCAGTTCGAATCTGGGAGGGCTCGTAAAATCTGCTTAAATAAAACTTTTTTTGAAGCAGCTTTAGCTGAAGGGTCAGCGTTAGCAGAAGGCTAAAATTATTATAATTTAATTTTTTTTATTTACAATTTATATATTTAACCATCCTTATAAGTACTGCAATTACCATTGTAGCTGCTGTAAAATAAGCTCTAGTATCTACATCTAATCCTACTGAGAACATATGATGAGACCAAACTAAGAATCCCTCAACATTAATTAGGTATATCATTTTATGAAATAAACATATTTATTATTTACTCTAATTCCTATTCACGTTAATTATTAATTTTATGAAATATATAAAACCTTTCACTCATTAGCTGCTAACGCTGAACTTCTTTTCTAGCGTAAGCAACTAACATTATAATTTTATGAAATATAAAAAGGTTAGGGGTTAAATATATTTTTTTTTATTAACTAGCTGCTTAAGCTGCCTTAACTTACTAAATTAAAATATCTAAAAATAAGGATAGGGTTAAATTAATATTTAAGATTGAACAGGTAACATTTTAAATGCATGGAATGGAATAGGACTAGCTAATGTCCATTCTATAGTATTAACACCTTGATTATCTTTAAATTGATTTTCACTTGTGAAAAAAGGAACTACAGCCCAAGGGTTATTAGAACTATCAGGTTGGTTAGCAAAAATATCATAAATAATATAACCAAATAATACTGTAGCCACTACAGAGATTAAAGAACCAAAACTAGATATAGCATTCCATCCACTAAATGCATCAGCATAATCAGGTATTCTTCTAGGCATTCCAGCTAAACCTAAGAAATGTTGAGGGAAGAAAGTTAAATTAACACCAATAAATAAAGTCCAGAAATGTATTTTACCTAATAAATCATTAAATGATCTACCTACTATTTTAGGTGTCCAATAATAGAAACCTGCAAATAAAGCAAATACAGCTCCCATTGATAATACATAATGGAAGTGAGCAACAACATAATAAGTATCATGGAAAGCGATATCTAATGAAGCATTAGATAAAACAACTCCAGTTAAACCACCTATAGTGAATAAAGCTAAGAAACCTAAAACAAATAATAAAGGTGTATTATATTTTAAACTTCCACCATATAATGTTGCTAACCATGAGAATATTTTAATTCCTGTAGGTACTGCAATTACCATTGTAGCTGCTGTAAAATAAGCTCTAGTATCTACATCTAATCCTACTGAGAACATATGATGAGACCAAACTAAGAATCCTAAAATACCAATAGAAAACATAGCATATACCATACCTATATAACCAAATATAGGTTTACCTGAGAAAGTAGATACTATATGACTAACTATACCGAATCCAGGTATAATTAAAATATAAACTTCAGGATGTCCAAAGAACCAGAATAAGTGTTGATATAATATAGGATCACCTCCACCTGCTGGATCATAGAAACTAGTATTAAAGTTTCTATCTGTTAATAACATTGTAATAGCACCAGCTAAAACAGGTAAAGATAATAATAATAATATAGCAGTAATAAATATAGCCCAAACAAATAATGGTAATTTATGTAATGACATACCATTTGTTCTCATATTTAATGTAGTACTTATAAAGTTTATAGCTCCTAATAATGAAGATATACCTGCTAAGTGTAAACTAAATATTGCTAAATCTACTGAACCACCTGAATGTGACTGTATTCCAGCTAAAGGAGGATAAACAGTCCATCCTGTACCAGCACCATTTTCTACTAAAGAACTTAATAATAATAAAATTAATGCAGGAGGTAATAACCAAAATGATATATTATTTAATCTTGGAAATGCCATATCAGGACTACCACAATGGATAGGTAAAAAATAATTACCAAATCCACCTACTAAACCTGGCATTACCATATAAAATATCATAATAAATGCATGAGCTGAAATTATTACATTAAATAATTGATGATCTCCTTGTAAAAATTGAACTCCGGGACTAGATAATTCTAATCTTATTAATACAGAAAAAGCTGTACCTATCATACCTGAAAATACTGAGAATATTAAATATAAAGTACCTATTTCTTTAGCATTAGTAGAATTTAACCAATTCAAATTATTTGTTTTTTTTTTTGTTTTTTTTTGTTTTTATTTTTTATTTCGTTAATAACTTTGCCCCTCAGTTTACCTGCAGCTTTAGCAGAAGCTGCCCCTAGAAAACAAAAAATAATTTTTCTGCTTATATTGGGGGGTCAACTTAAAGCTACCTACCTCATGGGGGTTAGGCGCTGAGGGAAGCTAATTTCGGAATTGAATATTAAATAAAAATTTTGGGAAAGTTACCAGTTATTTTACGTCAGCCCACCATAGCCAAAAAAAATTATAAATAATTTTCAGCTTACCTAGCTAAAGCAATAGCTGTTTATGGGGGGGGGCGGCTCAAACATTTTTAAAAAAATGTTAAGTAACCCACTATTTTAAGTAGATTAGGTCCCCAACCTCAGCTGCTACGCTAGCAGCAGCTTTTTTTTTTAGGAGGGAAAATTAATATTTCACATCTTACTATTTATTAAAATTTTTAATTTTCAGCTTACGCAGGGGAGAAGATGGTATAAATTAGGTAACATTTATGTGTATATCACTATTTTCTATTATCTGCTCAGCATAAGCCAAAAAAAAACATTGTTTTTTTAGGCTTACGCTAAAAAGATTTTTTTTTAAGTTTAATATTAGCTGCTTTAAAAAAATTTTGTTTTTAAAGTGAGTAAGGAAAAAGAATTTAATTATGTTATATTTAATCTTAATAGGCTGTAAAAAAATTTTTTATATTATTCTTATAACTACCCTAACTTATGTACTAAAAAAAAATTGATTTGTAGTTTAAGAAAGGGATATAATTTTCAGCTTAAGCAGATAAGCTAGTTGAAATAAATTACTGCTTACAAAATCTTTTAATTAACGAAAGCAGTTGAAAACAAATTTTTGTTTTTTTCTAGATAAGGACTCCTAAAAAAAAATATATTTTCAGCTGCTAAAGCAAGCAGAGGCTGCAGACTAATAGTTCAGTAACCCTTACCGCCCATAAGGGGTAGGGGCAACTTAAGCAAAAGCAGTTGTTTACGCTAGTTACTATATTAATATAAATAAACATATTATATATATAATAACCATTAAAATTGTAAAATTAAGAAATCTTGTAAAATGTTTTTTCAATGCTTCTATATCTGAATTATTTACTTTGCAGCGGTTAGCAGCTAATAAATTTTTTAAATAATTTTGAATAAACTTAATTTTAATTTTATTTAGGTCTATATCAATATTACTTTTTATAGATAATATAAATAAACCTAATACATTATATAGTATAGATATTATTGTAAAAACATACATAATACTTAATGATACTTTATTAACTATATCGGGATTGTTAATAATATAATTATAACAATTAGAAAAAATACTATATTTAGTATTAATATAATAAATTATGAAAGTAGTAATAAAAGCTAAGATTCTAGCTAAAATAGCCTTAAACTTATTTTTTTTATTTTTATTATCATTTTCATTATTATTATTATAGTTATTATCTTGCTGAAGCTGCTCATTATTATTATTTTGCACAATTTTGTTATTTTTTTTCTTTTCTTTATTTATTTAAGCGTTAGCAGTTACTACTTTTTCTAGTTTTAATTTTATTAAAATAAAAATTTCTAAATATTTAGTTTTATAAAGCTTATGCTATCTCTATCATTAAAAATGGGGTCAACAGCTTCAGCAGCTAAGCTAAGGGCATAAAGAAAGTATCTAGCCTAAGCGTTCCTTCTAACCCTATAAAAATTTATTAATTTTTTAAAGGTAAGTTAGGTGAACTAATTAATAATTTTATATTATTAATTTACTAGATGACTTCTATGATTATACTTATAAAAAAATAAAACATAGGGTAGCATTAATCTAGACCATTAAAATATAGTTAGGATGGGAGTAGAAATGGTATCTTAGCTGTTTCTTATTATGATGAGCAAATATCAGAGGACAAATTTGTTAGAACAATAGGTAAAAATAAATATCAGTTTAATAAGAACGGTGAGTTAGATTTCTTCTATGTAGAGAAGCCTACTAACTACATCTCTAGACTTAAAGAACATGAAAAGTTAGATAGTAACTTCATGACTTTAGACATTGAAACTAGATTAGGGATAAGCGGTGTAAGCCATCAACCTTACTTAATCAGCTATTTTGATGGTACCGAGTGCAATAGTTTTTATTTAAGCGATTTTTGTAACACACGAAGCAATGCTTGAAAAATGTATCTTATCTATGTTGGAGCCAAAATATAATGGTTTCAAAGTGTATGTGCATAATTTAGCAGACTTTGATAGCGTATTTTTAGTTAGATCTTTAGTTAAATTAGGTAAGGTTGAACCTATAATGAATAACGGTAGATTAGTATCTATGAAATTTAGAAGTGGGAAAATAACTTTGACCTTTTTAGATTCATATCAATTATTACTTTCATCATTAAGAAACTTGGCTTTCGCATTTAATTGTGAGGTTCAAAAAGACATCTTCCCTTTCAATTTCTTGAAAGATCTAGAGTATATAGATCCAGTACCTCCTAAGGAATACTTTCCTGTAGAAGTAAGAGACTTAGACTACAAAAGATATGCTTCCAGATTTGTAGATGACATCTGGAACTTAAGAGAAGAAGCAATTAAATATTGTGAAGCAGATTGTATCAGCTTACATCAAGTATTAACTAAATTCAGCGGGACTATTTGGGATATGTATAAAAAAAATATTACTTCGTATCCTACTATTTCGTCATTAACATTTGCTATTTTTAGAACTCACTTCTTAGAAGAGAATAGTATACCAATATTAAATGGTCAAGTATTCAGAGATATTAAGGAATCTTACACAGGTGGTGCTACTGATATGTACATCCCTACTAATGTAGATGCTACACATGATGATGCGCCTCCTGCTTATGCTGCAGAAGATGAAGCATTGTATTGCTACGATGTAAATTCTCTGTATCCTTTCGTAATGATGAATACTGAGATGCCCGTAGGTAAAACCTACTATTTTGAAGGAGATATATCAAAACTTAATCCTGATGCTCTAGGATTTTATTATGTTAGAGTTACGGCTCCTTCAAATTTAGAACATCCTATTTTGCAAACTCACGTAAACAATATGACTATGTCGCCTTTAGGTACATGGGAAATGATGATCTATTCTGAAGAAATGAAGAATGCTATCAAATATGGCTATAAATTTGAAGTCTTGAGAGGTTACTATTTTGAAAGCAAGAAAATTGTATTCAAAGAGTATATCTCAGAACTTTATAACTTAAGACTAGACTATGATAAATCACACCCCATGAACTTTATAGCTAAAATCTTAATGAATTCACTTTATGGTAGATTTGGTATGTCTGATAGTTTAGGTCAAACTAAAATACACGACGCATCTAAATTTAACAAAATGTTAGCTAAGGCCTCAGACACTAATATCAATCTTATTAAAGAGGTTACTAGAGTTAGAGATGATCATTTATTGGTCACTTCTAACGGTGACCCTACAAGTACTGCACTAGGTAATTTAAGTAAATCTAAAAATAACGTCAATATTGCAATAGCTAGTGCTATTACAGCTACAGCTAGAGTAAACATGTCAAAATATAAAAATAACCCTAACTTTAAACTTTACTACACTGACACTGACTCTTTGTTTACTAACCTTAACCCTAAAGAAATGGAAGAATTAATTCCTAACTCTGTAGGGAAAGGTATAGGTCAACTTAAATTAGAGTATCAGATCAATAGAGCTGTATTTTTAGCACCTAAAGCTTACTATTTAGAATTAATAGATGGCTCAAAGGTAGTTAAAATTAAAGGTCTAAATAGTAAGGCTGTCAATAAAGCTATATTCATAGGGCTACTCCCATCTTATTATTCTTTAATTCCTCAAGATATTTACTACCCTATATTTCATTTTTACTAAAACTCATTTTTCCACTTCTTTTTTCTCTGTTATAATGGGATTTAATTGCTACTCTCTCTGTCTACTACTAGACCAGAACCATATAACACTTAGAGTAGTTACCTTAAAGATTAGCATACTTGGTGGCAGCGTTAGCAGCTAAAAGGAAGAAATATTACTTAACTAAAAAGTAAAAAAAATATAAACAAAAAATGAAATTGATAGAAATATTAAATAGATTTATTAATCTAAAAGACTATAAAACGGATACAAGAATAATATATGCATTAATTTTGTCTTTAATATTAATAATTGTTTTTTATGTATTAGGTGCTGTTAATATTTTATTATATTTAATAGTTATATTGACAACATTGTTATATAATAACATAATTAATAAATATATTGAAAATAAAAATATTATTATCTTGCTGAAGCTGCTAATTATTAATTGGTTAGGATTTATTTTTATTTCTATGATCAGTTTATATATATTTAATATATTAGCTGCTTTACCCCCTACCCCATGGGGGTTAGGGGTTACTGAGCATTTAGCAGATGTTCAGCTTAAGCAGGAAATAATAATGCAAACAAAAACCGAAAAAAGTATAGTTGATACAGATTGGCTAGAATCTTTAAGTATAATTAAAAAGTTAGCCTTAGGATTTTTAATTTTTAAAAGTGTTTTAATATCATCCTTAATCTCAATCTTTGTTGTTTTTTATGGTGAGTGGTTATTAAATAAATTTAATATGGAAACAAAATACCCTGCGCTAGCTAAAGTAATTAAATATAGAAGATTATTCAGTAGATATTATTTAATAGTCAGTTGTTTAACAATATTTATTATCATTTTATTTGAAATTATAGTTTGTTTATTTATTTTAAGTTCTTAAAAATAAAATAAACCTTATAAATAAACACCCCCCAGTTTAATTTATTTCCTAAAATTCTAAACCAAGTTAATAAAGGATGGGAGGGGGCCCTATATTAATAGGGAAGGAACCCAATAAGAAGGAACAGGAGAGTCAATATTTGAAAGTAGAGCAGCTGCTCATTAAACCTAACTTCTTATTATTCACTAGAATATAATTTGACTTTTATGAAATATAAAAAGGTTAGGGGTTAAATATATTTTTTTTATTATCCAGCGGCACTTTCCAGTACAGCTACCTTGCTATGACTTTTGAGATGTTACTTAGAAGAGTTCACCGATATTCAAAATATAAAACAAAAAATAAGTTAAATTATATATTCAGCTAAAAATCAAAGATTTAAAGTTGTAAATAAAAAAACAAAATTTTTTTTAATGATATTCATAATAGTTTCTCTCTTACCAAGCTTCTTCCCAGCGACAGACAGTTAGTTCATCCCGAATATAAGCTTCACCGTTGCGTAGTGATCAACGATTACTCGAAATTCCTCCTTCATGTTGTCGAATTTCAGACAACAATCCGTCTAAATAAATAAATTAACTTTTTTTAATGATTTGCTTTTTTCTTTGAAGAAATTTTGCGTCACTTTGTAAAAGTTATTATAGCACGTCTATAGCCCAGTTCATTAGGGCCATAACGACTTGTCTTAGTCCCAAATGAATTTATTTAAAACTCAAAAATTGTTAAGTGTAAATTAACAACAGGGATTGCGTCCGTTAGTGGAGTTAACCTAACTTTTCACAATACGGACTGACGACAGCCATGCAACACCTGTAAACGAATTTCTATTATCTGCTTGCGTTAGCAGCTGTAAATATAGAAATTACTCAATTAACTATTTAATTTAAATTTAAATTAAATTTATAAAAGGTTTATTCAAGAACTGGTAAGATTTTACGCGTACTCTCGTATTAAATAACATGCTTCACTTCGTTTGCTTCGAGACCGACTAATTTTTTTGGTTTCAGTTTTGCAACCGTACTCTCAAGGCGGAATGGTTAACGCGTTAGCATCGCTATCAATTTCACTCTAAAATTAACAAACTACCATTCATCGTTGACAGTGAGAGGTATCTGGGTATCTAATCCTATTTCCTATTCTCACCTTCGTTTCTCAGCGTCAATCATTATTAGATAAAAAGCTTTCACCATTAGTATTCCACTTAATATCTGAGGATATCATCCCTACACTAAGTATTATTTGGTTTATCCTCAATATGATTCTAGCTTATATTCATTTTATTTTTAACTATTTTACTAGAGCTGAAAAAAATAAAATTTTTGTAAGCTGCCTACACACCCTTTACGCCTTTTTAAGACGACTAACGTTCGCGTTTCTGGCGTTACCGAGTCTTCTGGCACCAGTAATTTAGACAACACTTATAGTAAAGTAACATCATTTTTTTCCTTTACGTTATCACAAAATAACATTGATAAAATGTTTTCATGATTTCAGTTAGCTAGTTCACTCTTGCGAGCATTGACTAATATTCTTGACTGCAGATTGCTTATGCAATTTGGGACTTCTCATTCCCAATGTGGCCAGCGGTTCTTTCAAACTTGACTATTGATCGTAGGCTTGGTAGGCTTTTACCCCACCAACTACCATTAAACAAAATAAATCAACTCTTATAGTGGAAAATTTCCTTTATTATAAATAGCTAATTTATGTTTTATTTCCATAAACAGCCTAACTTAAAAAAGGTAGACTGAGGAATTTAAAACTATCCTCTATTTGAGAGGTCTATAAGGTATCTAATTTATTATTACTCACCTGTACACCTTGTTCCTTATCTATATATAAATTTATATTTTTATATAGGTTAACAGAACAAACGATTTGCATGTCTTAAAACTACTGAAAAACGTTCAATCAGAACCAAAATTAAATTCTTACTGATAATTGAATAATAATACTACTGCTTATTTAAAAAATTTTATAAATTTTTTTAGTGTTAGCACCTGCAGGTATTACTATCGTATTTTATATGCTCCTCGCAATATTTAATCTTTTTTTTCTTTCTTTTAAAAATATTTTTTATTATTTCTTTTAAAAAATTTTTATATTTTATACTTTTTTCTGCTCAGGAAACAAAAATGCAAACAAAAGCCGAAAAAAGGAATTGAACCTTTATTTTACCGTCATGAATGGTAAGTTTTAACCTTTTAAACTATTTCAGCATTTACCTTTTTTCCTCAGCTAAAGCAGGTCAGTTGCTTATCTAGCTCTACCCCCTAACCATATAGGGTTACTGCGTAAGCTTAAGCTAATACTATTTTTTTTTTAGTGAGCAGTAAAGGAATCGAACCTTTTACGGCGTAAACCAATTCTTTTACAGAGAATCACCATTACCAATCGGATCACCTGCCCTTCTTTTTTTTTTAATAGTAGCCAACTTAAGCCAAAAAAAAACATTGTTTTTTTAGGCTTACGCTAAAGCTGAAAAATTATTAATTTAGCTGCTCTGCTTAAGCCGGCTGATCATTTCATTTTTATATTTTTGTTGTTGTTTTTTAATTGAGTTTTTTTAAGAGTTAGCTGTTCCAAAATTTTTCTGCTGAAGCTGGGGGTAAGCAACTAAAGCTAGGTAAATTTACGGAATAAGGGCGAGTCGAACGCCCAAGGGTTATGCCCAAACGATTAGCAATCGTGTTATCTTACCAATGACGATTATTCCTACTCTACCTACCCCCCTAAAACAAAATTTTATAAATTTTTTTAAGATGGGGCAGCTTCAGCAGCTGCATAAGCTGAAAATTATTTTTCTTTCAACTGCTAAAGCAAGCAGTAGCGTAAGCCTAAAAAAACATTGTTTTTTTTTATTGGCTTACCAAATTTGGGGGCTGGTACTCTCCTATCCGGTTTTAGTTATTAAATTTCAAAAGTACTCTTTTATTTAATTTTACTCTTGCCTAGCGAAAGCCTAAAAAAACATTGTTTTTTTCAGCTTACGCAGGATGCTGATACCCCCTTCAGGGGGGGGTAGGGTTAATATTATTTTTTTTTAGAAATAACAATAGTAGCAAACATAGCTAATAATAAAATAAAACTTAATATTATTAATAAAATAGCTTCGTAAGTATAAAGATTATGTCCTAAAACTTCAATTTGTAAAAAATTTAAAATATTAAAATCAGTATCTGCTCCACCCTTAAGGGTGCTGCTTATGCTGGCTGTTCCAATTATATTATTATCAGCGTTAGCAGCTAATGGTAAAAATGAGTTAAATTTTCCTTGCTCAAAGCTAGAACTGCTGCTGGAAAATAAATTATTATTAAAAATATTTAAAGCTGATAAACTTTCCATAGTTCCTGAAAATAATAAACTAGGAACATTATAAAAATTAAAGGGTATAATACCATATATTATATATAAAAATAATGAACCTATACTAATAGCTAAAGGTAAATTTTTAGTATATTGAGTACCTGTTTCTAATATATCTGTAAGTTTAATATTTATCATCATAATTACAAATAAAAATAAAACAGCTATAGCTCCTACATATATTACTATATATGATATTCCTATAAATTGTATTCCTATTAATATAATATAACCTGCTGCAAATACAAAAGTAAATATTAAATATATTACTGATATTACAGGATTTTTAGCAGTAATAGTTAATACACCTGAGAATAAAGTACCAAATGCTGATAAATTCATAAATAATGCTGTCATTTATTTTTGTTTTTCTATGTTAATTAAGGGCCTTTCAATTTTTCTATACTTATCAGCTTCAGCAGCTACTAACTTTTTTTAGGAGCTGCTTTCGCTGAAATATTTTAAAAATAAATAGAAGGCTTTAAACTAAATAAAGTAATTTTTTTTATTAGTACTCATCAGTAGTAGGTTTAACCTAGAATAATTTTACCAAATTTAAATTTTTCAACATAAGTTCAGCTTTAGCAGAAAAATAATTTTCAGCTTACCTCCCATCTTAAAAAAATTTATAAAATTTTGTTTTAGGGGGGATTAGAGAGGAAAAAACAACAGTAGCGTAAGTTTTTTTTAATCTGCTAACGCTGCCTTAAAAAGGTAAAGATGACTAAGCATTCATTTGCTATAAAAATATTAACTGCCAGCTGGGCTCCTTAAAAATAAAATTTTTCAGTAGCGTAAGCAACTGCTTATTTAAAAAAATTTTGTTTTAGCAGGGGCTAAGGGTTAAAATTATATTTTTTATATTTATTTAAACATAAAATTTTGTGCAAAAGCTATTTTAATAGTATATGCACCTTTTTTATTTTTTTTAGTAATTCTAGCTGTATCTACAAAATTTACTTTACCTGTAGCAATAGCTCCTTTTTCAAATTTTTTAGTAGTTTTTCTAGGAATAATTGGTTCTCTCATTAATCTACCTCCAATATGAATATATAAACCTGAAATATAAGCTGGTGATTCTATATTATTATCAACTTTATTATCTGCTAATGCTGTTCTAGAAAATTTATTTTTAGTGTATAAATTATGAATAGCTAATCTAATATTTTTTTTTTTTAAAATTAAATAAAATAATTGAGCTAATATATTACTATCATAATTAGATTTATGTAATCTAATTAAATTTAATTCTATAGGTTTTTTAAAATAAGAACTTAATAATTTGAATAATATAATAAATTTATTAAAATATAAATTAGTAATATTAGTATTATTTAATTTAAATAATGTTTTTTTAATTAAATTATTTTTTCTTAATATTAATTTTATAGATTTATTTTTTCTTCTGCTTATATTTTTTTTTTCTATAGCATTAAATTTACTGCTCTGCTTATCAGCGAAAGCAGGGCTGTTATAAATAAAATTATACCATTTAAAAATTTTATAATCAGGTATAGTTATAAAGTATAATATTTCTATTATTATTTTATCTTGTGTATTAATAAATTTAGGTTTACTTATTAAACAATAAATAGATTTAAAAAAAGCACTTATTAATTTTATTAAATCTTCTGATAAATACCAATTTTTATTAATTGTTTGGTTGCTCTGCTTAAACTGGCCAAAACTATAATTATAAGCGCCCTTGCTTAAATTATCTCTGCTTAAGCTGAATAAATTTACTGCTTTACCCCCTGAGGGGGTTACTTTCGCTGTTACGCTGTTGCTAAAGCTAGTAACTTCTTTAGAAGATAATATTAAAGGGTGTGAGAATAATAAATTTTTATTTATTAAATCGTTGTTTCCAGCTGCTAATGCTGAGGTATCATTTTTATTTATTAAATAATTAAATAATAAAGGCAGGAATTTATTTTTATCCTCTTTTTTTAAAACAAGAGTATTAGTTCTGCTTATGCTGTTGCTAAAGCTAAACATTTCTTTTTGTCTAAATATTTTTAATATTTTAGCTTCATTATTTTCTCCTGCAACTGCAGTTGTTTTCGCTGATAAGCTGGCTGTAGCATAGAAGCTAGGATAAGCTTCTGCTTTGCTTTCGTAGGTAGCAGCTGCTAATTTTTTAGATTCTATTGCCGACGAAAGTAGAACTAACTTATCTTCTGTAGGGCCCCAGTTTAAGTTAAAAATAAAATCTATTTTAGCTAAAAATAAAAATAGTTTAGCTTTAACAAATGAAATTTTTATTGCAATAATGTATAAATTATAATACAATATACTAAAATTAAAAAAATTAAAGTAATTGCTACTGGACATAACTATTTCTTTTATAATAGTTGATGCTGTAAATCCTTTAGGAATTAATTTACTGCTCCCGCTGAAACTAAATTCTTTGGCCAATAAACTTTTAAACTTAAGCAGTTGTAGGAAAAGTGATGATCCTATTAATAAAATTAATTGACTGCTATAGGTGATTTGACTTATTGTTTTTAATGTTATCAATTTTATTTTTTTCATTCTTTTATTTTATTTGTTTTTTAACTTAAATAAGATTTAAGGGAATTGAACCCCTATAATATCCATTATGAGTGAACTGCATTAACCGTTATGCTAAAATCTTTAAATTTTTTCCCAACTGAAAAATTATTGTTTTTTTTTTCTATAGCTGTAATATTCTTTTAAAAACTAAAAAAAGTGCTAAAAAAAAGTCTGTAGGGTGAGGGTTAAAATTATATTTTTTTTTGGTTGGCATAAGTAACTGATTTAGCTGTTAGGCTAGTAGGTTGATCAAAATTTGTTAAAGCTATAGCACCTGAACCAATTTCTAAAATAAAACCAATAGTTAAAATAATAAAAAATATTATACCAATAGAAAAACCAAATATAGAAACTTGATATAAAGAAACAGCTAATGGGAATAATAATAAAATTTCAAGATCAAAAATTAAAAATAATAAAGCTACTATCATAAAATGAATTTGAAATGTAGATCTTGTTTGTTCAGGTAAAGCTAAGAAACCACATTCATAAGCAGAAATTTTAGATTCATCAGGTCTATGAACAGCTAATAAAATATTTAAAGCTAATAAAATAAAAGCTAATATTGGTATAAAAATAAATAAAAATAATAAATTACTCATTTATAAATTAAATAATGTTAAAGAAAGTACTTGAGTACTACTTAAAATTAATGTAGGTTTAAATATAAAAAATAATATAAATAAACTTAAAGAAGATATCATAAAACTATGAACAGCATTAGTTGTTATTTCTGGTAACTCTAAGGATGCTGCTCTGCTTATGCTGGCTGTTAGGTTGACTGTAGAATTAGTTGCTCCTGCTTTCGCTGTTAAGCTGGCTACCCCCCCAGCTTCAGCAGGGGAGGTATGAAGTATTTTAATTATTTTTAAATAATATGAAGCACTTATTACACTTACTAATATAGCTAATATACTCATAAAATAATAACCTTGTTCTAAAGCAGAATATAAAACAAATTGTTTAGAGAAAAAACCTATTAATGGAGGAATACCTGCCATAGAAAATAATGATATAGTTAAAGTTAAACTTAATAAAGGATTAGCAAAAAATAAACCTTGTAATTCTTTAATAAATTTAATATCTGTAGCTCTACTTTCGTCGGCAACAGTAGAGGCATAAACTTTCGCTGTTCTGCTGCTGTTAGTAGGTATATAATAACTTATAGCTAATAATATTAAAAAGATATTTAAATTAGTTATTATATATTGTATTAAATAAAATATAAAGGAATCTATAGATTGTTCAGTATTAATAGCTAAAGCTAATAACATAAAACCTATATGTGATATAGTACTATAAGCCAATAATCTTTTTATTTTTATTTGAGCTAAACCTACTACAGTTCCTATAATTAAAGATAAAATAGAACTTATTAAAAATATATTTTTTATTACTTCTTTAATATTTAAACCATTTATAGTTATTAAATTAAATATTGAAGGTTCAGCTGTTCCCATGGGGGTATAAAATATACTATGAATATTAATTTGAGTATATATTTCTAATAATATTATTAATATAGATATTTTAGGCATTATTGTTAACCATATTGTTACTATTGTAGGTGTTTCATCATAAACATCAGGTGACCAATTATGTAAAGGTGCAGCTGAAATTTTAAATAATAAACCTATAAATATTAATATTATTCCTAAAAATGTACCTTGTAATATATAATCTATATTTGTTGTAGATATTAAACTATATATTGATTCTAATTGAGTTAAACCAGTATAAGCATAAATTAAACCTGAACCTAATAAAATAATACAAGATGATAATCCACCTAATAAAAAATATTTTAATCCGGCATTTGTAGATGATTCTGAATTTCTATATAAAGTAGATAAAATATATAATCCAAATGATTGTAATTCTATACTTAAATATAATGAAATTAAATCAAAACTTGAAATTAATAAACTTGAACCTAAAGTACTAAATAATATTATTATAGAATAATCTATAGAATATTTACTTTCTTTTGTTGGCCAACCTATTAATATTATTGAACCTATTATTAATAAAAATAATTCTATGGTCTGACTTATATTTGTTATTTGAAATAATCCACTATATATTCCTATTCCGGATCCAATTGACTGAATATATAATATATTAAAACTTAATATACCAGATAGTAATAATATTATAGCAGATATTCTTGTAAAATGTATAGATGATATTTTAATTAAAGGTAGGGCTTTAGCCACTATTAATATTAAAATTGATGAAAATAACATCTCAAATACCTATTAGCTGTTGCTTACGCTACTGAAAAACAATTTTGTTTTCTTTTTATATTGTTATTTACTTCTTATTCTTATATACTACCTTTTTTTTTTTAAGTAAAAAAAATTATGAAACAGCAACTACTGCTGTTGCTTACGCTACTAAAAATTTATTTAGGCCCTAGCTTCTACCCCCCCCCCCCTGCATCTTTAGTTTAAGCAACTGCTTCAGCTTAAGCAGCTAAAAACAAAATATTTATGGTTGCTAAAAACAAAATATTTATGGTTGCTAAAAATTATAAAATTTTTCTAGGGGGTGGGTAAGAAATAATGGCGTTTGGAAATTATTTTATTAGCAAAAGTTACGAATAAAGAGACTTGAACTCTTACGATTAGATCATGAATTCCTAAGATTCACCTGGCTACCAATTTCAGCATATTCGTATCATCTGCCAGCCAGTAGCGTAAGCAACTGCTTGCCTTCTATTTTTTTTAATAAAGTAGAGCAGCTGCAGGTAAGCTAAAGGGGAGAGGGTTATATTTTTGTTCAATATTATTTATTATTACTTAATTTAGTTATGTATAATCTGATAACTTGTTGAAATGTAAATTGAGGTAAAATATATTTAGAAAAAATATAAATTACACTTAATAATACAACAAATGAAAAGAAAATTTGATTAAAAAAGAAAAAAGGTATTAATTGAGGCATTTTTTAAATTTAATAATTTATGCTCTGACTTCCACCAGCTTTAGCAGCTGCTTACGCTGAATATTTATTTTTCAGCTTCTGCTTACGCTGGTGAAACTGCCTACCCCCTAAAAACAAATTTTATAAATTTTTTTAAGTAAGCAGATGGGGGAACTTAAGCAAGGCCTTAAGAGCTTTCTCAATTAATAATACTATTATTAATAATTTTAATGAGAAATTAATATAAAAATCCAGCTTTAGCAGAAAATTTTTTTATTTTTCAGCTTAAGCCAAAAAAAAAACATTGTTTTTTTTAGGCTTACGCTACTGCCTAAAAAAACATTGTTTTTTCAGCTTACGCAGTTGCTTTAGCTAGCAGGAATTTGAATTTTTTTAGCAGATAGCTAATAATATATTAATGTAATTCTATAGCATCTTTTAAGTAAGAACATACTAATAAAGTGAATACAAAAGCTTGTATTAAAGAAACAGCTAATTCTAAACCAATTAAAGCTAAGAAAATAGAGAAAGGTATTAAAGTAATAATAGCAACTATAATATTACCAGTAAATAATTTATATAAATAAGTAGATAATATTTTTAATAATGTATGTCCAGCTACTATATTTGCAAATAATCTAACTCCTAAAGAAACTGCTCTAGCTAAATAAGAAACTAATTCAATTAAAGCTAATAAAGGTACTAAACCTAAAGGTGTACCAGCAGGTATAAAGAAAGAGAAGAATTTAATACCATGTATAGATAATGATAATATTGTTACACCTATAAAGATAGTTAAACTTAAACCTAAAGCTACTACACCACTAGCTGTAACAGCAAATGAATAAGGAACATTAGAAATTAAATTACCTATTAATATAAAAAAGAATATTGAATATACAAAAGGTAAATATATTTCATTATGACTTCCTATTTGTTCTCTTACCATAGTATTTAAACTAGCAAATGATGATTCTAATGATATAGACCATTTACTTGGTATTAAATTATAATCATTATTTCCAAAATAATGTAAACCTATTACTATAAATAATATAAATATTGTATATAAAGCTAAATTTGTTAAACTTATATGAATGTAACCTAATAAAGGAGCATTGATACTAAATAAACTAGTTACTTCAAATTGACTTAAAGGAGATAAAATTAAGATATGTGACATTTTAAACTAAAATTTTTAATTAATTTTATACTATTACATCCTCAGCCTAAAAAAAACAATGTTTTTTTTGGCTTATTTTGACCTAAAAAAAAAGATTTTTCAGTAACCCTATTGAAAAAAAAAATCTTTTTCAGCACCCCTAAGGGTGGGGGGGGTTAAGGTCTATGATAAGGTAAAGTTAGAGTAAAATCAGAGGTTCGAACTCTGAACAAAGTCGCCACAAGACTTCATTTTACCAATTAAACTAATTTTACCACTGCTCTACTTTAGGTAGCTTAACCAGTTTAAGCCTAAAAAAACATTGTTTTTTTTTTATGAAACTGAGTAGCAGAAAACAACTGAGTTGACCAGACTCGAACTGATATAAGCCATTACCAAAAAATGGTGTTTTTCCAAATTAAACTACAACTCATTATCTGCTCCTACTCTAACCCTATAGGGTTACTGAAAACAAAATATGTTTTCTGCTAAAGCTAAACTTAAGCTATACAACTAATTTATTTTTAATATAAATGCCAAAAACTGGAATTGAACCAATATCAAAATCTTACAAGGAATCCGTTTTACCAATTAAACTATTTCGGCTTTTTTTGAATTATTTTTTAATCATTATCCCTGCTTGCCAGCTAACTAAAAAACAAAATTTTTGGTATTAACTTTTGCCTCCCTTAGCATAAGCAACTAAAAAAAAAATAGAAATTTTTTACCCTAGCTTTAGCAAAAAATCAAAAAAATTAAGGTAAGCAGTTGAAAAGAATTTTGTTTTTTAGGGGGTAAGCAACTAAAGCTAGCAGCTAAAACAAAAGAACTGTTGCTTATGCTAATAATAATTTGCCCCGGGAGAGAATTGAACTCCCATATCTATATCTTCAGAATAGCGCTTTGACCACTAAGCAACCGAGGCTATTTAAAACAAAATTTTGTTTTTTTGATCCTTATCAGATTTGAACTGATCCCGACTCCTTGAAGGGGAGTTGTACGAACCACTATACTAAAGGACCTGCTTTTGCCTCCAGCTTCTGCTTATGCTGAAAACAATATTTTGTTTTTTTAGCTGACTGTTAGCAGCAACTATTTACCATAAAAAAATCTTTTTTAGGCCCTATTAAAAATTTAAAATTTTATAATAGCTTTTATTTTGTTTTGCTTTTTGCGAAATTAGGACTTGAACCCAAAGTGAAAGCTCATGAGGCTTTTGTGTTAGCCAATTACACCATTTCGCAACTACCAAAAACAATTTTGTTTTTTATATTTTTCAGCTACTGCTGCTCCCTGCTGAAGCTGAATATTGTTTTCCCCCCCTAAGGGTGCTGCTTATTTAAAAAATTTTATAAATTTTTTTAGCAGGTATATTTTATTATATTAGGCCTTAAGAGGAATTGAACCCCTGTAAAAAGTATTAACAGTACTTCGCTTAAACCACTCAGCCATAAGACCCTATTTTAATATTCCAGCATCAAACTATTTTTTTAAGTTGCTTAAATTGACCCTCCCCCTGCTTAAAAAATTTATAAAATAAGCAGCACCCCTAAGGGTGGGGGGGTAGGGGTAAGGTCTAGCAAAAAAAACAAAGTATGCTAAAAAAATAAAAAATATACTATTTAATTTGAGGGAGACACGACTCGAACGCGCAGCTTCTTACTCCCAAAGTAAGCTCCTTAACCAATTAGAATACTCCCTCTAAGCTAAAAAAAAACAAATCTATTATTCAGCTTCAGCAGCTAAAGGTTCATAAGCTGAAACAATAAAAAAATTTAAAAATTTTCTTGGCTGTAAGCAGATGCTTATAAAAATAGATTGTTTTTAATTATCTTTCTTTTAAAAAACAATATTAGAAGCTATAAAATATCAAAAAAAGGCTGCTAAAACTGAAGCAAGTATATTACTAATATTTTTATGAAAAAAAATAGCTTACCTAAAAAAATAATTTTTCAGCTTACGCAGCTGCTTTAGCTTAAAATAAAAACAATTTTGTTTTAGGATAGGGGTTAATAAGGTGATATATTAAATGCAATTAAAATGCTAGGGATTAATATAATAAAAGCAACACATACAGGTAATAAATTTAACCAACATAAATCAATTAATTGATCATATCTTAATCTAGGTAAAGTAGCTCTAAACCATACAAAAAAGAAACAGAAAATACATGTTTTTAAACCTAAAATAATAGATTGAAGGTTAATAATTGTATTATTCACAAATAATTCAGGAAATTGATATCCACCTAAAAATAATATAGCTGTTATACAACTAAATAAAACTATTGATGAATATTCTCCTAAAAAGAAAAATACAAATGGTACAGATGAATGTTCAGTAAAGAAACCTGCTACTAATTCAGATTCAGCTTCTTGTAAATCAAAAGGAGTTCTAGAAGTTTCAGCTAATATAGCAATAAAATAAAAAATAAATACAGGTAATAATGGTATAATAAACCATACTGATATTTGTGTTTCTATTATTGTTATATAATTTAAAGATCCTGTTAATAATATTATTATTAATATAGCTGAACTTAATATTAATTCATATGATATCATAGCTGCTGTTGATCTTAATGATCCTAAAAAAGCATATTTTGAATTAGCTGACCATCCTGCTAATAATACACCATATACTCCTAAAGATGAAAGAGCTAAAGTATATATTATTCCCATTGAAAAATCTGATATAGTTATACCTTGACCAAAAGGTATAACTCCCCATCCTAATAAACTAAAAACTAAAGAGGATACTGGTGCTAAATAAAATATTACTTTATTTGATTGTGAGGGTATAACTGTTTCTTTTAATATTAATTTTAAAGCATCTGCAAAAGGTTGTAATACTCCATAATAACCTACCGTATTAGGTCCTACTCTTCTTTGATGTGCAGCTAATTGTTTTCTTTCTATAATTGTCATAAAAGCTACTGCTAATAAAACAGGTACTATTATACTAATTACATCTATTAAATTAAATAATAAAGATTTTAAAAAGCTAATATTACTATTGATCATTTTTTTTATTTTGTTTTTTATTTGGTTTTTTTTTTCCTTTTTAAATTAAAATATTCCTAGAAGCTAAAAAAATTTATAATTTTCAGTTTAAGCAGCTGCTGAAGCTGGTTTTATTTTTATCGGCAGCTGCTCTACTTTCTTAAAAAAAAATAGAATTTTTCATCTGCTCTACTTTATTAAAAAATAATAGAAGGCAAGCAGAGGCAAGCAGGAAATTATTATTAGCTGCTCTGCTTATGCCGGCTGAGAGAAAAAAAAAAGTTCAATATTAGTATTTTATTTCGGTTTTTTCTTACCTGTAGACCTAACCTAAAAAAATAATTTATTTATAGGAACTAAACTAGGACCGATTGATAAATTATTCTAATTATAATTATAGCTACTTCTCTTTATTTACACCTCACCTCCCCCTATTGCATACCTTAAAAATATAAAATATGTCATATTTTTTCAGCTTTTTTTTGAGTGGAAAGGTAAAGCATAAGCAGCTGTTATGCTGAAGATAGTAAGAAACTAAAAAAAGATTCAGCGTTAGCAGCTAAAACAAAATTTTTTGCTGGCTACTATAATTATATTTGTAAATAAAAATATTTACTAACCCCACCCTTACCCCCAGCGTTAGCAGATGGGGGGGTAGGTGGTGCTGCGGAAGCTGCTAATAGTTTATTTTTTTTTGCTAGCAAGTAATTTTTATAAATACAAAAATTTGAAAACTTTTATAATTAAAATTAAGGGGAAAAATTAAGAAGCCCCCCCCCCCCACATAAGCAGAAGGTTAGGTAAGGGATACTCCTTTATTTTTTATATTAGCTACTTGCTGAATCAATCCATATTAAGAAATCAGGTGAAGATACAGCTTCTACTACTATAGGCATAAATCCATGCCAAACACCGCAGATTTCTGAGCATTGACCATAAAATGTACCTGGTCTTTCAGCTAAGAAAGAAACTTGATTTAATCTACCAGGAACAGCATCTAATTTTAAACCTAATGAAGGAACAGCGAAAGAATGTAAAACATCAGCTCCTGTAATAATTAATCTAATATGGCAATCTACAGGTATAATTAATTTATTATCAACATCTAATAATCTAAATTGACCTAATTCTAAGTCAGATTCAGGTATCATATATGAATCAAAATCAATAGAATTTCCACTATCTGTAATAAAATCAGAATATTCATAAGACCAATACCATTGATGTCCTACTACTTTAATTGTTAAAGTAGGTGATATAACCTCATCCATTAAATATAATAATCTAAATGAAGGAAAGGCTATAGCAATTAAAATTAATGCTGGTGTTATAGTCCATACTAATTCTAATACTGTACCATGTGTTAAATATTTATGAGCTATAGGATTTTTATTATTATTATAATAATATATTACTGAAAATAATACCCAAGCAACTGATAAAAAAATTACTACTAAGTAAAATCCTATTGTATTATGTAATGTAACTAATCCTGTAAAACCAGGTGCTGCACTATCTTGGAAACCTAATTGCCAAGGTTGAGGTGCATCATTAAAAATAGTATTAAAATATGAAAATAATAAATCCATTATTTTTATTTATAATTTAATCTATTTATTATCCTCTTAATTTATTAATACCTAGCTTTAGCAGAAAAAATAAAACGATTTTATTTTTAAGCAAATATTACTTATTTAATAACCCAAGCATAAGCTAACCCTAGAAAAAAAAATCTTTTTTTTTTCAACTGCTTAAAAACAAATTTTTGTTGAAGGTAGAAGCATGGAACAGCTTTAGCAGAAAAATAAGTAATATAGAGAACCTTATAATAAATTTATTATAAGGTTTAATTTTTTATCACGCAGCTGCTTTAGCTTATTTTAGTTAGCTACAACTTAAGCTGGTGATAACGGAATTTAAACTTAAGATGATCTTTAAAATAAATATTTTTTTATAGCAAAATACTTCAACTGACCTGCTTTAGCAGAAAATTATAATTTTTAATTTTAAGCTAGGAGGCTGCAAAAAAAAACAACAAAGTAATTAATAAATAAACAAAGTAGTTTTTATAAAAAAAAAAGAGTTAAGAAGGAATTGAACCTTAAATTTAAAGACTTTGCAGGTCTTCTACAGAACCATCTGTAAACCTAACCCCCTTAGCCCTGCTTTCGCTGATAAGCTGAACAAAATTATTTTTTTAAGAGTAAGCTACCTCCCCTGCAGTATAAGCAGGGGGAACAGCTTTAGCAGAAAAATTTATTCTTTTCCGGATTCGAACCAGAATGTGCACTTTAGAAGAATGCCGTTCTAACCATTGAACTAAAAGAATTGTTTATTTAACCTTCTGCTTAAAATAAAAACAAAATTGTTTTTAGGCTGAAGCTGCAATTTAAGTTGAAAATTATTGTTTTTTTTTTGTTTCAGAAAATTTTTCAGTTTAAGCAGCTGCGTAAGCTGATAATAGAGTTGCTCTGCTACCTAACCCCCTTAGCCCTGCTTTCGCTGATAAGCAGAAGCTGCCCTACCCTCCCCAGCATCTGCTAACGCTGCAGATGGGAGGTAAGCTGAAAAAAGTTTTAATTTAACAGCTTTTTAGCTTCAGCAGCAACCAAAAAATTATAAAATTTGTTTTTAAGGCATCAGCGTACCTGCAGCGTTAGCAGATGCTGAAAAAATATTTAATTTTTTTTGGTTGCTGCATCTGCTTAAGCTGTTAAATTAAAGTTAATTTATAATTACATCTTTAGCTTAATGGTAAAGCATTTACCTTCCAGCTTAAGCAGGTAATATATTATTGGTTCAAATCCATTAAGATGTCATCTTTTTTTTTTAATTTTAAAAACAGAACCCAGCTTACTAAACAAAATTTTTCTTGTTGTTTTTTATTTTATTAAATTTTTATGTTTTTTTTAGTTTTAAGCTTATTTCTATACGGGCACTGTCGGATTCGAACCGACGACTTTTTTTAGAAGTACTCGTTTTCAAGACGAGCGCCATAAACCACTCGACCAAGTACCCACTCATCTGCTGAAGCTAAAAATGATTTTTAGCTTATGCAGCTCTTTACCTAGAAAAAACAAAATTTTATGCTGGCTACTAGGTAAGTCTTAAAAAGTAAATTAAATTACGAGTAATCAGATTCGAACTGATGATGTCTACTTGGAAGGTAGAAGTTATACCACTTTACTATACTCGTATAAAACTATATTCTACCCTACCATCTGCAGCGTTAGCATATGCTGGGAGGGTAGGGTACTGCTTACCTTAATTTTTTTAATAAAGTAGAGCAGCTGCTAGCATAATTTTAAACAAAAGGATTTGTTTAGCTACTGGGTATACCTTATATAAATTCAATTATAATATAAGTAAAAAAAATACTAATTAGTATTTTTATATTTTTATAAGACCCACCAGCTTATTGAAAAAAAAATAGTAGCGTAAGCAAAAGCAGTAACATTAGTTGCGTAAGCTGAAAATAATTCTTCTGCTAAAGCTGAACTTATACTGGGGGTAGGTTAAATAAAACAGTTGCGTAAGCTATCGACTGAAAGATTATAGCCATAGGCTATATACACTATTTTTGAAACTTATTAAAATTACGAACAAAGAGACTTGAACTCTTAAGGGATTACTCCCACTTCTGCTTAAGAGAAGATTGTTTACCAATTTCAACATGTTCGTTAATTTTTTTAAAATTTAATTTATGTAGGCTAGCGTAAGCAATAGCTTAAGCAGGTAAGATATTATGTCGGCTGAGAGATTTAATTAAGATTAAGATTAAGAGATAAACAAGAGCGAGGCGAGTCGAACGCCTACAAACAGTTTTGGAGACTGCTATACTACCATTATACTACTCTCTTATTTTATCAATTAATAGCGTAAGCAACTGCCTTATTTTTAATTCCTTGGTTTTATTTATTAATAAAATATTTAATAATTTGGAGAAAGATAGATTCGAACTATCATAATTATATTGCAAATATAACCGATTAACCATTATCAGATTTCCCCTTATTCTTTTGCTGGCGTCAACTGCTCCTAGACCTTACCCCAGCTTAAGCTGGGGGGTGGGGCAGCTTCAGCGTAAGCTGAAAACATTGTTTTTTTAAGGCTTAAGCTGGATAAACAAGCAGATAAAGGTTAATTAGAATAGCTTTTTATTCTTTCTTTTAATTTTTTTAAGTTGGTATCATTTTTATTTATTAATTAATAATCAAGCTTTAATAACTGCTCTGCTTACCATTATTTTTTTTTGGAAACACCTGGATTTGAACCAGAACTTTCCCATTAAAAGTGAGACACTCCACCACTCGAGTTCTGCTTCCTTAATTTATTATAATCACTTTCCAGCTGCTAAAGCAAGCAGAGCAACCAAAAAACAAAAATTTTTTTTAGTATGCTGCAGGGGAGGTAAGGGATATAGTTTTATTATTATGAGTATAATAATAAGAAAGCCATCATTAATGCGAATAATCCTGTAGCTTCTGCTAAAGCGAATCCTAAGATTGCATAAGTAAACAATTGTCCTCTTAATTGAGGGTTTCTTGCTGTAGCTAAGATTAATGAACCGAATACTGTTCCGATTCCGGCTCCGGCTCCAATTAAACCTGAACAAGCTAAACCTGCTCCAATGTATTTTGCTGCTGCTAACATAATAATATAAAATTATTTTTAATAATAGTGTCTAATATATTAAATTTACATTCCAGCTTCACCAGATAAGCTAATAAGCAGCTGCGTAAGCTGGAGGAAGTCTATTAATTAATACTCTTTTATTAACCCTACCCTTACCTCCCTCCCCCAGCATCTGCTAACGCTGCAGATGGGGGAACTGCGTAAGTTTAAAATAATTATTTTCAACTTATGCTGGGGGGGGGGGTAGGAACAGTATCTGCTTAAGCTGGAAAGTGATTATAATAAACTATTCCCCCTATTTTTTCTTTGTGGCTTATAATTTAATGAATTTTATTAGCTGCTAACGCTATATCTTTTTGGTTTACTTAAATACTTAAGGCAACTGCTTAAGCTTAAACTTCTTTTTAATACTTCGATTGTTATATAAGTATAATCATAGAAGTCATCTAGTAAAATATTAATATAAAATTATTAATTAGTTCACCTAACTTACCTTAAAAAAATTTATTAATTTTTTATGAGGTTAGAGGGAACGCTAAGGCTAGATACTTTTCTTTATATATACCTACCTAGACTAGGTCCTGCTTTCGCTGTTAAGCTGAAAACAAATTATTGTTTTTTTAGGCTTCAGCTGCTCTGCGTATAACAAAAATCTTTTTTCAGCTGCTCTACTTTATTAAAAAAAATAGAAGGCAAGCAGCACCCCCTGCATATGCTGGGAGGTGGGTTACTTAAGCTAGGGAGCAAATAATAAGAAAAGAAAAAAAATAAAAAAATTGTGCAAAATAATATAATTAAATTCCAACATTTTCCTTTTCATTTAGTAGACCCTTCACCTTGGCCTATTTTAACTTCTTTTTCATTGTTAAATTTAACAATAGGAGCAGTATTATATATGCATGGTTATAATAATGGAGGTTATGTATTAAGTATAGGTTTTGTATTAACAACATATGCTATGATATTATGGTTTAAAGATGTTATAACAGAAGCTACATATTTAGGACATCATACTAAAGAAGTTAAAAATGGATTAATGATAGGAATAGTATTATTTATCATTAGTGAAGTTTTTGCTTTTATTTCAGTATTTTGGGCTTATTTCCATTCTAGTTTATCACCTGCTATAGAAATAGGTGGTGTTTGGCCTCCTATAGGTATAACACCTTTAGATCCTTTTGCAATACCTTTATTAAATACTTTTTTATTATTATCTAGTGGTGCTTTTATTACTTATGGTCATCATGCTTTAATTGCTGGAAATAGAAAAGGTGCTATTGATGGTGTTATATTAACTATTATTTTAGCTATTGTATTCACTGCTTTACAATATTATGAATACTCTGAAGCAGGTTTCACTATTGCGGATGGTGTTTATGGTTCTGCTTTCTTTGCTTCAACTGGATTACATGGAATACATGTTATAGTTGGAACTTTATTTATTGCAGTAGCTTTAGTTAGATTAATTAATTATCAATTAACTAATAAACACCATAATGGTTTTGAATCAAGTATTTTATATTGGCACTTTGTAGATGTTGTTTGGTTATTCTTATTTGTTGCTGTTTACTTCTGGGGTAATGCCTAATTATAAAAAATAAATAAAAAAAAATTTAACCCTCCTTTAACATAAGCAACTGCATCTGCTTAAAACAAAATCTATTTTCCCCCCCCCTAAGGGTGCTGCTTTCGCTGCAGAAAACAATATTTTGTTCAGCTATGCTTAAAAATATTTTGTTTTATTTTATAAGGATGCTGCAACACTTATTTTGGTTCTTTGGACATCCTGAAGTTTATATTTTAATTATACCTGGATTCTTCTTAAAAAACAGCATAAGCAACAGCTATTTTCAGCTTACTTAAAAAAATTCTATTTTTTCAGCTGCTCTACTTTATTAAAAAAAATAGAAGGCAAGCAGAGGCAAGCAGATGATTACCCATATTTTTTTAAGAAAAAAATAAATTAAGGTATAAGAATAATAAGTTTTTTTTAGCTGGGATACTGCAGATAAAAAAACATTAAACTTATTTAAGAATATCTAAAACTAACATTTTATTAAAATTTAAATGAAGGAAAGTCATAAGGGAAATATATAATATAAATAATAAATTTGTTAAAACAATTGGATAAATAATTATAGAAAATTTTTAACTATTTTTTTTCAACAGCTATTTTTTTAGACCTGCAGCATAAGCAGCACCCTTAGGGGGGGAAAACAAAATTTATTTTTTTTTATTGCAGGTCTTAATAAGAGTAAGTAAATATCTAACACTTAAGTTTTTGTTAATTTTATTTTACAGTAATTGCTTAAAAAAAATAAAAATAGTAATAAGACAAATCCTGCTCAAAACAAAAATAAGGCAGAGCTACTCCTATATTATCTCCTAAAATTAATTTACTATATCTAGGTATTTCAGCGAAAGCTCAAAAAAAAATATATTTTTTTGCTCTGGGCTGAGGCTACTAAATTTTGCTTATAGTATTCTTAAATAAAAATAACTGCAGCATCCCAGCGTTAGCAGCCTAAAAAAACATTGTTTTTTAATTGATGCTTCAGCATTAGCAGCTAATCTATTTTTTTTTAGTTACATAAAAAAATTTTGTTTTTTATAACAGGAGCTAACGTTTAAGGCTAGTTAAATTCTAACCAATAATTAAAAAATAAAATTTTAGGTTGAAACAAGTATAAAAATCTTTTTATATCCTCAGTCCCTTTATTTTTCAGTAGCGTGAGCAACAGCAGATGCTTAAGCTGAGCTAACGAAACACGCTGGCCTTAAAAAAAATCTTTTTTTTCAGTAGCGTGAGCAACAGCAGCTGCTTAAGCTGGGGATTAGTGCAAGGTAGTAAAAAACAAAAATAAAAAAGAAAACATGTTAACAATATTAATATTAATACCTATAATAGCAGCATTAATAATTATGCCTATGGAGGATAAAACTCAAATAAAAAAATTTGCTTTAAATACCACAATATTAAATTTTATAATTTCATTATTTGTATGGTATAATTTTGATTCAAATACAACACAATATCAATTTGTAAGTTCGTTTAATAGTTTAGATTTTTGTCATTTAAATTTTGGATTAGATGGAATCTCATTATATTTTTTATTATTGACAACTTTTATAAGTCCTATAGCTATATTATCAAATTATAATAATATAACAGATGAGAAACAACCTATAAAATTATTTATGATCTCTTTCTTATTATTAGAAAGTTTACAAATATGTGCATTTGTATCTTTAGATTTATTATTATTTTATATATTTTTTGAAAGTGTATTACCTATATTATTTATAGTTATAATAATATTTGGACATGGAACAGATAGATTTAGATCAGCCTTTTTATTATTTTTATATACTTTAGCAGGTAGTTTACCAATGTTATTAAGTATATTAATGATATATAATTATATAGGATCAACAGATTTTCAATTAATATCATTATATGAAATAAGTTTAGATAGTCAAAAATTATTATGGTTAGGATTTTTTATAGCTTTTGCTGTTAAAACACCTTTATATCCATTTATTATATGGTTACCTAAAGCTCATAGTGATTCACCTTTAGCAGGATCAATATTATTAGCTGCAACAATATTAAAATTAGCAACTTATGGTTATTTAAGAGTTTTAATACAAATATTACCTGATGCTACTCATTATTTTAGTCCTTTAATACAAAGTATAGCTATAATATCATTAATTTATGCTAGTTTTTCAACTATTATTCAACAAGATACTAAAAGATTAATAGCTTATAGTAGTGTATGTCATATGGCTGTTGTTGTTTTAGGTTTATTTTCTAATACAATACAAGGTATTGAAGGTGCTATTTTATTAGGTTTAGCTCATGGTTTTGTAAGTCCTGCTTTATTTATTTGTGTAGGTGGTATAATATATGATAGAACTGGTACTAGAATTATAAAATATATTAGAGGTTTAGTTACATATATGCCTGTATTTACTATATTATTCTTTATTTTTACTTTAGCTAATACTGGAATTCCTTTAACTTTAAACTTTTTAGGTGAACAATTATCTTTATTAGGTATTTGGCAACAAAATCCTATTATAGCAGCATTAGGAGCTACAGGTATAGTATTATCTGCTATATATTCTATCTTTTTATATAATAGATTATCTTATGGTGATTATTCACCTTATTTAAAATATAATAACAGCGGTAGCTTAAGTAAAGGAGGAATTATTAAAGATATTAATAGAAGAGAATACTTTTTATTATTAGCTTTATTAATCCCTACTGTTATTTTAGGATTATTCCCTAATGTTTTATTAGATTCATTACATTTCTCTGTATCTTCTTTATTATATTTTATCCCGTAGTAGAACAAAAAAACAATAATCTTTTTCAGCTTCAGTAGATAAGCTTAAAAAAATTAAAGTATCCCTTACTAAAAATAAAAATAAAAATAAAAAAACATCATAAAAAAATAATTTTTTTAAGCATCTGCTTGCCGACTAAAGTAGAGCAGCTGCAGGTATATAAGTATATTAAAATTTTTTTATATTAGCAAAGCCTTTAATTTAATGGTTAGAATGATTTCTTGATGAGGAATTTGTAGAAGTTCAAATCTTCTTGGGCTTATTATAAAAAATTTTGTTTTTTAACTTTATTATTAAAAAAACAAATCTTTTTTTTTAGGTCAGCGTTAGCAGCTAAAAAACAATATTTTACAGCTTATCTGTTAAACTTAGGTTAACTTTAAGTTGCAGCTGCTCTACTTTATTAAAAAAATAGAAGGCAAGCAGTACCCCTTGTAGCATAAGCAGATGCTTAAAAAAATTAAAAATTTTTCAGCATAAGCAGGGGAAGGAACAGCCAAAACAAAACATTGTTTTTTTAGGTTTACGCTAAAAATATAAGAAGCAAATAATAATAAAAGGAGGTTAGCTGAGTGGTTTAGCAGCAATTTTACACATTGTAGACAGAGTTTCGATTACTCTACTTCCTATAAAAAAATATTACTTAACTAAAAAGTATTCAAAAATAAAAATGAATTTATCAATAATATTATTTTTAATAGGAATATTAGGTTTTATATTAAATAGAAGAAATATAATATTAATGATAATAGCAATAGAAATAATGTTATTATCAGTAACTTTATTAGTATTAATAATGTCATATGGTTTTGATGATAGTATAGGTCAAACATTTAGTATATTTATAATCTCAATAGCAGGTGCAGAATCAGTAATAGGATTAAGTATATTAGTAGCATATTATAGATTAAGAGGAACAATATCATTAAATAATTAATTAATATGTATTTATCAATAATATTATTACCTTTATTAGGATCAATAATTTCAGGTTTTATGGGAAGAAAAGTCGGAGTAACCGGTTCAAAAATAATAACTTGTACTTGTTTAATTTTAACTTCTATTTTAATAAGTATAGCTTATTATGAAGTAGGTTTAGTAGGTTCAGTAGTAAGTATAGATTTAGGAAGTTGGTTAGATTCAGAAATAATGAATATTAAATGGGAATTTTATTTTGATCAATTAACAGTATCATTAGGTTTAGCTGTAGTTTATTGTTCAACATTAATACATATCTATACAATAGATTATTTATCATCTGATCCTCATAATCAAAGATTTTTTTCATATTTATCAGCTTTTACCGCAGGTATGTTATTTTTAATATGTGGTGGTAATTTTTTTGTTATGTTTGTAGGATGGGAAGCAATAGGAGTAGTTTCTTATTTATTAATTAATTATTATTTTACTAGAATACAAGCTAATAAATCAGCTATTTTAGCTTTTACTATGAATAGAGGAGGTGATATGTTAATGAGTATAGGTTTCTTTTCTATTTTTTCTTTATTAGGTTCTTTAAATTATTCTCAAGTTTTTTCATTAATACCCTATATGAATGAAACAGCTATTACTATAATATCTTTATTATTATTAGGTGGTGCTTTAGCTAAAAGTGCTAATATACCATTACATTCTTGGTTACCTGGAAGTATGGAGGCTCCTACACCAGTAAGTGCTTTATTGCATGCAGCCACACTAGTAACAGCAGGAATTTATTTATTATTAAGATGTTCACCTATATTAGAATATAGTAGTACAGCTTTATTAATAATAACAATAATAGGAAGTAGTACAGCTTTTTTTGCAGGAACATGTGGATTATTACAAAATGATTTAAAAAGAATAATAGCTTTCAGTACTATATCTCAATTAGGTTATATGATGATGGCTATAGGATTAAGTCAATATAATTTAGCTTTAATGCATACAGTTAATCATGCTTTTTTTAAAGCGTTATTATTTTTAGGTGCTGGAGCTGTAATACATTCATTTTCAGATGAGCAAGATGTTAGAAAAATGGGTGGATTAATAAAATTTTTACCTTTTACTTATGCAGTTATGTTAACAGGTACTTTAAGTTTATTAGCTACACCTTATTTAACAGGTTTTTATAGTAAAGATATAATATTAGAATTAGCTTTTGGAACATATAGTTTTAGTGGTATGTTTGCTTATATTTTAGGAACTTTAACAGCAGGAATAACTGCTTTTTATAGTTTTAGATTAATAAGTTTAGTATTTTTAACTTATCCTAATGGACCTAAAAATTCATATTTAAATTGTCATGAAAGTAATATAGCTACTATTATACCATTATTAATATTAGCTTTATTTAGTATATTTTTTGGTTATATAGTTTCAGATATTTATGTTGGTGTAGGTTCTAATTTCTTTGCTAATTCTTTATTTACTCATCCTAATAATTTAACTTTAATTGAAGCAGAATTTTCTTTAAATCCTTTAATTAAATTATTACCTGCTATTATAAGTTTCTTAGGTGCCTTTACAGCAGTTTATTTTTATCATTATGGTGGACAACCTCAATTTTTAATTAATTTAACTAATAATAATAAATTATTTATTAAATTATATGGTTTCTTTAATGGTAAATATTATTTTGATGTTTTATATAACCATTTTTTATTTACTAAAGGATTTAAATTAGGTTATAAAATTTCTAAAGAAATTGATAGAGGTGCTATTGAATTAATTGGTCCTTATGGTTTATCAAATAATTTATATAACACTGGTATTAATATAGCTAAATTAGATACTGGTATTATTACTACTTATTCTTTATATATTACTATAGGTTTATTAACTTTATTATTCTTAGTATTTACACCTATGTTAATGGACACTTCTATGTTTATTGAAATGAGATTATTTATTATATATTTATCTTCTACTTTCTTTGTTTTATATTTTACTTCTAGCTTAAGCAAAAGTTAGTAAGCTGTTGTTGATTCTATTTTCAGCTTACCAGCCGGCTTAAGCAGAGCAGGAAGATTTGCTTATGCTAGGTTAGGCAGATAAATAATATTATAAAGTAACCCTTTCCTAACGAAAGCCTAAAAAAACAATGTTTTGTTTTGGCCAGCTTTAGCAGAAAATTTTTATTTGGTTTTGTTTTGTTTATTTCATAAAAGAAAAATTAGATCTACTTAAAAATTTTCTTTCCTTTAACTTAACCTTGCGTAAGTTGAAAAACAAAATATTTTTATCTAGCTTTAGCAAAAGGGAAAGGGATATAGTTTTTTATGTGTAAAATTCTAAGTTTAGATTACTTAGCAGCCTAAAAAAACATTGTTTTTTCAGCTTACGCCTAAAAAAAAACAATGTTTTTTTCAGCTTACGCAGGATGCTGATATTTTGTTTTTTGTTAAAATATTATGATTTGTTATTAGTAGCTACATCCATTAAAGTATTTTCTACTAAACCTATAGCAGGTACAATTACTAAGAACCATAAAAAATAGAATGCAGTAGAAATTTGACCTATAGTTACATAAGGTTCATTAGGATGTTGAGAACCTATCCACATTAAGATTATAAAATCAACAACAAAGAACCAGAAAGCTAATTTCATAGCAGGTCTAAATTGAGCACCTCTAATTCTAGATAAATCAGTAAATGGTAAAACTAATAATATTAATAATGAACCAAACATAGCTATAACTCCTAATAATTTATTAGGTATACTTCTTAAAATAGCATAAAATGGTAATAAATCGATTTTATATATATATTATAATTTATTGCTTTGAGGATTAATCTTGTAAAGCATATCTTTATGCATAAATTGAGATATATGATTTCTAACAATTTCCATACTTTGGTTTCAAATATAAATTCTATAACCTTTTTTATGACTATGGATTGAACATTTAATAAAGACTTTTGGCGTAAATAAATTTTCAATAGAAGTTTTTAATAATTCTACCTCCTCTTTAGAAAAACCATAAGTATTTAAATGCAATCCTTTGTTTTGAATAGAACCATCATCCATAATTCAATAAGCTAAACTTCTCGGAGTAAGTAATTGTTGAATATTATTAGGAACAATTTTTTTATTTTCTAAATTATAAAATAAATTTCTATAATAATTAAAACAAGGAAGTGTTAATGTAGAAAAATAAAGAGAACCATATGTTTTATTTGTTGTTTTATCGACAAAAGATCTTGGTTTAATTATAAAATCTTTATTCACAAAAGGTTTAAATAAATCAAAAATATGATAAAAATAATTTAAATGGTGTTCTCTTAAACTGCTTTGTCCATAGATAAATCTACTATTTGTATTTCTACATTGTAAGTGACCATCTCCTAATAATAAGCCAATTAATATTTCGTCCAATGGATTATTTATTTTGAATTTAGATCTCTCGACTTGAGTTAATCTTTTTTTACTTTTTTGTGCCTCGGGGTGTAGCACACTGGTAATTATTGGCACATTCATCATTATGCTTTCTTCAATAAAATTGAGATTACCAGTAGCCCAGCTTCCTGCGTAAGCTGAAAAAAGAAAGAAATCTATTTTCAGCGGGAGCAGTAAATAGCATTTGCTTTCGCTAAATAGTATACTAAACTTGAATAAGTTATCAGCTCAAATATTATAATATATATAATACCCCTTATTTTTCAAAAAGGGCCGGACTATATCTTCACCCTTTTTTTTAATAAAAAAAAATTAGGGGCCTTACGTGTAGTCTCTGAGGATCCTACTATTGCATTGCAATTTGGTTTCCTGCTGATTGTCCATTGTAATATCTTTAAGATTTTCACTTAATTTTGATTAGTTTAAGTACTTAAAGCTTTAGGAGTTTCCAGCATATAGTAAGGTTTATTTTTCAGAAGATTACTCTTAAGCATGGCATTTATTATACCATTCAGGTACGATAGAAGCAGGTGTAACCATAGGATCTGCAGGAATATAATTATCAGAATGACCTAATAAGTTAGGATAGAAGAAAACTAATACAGATAATACTAAGAAAAATGCACAAAAAGTAACTAAATCTTTAAATATAAAATAAGGATGCATTGCGTATCTATCTACATTTGAAGTTACTCCATTAGGATTACTTGAACCGTGTACATGTAACATTATGTTTATTAGCAATTGATATTTAATTTATATAACATACCAGCTTACGCAGGATGCATATAATTTTTAACTAATTCTGTAAGCAAAGGCATTTGTTTTTTAGAAATATATAAAGTATTTTGTAATTTTTCTCTATTAGATATTTGAATTGTTGCTATTAGATCAAAATTTTTTTCCAATGCTTCTACTAATAAATTTAATTCTTCAATAGAAAAAGCATTAGTATGTAATTTTACTCCTGATCCTGTAAAACTACCATCATCCATAATTCAATAAGCTAAACTAACTGGTGTTAGTAAGTCCCCTATATTCTTAGGTATAATTTTTTTATTTTCTAAATTATAAAATAACTCATATAATTCATTAAAACAAGGTAAAGCTAAAGAAGCGAAATTTAAGTTATATCTTAATTCTCCTGTTTTCTTATCTGTTACTTTAGTTAATTTAGGAGGAGTTAAAACATATTCTTTAAATAAATCATATAAATGAAATAAATATGAAGCGTTTTTAGCCCCTTGTCTAAATACTAATCTTGCATTTGCTTTATCAGAAAATTTTCTCATGTGAGCATCTCCTATTAAAGTTCCAATTAAAACTTGTTTTAGAAAAGGCTCTAAATTAAAGTTAGATCTTTCTAAATTAGTTAATCTTTTTTTAAAGGCTCTACTGCTAGAATGAAAAAAATTAAATTTTCCTTTATCACTCTTGTTCCCTAATAAATTTAATTTTATTAGGAAGTAATAGTAGCTAAAGCTAGAAATATGTTTTTGCTAATAAACTCTATATTTTTCAATATAGATCGGACTATATCATTACCCTATTAAAAAAAGGGTATCAAGCGTGTAGTCTCTGAGGATCCTACTTGGTTAAAAAATAATAACCTTTGGTTTCCTGCTGATTGTCCATTGTAATATCTTTAAAATTTTTACTTAAAACAAATTAAGTATTTAAAGCTTTAGGATATTCCAGCATATAGCTTGATGCTTATTATATTATTACTAATATAAAGGCCCTACATTTGAGCTATTAAATGAGCTACTGCTAAAGCAGCTAATAAAAACGGTAATAAATAATGTAATGAAAAGAATCTATTTAATGTAGCATTAGATACTGAAAATCCACCCCAAATTAATTCTACTAAATCTTGTCCAAAAACAGGTATAGCTGATAATAAATTTGTAATAACTGTAGCACCCCATAAAGACATTTGACCATAAGGTAATACATAACCTAAGAAAGCTATAGCCATCATTAATATTAAAATTATTGTACCTATTGTCCATACTAAGATTCTAGGTGATTTATATGAACCATAATACATACCTCTAGCTATGTGCATATATACAAATATAAAAAAGAATGAAGCAACATTAGCATGAGTATATCTTATAATCCAACCATTATTAACATCTCTCATTATATGTTCTACACTATTAAAAGCTAAATCTACATTAGGTGTATAATGCATAGCTAAAAAAGCTCCAGTTAATATTTGTATTATTAAACATACTGCTAATAATGAACCAAAATTCCATAAATAACTTAAATTAGCAGGTTGAGGTGAATCTACTACATAAGAATTAAATATTCTTAATAAAACTTGACTTTTTAATATTCTCATTTTTTTTTTGTTTTTTTATTTGTTGTTTTTTTTTAAGATTATAATTTAACCGTTTACTTTAATAAAAAACTATTAGTTTTTATTTAGTTACTAGGGGAAAAAATAAAGTAATTATCTGCTCAGCATAAGCAGCTGAATAATAATATTTATCTTACGCCAACAGTTTAAAAGTGACCTTACCTAAAATTAAAAATAATTAATTGATCTGCTGAAGCTGGCTACAGATATTTTATAGCGTAAGCAACAGCTTCTTAGCTTACCTAGAAAAAAAATTTTCTGCAACTTCAAAAAAAAACATTGTTTTTTTAGGCGTAAGCTGTTGCTTTAGCTAGGTAAGTTTTTTTATATATTTGTTTTAAAAAATTAGCTGGTAAGGTGAATATTAATTTAATATTCCTTTATTAGTTGCTTATTTTTTTTTTAGCTGCTAACGCTGAACTTAAAAGCAATTCTAAGAAAGAGTATACAAATTAATAAATTTAATAATTAAAAATTAAAAGTATCGATGTCAAATATATAGAAACATCAAAAATATAAATATTGTATTTACATAAACGTAATTTAAAGGGATTATTAAGGAAAACTAAGGCAAATTTATAAAAAAGGAGGTAAACAACCAAAAGCTTATCCTCGAAATATAATATTACCAGCCGGCTTATAGCTACTGAAATATTAAAGAATATTTTAAGGAAAATTAATAATAAGCAATCCTAAGGGAAACCTTTTATAAAAAACTTCCTGAAGTAAAACATTTTATTAAGGAAAGGAAAGGAAATCAACCGAGACTCCGAGAGTAATGGTGAGTGAAATCGGATTAGCCTAAAATAAATTTATATTAAAAAAAAAAAAAGCATTAAAATTTTATTTTTAATGTACTAAAAAAAGGTTCAAATAGTCCTTATAAAATATAAATTTATTTTAAGCCCTCTAAGTAAATTAAATTTCTATTATTTAAATTTAACAGCGAGGGTACTAGTAATTATAATTTTTACTTTTGCCAGCTGCTAAAGCAAGCAGCTAAGTGAAAGGCAAATTATAAATATATTTTTAATATACTAGAAAATAAGTACGATGAGAGATAACTTGTCGGAATATAGGGGTACCATCCTCTAAGGCTAAGTATTATAAATTTAGCGATAGTGAAAAAGTACTGTGAAGGAAAAGTTTGAAAAGCATGTAGTAAACATAATATTTTAATAAATTATTCATTAGAAGATAATATTAAAATTAGGTGAAATAGATCTTGAATTAGTAATTCTATAAGCAGTCGAAATTCTAATTTAGAATGACGGCGTACCTTTTGCATAATGGGTCAGCAAGTTAATAGGAGTAGCAAGGTTAAAAACCTCAGCGAAAGCGACTATACTATAAAAATTAAAATTTTTAAAAAAATAATTAGTAATGGGTTAGTTACTTCTATTAGACCCGAAGCCAGGTGATCTTACCAAGACCAGATTATAATGGATCGAACGGTTGAATGTTGCATAATTCTCCGATGAGTTTTGGTAAGAGGTGAAATGCCAATCTAACCTGGTGCTAGCTGGTTTTCTACCGAAACATATTTTAGTATGATGTCTATAACAGATTTATGGAGGTACAGCAAGGCAATTCCCAACAAGTTAATTTTAAAAAATTAATGCGTTTAGGTTGCGGGGATCTAGCAAATCTTACCTTTGGAAGTGAATCTCGGAATTACATAAATTGATAATAGATATTCAGACTGTACATGCTAAGTTGGACAGTCAAGACGGAAACAGCCGAGAACACTAATCAAGGTCCCAAATGATTGTTAAGTGAAATTAAGGACGTAGCAATATCAAATACAGCTGTGAAGTGAGCCTGGCAGTCGCTACTTATAATGAACGTATGTAACAACGCAACAGCAGTATTATATTAATCTATTTTTTTAGATTTAATATTAAAGATAGTAGCGCCGAAAATTTAACGGGTCTAAACAATCAACCGATATTGTGTTGATTAGGATATAATTAAAAAAAATATTATTCTTAATCTAGGTAGTAGAACATTCAGTATAACTGTTGAAATAATAGTGTTTCATTATTTATTAGGTTACTGAAGAGAGAATGCTGACATGAGTAACGTAAAAAATTCCTATAATGGAATTCGCCGAATACGAAAGGGTTACATAAGAAAGGTTAATCCTCTTTGTGTTAATGCGGTCTCTAAGGGATGTAGCAATAGCTACTACTGATGAGTATATTATAGAAAATTATTTAAATAATTAAATAATCAGGAAATTAATATAATTTACTACCGTACCCTAAACCGACACAGGTTCGTTAGTTGAGTATACTAAGGCGTAGAGCTAAAAGTTGTTAAGGAACTCGGCAAATTCACCTCATAAGTTTGACGACAAGAGGTACCTTATTCAAAATATTTTTATATTTTTTTAAGGTGACACATAATCGGAGGCCACGACTGTTTACTAAAAACACAACACAGTGCAATCATTAATGTGATAGTATACTGTGTGAAATTTGCCCAATGCCATTAATATAAGAAAAATCATGGCTCCTTTTTTTAAAGGAAATAAACTGTGATTTCTCGAAATTCTGGTTAATAGCGGTCTTAACTATGAGGATCCTAAGGTAGCAAAATCAATTGGCCATTAAATGTGGTCCGGTATCAATAATGTAACGATGGTCTCGCTGTCTCTACAACTTGCTCAGTGAAATTGAATTACGCGTGCAGATGCGCGTTACCACCAGGGGGACGGGAAGACCCTATGCAGCTTTACTGTAATTAGTTATCACATAGATCTAAAACAACTTTTATTAATAGTGAATAGGGAAGTCGAAAGACAAATAGTGGAAACCTTATAATTTAAGTTGGGTTTATGTTTACCTTAAAATTAAAATATATAGGGAGAGTTGACTAATTGGCAGTTTGACTGGGGCGGTCGTCTTTAATAGAGTAGCAAAGTACATCCAAATCTTTTTATCTTAAATATAGTTTAAATTTATTTTTAAATTTTTATTATAACTACAAAAAAAAATATTTTTTTTTAATTTAGCTGAAGCTAAGTTATATTTTATTAATTTCTTTTTAAGGTATAGCTAGAAATTGAATGGAGATCAATCAACCAGTGAAGGGTTGCGCAAAGTTCAATGGCGGTAAGCATGCTTAACTGATAGACTCAAAAGTCAAACAGATACGTAAGTAGGGCATAGTGACCCCTCGCTATAATATGGGATAGACGGGGATCAATTAATAAAAGTTACGCTAGGGATAACAGGCTGATAGCCGACGAGAGTACACATTGTCTCGGCT
>Ga0157378_10000445_pt1 | contig 39758 bp, 37 predicted proteins | sample M65metaG_FD_115309 | JGI IMG/M metagenome (GOLD analysis project Ga0157378, IMG submission 115309) | Miscanthus rhizosphere microbial communities from Kellogg Biological Station, Michigan, USA - M6-5 metaG | ecosystem: Host-associated > Plants > Roots > Rhizosphere > Soil | place: USA: Michigan... | reverse complement strand
TCGACCTGGTTGATTTCCCGATGTACGTGATGACCAGCGACTACGGCGCGGCCTCGCAGCTCGAGAAGATCGACATGCTCGATTTCGCCGATCTAGTCGTACTCAACAAGTTCGACAAGCGCGGCGCCGAAGATGCGCTGCGCGATGTGCGCAAGCAGTGGAAGCGCAACCGCGTCGCGTTCAAGCTGACCGACGAGCAGGTGCCGGTGTACCAGACCATCGCCAGCCAGTTCAACGATCCGGGCGTGACCTGGATGTTCACCAACCTGTGCCGCCTGCTGCGCGAGAAACTGCATCTGGATGCGGCCAAGTGGACGCCGAACCTCGACACGACGTTGAAGGAACCGCGCGCCACCGTGCTGATTCCCGGCGCGCGCGTGCGCTATCTGGCGGAGATTGCCGAGCAGGGTCGCGGCATCAACGGCGGCATCGCCAAGCAGGCCGAAGCGGCAAACCGCGCGCAGTCGCTGTGGCAGACGCTGCATGAACTCGCCGATCCGAAACTGCCGCGCGAGCTGGATCTGTATTCGCCCGACGATCTGCTGGCGCCGGGCAACGCCACGACCAAGAAGGACAACGACGGCGACGTCGCGTTCTGGGAAGCCGACCGTTCGCTGCTCACGCTGCGCCAGCGCTACAACGACGCGGTCAAGTCGCTGTCCAGCGACGCGATCCATCTGCTGCGCGAATGGCCGGGGCGACTGAAGTCCATCACCGATCCGCACTATCTGTACGAAGTGCGCGGCAAGGCGGTGGAAGGCAACAACTACATCGAATCGATGTCGCACCAGAAGGTGCCGAAGATCGCCGCGCCGACGTATCACAGTTGGGGCGAGCTGCTCACCTTCCTGATGAAGGAAAACCTGCCCGGCGCGTATCCGTACACCGGCGGCATCTATCCGTACCGCCGCACCGGCGAGGATCCGCTGCGCATGTTCGCCGGCGAAGGCACGCCGGAGCGCACCAACCGCCGCTTCCACTATCTGTCGCACGGACAGAAAGCCACGCGCCTGTCGACCGCGTTCGATTCGGTCACGCTGTACGGCGAGGATCCGCATCCGCGCCCCGACATCTACGGCAAGATCGGCAACTCCGGCGTCAACATCCCGACGCTGGACGATATGAAGAAGCTGTATTCCGGTTTCGACCTGTCCTCGCCGAGCACCTCGGTGTCGATGACGATCAACGGCCCCGCCCCGATCATCCTCGCCATGTTCATGAACACCGCGATCGACCAGGCGGTGGAGAAGTACCTGCGCGAGGATTCCAAGCGCTGGGATGCCGCGCACGAGAAAATTGAACAATTATACAAAGGTGTCATATCTAATGGGGGCAGGCGCCCCACCTATACCGGCATGCTGCCGGAAGGTAACGATGGTCTGGGCTTGGGCTTGCTCGGCGTCACCGGCGACCAACTGCTCGACGGCGAAACCTACGCCAAGATCAAGGCGCAGACGCTGTCGGCCGTGCGCGGCACCGTGCAGGCCGATATCCTGAAGGAAGACCAGGCGCAGAACACCTGCATCTTCTCGACCGAATTCGCGCTGCGCATGATGGGCGACATCCAGCAGTATTTCGTCGACAACAAGGTCAGAAACTTTTATTCGGTGTCGATTTCCGGCTATCACATCGCCGAAGCCGGCGCGAATCCAATTTCGCAGCTCGCGTTCACGCTGTCGAACGGCTTCACCATCGTCGAGTACTACCTCGCGCGTGGCATGAACATCGACGACTTCGCGCCGAACCTGTCGTTCTTCTTCTCCAACGGCATGGACCCGGAGTACAGCGTCATCGGCCGCGTCGCACGCCGCATCTGGGCGCGTGCCATGCGCGAACGCTACGGCGCCTCACCGCGCAGCCAGATGATGAAGTACCACATCCAAACCAGCGGCCGCTCGCTGCACGCGCAGGAAATCCAATTCAACGACATCCGCACCACGCTGCAGGCCCTGTACGCGCTGTTCGACAACTGCAACTCGCTGCACACCAACGCCTACGACGAAGCGATCACCACGCCCACCGAGGAATCCGTGCGCCGCGCCGTGGCCATCCAGCTCATCATCAACCGCGAGCTCGGCCTGAACTTCTGCGAGAACCCGTGGCAGGGCAGCTTCATCATCGACAAGCTGACCGACATCGTCGAAGAAGCCGTCTACAAGGAATTCGAAGCGATCAGCGAACGCGGCGGCGTACTCGGCGCGATGGATACCATGTACCAGCGCGGCAAGATCCAGGAAGAATCGCTGTACTACGAACACAAGAAGCACGACGGCTCACTGCCGCTGATCGGCGTGAATACGTTCCTGCCGAAGGAGCATGCCGGCGAGACTGCGACCACGATCGAGCTGATTCGCTCGACCGAGGAAGAGAAGGGTCAGCAGATTGCGAATGTCGAGGCGTTCCGGGCGAATCGGAATGCGTTTGCGCCGGAGAGCTTGAAGAGCCTGCAGCAGGCGGCGCGGGACAGGAAGAATGTGTTCGCGCAGTTGATGGAAGCGGTGAAGTACAACTCGGAAGGGCAGATCAGTCACGCGTTGTACGATGTGGGCGGGGAATATCGCCGGAATATGTAGGCCCCATCATTGACGCCCGTGACACGGCACTCGTTCAGCGTGGACCGGCCTGAACAAGGCAACAGCGTCGGCGTCGACAACGCCGAAACGCATTTGCGCAGCTGCTGGAAGCTGCAAAAAATACAGAGCGAGGGGTAGATATCCCTCGCGCGTTACGACGCTGCTGACGAGTATCGTCGTAACGTGTGATCACGCGCGCCGCCGAAATCCGATACTTTCTTTTGAATTCGGCCTCCCTTCTTCATCAAGGTATTCATCAATGTCTTTACTTCGTGGCGTTTCCGCTGTCGCTTTTGCTTGTGCGATCTTTTCCGCTCCCACGTTCGCGGCCATTCCCGCGCAGGAACGGCAGGTTCTGCTCGACCTCTACACCAGCACCAATGGCGCGGGCTGGACCGACCATACCGGTTGGAACGGCAACGCCGGAACCGAGTGCGGCTGGTTCGGCGTAACCTGCGGCATTCCCGACCATGTGACCGCCATCGACTTGCCTGCCAACCATCTTGTGGGAACTTTGCCGGCGATCAACGCGCTCAGCGAACTGGTGCAAGTCGATGTGGCAGGGAATACGCTGAGCGGAACATTGCCGTCGCTCAGTGGGCTCAGTTCGCTGCAGATCGTCTACTTCCACAACAATCAGTTCACCGGATCGATCCCGAGTCTTGCGGGCCTTTCGTCGCTGCGGACTTTCTACGTCGTCAGCAACCAGCTGACCGGCACGATTCCGAGCCTCAGCGGACTCACATCGCTGGATGTTGTCTCTTTTGCGAACAATGGTCTCAGCGGTCCGCTGCCGGATCTCACCGGACTGACCACGTTGCGCGACATCGATTTCACCAACAATCAGCTGACCGGTCCCATTCCGCCGCTCAGCAGCCTGACCAACCTTACCGGTTTCGAAGCATCTTCCAACCCGCTCGGCGGATCGATCCCGCCACTGCCCAGTTCCATGGTCACGTTTCTCGTGGGCGGCAGCAATCTAAGCGGTGAGCTGCCTGATCTCTCCAACCTCCACTCGTTGTTGTACCTGTGGGTCAGCCAGAATCAACTGACCGGCTCGGTGCCCGACCTGAGCAACACCGCACTGGTATCGCTGGAGATCGACCACAACCAGTTCAGCGGCGTCCTGCCGAATCCGCCGGCAAGCCTGACGGCGCAAAGCGCGATCATCTGCCCGAACAACAACCTCGAGCCCGTCGACAACGCGGCATGGGACGTAGCTACCGGTGAAACACCGTGGTGGATGTCGTGCGACCGGTTCTTCGCCAACGGGTTCGAATGAGAACGATTGCCTGACCCAGAGCTAGCGTCCACGCATTGGTCGCAACGATGTTTGGCGCGGCGCTATCGCTGCGCCACGACGAACCATCAGATGACACCGCAATCGTTTGGCGTAGACTAGACACGCCACAAACAGCGGCTGCGCGTCGATGATCTCAGCATGCGATAGCAGTACATCCCGAGCGATCAGCGAACGCGGCGGCGTGCTCGGCGCGATGGACACCGTGTGCCAGCGCGGCAAGATCCAGGAAGAGTCGCTGTACTACGAGCACAAGAAGCGCGACCTGCATGCGGACAAACTCGGAATCACGGTGCATTGGTGAAGAACTTTCTGTTTGGCGTTTGTGTTCTGTCGACGGCTCTTTCGTCGGCGTGTTTTGCTGCCTATCGCGAAGTCGATCTTCCCGCGAACGACATCAAATTCAATTCAACGAATGGCATGTTGTACGCGGCAGTGCCGAGCTCGGCGGGAGTGGGCTACGGCAACCGGCTGGTTGAAATATCCCCAGCCACCGGTGCCATCGTACGAAGTGTGTTCGTGGGCAGCGAGCCGAACGTGATCGGCATGTCAGGTGACGCCGAAGTGGCTTGGGTCGGACTCAGCGGTGCTCCGCTGGTCTATCCAGTCGATTTATCGACCATGACGGTCGGTACGGGATTCTCGCTTGGAAGCGCCATGGTTTTCGGGCCACGCTATGCGGAAGAGATTGTGGTCATGCAAGGATCGCCGAATACCGTCGCGATTTCCAAGCGCTACCACGGTGTCAGCCCGGGCTTCGCAGGCCTGTCGATCTACGACAGCGGCGTTGAACGCCCGAACGCCGATAATTCGACTACTGGTGGCAACACCATTGCGTTCGGTTCGCAACCCAATACGCTGTACGGCTTCAGGAACGAAACGAGTGACTATACGCTTTCGCGCTACACCGTAAGCGCAAGCGGCCTGGCGCTTTCCGATTCGTCGCAAAATCAGATTTACGGGCAGTCCTACATCATTACACGCGGCGATACGATATTTGCCACGTCTGGCCAAGTGGTGGATGGCACTTTGTTGCAGTTGCTCGGCAGGTACAGCATCCCCGGAGCGGGATTTTCGGAGGCCGTGGTCATAGACGATGCGACATCGAGCGTTGTTTTCGCGGTGGCGGACAAGCTCTACGTGTTCGATCGGACAACGTTCGTTCCGACCAATTCTCTGGTTATCCCCAACTCGGGCTTCGCACTCAAGGCGACCAACTGCGGATCCCCGTCGTGTGTAGCTGTGTACTACGATTCTGGGAAGATTTTTCTCATATCGCACGTGGACAGCATCTTCGCCGATGGTTTTGAGTGATTTTGCTGCACTGTCGGCTACAGCGGGTTGCAAATCAGCTACGCGTTGTATGACGTCGGCAGGGAGTACCGCCGCAACATGTGAGGATCTCGTTCCGCTCTCTGCAAGGGAAGGTTTGCACGATGAACAGATATTCGCTGTCGATTCTCTTCGCCGCAACCATCGCATGCAATGCCAGTGGCGCCACTGGCGATCTGGTCGTGTTCGATGACGCCGACCAGAATGGTTTCAATCATGCAGGCGCCTCCTGTTCTACCGGCGGCGACGTCTATGGCGAAACTGCCGTCGTGCATAGCGGAACCGCAGCCGTGGCGCTGTCAAAGCAGCAAGACAACAATGGCGCCGGCTGGCTTGCACCAGCGACCTATTCCGCCAGCAGCGACTATGATGGCGTCACCTTCTGGGTGAACTCGGGCAACAACCCGAGCGCGCATACGTCGCTGGCCATTTTCGACGCGAGCTTCAATCCGCATTTCATGCACCTGGAAGACGCCTACGGCGCACCGCTTCCCGCGGCGACATGGATCCACTTCCAAGTCCCGTTCTCGTCGCCCTTGTTTGCGACCGCGCTATCGAGCTCCCCCGACTCCGTGACGGCGATCTGCGTGATCACGCATAGCGCGAGTGGCTCGTTCAGTGACTTTATGTATCTGGATGATGTTTCGTTGACTGGGGTGGATATTTTCAAGGATGGGTTTGGGGGTTGAGGGTGGCACCATGTACTAGCGCGGCAAGATCCAGGAAGAGTCGCTGTACTACGAGCACAGAGGCATGATGGCTCACTGCCGCTAATCGGCGTGAACACGTTCCTGCCGAAGGAGCATGCCGGCGAAGTGGCCACGACGATCGAGTTGATTCGCTCGACCGAGGAAGAGAAAGGGCGGCAGATCACGAATGTCGAGGCGTTGCGGGCGAATCGGAATGCGTTTGCTCGGGAGAGCTTAAAGAGCTTGCAGCAGGCGGCGCGGGAGAGGCGTAACGTATTTGCGCAGTTGATGGAAGCTGTTAAATATAACAGTGAGGGGCAGATAGCCCATGCGCTGTACGATGCGGGTGGGGAGTCCTGTAGGAATATGTAGCATGCCGCTCCCTAAAAAGAGGAGCAAACATGCACGATCTCAGTAGAGTGCAGCGCGACCTGCAAGAAAGTCTGTCGCTCGATAAGCACCCGGTGGCGATTCTCATAGGAGCTGGGTGTCCGTCCGCAGTTCAAGTACCTATGGCTGGGGGCGGTGCCGAGCCTTTAATTCCAGACGTTCGAGGCTTGACGGACAAGATTGAGGCTTCATTAGCGGGCAACGCGGACTATCAGAAGCTAACAAAGCAGTTTCTTGAGGATGGGGCAGTTGGCTATACAGTCGAGGACGCGCTGTCGCGCGTGCGCCTCCTGACGCGTGTTGCTGGTAAGGGCGGCGTTCGCGGTCTGTCTGAAGCGGAGTTGGTGCTTCTGGAAACAACGATATGTGGGGAGATCTCAAAGGTTGTTAGGGTTCAGTTGCCTGATGAACAAACTGCATATCATCACTTGGTTGACTGGCTGGGTGCTATCCCCCGAACGAAGGCCCCAGAGATATTCACGACTAACTACGACCTCCTGATGGAGCAGGCGCTCGAGGATCGAAGAATTCCATTTTTTGACGGATTTGTCGGCTGCCGCAGCCCTTTCTTTGATCTTCGAGCGATTGAAGATGAAGAGCTTCCACCTCGATGGATCCGGCTCTGGAAACTGCATGGTTCGATCAATTGGAAGTACGTGACTGATGGATTGGTTTGTCGCAACTTCCCGATCTCGACAAGCGCCGAGGGGGTCCTCATCCATCCTTCGGAGTTGAAATACGATCAGAGCCGCCGAATGCCCTATCTAGCGATGTTGGATCGATTGCGGCACTTCCTAAAGCAATCCTCCGCGTTCTTGGTGACAGTTGGCTACTCGTTCGCGGACCAACACGTGAATGAGCTTCTGATTCAAGGTCTGCGGGCGAACCCTACAGCTGCCTGTTTTGGGCTTCTCTACAAAACCCTCGCGGAGGAGAAGGCGGCCCACAATTTGTCGAAAAATGTTCCGACCAACGTGAATATCGTCGCGCGTGATGCCGGTGTAATCCGCGGTGTTGAGGAGAAATGGCAACCCGATCCGAGTGCGGCGCCGGGGACCGCAGCGTCAGCAAGTGAGCTCGGCGATTTTTCCGTCTTCGCAGCCTTTGCGCGCGCGCTCTCTCCGAGAGGTGTCGCTTAATGAGAGATCCGACACTGCTCGGGGTTGTCGAAGGCACTTCGGGATCGTCCGTGCGTGTTGTGCTAGATCCGAAAACGCTTTCTGGGCTTGTATACATTCAAGGACAAGCGCATCGAATCGGTCAGGTTGGTAGCTTCGTTCGAATTCCGCAAGGCTTTTCAAGCTTGTTTGGTATTGTTGTACAGGCAAACTCGACAGCCATTCTTGCAGACGGGCAGGAAGGAGAAGGGCGTTACCTCGTTGTTGAAATTGTTGGTGAAGGTCGCTCCAACGAGAAGTTCTCGCGAGGTGTTTTTCGATATCCGACAATTGGAGATGAAGTTCACCTTGTTACCGAGGCTGACCTCGAATCTGTCTATGGGTCAGAGTCCAATCCAGAACACGTCGATATCGGAACCCTTTCGAGCACTAGTTCAATTCCGGCTAGGGTAGACATCAACCGCTTGGTCGCGCGACATTCTGCGGTAGTTGGTGCTACTGGCTCAGGAAAGTCCACGACCGTCGCGGGAATCCTACATAAAATTTCTGATTCCTCGCGGTTCCCAGCCGCCAGGGTGGTTCTATTAGATTTGCACGGCGAGTACGCGGATGCTTTTAGGGACACAGGTCGAGTTTTCAGGGTGAACCCAGACTTTTCTCGTGGTGAGCTTCAACTAGCAATACCTTATTGGGCTCTGAACTTGGACGAGTTGGTGCCGATGACTTTTGGGCAGCTCGACGACACGGCTCGCGGGCGAGTCTCAGATTGGATCGCGGAAAAGAAGCTCGAAGCAGCGGCGTCCGGTGGCTTCGGAAAGGTTGAGCCCTCTTGGATCACGGTAGATACTCCGCTTCCGTTCTCTCTCAAACAGCTTTGGTATGACCTTCGCTGGGAAATCGATGCGACTTACCCTCGAGGGCAGGATCAAACGAGGACCACGGCTCTGATCGAAGAGGTCGGAGACGCTTCTAAGCTTCAGGCGGCACGATTTCGACCATACGATGGTCAGAACGCAGTACAGAGCCGTTCTACGTTGAATGTGCGGCGCCCTCTCGAGGCGCTAGCCTCTCGCCTGCGCGATCCTCGATTTGCTTTTCTCTTCGAGCCTGAAAGATGGGCGCCTGATCTGAGGGGGAAGGTCAACGCAGATTTGGATTTGTTGCTAGCGGCATGGCTCGGAGATGGTAGCGCCGGATCACGTCCGGTATCGATCTTGGATGTTTCGGGGATACCAACGTTTGTCCTGACGAGCCTTGTGGGCGCCCTATTGCGTTTGCTTTTTGATTCGATGTTTTGGGGGCGAAAACTATCGGAGGGCGGTCGAGAGCGCCCATTGCTCATGGTGATGGAGGAAGCGCACCTATATTTGTCTTCGCCCGATAGCAGTGCGGGCCAGGCAGTAAAGCGTATCGTCAAGGAGGGACGCAAATACGGCGTCGGTGCAATGATCGTGAGCCAGCGTCCAACAGAGATCGATCCTACGATACTTTCTCAGTGTGGGACTTTCATAGCGATGCGTATGGGAAACTCGCAGGACCGAAATCATGTGAGTGGATCAACGACGGACAGTCTGAAGGGGTTGCTCGACCTATTACCAACGTTGCGAACGGGAGAGGCCATTCTGGTCGGGGAAGCGGTGCAACTTCCCACACGGGCTATGATTAGAAAGCCGCCACTTGATCGACAGCCGAACAGTTCTGATCCTCGAGTTGTTGCTATGGAATTTGGTGCAGGTGAGTCGGGGCCTGGTGGCTGGGACAGAATGCTAGAGCGTTCTGACTATAGTGACTTGCTAAGGGCCTGGCGTCGTCAAGACCCCGAGAGTTCGCGAATCAAAAGAGACAAAAAGGAATAGAGACATGCAACGAATTGCAGTGGCCTCGTCCAACATTTCAGAAATCGGCTATGACGAGCAGTCTGCGACGCTTGAAGTCCTGTTTAAGGACGGCCTGATATATCAATATTTTGATGTGCCAAAAGCCTCATTTGATAGCTTGTTGAGCGCTCCGTCTATCGGGCAGTTTTTCAATAAGGAGATTCGCGGCGTTTATCGATTTGCCCGCACTTGATGTGATCTGTTGAATCTGGCAATTGGGTGCATGGTGTTTTTTCCGCCCTGAACATTGCACCGAAAAACAACGGAGGAATTTTTCAGGCGAAGAAACGAAAAGGGGACGGAGGAGTTTTCTGTTTCAGACGAATAGTTCCTCCGTCCCCTTTTTTCTGCTGCGTCCTCCTTTACTCTCTTAGGTTGATCGTAGCGAGCCGCAGAGTCGGGTAGCTTTCAGAGGCACGATAGGAAATAAGAATGGCGGAACGAATTCGAATTGGGGGGCGTGATCTCCGTCCGCACAAAGCAACCGTCAACCCGAGGTTAGGTTCAAGAACTGTTTTGAGCAATAGCCACTGGGAATATGTTGCGTTGTGGCTAAGAAGGGAGCACAAATCGGACGCGCTACTCTATTGGCAACAGGCGCAGACGTTTTCGGCCGCTGCGGTGGGAATGCCGATCGCTTCCGCGCCACTACTTTTCTACTATTCCTTCATGAACGCGACGAAGGCTTTGCTTTCTGCCAAAGGAGTGACCTTTCATGAGCACCATGGTATTCGGGCGCACAATATGCGCGGTCCGTCGAGCAAGATCGCCCTCTCCAATGAAGGAGTGGCTTTGCTTCAAAGAGGGGTCGCCCCAGCTCTGTCGCAGTACTTGAACGAAACGGAGACACAGACCCGTCACAGTCTAGAGGCTTTGTTTTTTAACACCCCATGCATACATCGGACATTTTGTCTGACGTATCGCAATCAACAGGATTTATTCATACCATTGACCGATACCGAGTTGTTGTTTGACTCTGCAACCAATTCCGCCTACTTTGCAGCGAAATTGTCGCAGGATTTCGTTGGCGCGAAATTCATAAATAGACTGCCAACCTCTCTTATCGCAGATCCGGCGGCACAGGATCAAAGGTCGATCCGTTCCATAGCTTCGGTCCCTCTGGGAACTTCCCGTCCTAGAAGCGCTGCCGACTTCGCGACCTTGGCGATGTTTTTGAGATCGCTACGGCCGGACATCCACTATCTTGCTGGATCGCAAACGCTTTGGTACGCGAAGGCTGTTGTTCCCGGCCCAACGCGCCTGAGGCGCTCTCCGCTTACTTGCACCCTGCTCGCAATGCATCGGTTGAGTGAGCTCTGTAGATACAAGCCCATTGAACTTAGTTCGTTTCTTGGCGGGCAAAAGAACTGGTTGCTGAACGAGTTCGTTCGAATGTCGCCGCCACAATTTCTAGACGAGATTGCAGCGGAACTCACTGGGCAGCAGTTCATGATTCCGAACGTCCGGCCTGCAAACTAGGGTGCGCGATGATCAAGATCTATGTCGCTTGCGGCTTGACTCACGTGCCAAGAAAGGAATTCCAGGACTATGTGCAAACTTTGCATGCGCTTGTGGCTCACTTGAGTTGTGCCTTGCCTGCGCAAGTGAAGTATGCGCTGAGAGATAGCGATCCGCAGCTTGCTGAAAAGCCTTTGGAGGACCGAGCGCGGCTATGCTATCTGTGGGACCGCGAAATGGTTGAGTGGGCTGATGTAGTTGTTGCCGAGGCAAGTTATCCGTCCACCGGGCTTGGCATCGAACTTCAGGTTGCATGTGCTCGTGATACGCCAATCATCATTGCCTTTCGACCAAGCAACAGCCATAGAGCGGCTCCCATCCAGTATGAAACCCCAGATCAAGCGAAGCATGATCTGCAGGTTGGTGAAGGATTTGTCTCGCTGATGGCTCTCGGATTGCCCTCTGTTTTCAAGGTCTTGCGATATTCGAATGTGGAAGAGGCAGTAATGAAAATCGAAGAGGCGATTCGCATAGTTCAACGGGAACGGTAGGGCGGAAAAGAGGTTATGAAAACAGGGGTCAGAGTGCACTTTCCTGTGATCGGGACTGAAACTGTACTCCAATAACCGAGTCAGAGTGCCTTCCAAGCGGCGGGCGGGCGCTGGATCGGTCGGATCGATGTCGCCAAACGGAAGACGGAGTCAGATTGCCTTAAGACCATAGGTAATCTTCGACGGAAGGCACTCTGACGCCGTTCGTTGTCAGGGTGCGTGTCGAATGGAAGTGCTACTTGTTTGACGGGAGTGGTGCCAAACTCCACGGGTGGGGGGACCATATCGTCAGTTGAGGGGATCACAGTGATGAAGCCATTTGTCATCGTACTGGTCGCGATGCTCGCATTCGCCAGCCCGAGTCGTGCTGTGGCGCCGGCGGTCATTGCCCAAGTTGCTGTCGCAGTGATTGAGGCCGTCAAGAACATTCGTGAGAACAACGCGGTATCGGCTTGGCAGGGCAGAGTCGCCAACAGCCTTCGTGACATAGTCGAGCAGAATGACGAAATACTGAGAGAAATTCGGCAACTCGATGCAAATCTCGACCGGCGCATTGACGAAGGTTTCATTCGAGATGAAATGTCCGAAGTCAAGGGGATGGCCGAAACCGCAAAGAACCACGCTCCCAACCTCAATTCCGACAGTTCGCAAACGAGGAAGGAAGCATCCACAGCACTCGGGGTTGTTCTTGAATCCGCGAGAAAGACCGGACCGAAGCTGGCCGATCGCGAAGAGGCAGGCGCCGTGGGGACCGTCGAGGCATATCTTCTGGTCCGCATGCTTGATCGCGCCCTCAAGACAACCCAGGCCACAAGTGCCTCTGATAAAGCCACTTTCCATGGGCACTTCATCGAATGGACAAACCCTGGTCGGCCCTCGTCGTTTGTCGCTCTGCTTAAGACGCGCGAGACGGAACGTGATGCATTGCGGGGCAAGATCGATCATGTTGTTTCGAACACAAAGTGGCATGCAGGCTGCGGCATAGTGTTCGGAGAAGACGACGGTCACTCGTTCGACCTATCGAAATGGTTTGACGATTTGCAACAACAAACCGGTGGAAACGGCAGGGTCGCGTGGCAATCTCACACGCGAGAGCGCTTGCGCGGTGCCGACTTTTCTCGTTCCCTCGATATTCTGGTTGGCACAGATCCCAGCGGAAAATACATCCCTCGATTTGAGTTTGCTGATCCAATTGAAGTGGTCACGGTTGATGCGATTATGGGTCCGAGATCAGGGTGGACGCGAAGTGGCGACTGTGTTCAATTGAAGCCTCTCGGTAGCGAAATCACCAGTCACCTCCGCTGGATCGAACCGACGAAGCTCCCGTATCAGGAAGCGCGATTTCAGACAAGCATCCTCGATCCGCTCAACAACGACAGATCCGCTCTAATGAAGGCTGAGGAAGACATCAAAAATCTCAAGGCGTTTGTCGAAATGCTGGACGAACTGGCAAAGGATTCGGAAACCTGATGTTGCGTCGAAAAGAAAAAATAACGGAGTCAGAGCGCCTTCCGAGCGGCGGACGGTGGGCGGGGCGGATCGCCACTCGAATTGTCCCTGACACCTTTTTGGTACCGGCTATGGTGCGATCACGACCTCCGTGATCATCCCCACATCAGCATGGGACAGCTTCGGCCCCTTGTTGTCGGCTGTCGGCATCGGCATGTGGCATATGAAGACGTAGCGGCCAGGAGCGAATGTGCGTCGCAGCCAGCGGACGCGGTGGATGTCGTGGCTGTCGCTCATTCCGCCCATTGCATCGGCCGGCGTCGGCTGCGAGTGAGGCTGGCCATGGTCTTCCTCCTTGTACCAGCGCTCTAAATCGGCGAGTGTCGCGCCGGCGCGCAGTTTGAAGATGTCGACCTCGTGCATCGACGGTCCCGGCGTCTCTACACGGATCACGCGCCGTCCCTTCTCGATTGCACGGTCGAATTCGAAGCGATAGTCCAGCATGCTCAGCACGGCGTCCTCGCGCGGGGCCGCATCGTCTACCATGCCATCGTCGACAACCTTCAGCATATGCGCCGGCGATACATGCTTGCCGTTCCAGCAGACCACCATGTAATTGCCAGGATCGACGCGCAGCCAGACTTCGACGGATTCTCCCGGGGCGGTCAGGCCAGCACCAGAGTAGTCGAGGGCGCCTGCGGAAAAGTCGTTGCCACTCTTGACCGCCTCGAAGTAGGCCTTCGGCGTCATCCCTTGCGGCAGCTTGATCAACATGGCCTCGTGCTGATGTGTGCCTTGGTTCTCGAACACGAAATGTCGCAGACCGGCGGAGACGCGTCGCGGTGCGTGGTAGCGTCCGTCCGTCGCGATGATCCTGATCGTGGAATCCGAGGCCGGGGCCAGTACGTCCGCGCGCGACGCGCCGAAGGCACCAACGCTGCCGGACAATGCCGAAATCAGGAGTACGATCACCCACCCCATTGCTCTCGCGCACATGCGGCTGCCCCGGTGTTGATCCTCCAGCCAAGATAGAACAAACCGCGATCGCTTGCACCCTGCGCGAAGAGATGGCACCGGTCGAACCGGAGCAGGAAAACAACTGAAAACTGGGGTCAGAGTACACTTTCGCTTAAGTGTGAGGAAACTGCACTCTGACCCCTGTTGTTATTGCCTTTTTTTGGAATCTTTACGACGACGGGTTCGAACCGTAGCTAGGAATCGACCACGATGATGCGCCGACTTCACTTCTTCGGCATAGCGACATCGCTTTTGCTGTCGTCGTCCTCGGTTCTCGCCGGGACAATTCCGCTACCGTCGGACGTCGGAGTTACGCTCTTGGCGTCCCCGTCTCAAAACTTGGTAACCGGAGATTCGATCGCATTCACTATCACGGTGACCAATAACGGGCCGGCCACTCTCGGCTCTTTCGCCGTCACTGGACCACAGATCAGTAGCGAGTTCGTCTACCCAACCATCGCTTGGAACGACTGCAATCTGATCACGATCACGGGGGACGGAGCCAATGGACCGTTCTGGATCCCTGAGTGGGACCCCACCGGATTCGTCGGTGAGAACCCTATAGCAGTCGGAGAGAAGCGCACCTGTCACTTCAATCTGACGGTGGCATCAGGCCTTCCGTCGACTTTTCCATTTGGCGTTCGCCTGGGCAGCCTCTGGACTGATCCCAATTCTGCGAACAACTTCGCCACTGTCATTTTGGGTCGCGTAGTCGCGCCAATTCCGGCACTGTCGCCACTATTCGTCGCGATGCTCATGGGTGCCATCGGCTTATCTGCATGTGCAAGGCTACGTCGTAAGTAGCAAGGAAATTCCCGCGAGCGCGGTCGCTGCCGCGAGATTCTTTCGTGTTCGCATGATCGGCACCGCTGCACGTGAAAGCGGAATGAGGCTAGCGCGCCATTGCCAGCGAGAAGAAGAGCACCGGGAAAAAGGGGTCAGGTTCATTTTTTTTCAGCGGCCCCCTTGACGTGGCGTGGTGGCCGGTTGCTCGTCGCGCGATGCGCACGAGGGTAGGAACCTGCCGACAAAATGAACCTGACCCCATTTCAGCAGACTGGTGTTGTCGAGCCGATCGAACCCCAGACTGCGCAGGACCTGGAATGAATTCGTAAGAGAGGATCGCTCAAACGCTTGTCGCGTAATTGGTGCTTGAGTTTCCGTGTCATAAGCATGGCACGTAACAGCAAGTGTTGAAGCCGCCACGAAGAGTGAAGTTTTCGCTACAGATTTCATCACGGATATGCTCCAGGTCCGCTCATGGCTGAGCAGATAGTTCCTGCGGTTTTCTGGGCTAACGAAGGATGCGAGTACGCCGCATTCCAGTCAGTCGGTTCTGCGTGCTCGATCGCGGTCAGAGCTCTTGCTCGATCGTAGGCAAAACCTATTGGGTCCCAGTCCATCTTTTGATTGGCGGGCGCGTTACAAACGAGAGGCACAAAGAAGTCATAGCCATCCTTGCGCATAGCAACTTCCTGAGGCGCAAATTGAGCGTCGTGCACCCAGCCAAATGCTGCAACGATATCGCCGTAGTAGAAGGCAGCTTGTCGTGCGGTCATGTTTGCTTGTTCCATTCGAATCGACACCACATTGAGACCCCAAGGCCCTCCACTCACCGACGGTGGAAATGAGATCGAGTCCGGCTGGAACCTTTGTCGCCCATCTGAGTCGGCAATAAGCGCTGGCACATCGCCAACTATGACAAGCCCTGGCTTGAATGCTGTGAGAATCCAACTCACCCGAGGTACGACTCCGGGTACGGCCGGAAAGAAGCGGAGCGCTTCGGACCACGCACTGGGTACCCTGTACTTGCCAGAAGCGTCCGTGTGGACGATGAATCTGTAGAGAACATCGTGCGCACTTCCTTCCAAGGGATAGCGGACGTCAAACTGGGCGGTAGCGATAACAGCCACATCAGGAATTCCCTTGCCATCTCTGTCCAGAACGAACCCTTCCTTTGCAGCGTAGACTCGGTAGTCTTTTGCGACAACCCAGACGCAAGGGCTCAACATCAAGAGCACCAGGCCGAGCACAGTGATCTTCAAGGCTTTGCGCATGGCTACATTTCCGACATTCGCCACACGCCGTCTGCTCCGCGTGTGATTCTCAGTGGGAAGCCGTTTCGTGTTTGATTCGCATTGTCGCCCAAAAAAGGGGTCAGGCTCATTTTCAGCGACTCCTTTGACGTGGCGCGGCGGCTGGATGCTCGTCGCACGCTGCGTACGAGAGTAGGCACCTTCCGATAAAATGAACCTGACCCCATTTCAGCGCAAAGGGGAAGCGTGCAGCGTTCCCTTTCCTGTCTCACAAGCCCAAGAATTCATACACCGCTGCGTAAGGAAACCGACCATCCTTGCCCACGCTCTTCAGCGACAACGCGTTCCCTTGGGTGCGGGCCATGATATAGAACACGCCGTTGGGCTGCTTCACCTTGCCGGCGATGCCGTCTTTGTCGACGACATAAGGGCCGTGAGCGACGAACGGATCGCCTTCGACCATCTGCCGGAAGGCCACTGCAGCCGTCAACTGCTTTGCCCAACTGAGCTGAAAGATCTTGCCGTCGGCCGTGAAGCGATAGTAGCTCCAACTGGCCGCCATCTTCGCGACGTACACGCCGTCATAGCGCAAGCCGAATGGGGAATGCGTAGCGCCCTTCAGCGCCTCGAACGGATCGCTGCTGCTCCTGCTCGCCTCCTGACCGTTTGCGAGGTACAGCACGTAACCTTCTTCGTCGAACACGTGCAGCTTGTGCTTGCCCGCGATGGCGCGAAGCGTTCGCAACGTAGTGGCATCGAACACCGAAAGCCTGAAGAAAAGCGTCAGCAACGGACCCGTCGATGCACCCGGCACCGGGATTTCGTACCAGATGTTTTCTGCAGCGTCCGCGGTTGTGGGATAGGCCTGCAGCAGCTCCTGCAGGAACGCATGGATCCGGGCGTTCGGTTTACTGCTCCGCTCCGCCCACTTGGCAACCCAGTCCGCCGCCGCTTCCTGCGTTTTCACCCGAGGTGCGTCCAGCACGTGCAATTGGCATTCACTCATGGAAGTAGATTCGATTGTGCGGGAATCGCGAATTTGTTCCCGTCGTAGTGTAGTGTTATTTGGGTGGTCTTCGGGAAAGCGCTAAGGATTGCCAAGGAGCTCGACCAGCCGTGTCTCGCATTCGGAAAACGAGTACCCGCGTCGCTGCGAGATCACGAAGGTGAGTGGGCGCATGTGCCATGCGCGCCGTTGGAGTTCGACGAGAGTTGCATTCGCGAGGTCATCCGCAACCATGTGATGCGGCATGTGCCCCCAGCACAAGCTTCCCCTGAGCAGATCGAGCTTCGCACCGAGGTCATTCACCAGCCACTGGCGTTCGCCGGCGACTCCCTGTTGTGTCTTTTCCGAATCGGGCTGATTGTCGGTTACGACGAGCTGGATGTGCCGGCCAAATTCCTCCCGCGGGATTGGCCCCGCGACTGCGGCCAGCGGATGCGATGGCGCACAGACGGTCACCATTTGCACTTCACATAAATGCTGCCTTTCGATGGTACCCGGGCTCAGCTCCGGCACGTCCGCGATCGTCACCGCCAATGCGCACGTGTCTTCGAGAACCAAACGCTCGCCGCCCTGCATGGTTGTCATGCGCTTTGGCAATGGAAACCGCGCGCGTCTTCATTTCCTCGGTGCGTGAAATCACCGCACGCGCCTCCGGCACGAGGCTGCGGCCTGCGGCCGTGAGCGTCGCTTTGCGGGTGTTGCGCTCGAACAGCTCCACATCAAAGGCACTTTCGAGTGCCTTGATCGCGTGACTGATCGCCGACTGCGCACGGTTCAGCTCGCGTGCGGCCCCGGAAAAGCTTCCTTGGTCACACACGGCAACGAAGGCACGAAGTTGATTGATGGTGACGTTATCGAGCATGACTATCTAAAGAGTAGATGGTACTTATCGATATTTAGTCAAGTGTCTTCATGACTAAAGACCCCAGATTCATGGTGGCCGATCCGCGGAGATCGGGGCAGTGGCCGCGTTTCTCGTCGGCTTCTCAAACTTTTAAACGAAGACACAACACGGAACGAAGGATAAAAGATATGAAAAAACTCGAAGGCAAGGTCGCAGTCATCACCGGCGGAAGCAGCGGAATTGGCTTGGCCACAGCGAAGCGCTTCGTGGAAGAGGGTGCGCACATCGTGATCACTGGGAGACGCGAGAAAGAGCTGAAGGAGGCCGCAGCCTCGATCAAGACAAACGTTACGACGGTCGTGAGCGACGTGTCGCGCTTGGAAGATCTGGACCGGCTCTATGCCGTCGTGAAAGAGAAACATGGTCATATCGACGTTCTCTTCGCGAACGCGGGCGCAGGGACAATCGCACCCCTCGCGGTAGCTACTGAAGCCCATTTTGACCAGACCTTCGACGTGAACGTGAAGGGACTGTTCTTTACAGTACAGAAGGCCCTTCCCCTCTTCCAAGACGGCGGGTCGATCATCTTGAACTCTTCGGTATCAAACGTCCTCGGGCTTCCAGGATTTACTGCTTACGCAGCGAGTAAGGCGGCTGTGCGCAACTTTGCGCGCGGCTGGGCTTTGGAGTTGAAAGACCGCAAGATCCGCGTAAATAGTATGAGCCCCGGAGCAATCGACACTCCGGCTTTGGCGACGACGACGGGACTTACCGCTGAACAGGCCGAGCAAGCAGTCGCGCAGTTCACCACGCAGATCCCAATGGGCCGCAGAGGCATGCCCGAGGAAATCGCGGCGGCAGTCGCGTTCCTCGCCTCCGATGAAAGTTCTTACATCACTGGTATAGATCTTCCCGTCGATGGAGGCATGGCGCAGGTCTGACCCCGTCGCGGTTCCGCGAGATGAAAGGAGATTCCGATGTACGACCAATCCAAGCTATCCGAGTTGATCCAATTTGCACGAGTCGATGCGGGCGCCACCGTCATCGATGTTTACCCAGGCGACGGCGACTGGACCCGTCTCTTCTCCGACATCGTGGGGCCCGAAGGACGGGTCTACAGTTTCGTGCCGGCGGAAGTCGCCCACTTCAAGAACGATCCGGTCGGCCGCATGCGGACGCTCGCGAGGGAGCCGGGCAGAGAGAACGTCGAATCTGTCTCGGCGGACCTCGTGGCGATGCCGAAGGCGACGCAACCAGCGGATGTCCTGTGGTTACACCTGTTTTACCACGATCTCCACACCGAGCTGATGCAGGCCAAGGGCGCGACGGCGGCCCAGTTCAATCGCGCCGTTTACGACCGGCTGAAGCCCGGTGGGTCCTACGTCATCGTAGACCATGCCGCCGCCGTCGGGGCGGGCACGAGCAACGCCCAGTCGCTGCATCGGATTGAGCCTGCATCCGTCCGCGAGGAGGTGGAGGCGGCTGGTTTCGTACTCGACGCGGAAAGCACCATGCTCGCGAACAAGGGCGATCTGCACTCGATCAAGGTGTTCGATCCGTCGATCAAGGGCGAGACCGATCGCTTCGCCTATCGGTTCGTGAAGCCCTGACAGGTCGCGGCGCCGACTTCTTCAATAAGCCACTCCGACCCCGTTCCGTGCACAGCATCAGTTCATGCGAACCAGCACGCACGCAACTGCAATAGCGGGGTCAGAGGGGAAAAAAAGGACTCAGGTTCATTTTTCGACGCATTGAAATGGGGACGGACGCAATTAAAGCGCCCTCAATTGCCTCCGTCTCCATTTTTCCGAAATTGGCTTCGTACCCTTTTTCAGTTGTTACAAAGATCAGCAACCCTCAAATCCGCCATTGAAGACGACATCATCCTGCTGCACTTCATACGCACCAATGTCCGTGGTAGTGCCTGACGTTCGTACATTCGGCGCTCCACGCTGATCGTAGGTCAGCAGGGTCGTATTGTTGCCGGCATCGATCGCGGGGCTGTGGCTGAGCAAAGCCTGTGTTTGCGTCGGCCCGCCGTTGTCGCGCAGTGGACCGAGCAGGGGGCAGGCGCCGATGATCGTGCCCATCGGCACCGCAGCCGATGTCGCGCGCACCAGGTTGCCGCTGCCGTCGAATGTGATCGGCTTGTTGGTCGGCCTCGACGCGCTCAAGTCGATATCCGCGGCGGGCGTGGTGCCGACGAAGCCGTTGTTTGCTATCAGCGTGCCCTGCATGGTCACCGCAACCGGGTACAGAATGGAACTGACTTCCAGCCCCGGCGCACGCGAACCATTGGTGGCCGATGTATTGAAAGCGATCGTGGAATTCAGCAGCTTGATCGTGCCGGACGAATCGTACATGCCGCCGACGGCGACCAAGGCGTGGTTGTCGGAGATGGTGCTGTTGCTGATGGTCGTCGTCGCGCCGGCGTTCGCCGTACCGATGCCCATTGCTCCGTAACGGCTCGCGACGTTGCCGGAGAACGTGGAATTGCTTATGACCACGTTGCTCGCCCGCTGGAAAAGTCGAATGCCGCCGCCAAAGGAACTGCCGGACACGGCCTGCGCGACATTGTTGCTGATCGTGCTGGACTCGGCGTAAAACCCGCCAATTGGAAATTCCGCGGAGTCACCTGCGCTTGGCACGGCCCCGCCACCGTGTGCCACGGCGCCGGGGCTTGTGGCGATTGCCATGTTCGAATCCAGTTTGCTGAAGCGCATGGACAGGGACTCTTTCGTGAAGATGCCTCCCCCCATCGCGCCGCCATCGCCGAATCCGTTGCCATCGGTTTGTGCACGACAATGCGACACGCTGACGTGATCCAGCACCACGTTGTTGTACGAATAGATGCAGCCGCCGGCCGCATACAGCGTCTTGTTCGTGCCGTAGCTGATCGAGAGATTGTTGATCGCGAGAATCCCGCCCAGAGGGATGATCGGACCCGGTCGATTGATGATGCGGTCTTGCTGCTGGGTACCGGTGATGTTGAGCTTGTCCATGCCCGGACCATCGAGCGTGATATTGCGCTGCGCGAGCGTGATGGCGCCGGTCTGCAGCGAGATGGTGCTGCAGGTGAGCATGGTCATGTCGATGATGTCGCCGTCCTGTGCGTTGGCCGCCGCGTAGCGCAGGCTGCCGGTGGTGCCGCTGCCTGCGTTGGCCTCGCTGCACGAATCGACCGTCCACGAGGTAGCCGCCATTCCGACGCAGGATGGCGACAACAGATACAGAGCCGCCACGCTTGCCGCCAGCGGCCTGCGACGCCCAGCAAACTCGCGACCGGTTCCGTAGTTCATCTTTTCTCCGATCTCCACGAGGCTCAACGACGAGGCGACGGTGGACCGTAATACATTGGATTGCCGGTGCATTCTGACGCTGACTGGCGACGCACGGCGCTGCGCATCGACCCTATCATCAACGTGATTGGAGCAAGAAGGCGAACACGGAATCGAAAATGGGGGAGTGAAAGGGAAGAGGGGTCAGGTTCGTTTGCTGGCTCTTGGCCTGCCACGTGACCTGGGCGTTGCAGCGCAGCCCGTGAGTGCCGCGATTTTGGCCTTGACGATGCCTCGCCTTGTCGTCTTCGTGGTGTCCGTATTTTCGCAGCACCAGCTCCATGACGCGAAGCAGCCCCATTCGGCGTTACTCGATCAGGACAGCCTCCTGACTCGAAGGCCCGATGAGGAATGCAAGTGGACTCGACATACTCAGCACGTGTTAAACGGCCCACGCTGCGTCGTGGGCCCGTGTACGCCGCGCTTTGTACCGTGCTTTGCTGCGGTGCCGCCGAGGCGGGGCCAGTCAGCAGCTGCGCGGACGACGGCAGCACGGGCACCTTGCGCTATGAAGCCTTGCACGACAGCGTTGCGGATATGACGCAGCTCGCGTGCAGCACGATCACGTTGACGCAAGGCGCGATACGCTACAACAACCTCGCCGTCGAAGGTTCGACGGATCACCGCATCAACATCGTCGGCAGCGGCAGCGACCGCTTGTTCCTGTCGAACTCCCCGGGAGGAGAATTAGCACTCTTCGATCTGGACGTCAGCGGCGGCCGCATCGTGCAAGGCACGCCGTACATCGGCGGCGGTGCGTGCGTGCTGTCCCTGTCGGGGTCGGTGTTCCTCAACCGGGTCGTGATGCGGGACTGCAAATCCACTCTTACGAGCGGCGTGTTTGGCGGTGCGATCTACGCAAGGTATCTCGGCTTGCGCAACAGCGTCGTCGCGGATAGTCCCCAGGTGGGCTACGCCGGCAACACGGGCGGCGGCGTCCATGCCGGGCAGTTCCATTGCTACGACAGCAGCGTGCGCAACAACTCCCTGAGCGGCACGCATGTCAGCGCCGGCGGCGTGTATACGTCGTCCGCGGTGCTGAAAAACTGCACGATCGAAGGCAACTCGCCTGGAGGCCTGCGCGTCGTCGTCCCCGTGAATTCGAACGCGGCAACACGGGTGGAGTCCAGCACGTTTTCCGACAACGCCGGCGGATACGGCCTGGAAGTCGACAACAAGGGCACGCTCAGCGTCACCAACAGCACGGTTTCCGGCAACGACGGCGGCATCTCCGCCCGACAACAGACAGTTACCATCGCCAACAGCACGATCGCATTCAACTTGGGTGGCGTTGCCGGATTTTATTCGCGCTACTACGACTTGACCGCGCAAAGCTCGATCTTCGCGCACAACGCGCCGTACGACGTTTACCTGTCCCAGTCCCATTTCCACGGCGCCGACAACCTGGTCATGTATACCAACGCCACCGATCCGCTCAGCGGCGACACCGTCGATCCCGGTGCGATCGTGTCCAGCGCCAATCCGCGCTTGGCGCCGCTCGGATTCCATGGTGGCGAGACCCGCACACACGCGCTGCTTCCCGGAAGCCCAGCGCTCGATCACGGCAACAACAGCGCGAACCTGACCACTGATCAACGCGGCGCAGCGCGCGCATCACCGGCGGGGAAACCGGATATCGGCGCGTATGAGAGGCAGCCCGTCGACGATGAGTTGTTCTACGATGGTTATGAAGGAGACGGGTGATCTGGCGCTGTAGAGAAGCGGCGCGTCGCGGCGACGGAAAGTTTACTCTGGCCCCGGTTTTGAACTCTGATGTAGATATCCAGAAAGGTTTGGATACCGTAGGTGGCGGGTTCTGGGAAATTGCAAGCAAGAACGACAGATCGATCGTGTCGTCGTTGCCGTCCCCGGCCGCGCAGGCGCTTTTGGGCAACGCCATGTTCAACGCGATCACCGCATCGGACAGCGTGCAGACGGCAGCATACGCTGCGCGAGGTGGTGGTGGCGTCAATACGTTGGGGAAAGAGGGCAGGTGCCGTTCGATAAGAACCGTGGTCAGGTTCATTTTGTCATCGACATGAATGAACCTGACCCGTTTCGCTAGCGCGAAGCGCCTACCGTTGCGCTACGCCTTCTTCAAGAAGCAAACCTTCAACACCAGTCCTTTGATCTTCTCCGAATTCCCTTCGATGTGCTCGGTGTCACCCTCGACCAGCCGGATGTTCTTGATCACGCTGCCTTGCTTGAGCGGGATGGACGAGCCTTTCACTTTGAGATCTTTGATGACGATCACGGTGTCGCCGGCGGCGAGCACGTTGCCGTTGGAATCCCGCACGACCGTTTCTGCGTCCGACGCTGAGGCGATCGGCTTGATCGGCCATTCGTAACCGCAATCGGCGCAGACGTAGTTGTCGCCGTCAGGGTAGGTGTTTTCCATCGCGCATTTTGGGCAAGGGGATATGTCGGACATGGCGGCAGCACTGGTCAGGGGTGCGCATGATACCTGGCAGGAAGGGACGGCCGAAAACTGGGGTCAGCGAAAACTGGGGTCAGAGTACACTTTTGCGTCAGTGTGCAGAAACCAAAAATGGGATCACGTTCATTTTCACCAGCCAGCTTGCTGAGTTGGATCCTTCGCGTGGCCTGACGCGATCCACGCGCCCATGAACGCTTCGACCTGCTGACGAACTCTGTCGCTGGAATGCGCGTGTTGCTGCTAAGGAATCCAGACGGAGGTAATTCAATCGGGTAAGTCCTTCCTCCTTCCCGATTGTTTTCGCCGGCGTGATTCAACCCTCATACCCATCATAAAACACCTCATCATCCCGCACCTGCCTCTCATACGCCCCAATATCCACACCAAGCCCCACACTTCGCGCGAAGCCATCTCCGCGCTGATCCGTACTCGCATTGCCCACATTCGAACCCGCGTCGAGCGCCGGGCTGCCGCTCAGTAGTGCATGCGTGCGGGTGGGGCCGCCGTGGTTGGCGAGCGGCGCGAGGCGCGGGTTGGCGATAATCGTGTCGGGCGGCAGGCCGCCATCGTCTACGCCGACCAGGTTGTGCGAGCCGGTCACGCTGCCGCCGGCGCGGAAATCGTTGCATGCGCCACCGGGCGCGGCGCGGTTGCGTGCGATCAGGCTGCTGTCGATCTGCACGTCGAGGTTTGCTTGCACGCCGGCACACGCGGGGGCGTAGTTGTTCGTCACGGTGCTGTTGCGCAAGGTCAGTGGTCCGGCGGAAAAAATGCCGCCATCGAACGTGGACGCTTGGTTGCCGGAGACCGTGCTGTCGGCCACGGTGAGCGGCGCGCGTGCGCCGGTGCCATCGTTCGCACCGTTGGCAAAGATGCCGCCGGCATAGTCGGCGGCGTTCGATGCGATCGTGCAGCGCGCGATGTCCACGGCGCCGCCAACCGCGATGCCGCCGCCTTGGCCGGGTTGTCCGCTCGCCTGGCTCAACTCCACACTGCTGTCCTGGCAGGTCAGCGTGTTGGCCGTGATCGCACCGCCGAACGCGAACGCGCTGCCGCTGTCGGCGGCATTGCCGACGACCGTGCTGCGATACAAGTGCACCGCGCGCGCAGCGATTGCGCCGCCCGAGGCGAGGCTCGTGTCGCTGTGCGCAAAGCAATCGGTCACGGTCGTGCCGTTGAGAGTCAGATCTTCGCCCAGCACGCATCCGCCATAAGCCTGGCCGCTCGTGGTGAGCAGTCGTCCGCCGCGCAGCGTCAGGTTGGTCAAGGTCAGGTTGCTGGTGGCTGCCGTCGTGCCGGTTGCTTCGATCACGCGGCCGGCGTGATTGGCGTCGAGCGTGGTCGTGCCTGTCGCCGGCCCGAGTATCGCCACGCTGAGCGGGATCGCGAGTTCGCCTTGTGCGAGCGTGATCGTGCTGCACGCCGACACGTCGATCACGGCGTTGTTGTCCGCCGCGGAAAGACCATTCAGCACCGCACGCAAGCTGCCCGGCGAGCCGTCGTCGGCGCAATTGGAAATCGCCGTATAGGAGGCGGCGTGGACGCTCGCGCAGCGGAGGGCGGCGGCGATGCAAAACGACAAGGGCGCGCACGCACCCGGGCGGACGGGGGTCACCTGGAAATTCCTTTCGACGATTGAGACGACGACGCGGGACACAGCGCATGCGAACGGCGCGTTTGTATCAGCGTTCCCATAGACGGGGAGGCGGCGCTTTCCTTACAGCATCGCCGAGCGAACCGGGGAATAACGGAGTCAGAGTGCCTTCCGAGCGGTGGGCGGACGGTGGGCGGGTCGGATCGATGCGCAACGTCCAAGCTTCTGTTCGACTGCGGCACGAAAGCGCTCGCTGCCGAGCGCGCGTTGTTGCTGGATGTAGGCGCGGATGTCGTCAATGTCCTGTGCGGAGAGAACTTCATCGAACAAGGCGCGATACGCTTGTAGTCGTTCGTTCGTGTTGCGGCCGAGACTCAGGTAGGCCGGGTGGGGCCTCAGCAACGGATCATTCGTGCCGGACGCATTGGCCGCGTGGCTTGACCACAAGAAATCGCAGGGTTTGGCAACCATGGCGGCGCGGACAGGGTTGAGTTCGATATAGCGATGGCACGCGAGTACATAGCGGTTGCCTCCTACGAGGCAGGATTTGTACCTGCCTTCCCAGAGGGTTCCCGTGCGTTTGTGCCGTGCGTTGAAGTCGCTGACATATAGACGACCGAGCGTCTGCATCATCCGCGAGACGGCACCTGTCGATGCCGGCGTTGCCAAGAGATGCACATGGTTCGTCATCAGTACGTACGCATGGATCGCGCAGGTGTATCGCGTCGCAACGTGCCGCAGCGCCGTCAGGTAACGCCGACGATCTTCATCGTCGTAGAAGCACGGCATGCGATCATTGCCGCGCTGTATGACATGCTGTGCGATGCCGGGAAGGTCGGGACGCGGGTTTCTGGCCATGCGCGCATCGTGGCGCGGTCACCAGGCCGCCGCAGTGGGCAGGGTGCAGAATGATGTGTAGGAAATCGACGCGGACCAGCGTAAGTCACTCTGACTCCGTTGTTCTTTGACGTCGGGTCGGTGCGATAATGGTGTCACTCTGACCTCGTTTGCTGGATTCGCATGAAGTGCACGCTGATCATGATGGCTTTGTGTTGGTGCCCGCTAGCGCTGGCGCAACCTTACGTGAGCGACGCGCTGAAATTCGATCAGCGTATCGCCAATTGCGAAGGCAAGTGGTTCGGAGCGAAAGGTCAAGGAGAAAAGATCGTGCTGGGCTACGCCTACATGGATCCCAGCGAGGGCTTCACGTTCGAGCATTATGGCTCTCTCGACACATCGGCCGGCAACTTGCGCGCCGTGCCCTCCGATACACAAGGCAAAGCCCGTCTCATCAGCCGGGTCGACCGAAACTTCCCTGCATCGTGCTTGACCGATGCGCAAGTGGCGAGCCTTGGACTGCCGTCGTCGCCGGAATCCATGCAGTACTACAAGGACGACCTGCCGGCAGCGGAGCATCATTCCCGGTGGGCGTATTTCTACAATCAGATCGGCGCGAGCGACATCGCCCTTGATCACGTGTCGAAGGCAACCGCTGCCGGAGCCTCATCCGCCGCTCTGACGTTTGAACACGCGTACGCGTTGAACGCATTGAAGCGATTCGACGAAACGATTTCGCTACTTACGCCCGTCGCATCATCGCGCGACGCTTCGAGCGATCTGATTGCCGAACTCGCGTTTGCATACCTCGAACTGGGGCAGTATCGGCGGGCGATCGCCTTTTATACGAAAGCAATTGACCACGCCGTGCCATCCCAGCGCCGTTGGGAATTCGCACGGAATGTCGCGGGAGCCTACGAGCACCTCGGGGACATCAAGCAACGAGACCGCTGGATGGAACTCTCGAATCGCTATCGCGGCGATACCCCGTAGCACAAGCGGGGTCAGAGTGCGTTATCCGGAGTTGCGCATGAGGGCGGGATTCACTTACCTCATGTGAAGGCCGCATTCAGCGCGGATAGCCGTCCAAGCGCACGTGAATCGTCGTCTCGCCGGCTGCGGAGGCGCGCGCCAATTCATGGCGCAGGCCGTGCAGGAATCCGGCGAGGTAGGCGGGATCGTCCCCATCCTCGGAGACGGCGTGGAACACGGCATCGGGATCCACCGACGCCAGTTGTTCACGCACGAATTCCACGCTGCGCTCACAGGCAGTCGCGAGGATCTCCGGTTCGGCGTAGATCGCGGCTCGCCATGAATCGGCTAGGGCAATCGCGCCGGCAAGCTCCGCAGGACCGATCGCGGTCAGCAGGAACGTGGTCTCGTCCGACTCGGGTTTGTGGGAACACGGGTCCTCGAACAAGAAGTCGAGAGCCTTCCCACCGAGGCGATCGCGCACACGAGCCCGCACGAAGTGCAGCCAGTCGCTACGCGAACATGTCATCAGTGCCTCATTGAGCACCGCGACCAGTGTAGGGTCCTGGCCGATAATCCAGCGTGGAAAAGGTCCGAACGGTGTTGGGTCTGCGGTTGAAAACGTGAACGAGAATCGGGTGGTGGCCACGCGGTAGGAATGTCCGAACAGTTGATCGCTATGCTAGAACAAATCGTATGGAACGCCAACGTATATACGCTCGCTGAAAACTAGGGTCAGAGTACACTTTCGCGTAAGTGCGCGGAAACTGCACTCTGATCCCTGTTGTTCGAAAAAAGGACCGCAGGCGATTATTTGCGCCTAATCGCCTCCGTCCCTTTTCAGCCGTGGCGAGAAAAGATTTCGGAGTCAGCTCGAACGTGCAAGACATCCCCGATAGCGTTGCTGCACGCGCTCAGCGAACCATTGCGTGGTCAGCTTGCGCGAGATCTTCGGACTGGACAGGTCGATCTGCGGGATCATTGCGCGCGGCAGCGGCGTGGACGTGTGTTTGTCCGCGAGTGCGTACACGCGTTCGTACAAGTCCGTGGTCTCGAATTCGAGGCTCTGACTGAGTTCGAGCGCGCGGTGGATTTGCGCCGGGCTCATGTCGAGCTTGGCCGCGAGGGTGCGCAGCGCCAGTTCGGTGCGGCCCACGCCGCCGGTGTAGTCGACGAGATCGCCGTCGAGCGTCAGCGGCTTGCCGCTTGCGATGGCGACCGCGTTTTGGAACGCGGCGTTGCGGCTGGCATAGAAACCCGCGTTGTAGTCGGCAAAGCGATAGATCATGCGGTCGTACGACACCGGCTTGGCGAGCAGGTGGGCGATGCCGAAATACACGCCGCCGCGCAAAGTGAACACTTCGTTGCGCAACGGTTCGCTCTCGACGCGCGCATACGGATACCTGTGAGCGCGCGCGTACTGTTCGGCAAACGCGACGCTGACCTGCATTGGGCCTGCGGTCTTTACTGGGTTCGCATCGGCGAACAGCTGCTGTCCGAGTGGAACGCGGGCAATCAAGTCCTCGTACACCAGGCTGAGTTCGCGTTCGGTGCGTGCGCCGGCAATGCGCTCGGCGTAGCTCCTGCCGTTGCCCGAGCGAATCGCGAGCGCGGCGTCGACCAGGAATTGTGGCACATGATGCGACTCGGCGCGGCGCGCGATTTCCGTGCGTGCAATGCGGCCAAGCCCCGGAACTTGCGGGTCGGCGACGAAGTTGGATTCCTGTTCGGCCACGGCCAGCGCCGCACACACGTGTGGCGTACTGGGTTCGATATCGAGTGCAAGAAATGCGTCGGCTACTGCCGCCGCCCACGCTTCGCGATTTGGCGCACGCGCGGGCAATACGTGCAGCACCTCGGCGTGAACCTCGTCGTACGATCGCGCCGGCTTGCGTGGCGGCGAGGTGCAGGCGGTGATCAGCAGCGCTGCCACAACCAGGGTGATCGTATACGCACGACGCAGGACCCGCGAAGGTGTGCGACGCGAAACATCGGGCATGACGGCATCTGCGCAAGGAACGACCACTGCTATATGTGGCCGTATGCGAATTTTTCAGGCGAGCTCGGCTGCAACAGATGTGGTCGCGAGCGGCAGCAACAACTTCAAGGCTAAACCACTTGATTTGTCCCGGGCGGGTCAGACAGCAGAAGGCGCAGCAGCGATGCTGACGGTCGAGTACGCCAATGCGCCGAACGCATTGAGGCTATTCGAGGAATTTGTATCGCTTCTTGCGAAATCGTCGGCGCGGATGATTGGTGTATGGACAATCGAGTGCAATGAGAAATTATTCCGCATGCGCCAGGTGTCCTCGCAAGGAAGATGCCGCTCCGTCTTGGGACGGCGCGGCATCGCACGGCTGTTAGCCGCCGTCCTTGTGTTCAGTCTTGTACTTCGTAACCACGACTTCGTGCTTCGTATACGGCTTATCCGTGTCGAGATCGATTTCCATGCCCTTCGTCTTGACGTAGGCCTGGTACTCGGTCGGCAGCGTCGTGCCTGACGTCCACTGGCCATTCGTCTGCCAGTAGTAGGTCTTGCTTTCCGGTGCGAAATAGATCTGGTGGTCGCCGTAATAGACGTAGTGGTGCTTGCTGGTCGTGGTCTTCTCGACCGTGACGCTCTTGTCCTCGTCGGCGAAAGACGGGATGGCAACAGCGAGTCCCAGCAGTGCGGTCGCAGCAATGATGCTCTTATGAAGATTCATGGTTCTCTCCTTGGTTGAGTTTGCGGCCCCGTTCCAACGGGCCGGAGCGCATACGCGCTGCAGTTGCGCGTTGTCTCAAGTTGCATGCCAGGCGCCCGACATGCGGGCGGTTCGGTCCCAGGCGCTTTCCGCCAGGCTCATGCGTGCAAATTTCCGGGTTTGGCACAACCTCAGGCGCTAAGGTGCACGATTCAGACGAGGACGCAGAGGAGTTCGTTTAACGGAAATTCCTCGGTTTTTTCGCCGAGTTATTCGAGATCGTCGAAGGGTCAGAGTGCACTTTTCCAATGATCAGGATTGAAACTCTACTCTGACCCCTGTATTTGCTGCTTTTGCTTCCCACCCTGCAACGCACGTCGCTAGCCAGTTGGTGCCCTTGCTATAATTTCCCACGCCACTTCGTGCCTCGTCCCTGAGAATTTCGACAATGCTTCAATCGGCAATTCGTCGTGCTGCCTGGGCGCGCCGCGTCGGCATCGTGCTTGTGGGGTTGTTCGCGCTCGGCGTGTCGGGAATCTGCTCGGCAGCCGCTTGGCTCACGAAGTCCGTTGATCTGGGTGCGGTGCCGCATGGCTTGCGCGTGGACGCGGCGCGCGGGCTCATCTACTTGTCGGTGCCCGAGGCCAATCGCGTGTACTTTGTCGATCGTCATTCGCTGGCGGTCACGCGCAAGGTGTACGTGGGTTTCCATCCGACCGGCATCGATCTGAGTGCCGAAGGAAACACATTGTATACGGCGCTCAATCAAGCCGGCGCGCTTGGCGTCTACGATCTGGCGAATGACACGGGCACGCAGTTCGACATCAGCATCCCGCTCGGCGATTCGCGCACGTCGGAAGTGATCGAGACCTCTCCCGGCATCGTATACGCCGCGGCCGATCCGTGCAGCAACGGCTTTGCCTGGATCGTGCGCGCGGACATCGCTGCGCAGACAGCGGCGCGCGTCGCCAACCAGCAAATCATCCGTTGCGCCCCGGTGTTCGCGCACAACGCCGGCGGCCAGCACCTGTATCTCGCCGAGCTAGGCCTGTATGCCCTCGACACCGCACAAGCGACGGCGCCCGTCGTCGCGGCCGGCAACAGCCAGACGCCGCCGATGCAGGCACCGGGTTTCGCCGTCAGCCCCGCGGGCGACAAACTGATCAGCGGCAGCGGTGTCGTCGTGAGCACCAGCACGTTCCTGCAATACGGTTCCGCGTCGATCGGGCCCGGGCCGGCGATCTTCGGCACTGATGGTACGCAGATCGTGCGCGCCAACGGCGCGTTGCCGATCACCGTATACCGCTACGACGCGAACACGCTCGCCGCGCTCGATTCGATCGCCACCAGCTGCTACACGAATGACGGCTATCCCGCCGCGATCGTGGAGCTGCGCGACGCAACCGGCTGGGCGATCATTTCCGGAAGCTGGCTGTGCACGCTCGAGCAGATTCCCGATGGCATCTTCATCGACGGCTTCGGAGGCTGAGCGCGCCATGAAATATTTTTTGCTCGCAACCCTCGCCGCCGGCATCGCCGGCACACCGTGCTTCGCGCAAGACGTGTGGATTTCCTCTTCGGTGCAACTCACCGACCGCGGGCTTTGGCTGCGCGTCGACAACAAGCGCAACGTGGCGTACGTATCGGTTGCCAACGCCGACGGCGTCGCCGTCATCAGCCTCGACAGCGCGACGGTGCTCAAGACATTGCCGATCGGCCCGAGTCCCGCCGGCATCGACTTGAGCGCCGATGGCGACACACTTTATTCGGCGCTCAACGGACAGGGCAGCCTGGGCGTCTACGACCTCGTGCACGACACGGCGGACCAGATCGACATCCGCGGCGGCCTCGACCACGTCGACGCCTGGGACGTCGCCGAAACCAGCCCTGGCCTCGTGTTCGTCAGCGGCGGCATGTACAACGGCGGTCACATGGTGCGCGTGGACGTCGCCGCGCGGCAGGCCACGCTGGTCAACGCCGGCACCTACATCGGTACTCGGCCGCGCCTGGGCAAGGACCCGAATGGACTGGTGCTATATGTCGCCGACGGCGACGGTTCGAGCTTTCTCAAGCTCGACATCACACAGGCCACTGCACCCGTGTCGCAGCAGGCGCGCTTTTTCGAAGGGCAAGGCGCGTACATGGGCATTGCAGCGAACCCCACCGGCGACAAGCTGGTGATCGGCGGCGGCGCGATATTGCGCGCCGGCGAGTTGACACGCGATGGCTACGTCTCGCAAGGCGTCGCGTTGTACTCGTCGGACGGAAGCAGCATTGCATCCGCGCACGGCGAAAACCTGGTCGTGGATCGCTTCGACGCCGTCATGCTCGATCCAATCGAAACCGTTGCGACCCGCTGCACGATGCCGCATGCATTTCCGTGGGGCGCGCCGAGCAGCGCGATCGCAGCGCTCGCCAACGACAAGGGCTGGGTGATCGCCGGCGGCGATACGGTATGCGTCGTGCGCCAGGTGCCGGACGAAATCTTCGCGGGGAATTTCGAATGACAGCCGTACGCACGCGCATCATGACTGCCACGCTCGTGGCGCTGGCCGCCACGTTTGCGGCCCCGCTCGCGGCGCAGACGACGTGGCAATCGCAATCGCTCGACCTGGGCTATGCGGTCTCGACGGTGCGCGCCGACGCGCAGCGCAACCGCCTGTATGTGTCGGCGCCGCTGAGCAACCGCGTGTTCGAGATCGATCCGGTTTCGATGACGGTGCTGCGCAAGCTCTACGTCGGCTTTCATCCGGACGGCATCGAGCTGGCATCCGACGGACACACGCTGTACGCCGCGCTGAACGGTGCCGGCGCCGTCGGCGTGTACGATCTGGACACCGACCAACAGTCCGAGCTCGACATCAGTGTGCTGCTCGGCACTTCCTATGCGAAGGTAGTGACGGAAGCGCGGCCCGGCTTGCTGTTCGTCGCAGCACAAAACTTCGTGCGGATCGACCTTGCGACGCTCGCCGCCACGCAGATCTACAGCCCCTACGACATCACGCAGTTCGGCAAGGATCCGGCTGGAAACGTACTGTACGTCGGCTCGGCCAGCAACGCCGTGTTCAAGTTCGACATCACGCAGGCGAGCGCGCCGATGGTCTATCAATCGCCGCAATATCTCTACGGTGTGGATCGCGGCATCGACGTCAGCGCCGACGGCAACCGCCTGGTGCTGGGCAGCGGTGAAGTGATCCGCGCCAACGAGCTGACCGAAAACGGCACGGTGGGTTATGGCGCGGCCATGTTCAGCGCCGACGACACGCAGATCATCTCCGCCACCGGCGCCTATCCGATCGTGCTCAAGCGCTTCGACGGCACCACGCTGGACCTGATCGAGAGCATACCCACGCAATGCAGTTTCAGCGCGCCGGGCTCGGGAATCCCCAGCCTCACGCCGAAAGCGATGCAGGCGCTGCCGTATAACCAGGGCTGGGTGATTCTCGGCGACACCACCGTGTGCGTCGTGCGGTTGCCGGATGAATTGTTTGCGAACGGATTTGAGTGATTTGCGCCATTGGATGACGGCTCGAAAAGCCCCGTTGGCAGCGCGCTGGAAACATTTTTCTCTGGAAAACTGCGGTCAGAGTCCACTTTCGCGTAACTGTGCGGAAACTGCACTCTGACCCCTGTTGTTCGCCTCCGTCCCCTTTTTCTCTTTTTCAGGACTGCCGCACAACGACGCCTATCAGCGTAGCGAAACAGACCAGTTGCACCATCAAAAACGAGAACCGGACGGCAACTACCCGACTGGTTTGCGGCAGGCAGACATGCACGAGTGATTGCATCACGCGGGCAACGAGGACGCCGGTCGACACGTAATCGGCGAGCAGCCCGCCGGCGCCGCTGACGTGCAGTGCGAACACGATCGCGCCGAACACAGGCAGGTTCTCGATGCAGTTTGCATGAGCGCGCATCGCGCGCTTGTACCAGTCGGCGCCTTCGGGTTGTTCGGCGCGGAATCCGTTGATCGGCATTCGTCCGGCGAAGATCAGCGCCCACCGATAGATTCCGATGGTCGTGGCGAGCAACAGAATTGTCCAGGCGGCGAAGCCCAGCAGCATCCAAGTTGGCGTGGTCATGACATGTTGTCCGAACGAGGTGCACCGGCGCGCGGGCTTGCGCGCCGATGACGAGGGCTGAGGAGATTGCCGTGCACGTGCGCAGCGGTTGTCTGATTCAGCCGTGGCGCATAGCGCCACGCGACAGCAGCGGAAAACTTCTCGTCCATGGATGCTGCGTCTGTCACGGCTTCACGAGCGGCGCGAGTGCGGAGCTGATGCGCATGCTTTGTTCCGGCGTGATCATGTCGCCGAGGATGCCCATGAAGCGCGGCTCTTCGACACCGGACACGATGTATTGCCATCGATAGGCTTTCAGCATGACCGTGCGCAGTTTGTCGGCTTCACGCGCGCTCAGCGTGCGCCCGCAGGTGGCGAGGAAGTACTCCGCGTCGCTGGCCGCTTGCATCTGCAGCAAGCCGTCCACCGCGCCTACGAGCGCGATGAGGTCGTCGACCGCTCGGTCACGCTCGGCAGGCGAGAGCAGTGCATCCTCGCGCCGCCATTCGAGCTCGTCGAGGATCGCGTGCTGCGACTCTTCGCGCCAGTGATAGAGGAACACGTCCTTGTACAGTTCGGACAGATCCTTGTCGGGCTCGATGCTTTGCCGGTAGTGCGCCTGCGTGAACAGTTCGATGTGGCAGGTCAGCCCGAGCACGGCCCATGTGGACTTGCCGAGCACCACCGAAGCGACTTCGTTCGGTTGCGGAATGAACGCATAACCTTCGGGCATTTCGGCTGCGGTAAGCAGCTCGATGCGGCGGAACAGCTCCTGATGCTTGAGCTCCTCGTCGCAGAAGCGGACCAGCGCTTCGAGTTTGGTCTGGTCGCCGAGCCAGTGCTGTTGCGTCACTTCGAGCATCTTGGCGTCGATGAAGCGCTCGCACAGTCCGAACATGTTGGCGTACGTGCGTCCCTGCACATGCGAGAGAAAACGGCGTTCGTCTTCGCTCAGGAAGTCGAGCTCGTTGATTTTCGAGAGCCCGTTGGGCAGGAATCGTTTCGAGAAATCGAAATTGCGTCCGCGGATGACGTCGCGGTCGATGTCCCAGCGAATGCGCTTGGATACCTCGATGCATTTTGCATACGGCTTGTTGTCGCTTTCCAAAGGTGTGGCTTGCATGGCATGTGATTCCAATAGGTTCGTTCTGAGTGATTCGTTCGTGGTGCATCGCGCGGGCCGATTTTTCGCTGGCCGCGGCACGGGTACTACTATCGGGCTTGCCCGCGCGTCCGCCCATGACTGCTCCGCCGGATCTCATGCTCGGAACGCCGGAAGCGAACCGGGGATTTCGTGGACGCGCTTTCCGATGTGTTGCGCCTCGTACGCCTGACCGGCGCCGTGTTTCTCGACGCGGAGTTCACCGCCCCGTGGTGCATCAGCGCGCCCTCCGGCGTCGAAGTGTGCACGCGGCACATGCCGCAGGCGGAGCATGTCGTGACCTACCATCTGGTCACCGCGGGAGCCTGCGAAGTGACGTTCATGGGCGAAGCCGCCCTGCTTGCGCACACTCACGATCTCATCGTCATCCCCGGCGGCGACGCGCACCTGCTTGGCAGTGACGTGACCGCGCCGCGCGCGGACCTGACGCATTTGGTGGACAGGAATTCAGACCAGGTACCGCGCGTCAATCATGGTGGCGGAGGTGAACCGACGCGCCTGGTGTGCGGCTATCTTGCCTGCGACTCCACGGTGTTCAAGACGCTGCTCGCCGCGCTGCCGCGCCTGATGATCATCAACATGCACGCGGCCGGGCCGCGCGGACAATGGCTGGAGTCGTCGATCCAGTTCAGCCTCGCCGAATATGTCGATCCGAAGGCCGGTGCCGGCACGGTGCTCGCGAAGCTGTCGGAGCTCATGTTCGTCGAAGCGATTCGCCACCATGCCGAGAGCCTGCCGCCGGACCAGCAGGGCTGGCTTGCCGGATTGCGCGACCGGTATGTCGGCAGGGCGCTCGCGCTGATGCACGCGCAGCCGGCGCATGCCTGGACGGTCGAAGAACTGGCCTATCATGTTGGGCTGTCACGCTCGGCGCTCGGCGAACGATTCGCCGCAGTCGCCGGTCAGCCGCCGATGCAATACCTTGCGCGCTGGCGCCTGCAGCTCGCCGCCGATCTCCTGCACACCAGCCGTCGCACGATTGCCGCGATCGCCGCCGACGTCGGTTACGACTCCGAAGCGGCGTTCAGCCGCGCATTCAAGCGTGAACTCGGCGCCTCGCCGGCGACTTGGCGCCGCGCGCGACTATCCAGGTAGCAGGCTGGCGCCGAAAAAGAGGTCGGTACATTTTCCGAGCTCGGGAAAGGATGAAAAAAAGGGAGAGAGAATTATTCGTTCGCAAAAAAAGCGAACGCAGGTATTTTCCGTTTCAAGCGAACAATTCCCCCGCGCCTTTTTTCGCTGGCTCTGATCAAGACAACGATGCTGATCACACGCTCTCCAAGGTCCGCTTTCGCCCAACACCGGAAGTCATCATGACCAAAAATTCGTCTCCGTAGAGCAGAGAGCGAGTACGGTCATGATGAAGGAATTTGCGGGTCCGACAGGCGTTGGGTCTTAGCGAAGTCAATCCACTTCGAATTGCTGCAGTCTGACCGGAGTCGAGGCGGGGCAGGCCGTCAGCGTGTTCGTGTCCAGTGTCACGGCACCATTCCTGGCCAATGCGTTGCCGGACAACGCTGCGCCGGTGGTTACCGTAATACTGGTGAGAGCCAAGATACTGCCTGTGAACGAGCTGCCGGTGCCAAGAGTCGCGGAGCTGCCGACCTGCCAGTCCACATTCGGTGGGCAACTCGTGCCGCCACTGTTGGACAGCACGATCGACGAGGCACTCGCGGTGGTAAGCGTGCTGCCAATCTTGAACAAGAAAAAAGCATTCGGGTTGCCCTGCAAATTGAGAGTGAGCGTCCCGGTTAAAGCGGCCGAGGTGGTAAAACAGTAAATACCGGGCGTCAGCGTGAGTCCACCAAGATTCTGTCCCGTCAGATCGGTGTTGCACGGCATCCCCGCAGCCGTGTTGTACGCCGTGGTGAGATCGCTCTGAGCTTGCGCCGCCGCGGCATCAGCAGCATGAATCGACCCTCCGGTCACGGTGCCAGGAGGAAATCCCGTGACGGAAGACCCAGGGGACACACCAAGATCTCCGGTGACGACAGTCGGGCCCGTATTGGTAACCGTCGAGCCGCCCAGCACGGCGTAGTTTCGCGCCGTGCCAAGCGCAATCTGAGCGAATGCAGGTGAGGCTGCACTGGCGAGCACAATGAAGGCCCAAGCCGGCCGCATCAGCGGACGCCGGCCGGACCGCGAGTGCCCTTCAACGACACCCTGTGCGACGCGGGAAGATTGCGCGATGGACGCGTGTGCATTCATGGCTATGCTCCTTGTCAACCCGAAAAGGGAACGGAGGAATCATCCGTGTGAATCCTGCGACGCGACAAAGAAAAAATGGGACGGAGGAATTTTCGTTGGAAACGGTAAGCTCGTCCGTGCCTGTTTTTCTATGTTTCCACCAAATTATTCGAAACCGTCGGCGAAGATGATGTCGACGGACGTGAGCGCGAAATCATCGATCGCCAAACCGTCGTCCGCACCCGACGCGTCGGTATCGACCCAGCGGATCCAGAACGTTGCACCGGTGGCAATGCCGACCGGCGCGATCGTGGACGTGATCGCGCTGCGCTCGGCTGCGGCGTTGCCGTCCTTCGCGCCGACGGTCACGGTGTCGAGTGTGACGAAATTTAGCGCGGGGACAGCAGTCCAGTTGCCCGTTGTCAGGTCTGTGGCGTCCGTACTGTATTGGAAATCGAGTTCGTCGGTCCGTCCCGCGGAACCCAAGCGCCATTGTTCGCCGGTATATGCGATCAGCAGTTTCGTGATCGCGGTGCCCGTATCGTTCGTGAAGCAGGCACCGAAGACAGGAATTAGAGTTCCGGAACGCACGCTGCCGAGGGCGCGTTCGGTGCTTCCCGCAGCCCCATAGCTGTAGGAATCACCGACGGTCGAGGCACCGGTGTCGACGGAATACTCCTCGTTGTCGCGGGCGCCACCACCAGACTCCGTCAGGAACCAACCCGGAATAGCGAGAGTGTTCGTCGTGGACCCGGCGACGTTCGACAGCGTGTTGAAATCCTGCACATACGCGACGTTTGGCGTAGCGAGGCTGATGCATGCGGCATGCGATAGTGCCGCCGCACTGAGCAGGGTGAAGCCAAGACCGGCAGCAATCAGTGAACGGTGCATCGTCGATCTCTGGGCAAAACCAAAGAGAGAAACGGGACAGGGTTCTTATAGCAAGAAAAAGGGGACGAAGGAATCACTAGCGGAAAGGGGGCAGAGTGTTTTACCAAGCAGCAATAGCAGGGTCAGAGTGCCTTCTGTTAGCTTAAACGTACTCTGACCCGTTACACCTCTCCGGAGTCCCCATGACCAAGCCTTTCGTGAACCTTGATGAGGTCGAGTTCACCGACATCGAGGACAACGGTTACTACACATCGCGGCGCGCGCAATTCAGCGCCGGCATCGGAGCCCGAAAGCTTGCCTATAACCTTACCGTCCTGCCGCCGGGGAAGGCTCAGTGCCCGTTTCATTCCCATCGCGGCGAAGAGGAGATGTTTCTTATCCTGGAGGGAGAGGGTGAGCTGCGCTTCGGAGATCAGCGCTACCGAATCCGCACGCACGACGTTATCGCGTGTCCTACCGGCGGCGCGGAAGTCGCGCACCAGATCATCAATACGGGCAGCGTCGACATGCGCTACCTTGCGCTGTCGAATCTCGTCGACATCGAGGCCTGCGAGTACCCGGACTCCAACAAAGTCGTCATCTGCGCAAACGAGCCGAATACGCCGCCGCTCCGGAAGATGTTCCGCGCCGAGACTGACGTTGCATACTACGATCGAGAAAGTACTGAACCTCCGCGGGAAGACGGTACCTGACGTACAGGTATTCGCTCGAGCTCCAGGAAATACCCCTCGTCACGAACGCGCCTTGCGCTTGGCAGGCGGACCCCGGCGAATCGACACGGTGTAAACTAAAACTGTCGCGCTTCGCCGCAGCCTCTCGCTGCTCAGTACGCGTCGGGCGCTATCGATGAACGTTCGAAACTGGTTGCTCTGAGAGAAGGTGCTGCCCATGAAAATTTTTCTGCTAGCCCTTGCGAGCGTGTGCATGCTTTCGACCGGATGCGCATCATGGCAATCCGCACCCAAAAACGATCCCGTCGACGTCCTGAAGCAACTGGATCAAGAGCGCATTCAGGCGCAGATCAACGCCGATGCGGCGGCGCTCGATCGCCTTTACGCCGAAGACTTCATCGGCATCGGTCCGAGCGGGACCGTGCGGGCCAAGCAGCAGGTGATTGCGGACTTCACGTCCGGGCGTTTGAGATTTCAATCCATCACCACGGACGATGTGCAATGGCGTGTCTACGGAGAGACGGCAGTGGAAACCGGTCGCTCGACGATGGATGGGCAGGACAAAGGCAAGATCGTTCCCCGTGACAACCGCTTCACGAGAGTCTGGGTAAAGCGGCAAGGACGCTGGCAATTGGTGGCGAACCACTACTCGTTGCTGGTGGTGCAATGACGATCGGGGTCGGAGTGCGTTCTTCTGTCAGCTAGCCATGTACCCGAAGCCGCAGCTTGCGATCACGCACGCCACCGAAAACGGTGCCGAGCGAAAAGGCGGCGGAGGAATTATTCGTTTGAAACGGATAATTGTTCCGTCCGCTTGTGGTCGCGTCATCACTTGTCAGCTCTCATGCTGATCCCTGTCCAAACCGGAACACGGCGTCCTGCGTCACATACGGCACGTAGCGGAAGTCGCGGATCAGCGCGATCCCGTCGCCGCTCACATTCAGCTCGATGAAGTAGTCCGGATGCGCGTCGCCTGGCTTGCGATAGACGGCGATCACTTCGGTGTCGCCGAGCCACGCGGGTCGCAGGTGCCAGTCGGACACCTGGTCGTAGTTGCTGAAGTACAGTTCGACTTCGCGCCGACCGAAGCGCTGCGAGCGCGAGATCAGGTCCAGGCGCACTTCGTCGGCGAGCAGCGCGCGCACGCCGTCCCAGTCTCGCGCATTGAACAGCGCGGCGTAGCGCGCGACGATCGGCGACGCTGCGCGCGGTGCGGATTCGGCCACATTCGCGAGTTCGTCGCGCAGGCGCACGCGGCCGCGATGCAGCGCCGCCTTGACCGCC
>Ga0157378_10000441_pt1 | contig 40161 bp, 35 predicted proteins | sample M65metaG_FD_115309 | JGI IMG/M metagenome (GOLD analysis project Ga0157378, IMG submission 115309) | Miscanthus rhizosphere microbial communities from Kellogg Biological Station, Michigan, USA - M6-5 metaG | ecosystem: Host-associated > Plants > Roots > Rhizosphere > Soil | place: USA: Michigan... | reverse complement strand
CTGGCGGCGCGCGAAAATTCGGACGGGCGATGGGCTGCGTTCGAGGCGATGATTTTGTAATGAGCTGTTTCACCAACTTTGCCGAGGAAATCGGTGTAGCGAGAGACTCCGCGAATCTGACTGCCAATGGGATGAAACGTTGTCCCATCGAAGGAGCGATAGATTACGTAGCGCTCGGGCGGCAGGCCCGGAGGCGAGTCCCAAGTCAGATCGATGTGGCGTTCGAATGCGGTGGCTTGGAGATTCTGCGGCGTCGCCGGTGCGACGGAGCGCAGGGGATCTTGCGCTGAGCCTTGGTCATTGTCGATGCGGATTTCGTCGAGGAGCAGCGTGTGCGGAACGCCGTCGGCGGCGCCCTGCGAGAAGATCACGCTCTGTAATTGCTGCGGATCGAGTGTGTGGATCGAGGCGGTGACGAACTGATCGAGCGGGATCTTGATCTGGGTCCAGCGGGCAGCGGGAAGATCGCCAGCGACGGACTGCAACTTCAGGCCTGCGGAGAATTCGCCGCTGGCATCGGAGATTCGAAGGATTGGCAACGCGGCCGCGGCAATTCCTTCCGATGAATACACCCAGAAATAGAGATTCGAGCCGGTGAAGCGAATTTCGCGATTGCGAAAGCGCATGACGTCGATGCGCGCCTCCCATCCGCCGTTTTCGGCGGATTTCCATTCGAGACCGAGTGCGTTCGGCGGAGTTAGAGAAAACTTCTTGTCAACCGGCAGCTTGCCGTTTTGCAACCGGAGTGTGCTCGGCGCGGACGCTTTGCCGGAGGAATAGAAGTAGGCATCGCGAGTGAGGCTATGGTCGAAGAAAACGTGGCGGTAATAGGTGGTGTCCGCAGCGACGGGCGAGAGAAGAAGAAACGCCGCGATGAAACCGCAGAACAGAAAACTGCAACAGCTTCCGTTGAGAGGGCCCATTGGAGTTTTGCGCGCACATACTTCCGCACTCCTGTGTGATGCTCCGTAAGCGCCAGAGGTTCAGTATTTATTGGAAGGGTGCGATCTCCCTGCCGACGCGTAGTCTCTTTCTTCTACCCTTGACCTTCTAGGGGGGAAGGAATAGGCTCGGGCTCTACTAGAAGCCAATAGGAAGGAGATTCGATGGGCAATCAAAAACCCGATTTACCTCAAGGAACGCTGGACATGCTGATCCTGAAGGCGCTGTCTGTCGGGCCGATGCATGGATATGGCGTCGGGCAGCGGATCGGGCAGCTTGCCGAAGAGATGCTGAAGGTTGAAGAGGGCACGTTGTATCCGGCGCTGTACCGAATCGAGCGGCACGGATGGATTGCAAGCGAGTGGGGCGTGTCGGAGAACAACCGACGGGCGCGATTTTACCGGTTGACGCGAGCGGGACGAAAGCAGTTGGGAGTGGAGGAGAAGAATTGGTCGCATCTTTCGGTGGCGATCGGGAAGATTTTGCGGACGGCGGAGTAAGACAAAGGCTTAACGCAGAGTTCGCGGAGGTCGGAGCACGGAGAGCACGGAGAGTGGGCTGGCGAGTGGGAGTCGTGGTGCTTGAAGCTAGATCTGAAGCCGCACCCTTCTGAAGGCGCCCTTCGAAACTTAGGGCAAGCCGGTGCGGTGCCCGGCCCACGAAGGATGAGAGCGGACCCACCCTTTGCGAAAGGCGCAAAGGATGGGCCACCCTCAAGTTCAATCGGGATTGCCGTGAGGTCTGCGGGAGGTGAGTCGTGGAATGGTGGGCGAATTTGCGGATGAGGTCGCGGGGATTGCGGCGCGGCGATGATGTGCATCGTGAGATTGCCGAGGAGTGGGCGTTTCACGTGGAGCGGCGCACGGAAGAGAACATTCGGCGGGGGATGTCGGCTCAGGAGGCTCGGCTTAGCGCGGCGCGGAGTTTTGGGAACAGCGGGTACATCAAGGACTTGAGCTGGGACGAGCGCGGGGGCGGCGTGGTGGAAACGCTGTGGCAGGATTTGCGGTTTTGCTGGCGGCAATTGCGGAAGAGTCCAGGATTTTCGATCGTGGCACTGCTGTCGTTAACGCTGGGGATTGGCGCAAACGCGGTGATCTTCAGCCTGGTGAGCACGGTGCTGTTGCGGCCGCTGCCGATTGCGCATCCGGAACAGGTCGTGGCTGTGCATCAGGTGAATGAGAGGACACTGGATTCGCAGTCGATGGCGTATCCGAACTACAAGGATTTGCGAGACCGGAACCAGGCGCTGTCGAGTCTTGCGGTATATCGATTTGTGCCGGCGTCTTTCAGCCACAGCGGGACTAACGAACGCGTTTGGGGATTTCTGGTGACCGGGAACTACTTCGAAATGCTCGGGGTCCAACCGTTACTTGGACGCACTTTTACGCCAGACGAAGATCGTGAAGTAGCGGCGCATCCGCTGCTGGTGTTGAGTTACGGATGCTGGCAGAGGCGATTTGGACGCGATCCCACAATTGCAGGGAAGACGATCCTGGTAAATGGACGGAGCTTCGTGGTGATTGGCGTGATGAAGCCGGAATTCACCGGCACGGAAAGTGTTTTTTTGCCGGAGTTCTGGACACCGAGCCAGATGCAGGCGTGGATCGAGCCGGACGAAGTCGAAGCGCTGGGCCGCAGAAGTGACGGGCAATGGTTTGCGGTCGGGAGGTTGAAGCCGGGCGTCAGTGCGGAGCAGGCACAAGCGCACCTGAACGGAATAGGGCGGCAACTTGCAAAGGAATATCCGGGGGATGACGACGGGAGGATGGCGTTTGTGCTGACGCCTCCCGGCCTGGTAATTCCTGGACTGCGGGCGGGGGTGATCGCATTCAGTGGAGCGCTGATGCTGACGGTCGCGTTGGTCCTACTCATTGCGTGCACGAATCTGGCGTGTTTGCTGCTGGCGCGCGCGGTGCTGCGGCGCAAGGAAATCGCGGTACGGATGGCGATCGGAGCAACCAGGTGGCGGCTGGCGCGGCAGTTGTTGACGGAAAGCGTGCTGCTGTCGGCGGCGGGAGGCGCGCTTGGTCTAGGCCTTGGCTTCGTGCTGATGCGACTCGCACAGGCGGCAATTCCCTCGACCGATTTCGGACTGATGCTTGATCTGCGACTGGACTGGCGGGTGGTGGGTTTTGTCGCGTCACTGGCATTGCTGACCGGAATTGGATTTGGGCTGATTCCGGCGCTGCAAGCGAGCCGCTCCGATGTGCGTTCGGTGCTCGTCGAGAGTGCGACCGGCGGACGGCGGCGCGCGTGGTTACGAAGCGTGTTGGTGACCATGCAACTGGCGCTTTCGTTGATGCTGTTGATTGCGGCGGGTTTGACGGTGCGAAGCTTGCGGCACGCGGAGACGATGGGACCAGGATTTGTGCCCGAGCACGTGGTGATCGCATCGGTGGATGTGGGACTACAAGGCTACGACGAAAACAAGGGGCGGAACTTCCACCGGCAGCTGCTGGATCGCGTGCGTGCGCTGCCCGGAGTGGAATCGGCGACGTTGTGCAGCCCTTTGCCGTTGAGCTTGAGCACCAACACGACATGGGTATTTCCGGATGGGATACCGCGGCCACCGGCCGGGCAGATGCCCGATGCAATCGTGGTGAGAGCGGGAACCGATTACTTTGCGACACTGCACACGGCTTTGGTGGCGGGGCGGGAATTTTCAGAGAAAGACAAGGCCGGAGCACCGTTGGTGGCAGTGGTGAATGAAACGTTCGCGCGCCGATTTTGGCCGGGGCAAAATGCGGTGGGAAAGGGCTTCCACGATGGCGGTAAGAGGGTGATAGAGATTGTCGGAGTGGCGCGGGACGGAATTTACCGAAATTATGGAGAGGGTCCGACACTGGTGGCTTTTTTTCCGATCGCACAGTGGTATTTACCGAATGCGGTGCTGGTCGTGCGGACGCCGGCTGACCCACAATCGGCAATTGCGGGGATACGCGGCGAGGTGCGGGCACTCGATCCGACGCTGCCGCTCTATGACGTAAAAACACTGGAGGAGCATCTGAATGTGCCGTTGTTTCCATTGCACGCTGCGGCGGTGGCGGTCGGGAGCTTTGGCGTGCTGGCGTTGATTCTGGCGACGATCGGGATTTATGGAGTGATGGCGTATTCGGTGAGCCAGAGCAGGCAGGAGATCGGAATTCGGATGGCGTTGGGGGCGCGGCCGGGAGATGTCTGGCGAATGGTATTGCGGCGAGGGATTGCGATTACCGCGGCGGGAGTGGGGATTGGTCTGCTCGGGTCGTTCGGAGTGTCGCGGATCGTGGGCAATTTGCTTTATGGAGTTAGTGCCACCGATCCGATGACGTTTGCGCTAATTTCGCTGTTGTTGTGCGGGGTGGCGCTGGTGGCGTGTTTTGTTCCGGCGCGGCGGGCGACCAAGGTGGATCCGGTGATGGCGATTCGGAGTTTGTAGGAGTGGCGACTAAATGCGTAATTGATTTCATCGGTGTCGGCGCGGGTTTGATCACGCCACGGTCCTTCCACTTCGCGACCCAGCACGCGTTTTTGTCTGATGGAACGGGCGCGTGCAGGAAAAAGCCGGGTCGCTGCGGTCGGGATGACAGTTCTTGCCAAGTTAAATTCCAGAAAGACACCATCTATGGGGAAGTGGGTCAGTTTCCGGCAACCGCGTTTACCAAGATGGGATGAGAAGGCCGGTCTCCAGCGGGATGCGTTACGCTCCCAATGATCGACGCGCTCAAAGGCGCAAGAGAAAGGAGACCGGCTGTGAAAAGATTAGCACTGTGGCGAAGAGGGGCAACAAGATTTTCAAAGAGCCCAAGCTGACCATTGGTCTAGACTTGGGAGACCGAACCAGCCATTACTGCATCTTGGATGAAGCAGGTAACGTGATTCTGGAGCACAGTTTTCCGACGACGCCGAAAGGCATCCTCCAGGTCTTCAGCAGGATCCCGCGCAGTCGTATCGCCCAAGAGACCGGAACCCACTCACCGTGGGTAAGCCGGCAGTTGACGGCCATGGATCACGAAGTGATCGTGGCCCATGCGCGAAACGTGCAACTAATCACGGAGAGTAGTTGAAAGGATGATCGGCTGGATTCGCGAACGCTGGCACGGCTAGCGAGAATCGATCCCCAATTGTTAAGCCCGGTGCGCCATCGCACTGCCCAAGGGCAAATTCATCTGACGGTGATCCGTGCTCGAGCAAGCCTGGTCAGCGCGCGTACTTGTGGATAAGCGGGGAGGTATATGAACCACTGCGGAACAACCACCAAGTGGTGAGCGCTGTGGCGTAGAGTTGGAATCGCACAACCGAGCTCAACCGCCGAGATCAGGTGACTGCGCCTAACTCCTGGCCCAGCTTCGGTCGAAAGACGGGAGCCCAGGTCGACAATCAGGTAGCAGCACCTACTGAATTGGGAACGCCCACCATGCACCGAGCGAAAATCGCTCAACCAAGAGTGCGGATGGAAGGATGGCGACAGAGGCGGCCCGGCTAGAACGTAAGGAATCCAGGAAGAAAAAGAGAAAAGCTGAAACACACTTGACTCATACCGGCCTTCTCACGGAAGGCACTGGTTCCGCCGTCCATGTGTGGGCGGGGGAACTACGGTGCTACACTCATCCGATGAGGGTTGGGCAATGGCGGTCGCCGATGAGTCGCGAACCGTTCGCTTTGGTATCTTCGAAGTCGACCCGCGCGCAGGAGAACTTCGTCGGAACGGCGTAAAGATCAAGTTGCAAGAACAACCCTTGCGGCTCTTGGTCATTCTCCTTCAGCACCCCGGCGACATCGTCACCCGAGAAGAATTGCGCGAACAACTTTGGCCGGCAGACACCTTCGTTGACTTCGACCACAGTTTGAACGCCGCGGTGAAGCGACTCCGAGATGCGCTCGGTGAGTCAGCGGAAAGCCCTCTCTACATTGAAACACTTGCCCGCCGTGGATATCGTTTCATTCAGCCCATCCAATCAATTGCGGAGGAGCCCTCCCGGTTGGATGCCTCTCCGCGAACTTCGCGCAAAGTTCACCTTCATCCCGCGATCTACACAGTGATTGGCATTGGATTTGCCCTGGCTCTTTTCCTCGGGGCTTACTCATGGGCAGGACGCGAACATCGCAATGCTGCCACCAAAAAGAGAATTGAGTCGCTCGCTGTCCTCCCCTTTGAGAATCTTTCACGCGACCCGGCGCAGGAATACTTCTCCGACGGAATGACAGACGCCTTGATCGCCGATGTCTCAAAAATCCATCCCCTCCGCGTCATCTCTCGCACGTCAACCGTACCCTACAAAGGCACAAAAAAAAGCCTTCCCGAAATAGCGCGTGAGTTGAATGTCGACGCAGTAATCGAAGGTTCCGTTTTGCGTTCGGGTCAGCGTGTCCGAATCAACGTCGAATTGATTGACGCAGACGCAGACCGGCATCTTTGGGCTGATTCCTACGATCGCGACCTCGGAGACATCCTGAAGCTCCACGGCGAAGTGGCGCAAGCAATCGCCAAGCAGGTGCGCATTCAGTTGGCGACTGAGCAACAAGCAAGACTTCGCGCAACGCCCACGGTCAACCTATCCGCTTACGAGGACTACCTGAAAGCCAGCTTCTATATGAACCAGGGCCCGAACTATGGCAACCTCAAAATGGCGAGGCAATTCTTCGAAAGCTCCGTTCAGAAGGATCCTATGTTCGCCGTGGCCTATGCTGGTCTGGCCGGCTCCTACCTGACGCTCGGCATGCAGCGACGCATTTCCCCTCAAGATGCGTACCGCCGTGCTGGCGAACTCATTCACAAGGCTCTGGAGCTTGATGAAATGCTCCCGGAAGCTCATAGCTCTCTCGGCGATATGACCTGGCAATATGAATGGAATTGGCAAAATGCAGAGCGGGAGTTTCAGCGCGCGTTGGAGTTGAACCCCAGTTGCATGTGGGCCCACCAATCGCTCGGATGGTTTCTAAGCTGGAGCGGGCGACGCGAAGAAGCTTTGGCAGAATTTGCAAGGATGCGTGAACTGGATCCGGCATTTCCGATGCGCTACGAAGATCTATCTGGCCTCCACTATCACCTCCGTGACTATCGTGATTTGGTCGACGTCGGCCTAAAAGGTGTTGCGCTGAATCCTGGCGAGTGGTCCAGCCACTACTTCTTGGGTTCGGGCTATTTGGGCCTGGCCCGCAAATCCGAGGCTATTTCCGAGTTTCAAAAGGCAGTCGAGCTATCGCAGGCTGATTCGGACCCCGTAGCGTCGCTGGCGTTCACCTATGCCGTCGCCGGCAGGCGCTCAGACGCTCAAAGGATTCTTGAAGACCTGAAGCGCCAATCCAAGACCAGCTACGTTTCTCCCTATATGATTGCCGTAATTTGGTCGGGTCTTGGTGATAAGGACCGCGCATTTGAATTCTTGGAGAGATCGTATGAGGAGAAATCCTCGGACCTAGCATATTTCCTCAGAGCCGACCTGCGACTGGATAGCCTTCGCGGCGACCCCCGCTTTGGGGAACTCATCACCCGTATGAGCTTTCCGAAATGACTCCGGAAACTAGCGGCGAGCTGCATTGTGATGTCAACTCCCGGTAAGCCGGGTGGTCTCAATGGGTCGACGCAACACTCAGCTCGAACCCACCTTGCATTGAAAACAAAAGCTAAAAACGCTCGCTGGATTAGATCAGCCGGAACGCTACCCTGGCTAGGTTTTCCTTTGCGAAAGGCGCAAAGGATGGGTCACCCTCGTTGGCGCGGCTTGCGAGACTGGATCGATGGGAGAATTCGGCGAGATGGATTTGCGATCGGCGCGATCAGGGTTTGGGGAGGGGGCGGATTAGGACTTCGACTTCGTCGCCGTCGGGGAGGTTTACGTCTTCGAGGAGGTAGAGGACGCCGCTGCGGTAGCGGGCGCGGAAGCGGTGGGCTTCGGGCTTGGCGGTTTGTGGGTGCGCGGATTTCGCGGCGGACAGCGGTGCGGATTTGGGCGCCTGCGACAGCAAAGATTTCGTGGGGAGTGTGACCGTGGATTTGGCGACCGCGGGTGACTTTGCGGCGGGCGCTGCTGCCGGGCGCGGAGTGCGACCTTCGGCTTCGTCCATGGCTTCGTTGGCGAGGGCGTCGGCTTCGGCGTTTTGTTCGCGGTAAACGTGATCGATGCGGAAGAATTCCAGGGATTGCGCCATTTTGCGGGCGCGCTCGAAGAGCGGGCGCAATTCGGGACTTTTCACTTTGTACTGGCCGCGCATCTGCTTGACCATGAGCTCGGAGTCGGCTTCGATGCGCAACTGGCGAATGCCCTGGGACTGCGCATAATCGAGCGCGGCGATCAGGCCGTAGTATTCGGCGACGTTGTTGGTCATGCGACCAATGTATTTTTTAAGCCGGGCGACGATTTCGCTGCGGGGGTCGCGGACGACCACGCCGTAAGAGGCGGGGCCGGGATTGCCGCGGGAGCCGCCATCGATGTTGGCGCGCCAGGCGGCGATTGCCGGTTTGGTCTCGGGCGCTGCGTCCTTGAAGAGTCCCGCGCCGCGAAAATCTGGTTTGCGCTTGTCCATCAGCTGGATGCCGAAGCTGCGTTGCCCGGGGGTTCGCCAGATTTGTGCGAAGCCATGGGTTCGAGGGAATAGAGAATCAGGCCACAGCTTTCGCAGCGGTAGATCTCGTGGTCGTCTTCGGATTTCAGCAATTGGAGGATATGCGGAAGCACGCGGAGGCCGCAGCCGCGGCACTGGCCATCGCGGGCTTCAGCGAGCGCAGTACCGTGATGCCGCTTGGCGATACGGTCGTAGAGCACGCGCATATCTTCCGGGACCGGCGCGATGACGCGTTCGCGCTCGGCGAGCAGCGTTTCGAGGGCTTTCTTTTTCTCTGAATTCAGAATCTGAATGTGTCGCTTGTCGGCGTTGACGGTTTGCTCGGCATTGCGGAGATTGGCCTCCGCATTTTTGACACGGGTTTCGGATTCTTCGGCGCCGACCATGACTTCCAGCTGGCGATCTTCGGCTTTGGCGACCTCGGCTTCGGCGTTGGCGATTTCGTGCTGCAGGGCTTTGTAGGCTTCGTTGGTTTTTACGGCGCCGCTTTGGTCGCGATATTTGCGGGCGCGATCTTTCCATTGCATGGCATCGAGTTCGAGTTTCTTGCGTTCGGAGACGCTTGCGGCGTTGGCTTCCTTGGCGGCGGCTATGGCGGCGCGGGCGGTGGAGAGCTTGGCGTCGGCTTCAAGGACCTTTTTGGGGAAGGAGTCGATTTCGGCGCGGATGGCGGCGATGCGGTGGTCAACGTCTTGGAGATCCAGGAGGTGCGGAATAGAGGGATGCATTGGGGATCGATTTTAGCATAGAGGCTGCTCCGATCGGGACGACAGCAAAGAAGAAGAAAGAAAGAGCGGCGAGGCGAGATGCCCATCCCGCTCTCGCCGCTCGCGGTGCACTAAGAGCGTACTTAGCGCACGCCGCCGGAAACCAGCCAGGTTTCGCCAGTGATCCAGGACGAATCGGCAGAAGCGAGGAACAACGCGGTGGGGGCGATATCGGCCGGCTGGCCGATTCGGCCGAGCGGGCTGATGCCTTCCGCCCATTTCTGGAAGTCGCTGCCGATAATGCCGGCGGTATGCACGCCCTCGGTTTCCACCATGCCAGGATTGATGGAGTTGACGCGGATTTTGCGGGGGCCGAGTTCCTTGGCCAAGACGCCAGTGACGGCATCGACTGCGCCCTTGGTTGCCGTGTAGACGACGCTGTTTGGAGGCGTAAGGCTACTAGCAGCGGAGCCAATGTTGATGATGCTGCCGCCCTCCGGGCCGATCAGCTTCGCCGCTTCCTTGGTGCTGAGAATCAGCCCAAGAACGTTGGTGTCGAAGTGCCTTCGGAAATTCTCTTCGTTCACATTTTCGAGCGGCTGCAAGTCATACACGCCGGCGTTGTTCACCAGAATGTCTAGCTTGCCGTAGGCCTTTTTAGTTTCTACAAACAAGCGATCGACGTCGCCGGGCTTGGAGACGTTCGCCTGAACGGCGACAGCCTTTCCGCCTGCGCTAGTGATCTCCGATACCACGCGATCGGCGTCTTTCTTGCTCGATGCGTAGTTCACTACCACCGACGCGCCTTCCGCCGCGAACTGCTTGGCGATCGAAGCGCCGATGCCTTTGGATGCTCCCGTTACCACTGCGACCTTGCCTTCGAGTTTCTTTGCCATATCCTGGCTCCCGACTGGCGCTTCACCGGCGCCCTGAATTTTGTGCCCGCCCGTATAGATGTGCCAGGGCAGCGTTGGTTGCATTATTTTTTTACCGATCGGTATAGAATTGACATCTAAGGGCTTAAGGCATCTAGCGGTTAAGGTGTTGCCGTAAACGCAGGGAGCAACCATGGCCACTCCAGGGAGGCCGCGTTCATTCGACAAAGAGAAGGCGCTGGACGCCGCGCTGCAGGTCTTTTGGCGCAAAGGCTACGAAGGCGCGTCGCTCGCCGACCTGACGTCCGCGATGGGCATCGAGAAACCCAGCATGTACGCGGCCTTCGGCGACAAAGAGCAATTGTTTCGCGAGGTCCTCGATCACTACCAGAAGGGCCCGGCGAATGTGGCGCTAGCGGCCTTGGAGGAACCCACGGCGCGCAAGGTCGTCGAGCGCTTGATGCGGGTATCCGCGGATGCCGGCGCGGATCCGCATATGCCGCGAGGTTGTTTGTACGTGCAGGGCGCGCTGGCGTGCGGCAGCGAAACGGACTGCATTCGCACCGAGCTGATTTCACGTCGCGCGGCGGGAGAAGCAGCGCTGCGAAAGCGCCTGCAACGAGCTCGCAAGGAAGGCGACTTGCCGGAAAGGAGCGATCCCGCGGGATTGGCGCGTTACATCGTGGCCGTGCTGCACGGAATGTCGGTGCGCTCGTCCGCCGGCGCCAGCCGTAAGGAACTCCGCGGTATCGCGGAGACCGCGCTACGCGGCCTGCAATCCGAACTCTAGCATCAGGAGTGAAAGGGATCGGGTTGCGGCGTGGTCGGCGCCGGATCGGGAGTAGGAATATCAAGGTTGACGACGACGGGTTCCTGGCCGCTGCGTACCACCACGGCTTCCACCGGTTCGTCGCTGCGGGCATTCAATTCCTGGTGTGGCACGTACGGCGGCACATAAACGAAGTCGCCCGGCCCGGCTTCGTCGACGAATTCGAGCCGTTCGCCCCAACGAAAGCGCGCGCGGCCTTTCACCACGTAGATCACCGTTTCGAGTTCGCCGTGATGGTGCGGGCCGGTTTTGGCGTCCGGCTGGACGACTACCGTGCCGGCCCAAAGTTTTTGCGCGCCGACTTTGGCGTGAGAAATGGCCTCGGCGCGAGTCATGCCCGGCGTCTGCGCCGTGTTGGTATCTAGCTGGCCGGCGCGCACGATGCGCAGCCCGTGATTTTTCCAGTCGGTGGTCATGGGCACTCCGGTCCCTCGGCGGTGTCCAAGTATTTTACGTCGCGCGGCGTGCGCATTGAAGGAGCGACATGGGAGTTCGCGCACCAAAGAAATTGCGCCGCGAGAATACAACGTACGCACAATAACTCGCATCACGATTGACAAGGAAGTATTTCGCTCAGGGGGGTTCGATGAGAAAAGTCCCAGCACTGCTATGCGTGTGTCTGCTCACCTGCAATCTCGCTTCAGCCCAGGAAAATGCAACGGAAGTTAAGCATCAATCCAGGTCACGCGACAAGTCGTTTTCGGCTGCGGCGGTCGCCGAGGCCCGTGGCGAGGCCGTTGAATCCACGCCGGCAGGCAAGCTGCCAGTACGCCGAGTAGTCCTGTACAAGAATGGCGTCGGATATTTCGAGCATCTCGGCCGCGTGCGCGGGAGCCAGGACGTGCACATCGATTTCACCAGCGCGCAACTCAACGACGTACTCAAATCGCTGACGGTGCTGGACCTCGCCGGCGGCCGCATCACCGGAGTGGACTACAACTCGGAAGCGCCGCTCGCGCGCAGGCTGGCGACGCTGCGTCTCGCGCTGGGCGAAAAGCCCAGCGTGTCCGAATTTCTCGGCGCGCTCCGTGGCGCGCGTTTGGAAGTTCGCGGCGCAAGCGGGACAGCGCTGGCCGGCAAGCTGCTGAGTGTAGAAAAGAAGAACCATTTCTCAGCTAACGGCACTGTCGTGACCGATGAAATCTCATTGGTGACTGACAGCGGCGAGATTCGAACCACAGAGCTCACACCGGCGACCAGCGTGCGCATCGCCGAGAAAGAGATGCAGATCGAAGTGGGGCGATACCTTGGGCTGATCGCGTCCTCGCGCGATCAAGACCTGCGGCGCATGACCGTTTCGAGCGCCGGGACCGGCGATCGCAATCTCTACGTCAGCTACATCAGCGAAGTACCGCTGTGGAAGACAACGTATCGCATTGTGCTGCCGACGAAGGCGGACAAGAGGCCGCTGCTGCAAGGGTGGGCCATTGTCGATAACACCGTGGGTGAAGACTGGAATGACGTGGAGCTTTCGCTCGTCGCCGGAGCGCCGCATTCATTCATCCAGGAATTGTCGCAGGCCTACTATGGACGACGCCCGGTGGTGGCATTGCCGCACAGTGTCGCGCTCAGCCCGCAAACGCACGGGGCGACGCTGGAGCCCGGAAACAGCCAACTCAATGGCGAGGTGACCGATCCCAGCGGCGCTGCGATCGCGAATGCGACGGTGAAGGTGATCGACCAGAACGGACAATTGGTGGCGCAAACGTCCACCGATGAAGACGGAGAATACGAATTTGACAACGTCCCGGTCGGCAACTATCGGATTGAAATTGAGAGCTCGGGCTTCCAAAGCTACGCTGCATCGAACTTTCAGACGCAGGCAGGCAGCAACACGTTTAATGGGCAACTCCGTTTAGGAGCCGCAACCGAAGCGATTGAGGTCAGTGCTGGCCCGGTGAGCGGACGGAAGGTTGGGAACCTCGCCCGCTTGCGAGCCGGCGTGGCCGGCGGGGCGCTACACGCTCCTGGAGCGGGTTTGCCGCTGCGGGAATCGATGGGCATAGCCGGCAAGACGGATCGCCTCGAACGCGCGGATATCTACAACCGCGGCGAAGGACAGGAAGCCGCCGCGCAGGGCGGCGAACTGGGCGACCTATTCGAGTACAAGCTCAGGGAACGAGTGACGATTCACAAGAATCAGTCCGCGCTGGTGCCGATCGTGCAGACGGATATCAACGCCGACCGGGTTTCATTGTGGAGCGAATCGCTGGGGATGGCACGGCCGCTGCGCGCGTTGTGGGTGAACAATGCCAGCGCGCTTACGCTCGACAGCGGCAGCTTCAGCGTGCTGGACGACAACACGTTCGCGGGAGAAGGGCTGGTGGAGACGATCAAACCCGGCGAGCGGCGGCTACTTTCTTATGCGACCGACCTCGGGTTGCTGGTGGACGCCAAGTCGGAGAGCCAACAGCAGCAAGTGACACGCGTGCGCATCAATCGCGGAATGATGACGACCACGAGCGAGCTGCGGGAGAAGAAAACCTACACGGTGCGCAACGAAGATACTACTTCGCGGGTTGTGGTGATCGAGCACCCGGCCCGGCCGGATTTCAAGCTCGACGAGAACGGACCGCAGCCGGAGGAAAAGGCTTCGGGGCTGTACCGGTTCCGACTAAGCATCGATCCGAAGAAGACGGAAAAGCTGGTGATCAACGAGACGCGGCCGAACTATGCGGCGTATTCGCTGAGCAGCATAACCAACGATCAAGTGGATCTGTTCCTCCGGCAGAAGTCCATCAATCCGGAGATTGAGAAGGCCCTGCGTGCCATCGCCGCCAAGAAAAGCGAAGTCGCGGACCTGACCGCACAGGTGCAATCCCTTCAGAAGGCCATCGACCAAATTTTCGCGGACCAAGGCCGGTTACGGGAAAACATGAAGGCGCTGAAAGGCAGCGCCGAGGAGAAAGTGCTGTTGCAGCGATATACGCGGCAGCTCGATGAGGAGGAGACCCAACTGGATGGGTTGCGGAAGAGAATGAAGGACACCGAAGCGCGGCGTGACAACGCCAATTCCGAGATCGCGAAAATGATCGCGGAGCTGGATATCGACACTGCGTTGTGATCGTTGGTGGCGACTAGCATTCGTGGTGTTTGTAGGTGAATCTAAACCCCCTGGCGCAAATGCGGCGCCTGGGGCATCCGGCGGAAGAAGCTGCAGGAGACGGAAAGACAATTGCAGCAAGCACTGACCGCGCGGATATCGACGCGTCTTAGGAAATGGGATGCGAGACAGCCAAAGATGTTTCCTCAGGGGCTGAAGCTTTTTTCGTCGGTCGTGATGTCGGACCTGAAGGTCCGACCCTCTGTGCCAAGACCAAACGAGCTAGGTGGAAGCGTAAACGAATAAAGATTCCCATCGCGTCCCAGCCTCCGCGCATTTGTCAGGCTTTAGCTTCGCGCAAAAACGGGTACTCGTGCCTGTAGGAGGACCTGAAGGGGCGAGGGACGGTCAGAGGAGATTCTTGCGGCGATAGAGGGCAAAGCCCGCGGCGGTGAGTTTGGTGAGCTCGCGCTGCAAGGTTGGATCTGGGGCTTCCGTAAAGTTGAAGCAGGATTTGCCTTCCATGTGTTTTTTGAGTTTGGCGGAGACGCGATTGCGAAGTGCGGCGTCCCAGTAGAGCGGCATGAGGTGGAAGCTGACATGGGCGCGGCCGGAAATCACAGCGCCAAAGAACAGCGGGCGGCCTTTGTAGCTGGGCGAGCGCGTCTCCAGATAAAAGCGGCCGCGGGTGTCGGCAGTGATGTGCAGGTACCTTTCGTGCGGCAGGAAAATGCGCTTCAGGGAAAAGAATGCCGCTGCAAATTTGTCCGCGCGGTCCGATGCAATGTGTGCCGCGACGCGTGACCCGGGATTGGTTTTCATGGGCTTCTCTTGGAACAGCAATTAGGTTGAGTATAAGCGTTGAGCCGAGGTGCGGAAAAGGACGGGCCGCTGTTGGTACGTGCAGAGAAGGGTACTGGCAGCAGCTCGGTTAATTTTGCATGGCCGAAATTTGTGATTCGTGGTGCGTTTTCAGCGTGTTGTTCCGAACGGCGAGATCCAACAACTTGATTGGCCTGTTTCCAAGGCAGCGAAACGCAGAGCGGCGTTCTAAGGCTGGCCGGTACGGAAACGGCGTGCGATTGCGGGACACCAATTTGGCTGCTGAAAGGATGACCGGTTTTGCTACAAGCCGTCCCATAAACGGTCGCTTTCAGAAGGGGTTTTGGGCGCATTGAGTTTGGCTATCTCTTTCCGTATGTGTCAGATAGGACGATTTATGAGGTGGCGCTCGGCCTGCCATTCAGGTGGGCGACATGAGCGCCGCGCCTCTAACATTCGCGGGATTGGGCTTCTCGGAACTCAACGGGATGACGCGCCGCAAACCGAGTTTGCTGGCGCAGGCGCGTCAGGGGAACCGCGAGGCGTTCGCGGAGATGGTGTCGCCGCACATGCCCACGGTTTATCAGCGCGCGCGGCGGCTGACCGGCAACGCGGCCGATGCCGAGGACGTAAGCCAGGAGGCATTGCTGAAGGCGTGGTCCCGGCTGGGGCAATTTTCCGGTACGCAGGACGACAACTCCGATGACTTTCGGGCGTGGCTGGGACGCATCGCCGGAAACACTTCGATCGATGTGCTGCGGCAGCGGCGCGATGGGAAAATTTTGTCGCTGGACGAACGACGCAGCGGGTCGGACGAGGAGACGTGGGGCAGCGGAATCCCGGCGCGCGAAGAGAATCCAGAACAGCAGTACGCGCGGCGGGAAGTCAGCCGAATGCTGGCGAACGCGATCGGGCAACTGCCTGGGGATTTGCGGCAAGCCTGCCTGCTGCGTGACGTAATGCAATATTCGACGCAGGAAGTGGCGGACCGGTTGGGGATTTCGGTGGTGGCGGTGCGGCTGCGATTGTTCCGGGCACACCGGCGACTGCGTGAGAAGTTGCAAGATGACAGGCGCAGCAAAGCGCGGCGGATGAGTTGTGAAGCGAATCGCGGGCGCCAGGCAAGTGAGCTGGCGCAGGAAAAACAGTGCCAGGATTTTGCTCCTCTGGGCGGCGCGGCTGAATTCGCCTGCGGCGACTGAATCGGGCCGGAAGCTCCCGGGGGGTGGCTGCGCTGTCTCCGGTCGACGGTTGCCCTCCTTTCATGCTGTTCCAACCTTCCAAGTTCACTCCAATATTCATTTATTCATGTATATATATTAAAAAAGCACCGACGCAGGTCATCTGCTCATCTAATAGGGTGAGGTTAGGGCCATGCAGAAAAAATACACAGCAGTGATCAGCAGCTTGTTTCTGATGGGATTGTTGTCCGCGGCCCCCGCACGGGCCACCGACGCGGCACGACCGGGGTCGTTGAACTATGTGGAAGGGCAAATATCGATCGGCAATCAAAACCTGGATGCGAAATCGATCGGTTCAGTGGAACTGCAACCGGGCGAATCGCTGGCGACCGGGGCTGGTAAAGCGGAGCTTCTCTTAACGCCGGGAGTATTCTTCCGCATTGGAGACAACAGTGTGGCGAGGATCATCTCGCCGAGGCTGACGGATACAGAGGTGGAATTGACGCACGGCGCCGCGAACGTCGAAGTGACGGAGATCCATCCGCAGAATTTTCTGCGGGTCATTGAGGACGGCAGGTCCACGGAACTGGTGAAGAACGGGTTGTATGACTTCGACGCGGATCGCGACCGCATGCGGGTGTTCGATGGTCAAGCGATCGTGCAGGACGGCAATCGGCAAGTGAAGGTGAAGGGCGGTCAGGAAGTGGACTTCACCATGGAGCCACTGCAAGCCCGAAAGTTCGACAAGAAGAGCTTGGAGATGACCGACTTGTACCGGTGGACGAGCTTGCGGTCTTCGTATCTAGCGGAAGCCAACGCGGATGCAGCGGGCACCTATGTCGGGGGAGGTCCCGGCTGGTACGGCGGAGGATGGTATTGGGATCCGTGGTTTGACGCGTACACGTTCATTCCTGGAGATGGAATTTTCTACAGTCCGTTCGGATGGGGATTCTATTCGCCGGGCTTCGTCGTTGAGGCGCCGATTTTCGTCCGCGGCCATTATTTCCATCGGTTCGGACGTGACTATCAAGCGTGGGGTCCGGGCAGGCACTACGGAATGCCGAATCACTTTGGACGCGGGGTGCGCTATGGAGCGAGGGGTCCAGCAGCCGGCTTTCCGGGAGGGGCTGGATCACGCGGATTTAGCGGAGGTGGTTTCCGAGGTGGAGCGGGCTTCCACGGCGGTGGGGGTTTCCATGGAGGCGGAGGGCATCGCTAAGTAAAAGCAAAGAACAAGCACAGCGGGACGCCACGCGTCCCGCTTTTTTTTTGCCGCCTGATCCGCAACATTCTGTAGGGGTTAGCAGCGCGGACTGTACGGTGGGACAGTATATTTTGCGCGCACGATTCGCGACGAACGTTGATGCCAGCGCCAGTTTGACGTTGACACGTTTTAAACCTGGTGCTACAAACCGTGGGAACGTGCCCTTTGGTGGTGAGTCCCTAACCGCAGCGCGGAACACGTGAAGCGAGTGGGTTTAGCAAGCCTGCCTGGCAGGGCAGGCTGCATTGCCTCCTAAGGGCCTAGCAACACCCCATCCACCCCGGGAGGCAAAGTTTCTTTTGCCTCCCTTTTTTTGTTTTTCCTCAGAACTCGTTCTCATACAAAAAGAAAAGCGGGTTTAGGCGTTGGCGGCTGGTTTCTGCCGGCGCTGCAGTGCTGCGCGCTTACTTACACCTGGGCTTGGGCCGACAGGTTGAGAAATCGTGGCTTAGGGATGGTCCTGGTTCCGGGCCGTTTTCGGATTCGGATATCATGGGTTTTTGTTTTCGAATGGGGGATTGCGGTGGGCTCTACTGCGGGAGCGCGTAAGACGCTGCTGGAATTGAATGGTGTGACGGTGATGCGCGGGGAGCGGGCGGCGCTGCAAGAGGTTTCGTTGCGCATCGAGGCGGGCGAACACGTTTGCATCCTGGGGCCGAACGGGTGCGGGAAGTCGACGCTGATCAAGACGATCACGCGGGAATGCTATCCGCTGGCGCGAGAGGGTTCATCGATTTCGATTCTAGGACAGGAGCGGTGGAATATTTTTGAGTTGCGATCGCTGCTGGGGATTGTTTCGCCGGATCTGCTCTCTTCGTGCACTACAGATGCGACCGGGCGCGACGTGGTGCTATCCGGATTTTTCAGCAGCACGCGGATTTTTCCGCATCATGAACCCCAGGCGGAACTTGTGGCGCGGAGCAATGAGGCGCTGGAGCGGCTGGGAATCGCGCACCTGGCGGATCGCTCGGTGGCGCAGATGTCCTCGGGCGAGGCGAAGCGGACCTTAATTGCGCGGGCGCTGGTGCATGATCCGCACACGTTGCTGTTCGACGAGCCGAGCAATGCCCTGGACATCGCGGCGCAAGTGCAGTTGCGGGAGACGATGCGCGAGTTGGCGCAGTCGGGGCTGGGGATTTTGCTGGTGACGCATCATGTGTCGGAGATTATTCCGGAAATCGAGCGCGTGGTGTGTTTGCGCGAAGGAAGAATTGTTGGCGATGGAGCGAAGGAAAAAATCCTGACTTCGGCGGCGTTGAGCGAACTGTTTGGCGTGCCGGTGAATGTGGCGCGGCACGACGGGTATTTTCATTTGTACTGAGATAAGCGAATTGGGAGGTGTGAGCCTTGACTTGCTTGCACCGTACTTCCTTTTTTTTTGTGCTTGCACTGAGCTCTAAACCCTCAGGCCTGAAGGCCTGAGCTACAGGGGCTACACCTCGGGGCCTGAGGATTTCGAGGCCAGGATGAGCCTACTGATTCTCTCGTTTTACGGCGTCCGGTTTGGTGCGCTTGCTGGTGAAACTGCGGGCTTCGGGATGCCTGGGCGACCAGTCTGCTGGAGGGAAAGCGACGCGCCAGAAGTTGGGAACAGGCGAAGTGAACTCCAGGCCGATTTCGGCTTTGCCGGCGCGAACCGGGCCGAGGAAAGCCACGTGGCATTCCTGATCTTCCTGGGTGCGCTTGTGCTGCAAATTCAGCTTGGCGCCGCTGGTGAAGCGGGCGGCAAGGAGGACGAGGGCGCCGTGGGCGTTGATGGCCAGCGTCTCGGCTTCTTCGTCAACTTGTTTGCCTTGGGCGTCGGTGCCACGAATGCGGACGGCAACTTGCATCAAGACGCGCTGGCTACGCCGGCGGGCGCCGGCACCTACCGACGTGTTGGGAGTGTTGCCCATACAGCCTCTCTGATTCCACTATACCCTGTGGGTCGGCGATGTCGAGCGAGTCGGGTCGGGCTTGTTCGGGAAGGTAATCGCCGCGGGTGGGCAGACAGAGCTTGAGGTTCAGCTTAACTTTGCGCCAAGGCGCGCACAGGCTAAAGCCTTATGGACGGTGGCGCGACTTGCCAAGCTAGCCAAGCGGAATCAGGGGCGCTGGTCGATGGGGATGTAGTGGCGCGTGTCGTGGCCTAGGTAGATCTGGCGCGGGCGCGCGATTTTTTGTTCGGGGTCGAGGAGCATTTCTTCCCACTGGGCGATCCATCCGGAAGTGCGCGGGATGGCGAATAACACCGGAAACATGGTGGTGGGGAAGCCCATCGATTGATAGATGAGGCCGGTGTAGAAGTCCACGTTGGGGTAGAGCTTGCGCTTGACGAAATAGTCGTCTTCCAGCGCGATGCGCTCGCATTCCAGGGCGATTTCCAGCAGCGGATTCTTGCCCATCAGGTCAAAGACGTCGTAGGCGACCTTCTTGATGATGCGGGCGCGCGGATCGTAATTTTTGTAGACGCGATGGCCGAAGCCCATGAGCTTGGTCTCGCCGGCCTTGACGCGCTTGATGAAGTCGGGGACTTTCTGCACCGAGCCAATCTCCAACAACATGCGGACGACTTCTTCGTTGGCGCCGCCATGGAGCGGGCCATAGAGTGCCGCGATTGCGGCAGCGGTGGCGGAGTACGGATCGACGTGCGAGCTGCCGACACCGCGGATGGTGTTGGCGGAGCAATTTTGTTCGTGGTCGGCGTGGAGGATGAAGAGGACGTCGAGGGCGTGCTCGAGCGTGGGATTCGCGCGGTAGCGTGTTTCGGTGGTGCGGAACAGCATATTCAGGAAATTGCCGGGGTAACTCAAATCGTTATCGGGGTAGACGAAGGGCATACCCAGCGAATGACGGTACGAGAAGGCCGCGATGGTGGGCATTTTGCCGATGAGGCGATAGGTCTGCTTTTTGCGGGACTCGGCGCTGAAGATGTCTTTCGCGTCGTGATAATAGGTGGAGAGCGCGGCGATCGTGGAAATCATCATGCCCATGGGATGGGCGTCGTAGTGGAAGCCGTCGAGGAATTTCTTGATGCTCTCGTGAATGAAGGTGTGGTGGGTGATGTGGTAGGTCCAGGTCTTGAGCTGGTCGGCGGTGGGGAGTTCGCCGTGGAGGAGAAGGTAGGCGGTTTCGAGGTAGGTGCTTTTTTCGGCGAGGTCTTCAATGGGGTAGCCGCGGTAGCGAAGGATGCCGGCGTCGCCGTCGATGTAAGTGACCTTGCTAATGCAGGAGGCGGTGTTATTGAAGGCCGGATCGTAACTCATCATGCCGAAATCGGAGGGATTAACTTTGATTTGGCGGAGATCGGCGGCGCGGATGGTGTCGTGGGTGATGGGGACTTCGTAGGACTTGCCGGTGCGATTGTCGGTGATGGTGAGCGTCTGGCGAGATGCGCCGGACCCGTCGGATTTTTTGGTTTGCGTGACGGACGGAGCGGATTCCATGAGCGATCCCTTGGGCAAGTAGCGGGAAGAACCGCCTTGCTCTCTAACTCTACACCAAAGGGGGAGTTGCGGGAATGGGCGGAGGAGCGGGGGAGGAATTGCGGCATCGGCAATGGCGGAACAGGGCGCAGCAAGAAAGGCAAAGCGCGATCGGAGGGAAAAATGAGTCGCTCCAAGAATCCGGTGGAAGAGGGCGGCTCTAAGTCGCTGATATTCCAGGGTGCTGTGCTCGGCAGATCTACCTCTTGACAATAGTCGTTATAACGAGTATTATTAGCCCGTCGAGATTATTGAGAGACCCGGAGGTGAGCCAATGATTGATATTCGCAAGAGTGAGGAACGCGGGCACGCGGACCACGGCTGGCTGGATACGCGATTCTCGTTTTCATTCGCGGACTACTTCGATCCCAAGCACGTGCACTTTCGCACGCTGCGGGTGATGAACGATGACCGCGTGGCGGGCGGCGGGGGATTTCCGATGCATCCGCACGCGGACATGGAGATCGTGACCTATGTGCTGGAAGGGGCTTTGCAGCACAAGGACAGCATGGGGAACGGCTCGGTGATCAAGCCGGGCGATGTCCAATATATGAGCGCGGGGACGGGCGTGACGCACAGCGAGTTCAATGCGTCCAAGACCGAACCGGTGCACCTGTATCAGATCTGGATGTTCCCGGATAGGAAGGGGCACAAGCCGACGTACGACCAGAAGAATTTTTCCGAGGCGGAGAAGCGCGGGAAGCTGCGGCTGCTCGTGTCACCGGATGGTCGAGACGGCTCGGTGAAAATCCGACAGGATAATGAATTGTATGCGACGGTGCTCGGTGAAGGCGAGTCGGTGAGGCATGCGCTGAAGCCGGAAAGGCACGCTTACGTGCAGGTGGCTCGCGGCAGCGTGAAGCTAAACGGCACGGAGCTGGAGACTGGCGACGGCGCGGCGATCTCGGCAGAGAAGGCCGTGGAGTTGACGGGAGTGAAAGATGCCGAGGTGCTGTTGTTTGATTTGAAGTGATGTCGGGAGGAAACTGGCGGTGGCCCGCGTCTCGAACGTGAAGCCGCCGCCCTTTTGTTTTTGACGAGTTGTTACGATCCAGATTGTCTCAAAGTGTGGGAGCACCGAGGGGCTGGAAGGCGGTCTTGAATTTGGGTTTACGGGCGGCATAAATTGCATATCCCGCGCCAACAAGCGCAAAGAGCATCGACAAGACGCCACTGCCCTTGGTCTCGATGTCCCACAAGTGCACGACGATGGCATTCAGCAACTGCCCGGAGAACGGGATGTGCTCCTGTTTCATAACGATGAGAGTGTAGAAAATGGCGTCACCGGCTAGGACGCTGGCCATCGTCAGAATTGGGATGATGACTTGTCCAAAGCGCGTGACCCTTCCGGTTCCTTTTAAGACTGCCGCGGCGATCAAGTATCCGATAAGGATCGCGCCATAAAGAAAGATGTAATTGATGGCATAGGCCACGACACCCCAAACGATCCCGCCGAGAAGAGCTGCACCAAGTCCAAGGACCAACCCGTTGGGATAGTTGGGAACGATTGCGTCATAGTTGACGGCAGCCTGATCCAGATCGCGATGGATCTTCTCCTGGCAGCCGGCACACACAAATCCCGGAATGCCGTTCATCAGAGTTAGCGCGGGAGTTGAGTTGGACGCGCATTCCTGGCAGCGTCCGTCAAAGCCCGATGCCAGGGGTTTGAGCGCTTCGCGCAAGGTCTCGACGAGCTTGACCACTTCCTGGACTTTGGGCTTCACGAAGGAATACTTCCATTCCCAGCCCAGGAAATCGGCTCCAGCGTCAGCGAGCTTGCCTTGTTTCTTGGGGAGCACGCCGCTTTGCTTGAGCGCCGACTTGATAGCATCGGCTTGAGGCAGTTTCTTGAAACGATACAGAATGCTGACCGTTGCGCCCTGACGGCTGTGATTGAATCCGATGGCTACAATGAAGCCATCGCGTGTGCCGATGACGCTTCCTGATTTCTTTCCCCACGGTCCCTGGAGGGGATAGTGCTGGAATCCGGTTTGTGTCGCCACTTGCTGGAGATATTCATTTTCCGTCATGAAGGCCATCCTTCGCGGCAGCCGGGGTTGCGGTCGACCTAGCCAGCCGCCATAGTCAATTGAGCACGCGAGATAGCCCTATTTTCTCCGGACTCGCGGGCGAGCCGGAATCAGAAATGAAGAAAGTGTGACGAATGCACACCTGTACTTTCGGACCAGCGGGCCTCGAGGGAAATCAGCCGTTGATGCGCTGGAATTCGCGCATGAATTGGGTCAGGGCTTCGACCGCTTGCGGCGTGACGGCGTTGTAGAGGGAGGCGCGCATGCCGCCTACCGAGCGGTGGCCGGGGGTGCCTACAATTCCGGCGGCTTCGGCTTCTTTAGCGAATTTCTTTTCTTTGGCTTCGTCTCCCGCGGCTACGCGGAAAACTACGTTCATGCGGGAGCGCGAGGCCTTCTCGACCGGGCAGACATAGTAGCCGTTGCTGTTGTCGATGGTGTCGTAGAGCAGTTTAGCTTTGCTCTCGTTACGCCTTTCGATGGCGCTGATGCCGCCTTCGACGGTGATCCAGTCCATGACCAGCCCGATGATGTAGATCGCGAAGGTTGGCGGCGTGTGGTAGAGGGACTTTTCCTTGATGTGCGTGCGGTATTGGAGAAGGGTGGGGAGATTTTTGTCGGCACGCTCGGCGAGATCCTTGCGGACGATGACCACCGTGGCGCCACTGGGTCCGAGATTTTTCTGGGCGCCTGCGAAGATGAGGCCGAACTTTTTCACGTCGGTTGGGCGAGAAGCAATGTCGGAGGACATGTCGGCGACGAGAGGGGCGCCGTTGGTTTCCGGGATGGCGTGATATTGCGTGCCCTCGATGGTGTTGTTGGTGCACATGTGCACGTAGGAGGATTCGGGCGAGAGCTTGATTTCGTTTTGCGCGGGGACGCGGGTGAATTTTTGCGGCTCGGTGGTGGCGGCGACGTTGTGGAGGATGCCCTTTTTCAGTTCGCCGAGGGCTTTGGCGGTCCAGGCGCCGGTTTGGAGCAGATCGACCGGCTTGCCCGGGAGGCACAGATTCATCGGAACCATGGTGAACTGCATGCTGCCGCCGCCTTGCAGAAAGAGGACGGCATAGTCATCGGGGATGGAAAGGTGCTTGCGGAGGCCGGCTTCGGCGGCGGCGTTAATGCCTTCAAATTCGGGCGAGCGGTGGGACATCTCCATGACGGACATGCCGGTGCCGTGCCAGTCGAGCAGCTCTTCGCGGACACGTTCCAAGACGGAAAGCGGGAGAGCTGACGGTCCTGCGTTGAAGTTGAAGGCGCGCTTGACGGCGTGTTGTGCAGTGGTAGAGCTCACGTGGCCTGATCCTCTCTCTGGAAGTTACGGCGCGTCTGGGAGTTTCGCCGCTGCGTGTTTAGCATTCCAGAATAACAGAAGTGTGCGGCGGTGCGGACGGTTCGGCTTCGTGTAAGATTGGCCCACAATGTCGGTCAGCGGAGACGGCACGTGTTGCGAATGCTCCTTTCAGTGCTTCTGACACTAGGCCTCGCACAAAGTCAGTCTGATAGAGGCGCGACGCCCGCTTCATCGTCTCTGAAACCTGCCTACGAGATCGCCGACGCGTACGATGTGTACGCCGCTGTGCTTCCCAAGGACTGGATGCTCTACGGAAAGCCGGCCAAGCAACTCATCGTTCAGCAGGAGACCTACCCGGCGAAAATGTGCCTCGAACCCGAACCGGAGTCAGGGAAACTTATCGGCGAGGCAATCGAAGACTACAAAAAACAGAACGAACGAATGTGGTTCCTGCAGCGAAAATTTAAAACGGACAAGCCGTATGTGGTGTTGTCATCAGAAGCATTCATGGGAAAGAACCAGGGCAGATGGGAGATGCCCGCGTACCCTGACTCGGGCGGCTACTTTCTGTTATCTGCGGTCGGCTTCAATTCACAGAGAACCGTCGCCGTCGTTTGGGTGGAGCAACGTTGCGGCCGCTTGTGTGGTAAGGGCGAATTCCACGTACTTCAAAAGACGCAGAATGAATGGGCAACCGCTGAAGTGGCGAGGGTTGTTTTGCAGCATCGCTTTCTGACCGAAACCCGCCGTTAGTCTAGCTTTACCCCACCAGTGCGAATTCGACGCGGCGGCGCATGGGGTCGATACGTTCGGCGCGGACGCGGACGCGGTCGCCGTGTTGCCACATGAGCTGGCGCTGCTGTTTGCCGCTGCTGCTGCGCTGGGCACCGCGCCCTTTGCCGGGACGACGGTCGTCGCCGCGGTTGGACATGGCGACGATGGCGTGATCCTTTTCGCGATAGACGCACCGGGCCCCCGTGGCCTCTTCCAGCGCGTTGATCGAAAGCAGGCCTTCCACGAAGACATCGAAGAGTTCGACGAAGCAGCCGTATTTCTGCACGGAAATAATCAGGCCGTCGTATTCCTCGCCGAGGTGCTCTTCCATAAATTGCGCGGTCTTCCAGTCGATCAGCTCGCGTTCGGCACCGGCGGAGCGGCGTTCGGCTTCGGAGGTTTCGACGGCCATTTCTTCGAGCTGCTTTTGCGAATAGACGAAGGCTTCGGCGTTGGGCACCGGCTTTGGAGAGGCGGGAGCGGACTCCTTGGGATGATCGAGCGCCCATTTCAGTGCGCGATGCACGATGAGGTCGGGGTAGCGGCGAATCGGCGAGGTGAAGTGAGTGTACTCGTCGAAGCCGAGGGCGAAGTGGCCAAGCGATTCAGCGGCGTAGCGGGCCTGCTTGAGCGACCGCAACATGAGGTAGGAGATGATGCGCTCTTCGGGCTTGCCGACGAGTTTTCGAACGAGGCGCTGATAATGTTGCGGCGTGATGCGCAACTCCTCTGACGAGCCCGGCAGGGCGACGCGCATATTGCGTTCGCGGCCATGGCCGAAGGAATCGGGGCGGCCGGCTTTCGCAGGAGCAGGAACGCGACCGTGGCGGACGGCGACTTCGCGCTGGTGTAATCCTTCGACACCGAGTGAGTAGCCGAAGGCGCGGGCAAGTTCTTCGAATTCCAGCACTTTGCGCGCATCGGGCTTTTCGTGCACTCGATGCAGCGCGGGAATCGCGCGGCTCAGCAAATAGTGCGCGACGGAGCGATTGGCGGCGAGCATGAATTCTTCGATCAAGCGGTGCGCGATGTTGCGCTCGCTGCGCGCGATGTTGATCATTTTCTGCTGCTCGTCGAATTCGATGACGCGCTCGGGAAGATCGAAATCGATCGAGCCGCGTTCGTTGCGGCGGGCATTGAGGAGCAACGCGAGTTCCTTCATGTCGCGAAAATGGTGGGTCAGCGCGGCGTAATGCGCAGTCATTTCCGCATCGCCTTCGAGCACCTTGTTGACGTTTGTGTAGGTCATGCGCTCGGCGGAACGGATGACGCCGGGGGTCATGCGCGCGCTGCGAATGTTGCCGGCGGCATCGAGTTCCATGAGCGCGCTCATCACCAGGCGATCTTCGCGGGGCTTGAGCGAGCACATGCCGTTGGAGAGCGCCTCAGGCAGCATCGGTACAGCGCGATCGGGGAAGTACACGGAAGTGCCCCTCAGCCGCGCTTCCTGATCGAGCGGCGTTGCGGTGCGCACGTAATGCGCGACGTCGGCGATATGCACCTGGAGTTGCCAGCCGCCGCCGGGGCGGCGTTCGACGTAAACAGCATCGTCGAAGTCGCGCGCGGTTTCGCCGTCGATGGTGACGATGGGCAGATGGCGGAAATCTTCGCGGCCCTGGCGTTCGGCGTCGTGAACGGGCTGGGCGAGGCGCTGGGCTTCGACGGTGACGCCTTCTGAAAATACATGGGGCAGCTGGTGCTTGCGGATGATGATCTCGGTGTCGACGCCGATTTCGCCGGGGCGTCCGAGAATTTCGATGACGCGTCCGCCGGGGGGCAGGCCGCCCTTCGGAAAGCGCAGCAGCTGAACGTTGACAACGGCGCCATCGAGCTCGTCAAGATGCGGGATGCGGCGGCCGCGCAGGCTGCGCTCGTCGGCGCCGCTGAGGCCGATTTTCTTGGCAAGCCCGGGAGTGAGTTCCTGGCCAGGGGGAATTTCGATGTGGTGCTGCATGCGGGCGTCGTAGGGAACGACGAAGTTGGTCCGGGAACCCGACGCGTAGTGGAACAAACCCACCACGGTGGGTTGCGCGCGGTCGAGCACGCGAAGGATGCGGCCCTCGGCGCGCGCGCCGCTGGAACGCGGCAGGATCTTCACGGCGACGTGATCACCGTGCATGGCGTCTTCGATTGCGTCGCGGGGGATGAAGATATCGCCGTCGAATTGCGGCGCCGGGGTGTCGAGGACGACGAAGCCGTAGCCGTCGTGGTGGAGGACTAGGCGGCCGGTAGCTTGATCGCGAGAGAGAGGCGGCTGGCTGGCGACGGGCCGCAGCTGGTTGACCAAGGCATCCGACGAGGCCTTTGAGGTCGCCCGAGGCAGCAAATCACTGCTCGTTTGGCCCTTGGGGCGACGGTCCGCTTCGTCCCTGCGCCCACCCAAATGATAGCGGCCGCCCGGGATTTCGGTAATCGCACCACGTTTCTTGAGCTTGGACAACATTTTGTACAGGGGGCGGCGATCGGCCTTGCGCAGGTGCAGGCCGGAAATGATTTCGTCTGCCGAAGAGGCGGCGTTCCTAACTTGTAGAAAACGAAGGATGTTATCTGGGCTTAGGTTGGAAGGACGGGACATGAGGATTTAGAGCCGCCTCGTCTGGCTGGCAGGAGAGGCGGATTCTACTGAATTTCTTTGCTCCACGTGAAACCTTTTTTCGGTTTGCGGGGTTTCATAAGCAGGCCAACACACGACCGGCTGGCCGCCCTCCGTCAGGCTAGCCGGACATTCCCCGAAAGGGGACAAAGGGAGGCGGGAAGACCTGGCCCGCCTCCCACTTTTTTGCGGTTCGCTTCCCTCAGCTTCCCAGGCCTTGCGATTTTCCCGAAGGTATCTCCCGTATGAGATCGAGGTCTTCGCCGCTCCGGATGGAATAAAACCCGGCAACCTGATTTGGAGTCCCGGCGCGTGCGCTTAGTTGCTGCGCTGCAGAGCTTGCAGAGCGGCGAGGGCGTCGCGAAGCGCCTGACGCTCGTGCGCCGAAGCCGAAGTATTGCGCTCGAATTCGCCCATTTGATGCCGCACTGCTGCGAGGGCCACTTCTATGCGCTGCTTGAATTTCGCGGGATCGAGTTCCAACAGCGCAGCAAGGTACTGCTCCCTCCAATCCTTGATCGGGCTCCAGGCCGCAGCGTGGCATCCGTCTTTGAAAACGTACGAGCAATAGCGAATTGGTATGGGAGATCCGTTTTTGTGTTTCAGCACGAACTCTCCGTCTTGCGTGCCTTGCCGGAGAAATTGCTCGAAGCGCTTGGAGACATCGGCAGTGTAACTGACGTCGTCGATGGTCAATTTCAGTAGCTCTTCGCGCGAGTATCCGAGAAGCCGGCACACCGGTTCGGAGCAATCCGTGTAGCGGCGGTTGGCATCGGCGAATACCACGTAGTCGGCGCCGCGCAATTCCGAATGTGCGTGACTAAGCATTCATCCCAGGTCAAATAGCAAGAAATCCTGCCCTAAGTCCCATAACGCCGGTGCTATCTTGGCACAACGCTGAGAAAGGGATAGTGGCTGGCGGCGGCCATGAAGAACAACATGGGAAAGGAAAGCCAGAAGGACGTGCGGGCGGTAAGGAAACCCCAGCGTTGGAGTCGCGCAGCCTGGTCAGGCATGGGCGTGCCGCTTTCCGCAGCTGCACGAGCGTAGCGAATCAAGGCCTTCTGGACGCGCCACACTACTCCCCAAGTGTTGAGCAGCATGATCCAGCCTAGGCCACCGCCGACGGAAATCGCGAGATGCTCGTTCGAGGCACTCGTTCCGCCATTCAACGCAAGAACCAGCCATGCGGCGGCGATCACGACCGCCGCGATTCCCACAGCGCGGAACACGACCTTGTCGAGGATGCCCGCCGCCGGGAGCTGCAGGGCGTAAATCAGGGCATAGGCGATGGTCCATACCAGCAGCCAGCGCCAAAACCAGCGCATCATCAGGGAGGAATCGCCGGCATTGTGTGCGTCCACCGAGAGCAGATGGAAAAAATAGCGCACGCCGACGACTACGGTGATCAGCGCGGACCAGCGGAACCACAGCATGGCTCGCGACATCAGCAGCGGGTACACTTTTACTCGTACTGGGGGCTCGAGGCGCGTCATCGTGGGCGTGCCCACGAGGTTGAAGAAGTACAGCAGCCCGATCCAAGTGATGCCGAAGATGAAATGCAGCCACCGCAGCGCGAACATTTCGGTGGCGATGGCGTTCTCTGGGAAGACGAAATGAGGCGACCAGGCGGGAAACGACGCAGCGAAAACAGAAAAGGACATCAGGCGACTCCCTTTCGCCGTCGTGCAAAGACGAGTGCGAACCGGCGTTGGCATCACGTTAGCGGACGCAGGTGCCGGGCGTCAATTGAGGCACGCCTTGCCGTGCCCACGGTGGTGCGCATATCATCGAACGCCTTTCGCCATTAGCGGCAAAGGATCCGCAGATCGCCGGAAGTCCGCGATGGGAGCAAATAACATGAGATACCTGGGAGCTATCGTGCTGTTGCTGGCCGCGCAAAGCGCCGCGGCGCAGGACTGGGCGCGAGCTCAGCTGCAAAAATCACCGCGTCATCAGGAGTGGGTCACCGTCAAGCACGACGGCCGCTCGGTGGAGACTTTTGTTGTGTATCCGGAGTCGAAGGACAAGCGGCCGGTGGTGCTGGTGATCCACGAAATCTTTGGAATGACGGATTGGGTGCAGGATCTGGCGGACCAGGTGGCTGCGGCAGGGTATATCGCGGTGGCGCCGGATCTGCTTTCGGGAATGGGACCGAATGGAGGGCGTAGCTCGTCGTTCGCCGAAGGCAAAACCATGGAGGCGGTGAGCCATCTGAACCCGGATCAGGTCACCGCCGATCTGAATGCAGCCGCGGATTATGGATTGAAGCTGCCGGCGTCGAACGGCAAGTTGTTTGTCGGCGGCTTTTGCTGGGGCGGCGGGCAGACATTCCGCTTCGCGACCAATCGCGGCGATCTGTCTGCGGCCTTCGTGTTCTATGGACCGCCACCCGACAAGGATGCCATGGCGCGGATCAAGGCTCCGGTGTACGGATTTTATGCGGGGGACGACGCGCGCATCGGCGCCACCGTGCCGGGAACGATTGAGCAAATGAAGGCGGCCGGTAAGGCGTACGAGCCAGTAACCTACGACGGCGCCGGCCATGGCTTCATGCGGGCCGGCGAAGCTCCCGACGCCAACGACGCCAACAAGAAGGCCCGCACGGAAGCTTGGGAACGCTGGAAAGGGTTGCTGGCGAAAGCCAAGTAACACAACGTCGTGAGCTTGGTCGCGAAGCGTTGGTGATTCGTGGCGAAAATCTATGCAGGCACATCGGGATGGGCGTACCCCAGTTGGAAGCCAGACTTCTATCCAGCTAAACTCCCGTCCGCGAAATTTCTGGGGCATTACGCGGAGCGGCTGAACACCGTTGAGGTGAATTACACCTTTCGGCGCTTCCCGACGGAAAAGTTGCTGCGCGGCTGGATCGCCGCAACTCCGCCGGAGTTTCAGTTCGCGGTAAAGGCAAATCAGAAAATCACGCATATAAGCCGGCTGAAGAATGTTGCTGACTTCACGTCGGACTTTCTGGGCGCGCTGGAGCCGCTTGCCACCGAAAGAAAGCTCGGGCCGGTGTTGTTTCAGCTGCCGCCTTACCTGAAGGCAGATGTTGCGCTGCTCAAGGATTTCCTCGCCACAGTTCCGCGCAACGTCCGTTCGGCATTCGAGTTCCGGCACGCGTCCTGGTTCAGCGACGACGTTTACGAGGCCCTGCGCGAGGCGAACGTGGCACTGTGCAACGCAGAGAGCGAAAAACTGGAAACTCCTGCTGTCCAGGCTGCGGACTTTGCATATCTGCGGCTGCGCAAGGAGACGTATTCCCCAGCGGAGCGAACGCTCATCGCTTCGACCGTTTCCGATCTCGTCAAACGCGGCGACGTCTACGTCTACTTCAAGCACGAAGACACGCCCGAAGGCGCGTTGAATGCCGAGCAGTTGATCGCAGCGGCAAAAACTGCCTGAGGACGAACCTCGGGAGACATCCTCCGCTTCCCCCGGCCTTGCGGCTTGACGCCATCGAGGTGGTGCGCCAAACTTCGCGTACATCGGTGAGGTGACGCATGCCCTGGAATATCGATGGCACATTTTTCTCGCAGTATCGCTCGCAGCTCGCATGGTTGTTTTCGCTCTCGTTGGCTGCAATTGCTGGATCGTGTAGTCATGCGCCGCTGGATATGCAGAAGCACCTGCAGGAGCAGCTCATTACCGCGAAACCCGGGGCGGTGATCGAGGTGCCCGAGGGAAAATTTCACTTTGATCGCACGCTGTCTTTGACTGTGGACAAAGTCACCTTGCGCGGCAAGGGCATGGACAAGACGGTGCTTTCCTTCGCCGGGCAAAAGGAAGGCGCGCAAGGGCTGTTGGTGAAAGCCAATGATTTCACGATTGAGGATATCGGGATCGAGGACAGCGCCGGCGACGCGCTGACCGTGCAAGGCGGCACCAACATTATCATCAGGCGCGTGCGCGCGGAGTGGACGCGCGGCGCGGATGCCGGCAATGGTCCTTACGCAATTTATCCGGTGGAGTGCAAGAATCTGCTGGTCGAAGATTCGGTGGCGCGAGGAGCCGCGGACGCGGGCATCTACGTTGGGCAATCAGAAAACGTGGTGATTCGCCGGAATCGATCGGAATACAACGTGGACGGCTACGAGATCGAGAACTCAGAAAACGTGGACGCTTACGAGAACATAGCGACCCACAATACGGGCGGGATGGGGGTCTTCAATCTCCCGAATTTGCCGCGGCAGGGCGGCAAGCACGTGCGCGTGTTCAAAAATCAGATTCTGGATAACAACACGCCCAATTTCGCTCCAGTGAGCCTGGGCCCAATTCACGATCTGCCGACAGGCACGGGCATTTACGTAATGGCGATCAAGAATGTGGAAGTCTTCGGCAACAAAATCCAGAACAACAACACCGTGAACGTGTTCCTGATTCACTACGACACCGGCGTAGGAGACAGCCTCCAGGAAACCGCCTCGTCTCCGATCACACAGCAAATCTTCAAGCCGGGTGACACGCGCTACTATCCATTTCTGCAACAAGTCTACGTTCACGACAACGACATTTCCGGCGGCGGCAAGTCGGCGGATAGCCGCATCACGGTGATGAAGCAGATGGCCGATGCGCTCGGCGGTTCACTGCCGGACATTCTTTACGACGGCCGTGTGGATCCCGCATGGCCGAAGAAGGGCGCCAACGCGGGCCAGATCTGTATAGGCAACAACGGCGCAGCTTCGTTTCTGAATTTCGACGCCGCCGGCGGCATGAAACGTCCCGTGCGTGACCTGAAGAACTATGCCTGCACGCTTCCGGCGCTGCCCGCGGTTTCGATCCCAAGTGTCGCGGCGCAGATATCGGCAACTCCGAATGGCGCCATAGCGCGGTAATGGCACAAGGTCGTCGCTTCGAGCATCTCTTGCCGGGCATTTTGCTCTTGGTTATGGCGTGCCTCGCGACGGTCTTCGTGGGCTGCGATTCCGGTCTTCATCGCGGCGTTCACTTGTTTCTGGAAGAGCCCTTCCCGAAGAAGTTGTCTGCCTGGCATTTGTTTGCAGGCGCGGCGAATGAAGGGCACCTTACGCCCAACACGGGCGTCCTCCCTTACGACCTCAATACTCCGCTGTTCTCCGACTATGCGGACAAATACCGATTCGTGTGGATGCCGGCGGGGAGCTCGGCGGAATACAAGGACGACGCGCCGTTTGAGTTTCCCATCGGCACGATTTTTGTGAAGAGCTTCGCATTTCCAGTCGCGGGGCGCCTGGGCGAGGAACGGCTGATCGAGACGCGGCTATTGGTGCGCACCAAGTCCGCGTGGGTCCCGCTACCCTATATCTGGAACGCAGGCCGGACCGAGGCCACGCTGCAGCTGGTTCCAGATCCGGTTCGCATTCGCTACACGGATGCAGCTGGACGCGGCCATGATTTCACGTACCAAATCCCGAACACCAATGAGTGCCATGAGTGTCACGACAACAACAAAGTCCTGCAGCCCATTGGCCCGAAGGCGCGCAACCTGAACAAGGATTTCTCGTATCGTGATGGCGTCGCAAATCAGCTCGCGCGCTGGGTGACCGTGGGATATCTTCGCGGCGCGCCGGAACCTGCCGCAGCGCCGCGAGCCGCGAAGTGGAGTGAATCTGCGAGCGAATCGCTCAGCGCACGCGCGCTGGCGTATCTCGACAATAATTGCGCACACTGCCATCAGCCTGGAGGAACTGCGGGCTACACTGGCGTCGACTTCCGGCTTGGCCATTTCGACGCAGCGAGGTTCGGTGTCTGCAAGCATCCGAACTCCGCCGGCAATATGGGCGAACGCCGTTACGATCTGGTACCTGGAAATCCCGACGATTCGATTCTGGTCTATCGACTGGAGTCCACGATGCCGAAAGTGATGATGCCGCAGATCGGCCGGGACGTCGTTCACGCCGAAGGCGTCGCGCTGATCCGAGAATGGGTGACGTCGCTGCACGGTTCTTCTTGCGGCAATGTGGCGCCCCGCTAGCCAGAAGCCTAGGCTGAAACAAGGGCCACGCATTGGTGCCTCGCGGACCTTCCGATCTCATTTACACGCAACCTTCTATGGCGAGCGCTTCCTTGCCGTGCGTAGATACAGCCTGGGATTGTGGGAGGTCACAAATGCGATTTGGACCATTTCTTGGGCTGGCGCTTCTGCTGGCGCTACTGTGGGTAGGCGGCTTCGTCTTCTTTCACGTTGCCGGATTTCTTATTCATCTGCTGCTGATCTTTGCCGTGATCTCGCTGATTGCGCACTTGTTCACAGCCGCACGCACGGCCTGAAGTCACGGCCGGCAGAGCTTCCAGCGCTACAACCAACCCGTGCCACGCGATTGAGTGAGTGGACCCCGGGTGCCTATTTGTGCTGCAGCACCGGCACGATAGTCTCTTTCAGTGCACTGACAATCTGCTTGGCTTGCGCCTGGGTCAGGCCGGCCAGCTGAATCCTGTATCGCAGGTCGCTTTCTTTCTCGGTGTCCCAAACTTCATCGCGTGTGACCGAAGGACTGATGTGAATGCCGAGCTGCCGGACTTCCTGCTCCAGTTGATTGTCGAGTTCTTCGGCACGTTTTTGCCACCGTTCAAACACATCGTTATCCAAAGCAACCACCCACTTCGGTACAAAGGCCATGTCCCAAGTCCCCCTTGCCGCCAACAAGGTTGTCGCAAGCGCGGAAAGTTGGAAATGGTACTTGTGGCCATTCCGTAACTAGGAATGAATTACACGCTCGACTCGAGCCAAGCGATAAGTCACTCGGAGTTATGAAACGAGAGCGGGAAAGAATCCGGCGATGAGTGAAAGTGACGACGCCCGCTGCCAGCAGAAGAGATCTGCGAGTGAGAGATCAGGCGGCAATGAGGGTGATTGGGAAAACCCAGCAGTGTAAAAAATTGGTGCCCGAGAGAGGACTCGAACCTCCACGTCCTTGCGAACAGTAGAACCTGAATCTATATTTGGCTCGTTGACAGGATGACGCACAGAAACGTAGGGCAGCGAAAAAACCTTCTGTCCATGCGCCTGGCGCGAGCTTCATGGCCAGCAGGAACAAGCACCTCCAGCCACCGGTTTGAAAATCCAACTGACACCAGAACTGGCACCATATGCCCGTCGGTCCTGGCCTAGTTGCGCCGACCGACCATATCAAGTTCTTCGGCGGTTCCGAATCGAAGTAATTCTTTCCGGGGATCGACGCCGGGGTGGATCACCCCTCCGCCCCCTCCACGATTGCAATAGGGCCAGCCGTCAGACCCAAAAAACTTTCAGAGGCTATATACACTTCAGGCCAGGGGCAAACCGGGGTTTATCGGGACTTGGTGGTGATATTGTCATCCGTCGAGGGCTATGCGTGTTTCTGGCGATTATCATGCTGATGATTTTGCTCCTCACGGGTCTGCCATTTTCCGCCAGTCGCCGCAAGAGAACGTGCGAGAGCTACGATCCTGGTCAACGGATCGCACCATGTTCGCACTCATACGGTCTGGCCAGGAGACAGGTCTCCAACCTCGGTACTGCCTTCTATCGTTTTGCCTTAATCCTGAATTCACTAGTATAAAACGCTACTTAGCGAAGCGGGAGGGGACACCCAATTTGCCTGGGCGTCCTTTTCTGCGGCGTCTCCAGCCGCCAAGATCCAGAGCAACACGCATGCAGGCTTCACGAAGTTCGTCGGCGAGGGCGGTGTCAACCATTGCGCGAGCCACCACCATGCCACCAACGCACAATGCAGCAAGGGCTTGGCCGTTGTCGTGACGAGGCTTTTTCTTTGCGGGCAAACTACGCTCCAGCGCACTGACCATAGCCAGGAATACAGTTTGAAAAACATGTTTGGCCGCCTTGTGGCTGCGGGCCACATCACTGGGCAGTGCAACCATCGGGCAGGAATTCTCCACATCCTCGTAATGCTGGCGCGACAAGTACGCTCGTACCACTTGTGGCCCCACATCGGTTGAGGTGAGGTCCACCTCGACGCCTTCCCAGCAACTTTTCCAGTTGGGATCGGTGAAGAAGCAGCCCAGAACATCGGCGTAAAGGTCCGCTTTGCTTCGGAAGTAGCTGTAAAAGCCGCCGTGGGTGAGGCCGGCCCCGGCCATAATCTGTTGCAACGATACGTTGTCGAAACCGTGGCGGTTGAAGAGGCGCCGAGCGCTCTCGATTATCTTCTTTCTTACTTCACGTCGATGAGCTGCTGGATAAGGCATGGGAACTCCTGTAGTGCCGCGCCAAAGTATGGCTCGGAATGTGGGTATTGAAAATATGTTCTTGAACATATTTTGACTGGATGATGGGATAGGCGTGGGAGGGAGTCAAATATTTTGGGGGAGGGACACATTGAGAGAGAGTGGAACGCAAGGGGAAGTGCGTAGCGTGATGACGCGGCGGCGAATAATCGGCGCAGCAGCGACGCTGGCGGGCCTTTCCGCGGCATTCGGCACGCAATCCGTGGCGGCGCAGGAAATGAAGAAGGTGCCTGCAAAGTCGGGCAACGCTAAGCGTACGTCGCTACATCAGGAGGTTGGTTTGCCGGCCAGCCCGGATCGCATTTATCACTTGTTGCTTGATTCCAATGAGTTCGCCGAATTGTCTGGAATGCCAGCGGAGATTGAGGGCGTGGCCGGTGGGGCATTCGCTATGTTTGGGAAGGCAATTTACGGACGCAACGTGGAGCTGGTTCCGAACGAGCGTGTGATTCAGGCATGGGGCGACACCGGTTGGGGCCCGGGCGTTTATTCCATTGCGAGATTCGAGTTGAAGAAACAGGGATCGGGCACCCGCGTGGTGCTGGATCACACGGGATTTCCGGAGGGCAGCTACGATCACCTGTATGTCGGCTGGAAGGGCCATTATTGGGAGCCCATGCAAAAATATTTCTCTGGAAAATGAATGCGATTACTTAACAAAACCCTTTACTTCGCGGATCGTCGTTCGAGTCGAGGTATTCCATGCCAAGTGGCCCGATGGCCGTCACTTGGGTGACGTATTCGCCTGATTTCGCCCAGTGGAAGTCGGGCGTATTGCCGGGCAGAACAATAACCGCGCCTGGCGGGTAGGCTTCCAACTTTCCGGGTCAAACTGATCACCTCGTCCGATGTAGAAAACACCGGAAATCACTGTGTAGATTCGGTCCTCGGGGTGTTTGTGCGGCAGCAACTTCACGCCGCCCGGCACCTTGACCCTGATCATGTATGGACTAGGCTCCGACGGCTTACCGGAAATTATGGCGAGGCCAGCCTCAGGCGGATATGCCGGGAATGGCTTCCAGTCAATGTCTTTGGGCAGGAGGGATCGAAAACCGGCTTGGTTATTCTGGGACATTGGGCCGCCTCTCCGACATCGCGTAAAGAATCGAGCGCAGTATAGGGAACTGAATTTGAATCGGCAACGAGGGTAAATTCCAGCGGTCCTGCAGAAAGTGATTCAGTGCTGTAGTCTTCCGTGATTCGCCCAGGGATACACATGGATTGGTCGAATATCGCCCCGCGGGACTTGATGTCCGGTTGCGGCTTATCGGGAACTGCAGAACACTTACTTGAGGGATGCGCTTGCTGGGTTTGGAAGACCTTAAGGCCAGTCCATTTCGAGCGAATAGATTTCTGTAGTGCTGATGTCGCGGGCGAATAGCGGAGAGTCATCCGGAGCAAGTCCGAACCAGGGCCCGAAGGTTCCGGTCGTGAGCCCCCCAATACTTCCAAGCTCGCCTACGTTCTCGATCTTGCGATCACTAAGCCGCAAACGGACGATGCGGTAACCAACGCCCGGCGCATGATCGTGAAAGTCCTGAAAATAGAGATACTTTCCGTCTCGTGACCAGTTCTCGTAGCCGACTGCATGTCCGAACAGTTCGGTCCACTTCTGAGAGGCAAAGTCAAACAGCATCAACGTGCGGGTTGCAGTCGTGATGCCGGCAATCTGTCTTCCATCTGGAGACCAATGGGGCGAAAAAATTCCATTGGAACCAGGCAAGGGGGAAACGTGTTTGGACCTAAGATCGATGATGTAAATCGGTGCGTTGGGTATAAAAACGGAACCGAAGACCAGCGAGTTCCCGTCCGGTGACCAGTTCGCATCCATCTGAGTTTGCTCGCTGGGGAAAATTCGCTGCGGAGTGCCGCCATTGCTCGGGATCAGGAAGATATTCCAGCTCGCATCTGGAGTAATGGCGTTGAAAGCGATTTGTTTTCCGTCCGGCGACCAGCGCGGCAAAAAGGCACGCCGCATAGGACGAAAGGTGAGTTGGAGCGGCTCACTTCCATCCACTTTGCTCCGCCATAGCATGCCATCGGGATAGGAGGTGTAGGCCACCCATTGCCCGTCTTGCGAGAATGCCAGGCCCTCCGCGGAGATTCCCGAGAGGTAGGGCACAAACCGGCGGCTGCCCAAGTCGTACCGGATCACTTCAGATCGTTGGGAAAGACCGACCGCGAAGATCTTTTTGCTATCCTTGCTGGGCGAAGGATCCGCTAAACTCAGCGGGCCCGCAGTCAACTGGATTGGGTTGTCATTGCGTTTTTGCCAGGGGAAGCTTTTCGCTTCCGACAAACCCCAAAGATCGATTCTGCCGTCGATCATCTTCTCAAAAATGAAAAACCGCCCATCTGGAGTCCATTCGCCACGAAGTCCCTCAAACATTTTGCGGAGCCGCGTCCCATCTGCGGAGGCTTCCATGATTGTCACGGATTCGATCACGGAATCAAACTGGCTAAATCGGAAGACCCGTGCGTCCGGTGAAAATCGAAAGGCAAGAGGTCTACTATCCACCGTCAGGAGTTTTCGAGGAGAGGAACCGTCCATGCGCACGGAGTACACGTCATGATCCTTGGCGTAAATGATGCTCGTTCCGTCCGGACCGAACCGCGCATCCCCCGCGACGATCGTACCGACGCGCCGCGGCGATCCTCCCGCTACCGGCTGCACCCACAGCGCACCACCTTCTCTTGCTTCGCCATCGTTACTCCCTACCAGAAGATCGGTTCCCTCTTTTGACTGGTCAAGCAACACAGGCTGTTTGATCGGCGTGGAGAGGGGAACGACCTCTCCACCTTTGACGGGCACTTGAGCGATGAGATTACGTGGACCACGTAATACCTCATTGAAATAGATTCGCGAACCGTCAGTGCTCAGCGGGCCGAATTTTGTCTGACCGTCTTCGGTAAGCCGCGTGAAACGCAGGATTCTTGGCGCGCTCGGAGTTCGGAAAACCGTCTTCCAAAGGGCCAGCGCGCCAACAATGACTACGACCGTACCGAGTATCACCGGCACGTAGTAGGTGCGTCTCCCCTTGGCCTTTGGTTTATCGACGAGAACGTCAGCGACAAGTGGATTGGAAGAAGCGACGCCATTATTTACAGGCGCTACGAAGCGATACCCCCGCCGAGACAACGTTTCGACGAATCGCGGGTTCTCCGCCGAATCGCCCAGAGCTTCACGAATCTTGTTGATGGCGGTATTCAGATTGTGATCGACATCTACGAACGTATCTGGCCAAAGCCGCTTCTGCAACTCCTGACGCGTCACGACTTGGCCAGGTTGCTCTAGCAAAATCGCGAGCACCTGGAACGGCTGATCACTGAGTTTTAACCGTACTCCGCTCTTACGCAATTCGCCTGACCGAAGATCCACTTCGAAGGTTGCAAAGCGAATAACCTGAGCGTTTTGGATCGCTTTCTCCACCGGCGGTTATCTCTATGGTATGAGCCTAACACTGAACGGTCTAGCGCCAGTTGCGACTGAGAGGCGATATGGCTCGCCAACTCCCGGTTCGCGTTACCGGCTTAACGGGCTGATCGAAATCGGCAGACCTGAGCACGAGGCCCTTGAAGTCGCTAAACAAGCACTTAGGAGCCTAAAAGCCCAGCAGGTTGATGCAATGGTCGGCGAAACACTAGAGCCATAAGATAGATGGCTACATCTATTTGCCGTGCGTTTGAGTATAGTCGAACTAAGACAATCTCATCGACTTACTCGTGGCAGAAGACTTACGACGACTTCGTTCTGGAGATGGACTTACAGCAAGTGCCAGGTCGTGTTGTGGAAGCTCTAAAAGCGATTGAGGAGCGGCGCGAAGTTGCATTGTGTACGCAGGCCTTGAACACGTGGCGATTGTTAATGCCCGAAAAGCACTGGCAACTCTCTCGGTCAAGCACCGATAATCTGCGTTTAGCCACTTAGGCTACAGCGGCTTGTGCGAGTACTCCGAAGCTGCTCATTGCTTCGGCTTCAGTAGCATAGACGCTAAAAACCGTCAGCAATCTCGTCAATTGCAGCAGATCATGAAACTTCTTTCCCAAATCAGATAGGTGCACCGCTGTGCCTTGTTTCTGAGCGCTAACGTGAGCGGATACCAGTATCCCCAGTCCGGTGCTGTCGATGTACGTGACATTCGCCATGTTCAGCACAATCTTCTTTCCATCGCCAATTAGGCTCTTTAGTCGCTCGCGAAGAGCGTTGCTTTCCTCGCCAAGAAGGATGCGACCCTTCAAAGCGACGACGGAGACATCCTCTATTTGATTGGTTGATATAGTTAATTTCATGTTTCACCTCAGCTCGATCAACGAATCCAAGCTGTCATTAGAGGCACTGTGGCGACGCCAACTAGAAAAAAAGCAACTACGCACAATACATAGTCGAGGGAACGAAAGGGCTGTGGCATCCGTTTAGGCTGTCACCTCAAAACAATGATAACCAGGGGGCTGCCGCAAAACTGTTCAGTTTGGAACACTTTTTATGCCCTAAAGCAGCTACCCCGCTCCAAGCTGTCCTGTTAACGACAGTCAGAATAAATGGGATGGACCACAATCCTTGCTGACCGGCTCGGAGGCCCCGATGAAACG